>Ga0233425_10004697_pt1 | contig 22561 bp, 13 predicted proteins | sample Watercolumn_Towu_2_FD_181712 | JGI IMG/M metagenome (GOLD analysis project Ga0233425, IMG submission 181712) | Freshwater microbial communities from Lake Towuti, South Sulawesi, Indonesia - Watercolumn_Towuti2014_140_MG | ecosystem: Environmental > Aquatic > Freshwater > Lake | place... | reverse complement strand
GGCTCGAGCACACCTACCTCGACGTGGACGGGAAGGAGGACTTCCGGCTGGCCCACGGGTACATGGACCCGCGCATGGCGTTCATGGAGCTCGACGTGTCGCCGGACCTCATCGCGCTCATTCCCAAGGACCTCCTGGCCGAGGAGGGGCTGGTCGACTGCACGTACCTGTCCCATCCGTCGATCTCCTGGACGGCCGGCGCACTCGTGACCACCCCGCGGGACATGACCCGGATGGTGCGCTCCCTGGTGGGCGGAGCGCTTGTGTCCGGGGAGATGCTGGCCCAGAGGATGGACAGCGGGCCCTGCGAGATCGTGGCCGAGACCTCGGACTACGGGCTCGGCCTCATGGCCTGGGACACGCCCCTGGGCCGGGCCTTTGGCCACGGCGGGCTCATGTACGGCTACTCGGGCAAGACAGGATTCGTCGAGGAAGCGGACGTCGCCTACTCCTACGCGGTCGGCTCGTACCCCGCGCAGGAGGAGCTGCTCGTGGACGAGGCGCTGAGCCTGCTGGCCGCACCCGGCAGCATGGAGATCCCCGCGGCCTGCCGCCCGCCGGACGGGATGCTCGAACCCGCGGCGGACACGGACCGCCTGTCCCTTCGCTTCCGCGGGCGGTTGGGCAGCCAGGAGGAAGATGCGGCCCCGGGCATGGCCAACCTCACCGCGTACCTGGGACAGAGCCGCTACCTGCTCCACGGCAAGGGGACGCGGGCCCTGCTTGTGGCCGGCAGCGAGGGGCTAGCGGACACGGTGCAGGTGGATTCGTACGGTCCTCCCCGCACGGGCAAGTCGCACGCGTCCCGCTGCCTCCTGACGTTGTCCGCCGCGCTGTGGGACGACGACCCGGACGCGCACACGCTGGACCTCCCGGAAGCGGCCGCGCCCGCAGACGCCTGGCTGTGGGACGTGTGGGAGGACCCGGAGTCGGCCCAGCCGGTCAGGGAATGCGTCGTGGCCGTGCGCGACACCACGAAGCCGTCTCATCTCTACCGGTGCGACCCGGGAATGCCGGCAGAGGCCGGTCGACTGCTGCGGCTCTACGGCTCGTTCGTCCTCACGCAGGAACCCGCGGCGCTCCAGTCGGCCCTGGCCCGCACAGGCGCTCCCCAATGCCGGTGCCTTGCCGACGGAGCGTGGGACGAGTGTCCGTGAGCCGCAGGCGCTTCCGCATCCGGCCCCCCGGAGTGTCCGTGAGCCGCAGGCGCTTCCGCATCCGGCCCCGGCGTCTGGACCTTCAGCGCGGGCCGGCCGCGGGCTGTCGTCGTACGCCCGTATTCTCCCATGTGTCAAGTGGGGGGGTCTGACCCCTCCCTATACCGATGTGTCAAGTGGGGGGGTCTGACCCCTCCTTGTCGACGCCCGAACCCACCGGGGGCCGGGCTACTTCCTGCCCCACAGGTGAAGCACGGCCAGCGCGGCCCAGAGCAGGTAGGAAGTGCTGACCGTAACCAGGAACGCGGGCTCCAACAGGGCCGTGACCACCCGCGGGGCTGCCGCGGCAGGGGCCCAGCGGGCCCGGGCATGGGCCGCGTCGAATGCACGCCGCATGCCCAGGCAAAGCCGTTCCGCCCTGGCCGCGCCCATGTCGTGAGCTGCCAGGCCGGCCAGCGCCTCGAACCCCTCCCTGTCGTCGTGCCTGTTGAGCTGGTCCGTCATGCTGCCTCCTTTGGCCGGGCCAGCGCCCGGGCCAGAGCTTCCCGGCCCCGGTGGAGCCGTTGCCGCAGCGCCTCGGGCCTGAGCCCGCAGATGGCCGCCGCGTCCGCCACGTCGAACCCTTCCACCGCGACCAGCAGGACCGCATCTCTCAGCCCGGGGGCAAGGCCCGCCAGGGCCCGTTCCAGGCGGCGGCCGGTCTCGGACGCGACCGCGTGCTCGAAAGGCGAGAGGGGATCGGCTGCTGGCGACTCCGTGTCGGTGAGCACCTCCATGGAGCGCCCGCGGCGGCGCCACCAGCTCACCAGCAGGTTGCGCGCGACGGTGAAGAGCCATGCATCCACCCGCGTGTCGGGCCGCAGGTCCGGTGCGCGCTCGGACAGCCGCAGGAATGCTTCCTGCACCAAGTCCTCGGCCGTCTCCCGGGGGCACCCCAGGCGGCAGAGGTAGGAGAAGATGCGGGAGCGCAGCGCGGCGTACACGGCCTCGAGCGCTGCGTGCTCGCCCGCTCGAAGCCCTTCCACCCAACGGTCGGTACCGGAGCGCACCATGCCTCCATCAACGCCTGAAAACGGGCTCCGTGACAACATATTTTTTCCTGTCACGAAACCGGCCTCCGGGCGTTCCTGCCGTCCGAGGAGCAACGACGCGGGGCTGCAAGGCCCTGCCGAACCGGGAGGTGGACCATGCTCGAGTTTCTGCGTGCCGGTGGGATGGCGATGGGGGTGATACTGCTGTTCGGAGGGCTCACGATTCTTGCCTCGGTGCTCTACCTGGTGCGGCCCGGGGAGCGGCGGTACGAGTTCTTCCGTGCCCTTTCCATGGCGACGCTCTGGGCGAGCCTCGCAGGGCTGTGCGCGGGAACCGCGATGACCCTTCACGGCTTCATGCTGCGGCCCGAGTGGGCACAGGATCCGCAGAGGCCCATCATCCTGATGCAGGGGCTGGCCGAGTCGCTGTGCAACCCCATCCTGGGCTTCTGCATCCTCGCAGTGGCCTGGTTCCTGGTCGCGTTCGGGGCCCATCGGGACGGGCTTCCCCGCGCCTGAGACCTCCGCCCGCTGGCGCCCGAGCCTCCGACTTCGTAGCGTCCCGGCCCGGTATCTGCTACCATTCCCGAGTCGGAGGAGGGGGCGATGCGACACGCGTTCCGGAAGCTGGGTCTGGTAGTGGCGGCAGGCTTGCTGTCGTGCGGTCAATCGGGTGGGACCATCTACGAGCTGCCCGACGTCCGCGGGGCAAAGGACGTCGCGGCATCCGAGGACGTGTCCGGCCCCGGCGATGTGACCGCGGAGGTCGCTCCCGAGGCGGTGGCGCCCGATGTCCCGGCTCTCGACCTGCCGGAGGAGACCGGGCCCGCGTGCCCGCCGGGCGGCGGCTGCTTCCTGGACCCGTGCACGCAGAATGCGGAGTGTCTCTCGGGATGGTGCGTGGAGCACATGGGGGACGGGGTGTGCACGCAGCCGTGCACCGAGGAGTGCCCGGCCGGCTGGAGCTGCGAGCCGGTGGGAGTGGGCGGTCCGGACCTGAACTTCGTCTGTGTCTCCGCATACGCGAACCTGTGCCGCCCGTGCAACAGCCTGGCGGACTGCAAGAGCGTTGGTGGGACGGAGGATCTGTGCCTCAGGTACGGGGACGAGGGCTCGTTCTGCGGCGGCACCTGCCAGGATGACCAGGACTGCCCCTGGGGCTTCTCCTGCGAAACGGCCGTGACGGTGGACGGGGTGAGCTCCCTGCAGTGCGTGGCGGACGCGGGGGTGTGCCCCTGCACGGCCAAGTCCATCGCGCTGTCTCTCTACACGTCCTGCGAGGTGGCCAACGAGGTCGGGGCGTGCAAGGGCAAGCGGTTCTGCACCCAGGACGGTCTGGCTCCCTGCGATGCGGCCGTGCCCGCGGCCGAGACGTGCAACGGCCTGGACGACGACTGCGACGGCGGCGTCGACGAGCCCGAGGAAGCGGAGGGGAAGCTGCTGCTGCCCTGCGACGACGGCAATCCGTGCACCGAGGACGCGTGCTTCGGCTCCGAGGGGTGCAGCTACACGCAGCTGACCGAGGGGGAGTGCCTCGACGGCGATGCGTGCACCATCGGGGACCACTGCGAGAACGGCGTCTGCACCGGAGCGGACATCGATTGCGACGACAAGAATCCGTGCACCGACGACGTGTGCGACGGCCTGGGAGGCTGCGACTTCCTGCCCAATGCGAACGATTGCGACGACGGCAATCCGTGCACCGTCGCGGACACCTGCAAGGCTTCCGCGTGCGTCGGCTTCGCGGTGGACTGCAAGTGCCAGGAGGACGCGGACTGCGACGCGCTGGACGACGGGAACCCGTGCACCGGCACCCTCGTGTGCAACCAGGACGCGCTTCCCTACCTGTGCCAGGTCGACGCGGCCACGGTGGTGACGTGCCCGCCGCCGGATGGGCCCGACGCGTTCTGCCAGGCCGCTGTCTGCAGCCCGGACACGGGGAAGTGTGCGGTCGTCCCCGACCACGAGGGGATGGCTTGCAACGACGGAGACGCGTGCTCCGTGGGCGAGGCCTGCACGCTGGGGGTCTGCACCGGCGGCGTGCCGGCAAACTGCAACGACGGGAACCCGTGCACCGACGACTCCTGCCTGCCCGGCGACGGCTGCGCACACGTCCCCAACGCGCTGCCGTGCCAGGACGGCGACGCGTGCACCCTGGGGGACCTCTGCTCTGCCGGTGCGTGCGCTCCGGGGACCGCGGCCGACTGCGACGATTCGAACCAGTGCACGGACGACTCCTGCGACCCCAAGTCGGGCTGCAAGCACACGGCCAACGCAGCGGCCTGCGACGACGGCAACGACTGCACCACCGGGGACCACTGCGCAGGCGGGCTCTGCTCGTCCGACGCCACTCTGGCCTGCGACGACTTGAACCCGTGTACGGACGACTCCTGCCTGCCCGGAGGCGGCTGCAAGCACGCTCCCAACAAGGCCCCGTGCAGCGACCAGAACGCGTGCACCATCAACGACGCGTGCTCGGGCGGCCTGTGTGCGCCCGGCATCTCCCTTGCGTGCAACGACGGGAACCCGTGCACCGACGACGTTTGCGACCAGCAGTTCGGCTGCCTGCACCAGCCCAATGCGCTGCCGTGCGACGACGGCAACGCGTGCACCACCGGGGACAAGTGCAAGGCCGGCGCGTGCCTCGGCCCCGCAGCGCCCGACTGCGACGACGGCAACGTCTGCACCACTGACGGCTGCAGCCCGGGGCAAGGGTGCCTGCACACCCTCAACAGCGCTCCCTGCGACGACGGCAACTCCTGCACGCTGAAGGACGTGTGCCAGCTCGGCGTGTGCACCGGGTCGCAGCCCGCACCGTGCAACGACGGGAACCCGTGCACCGACGACGCGTGCGACCCCAAGGTCGGCTGCGTCTTCAAGGCCAACCAAGCAGCGTGCGACGACGGCAGCGCATGCACCACGGGGGACGCGTGCAAGAACGGCTGGTGCCTGGGAGCAGCGCTCTCCTGCAACGATGCGAACCCGTGCACCGACGACGCGTGCGACTCCAAGCTCGGCTGCGTGTACGCGCCCAACACCGCGCCGTGCGACGACGGCAACGCATGCAACGTGACCGACGCATGCGCAGGCGGCAAGTGCGTCGGCACCGGTGCTCCCAGCTGCAACGACAACCTCAAGTGCACCACGGACACGTGCGACCCGAAGAGCGGCTGCCTCCACACCCCCATCACGCCCTGCTGCGGAAACGGAGTCAAGGAAACCGGGGAGCAGTGCGACGACGGCAACGAGGTGGACGGGGACAGCTGCAAGAACAACTGCACCGCGCCGCCTGTGGCAGACTGGAGGATCGGCACCTGGAACGGCACACCCGTCTTCGGCACAAAGAAGTGCCCGTCGGGCGACTGGTACTGCCAGGCAAAGGACGCGTGCGAGCAGGCCACGGGCGCCACCTGCGCCTGGCAGTCGTACAACTGTTCCTCCTACCCGAACGAGAACGGCTCCTTCTACCCCACGTCGAATCCCTGGGGCAAGTCCGTGTCCACCGGAGGCAGCAGCGACCTGAACTGGACCGTCACCTCGGGCTGCTCCACGTCAGGCAGCTGCGCGCACGGAAACCCCAACATCTACGGAAACCTCTGCTGCTGCTCCTGCAACAATGTGAACCAGCAGTGGAACGAGGGGAACAACTTCTGCGGCGTGGGCATCTGGGAGCCATACTGACGGCCGCGTCGTGGCAGCAACCCGGAATGAGGAGGCGATTGGACTCCACGCGCTACGGATGGCCGGCCGGCTGGTCCGATTCCCCGGCACCAGCGTCAAGCGGCCGGACGGGTCACTGCCGACGACGGCTGGAGCAGCAAGCCCAGTTCCGGAGCGGTCGGAGTCAGGTGCGATCTTGACTCAACTTGTCCGTTGTATTTAGCATCGCTGGAACCGACGGGGGCGTGCCCCGACCGGAGGACCGTGTAATCAGGAGGCTCCTCATGGCGAAACTGTCCGCTTCTCTGTGTGCAAACCTGGTGGGTGTGATGGGTGCGCTGCTGGTCATGGCCTCGGGCCAGGCCGCCTGGGCCGGGTCGCTGTCCGGCCTGGTGACTGACAGCACGAACGTTCCCGTGGCCGGGGTCGCGGTGCAGGTGTCGTCGGGCGGCTCCCTCGTCGCGTCCGCGTTCACCGCTGCCAACGGAAGCTACAGCGTCGCACCGCTGGACGACGGCACCTATCTGGTCACTGCCATCCCCGCGGCGGGAAGCGGCTTCTCTCCGCTCTCCATGCCGGACACTGCGGTCGCTGGCGCAACAGTGCGGGACATCGTGCTGGTCAAGGCATCGTACGAGCTGACCGGCTACGTGCGGGACGCTGGCGGCGCTCCGGTGGCCGGCGCCCTGGTAGCGTCCAGCGTCGGCCCTTCCTCGGCAAACACGACGACCTCGACCCTGGGCTACTACAAGCTGGTGCTGACATCGGGGTCGTACACCATCACGGTCTCCAAGTCCGGGTACCAGGCGGTCACCCTCACCAGTTTCCTGCTGGCGCAGAACACGGCCCAGGATTTCACGCTGGCCGCAGCCCAGATGGCGACGTTTACCGGTACCTTCCGCCGGCCAGGCGGGAGCGTCATTCCGTCGGTCGCGTACGAGCTCTTCTGCGACGCTGGCAAGCTCCCCTACAAGTACACGTCCACGGACGCCTCCGGTTCCTTCAATTTCACCGTGCAGCCGCCGGCCAAGTGCTACCTCAAGTTCTACTCCGGCCTTTCGCAGAGCGTCGACGACGACGGCAACCCTGCCACCCCCGCGGAGCAGACGTACGTATATTTCGACACACAGTGGTACGGCTCTTTCGACGTCACGGAGAGCACCACCCGCGACCTGGTCGTGCCCATGGTTCCCCTCACCGTCAACGTGACCAACAGCCAGGGGGCCGCGCTGGCAAACACGAAGGTCGAATCCGCGGGGAGCTATCCTTCGACGTATCCGGCCGTCATCGGCGGCATCTCGTACTCCGCACTCCGCGGGCAGTTCTTTGCCGCGAGCACCGGTGGGGACGGCTCGGTCACGATGCTGGTGCCTCCGACGCAGGCCAACCCGGTGCAGACCGCCGCGATCAAGGTCACTCCAGCCGCCGGCTCGGGAAGCGGCACCTTCCAGATGAGCGGGCTGACCTGGACCGAGGCCAAGACCATCAACGCGGTCGCGCCGGACAACGCGACGCTCCAGGGGACGGTAAAGTACTCCAACGGAGCGCCCGCGACCGGCCTCTCGGTGAAGCTGTACGGCTCGGGCTTCTCCCTGTCCGGGGCGGTAGGCAGCGACGGAAGCTACCTCGTCACCGGGTTCTCTCCGGGCAGCTACTCCTTGCAGATCTCCGGGACCGGGGCCTGGGCCAATGAGCCGGACGGCGGCAAGGGGAACCAGACGCTGACAGTGGGTGCCAGCAACGTGACACTGGCCGGAAGCACCACTCTCCACGTGGAGATCCCCGTGGTCTCCCAGACCATCCGCTTCGTGGATGCGGCCGGAGCCGCGGTCAACGGCAACAGCCGGGCCTACGTGGCGGAAGCGTACCAGATAGCGCCCTTTGCCTCGGCCGGCATGAGCTTCACCGGCACCGTGCAGTTCGAGTCGTACACGGGCAGCGACAACCAGGTCACGTTCCCGCTGGTGGCTGGCAAGGCCGGCGTCCAGGTGTACCGGTGGGCGCAACCCGCGGCAGGCTACCCCATGCTGCGCGACTACGTTGACGCGCTTGCCGGCGCGGAGCACCTGGTGGTGCTCTCCAAGGCGACTCTCACCGCGCGGATCCTGGAGTTCAACGGCGAGCCGCTGCGCAGGGTAGGTACATCCTCCGCTATGTCCCCCTTGTTCATCCAGAACCCCAATGGAGCGGCCTACGGCAACGGGATGCTGGATGCCCAGGGGCAGGTCCAGGTCGTGGTGCGCCCCGGCGGGCTATACTCCCTATCGGTGGGGGGCTTCCAGGGACATTACACCGAGGATCCTCCGGGGAACAAGTACACGTACACCATCTTCGAGACAGGGTCCTTCCCCTTCCTGGAGGTCAACGGGGACACGCAGCGGGACATCCGCCTGAACACCCGCCGTCTCACGCTCCTGGTCCAGGACCAGAACGGAGTGCCGGTGCCCAACGCCACGGTCAATGTGCCCCAATACGATGGGGAGATCGCCACCATCGACGGCGTCCAGTACTACAGGAACCGCGGCCAGGCCTATGCGAACATGGGCTCCTCCGGCACCGCGACCCTGGTGCTGCCCAGGACCCAGGTGGGGCAGAACCTGTCGGTCAACGTGTATCCGCCGTCGGGAAGCGGGTTCACCAGCTTCGCCCTGTCCAAGGCGCTGCGCGAGGACCTGACCGTGACCCTGGTCATGCAGCTTGCCAGCAACTCCAACGACGCGGACGGCGACGGCGTGGCCAACGACAAGGACAACTGTATCGGGATCTCCAACCCGGGCCAGCAGGACTTCGACGGCGACAAGATGGGCGACGCGTGCGACCCGGACGACGACAACGACGGCCTCAAGGACGACTTCGATCCCAACGACTTCGACGCGGACAGCGACGATGACGGCGTGGTCGACGGGGCGGACAACTGCGTTTCCCAGTCGAATGCGGACCAGTCGGACCTGGATTCCGACGCCGCGGGTGATGCGTGCGACCCGGACGACGACGGCGACGGCGTAGCGGACGTCGCGGACAACTGCCCCCTGGACATCAACCCCCTCCAGACCGACAGCGACGGGGACGGCACGGGAGACGCGTGTGACAACCCCGACACCGACGGCGACGGCATCACCGACGACCTGGACCTGTGCCCCCTCGACCCGCTCAAGGCCGTGCCGGGCACGTGCGGCTGCGGCGCTGCCGAGACCGACGGCGACGGGGACGGCACTCCGGACTGCACCGACGGGTGCCCGGCTGACCCGTACAAGATAGCGACCGGTGACTGCGGCTGCGGCTACTCCGATACCTGCCGCACCGACACCCAGTGCCTGGCCGAAGGGGAAGCCTTCTGCAACGGCGACGACGGTCGTACCGCGTGCCTGGACCGCGAACTGGTGGTGGAGCCGTGCGGTGCGGACAGCTGCACCGACAGCGGCGCCAGTGGCCCGGCCATGCTGGGCGGAGGCACGTGCAACGCGGTCGACTACTCGTGCATCGCAGGCCAGTGCGTGGCCGACGAGACCACGGGCACGGATGCGTGCGGCGGAAGCCAGGACGCTCCGGCTCTGCAGTACTTCGTGTGCCAGGGCAACAACCGGTGCGTGGCCGAAAGCACCGAGGCAGCAGACGGGTGCACCGACACCGGCAGCGAGCTGGGCGGCGGCAGCTGCAGCGCGAGCGACTGGGCCTGCTCCGACGGGCTGCTGACCCTGGCCGCGTCGTCTGGAACCGACTCGTGCGGCGGGGACGCGGACGCACCCGCCATCACCACGTGGTCCTGCGCCACCGTGGACGGGGCCGCGGCAGACACCTGCCAGGCCGTGACCACCGCAAAGACGGACACCTGCCAGGACAGCGGCACCGCATCCGGCGGCGGGTCGTGCACGGCCACCGACTGGACCTGTACCAACGGCCTGCTGGCAGCGGCATCGACCAGCGGCGTCGACACCTGCGGCGACGGCTCCGACAGCCAGCTCTTCTACTTCACCTGCGCCAGCCTGGATGGCGCTGCAGCAGACACCTGCGTGCAGGTGCTGGACGAGTCCGCGCCCGAGGTCGCCGCGGTGCTCACACCGTACGCCACACTGGACGACGGCGAGGTGGTGTACTCGGTGGAGTGCGACGTGGTCGACGAGTGCGACGGCAACGCCGAGTGGTCCGCCATCATCGAGACGCCGGCCGCGTCCGGGCTGGCCGTCGGCCTCAAGGTGCTGGCCAAGACCGCCCTGCGCTTCAACCTGAACCCGGGTTACAAGAAGCTCGACATCACCGCGCCGGCCCCCAGTGACATCCTGTCGATGGTCCTGGATCTCGGAGGGCTGGAGCTGCGCGGGGGCGAGCTGCTGGTCTTCAAGACCCACGGCGGGCAGGACTACCAGTACACGTTCAAGGCGCTGGGCGGCTACGACGTCATCGAGATCAAGGGCCCGTGGGCCCGGGTCTGGTGCAGCGGCACCGACGACGCGGGCAACCAGGCCGAGGCTTCATTCGAGGAGGCGCACTACCGGGCCGGCGACGCCACCTGCACGTGCCAGTGCGACTGCCCCGCCGCGGAAGCCTGCTCCTGTCACTGCGGCTGCGACGCGGCCGGCGCAGGTTGCGCGTGCACGGCCAACGGCGACTGCGCCTGCACCGGGCCGGTAGCCAGCGCCCCGGCTCCGGTGAAGCCTGCCCCGACCAGCGGCACCCCGGCGCCCTCCAAGTCCGGGAAGTAGCGTTCCTCTCGCGCCCGGCTGGAACATGCTGTCGCGCCAGTACGTGGTGACCACATGGGTCCAGACGCGGGCGGGCTGCTTGCCGTCCGCGCTCCCGGGGCTCCGGCACTGCGTGAAGTCGCCCTGCGCGTCGGCCTCGCAGATCGGTTCCGGGCCCTCGATGCAGGGGCCGACGGCCTGCATGCCGCACAGGTTGCCCGGCTTGGTGCAGACACGAACGCTCTCGTACAGTGGATCGTGGCCGTCCGCTCGGCAGGAGTACCCTCGCATGGGGCTGCCGAAGATGTTGCCGAAGAAGGCTCCCTCCCGGTTCGGGGCCCCGGCCTCAGCCGCATCCTCGCCTCCGCCCATGGAGGTGCCGGCCGCGGCGAAGAAGAGCTGCACCGGAAGCCCGTATGCGTTGATGCGCCCGAGCAGGCAGGCCGAAACCCACTCCTGGCAATCGGTATCGCACGGCCCATCGGCCCATTCCGGCGCTGCGCCCAGGCTCCCCTCGAACTCCACCGGCCCTTCCGGCGTCTCCAGCAAGACCTTCGTCCCCTCGGCCAGAGCGCACTGGACCATGTACTTGAAGAACTGCCGTCCAGATGCCGAAGAGGCGTACACCGCGGCTGCCTCGCTCCCCTTCAGGGCCTCGGTCGTCAGCGGCTTGGACGCCATGCTGATGAGCGGCGGCTCGAAGTCGATGACCGCGCAGTTCTCCATCCACGCGCTCCGCCTGCCGCGTGCACGCAGCGGTGAGTCACCGACCAGCAGCGAATCGCCGACCAGGAGCACGGAAACCACCGCTACAGTCGTGACGAACAAGGACCCCGCACAGACTCGCATGCGCCCTCCAGATGCTCACCGCATCCACAACCCGTTCACTCCGGACAAGTTCGCCGCTCTGGGCGCGGCGCTCCGCCTGGAATCGGGAGCCCGGGTGCTGGACCTCGGCAGCGGTTCGGGAGAGATGCTGTGCACCTGGGCACGCGACCACGGCATCACCGGCATCGGCGGCGATATGAGCCAGCTGTTCACGGAGCAAGCGAAACGCCGCGCTCAAGAGCTCGGAGTCGCGGACCGGGTGACGTTCATCCATGGCGATGCCGCGGGGTACGTCTGCGAGGAGAAGGTCCGTGTGGCCGCCTGTGGGGCGGCGCCACCTGGATCGAGGGATGATTCGTGCTGATGCCGCGGTGAACCAGCGCACCTGAGCGCACCCGTGCGCACTCTGCTGTCGTCACCAGGCGTCGTCCGCCTCCCTGGCGGTCTGGAGCCGGGTGGCCTCGGGCTGCGGCGGGCATGGGTCCGCAGTCCCCCAACCCTGCGATTGACATCGCTCATGCGTTCGTGAAGAATCGCATCCGCCAGAAGAGGAGGACCACATGCGCCGTGTGCCCGTGCTCATGCTACTTATGTGGGTCGCTGTTCTGCCCGGCTGTCCTGAGCTGCCGGACAAGGGGACCAAGATCCTGTTCGTAAAGGAGATCTGCTGCGATCCGATCAGCGGAGCGGGGGGCTTTGTCATCGCGTATCGGACGAGGGAGTCGACCCAAGAGGCGTACCTGACCCCGGAGACCGAGCACGCGGGCAGCCCGCGCTGGTTTGCGGACGGCGAGCGGATCCTCTACTCGGCCAACGGCGCGGTCATGGTGATGGATGAGGACGGCGCCAACAAGGAGGAGATCCTGAACAAGGGCAACGTGGGGATGGTCCGCCTCTCCATCGATGAGGAGCGGATCTTCTTCCTGTCGGGAAGCGACGTGATCTCCGTCGACGTCGACGGGGGGGACGAGAAGGTGATTGCCACGAACGCTTACGATACGACCCTGGAAGTCGTCCCGGTCAGCGGCAGGGTCCTCTTCAGCCGGCTGGTCGATGAGCCTCACCCGACGCGCACGGGCACCAACTTGGTGGTCACCCGGACGTACTCGGTCAAGCCGGACGGGACCGACGAGATCGAGCTGGGAGGCGACTTCGCCAATGTCATCAGGGTCGCGGACATCTCGCCGGACGGCAAGCTGGCGACCGTGTTCATGCAGCTCGAGGCTCCGGACGACTGGAACTACCCCAACTGGCCCGGACTGATCCACCTGGACAACTCGAAGGACCCGTTGATCCGCGCCCAGCTCGGTGAATTCGACCTTCCGCACTTCACTCCGGATGGAACCCGCATGATCTTTGCGCTCGAGGGCAAGCTCATCAGTTGCGATACCCAGTTCGGGGACGAGAAGACCATCCTCGACAACTGGGAGGCCAAGCCGTCGAACCCCTGGGTGGACCCGGAGGACTCTGAGCGGGTCTGGTTCTCGGTCGAATCCCTGCCCGCGCTCGGATTCACCCAGTATGCCAGCGGCTCAGCCAGCATCCGGCTCGACGGCACGGACCTGAAGCGCGAGATTGCTTCCCTGCCGGACCGCGCTGCCTTGCAGCCGTAGGCCGCTGACGAACGCACAACGGAGGTTGTTCCATGGGCACCACGAGCAGGAAACGGGTGATGGCAGCGGCGGTTTGCGGGGTCGCATTCCTCGGATGCGGAGGTGCGGACGAGGATGGGGGCGGCGGGGAGACGGAGTGGGTGAAGGTAGAAGGCGGCACCTACCAGATGGGGGACCCGGGTGCGGGCGGCGACGAGATGAACGTGGCGTGGCCGGTCCATGAGGTCACGGTCAAGACGTTCTGGATGGCTTCCACCGAGGTGACCAACGCACAGTTCGCCGACTACCTCAACACCACCAGCGTGGACAACCTGGGCAAGGGGCAGGGGGGCAAGACGGAGATCGACCTCATCAACGCGGCCACGGGCATCGAGCGGGCTGATGACGGCACCTTCTCTGCCAAGGGGGGCATGGGCAGCCTCCCGGTGGTCAACGTGAGTGCCACGGGGGCTGCGCGCTACGCGGAGTGGGCAGGGGCCCGACTGCCGTCCGAGGAGGAGTGGGAGTTCGCGGCGCGGGGAGGAACGCTGGACGTGCCGGGACGGTACTCCGGCACGGACCAGGAGGGCATGGACTACGACGTTGGCTGGACCTCGATGTACTCGGAGGACGGGCCTCGGACCGTGGGGACCAAGCCGGCCAACGAGCTCGGTCTGTATGACATGACGGGCAACGTCTGGGAGTTCTGCCAGACCCCGTTCACCTTCTATCCCGGCCATCCGCTGGAGAATCGGGGGGGAGGTGCACCGGCCGGTCCGATCAACCGCGGCGGCAGCTTCCACGGCTCCAGCATCGCGGTGTGGAACAGGGCCTATGCTGCTCACTACGAAGTGACCACGTTCGATATCGGCTTCCGCATGGCGCGGGATACGGATCCTGCCCTGGACGCAAGCAGACTCTAGTGCCCGGCGTTCCTAGAAGAACCGCATACCGGCCATGAGGTTGAGCGCGGTCAACCAGCCGTAGTCATCGGAAGACATGTAGCGCACAACGTTGAAGACCTGGAAGTCGCCCTGCAGGAACACCCGCGGCGAATCCTTGTGCTTTCCCATCGCGTACTCGATCCCCGGACCGGCTTCGAGTCCCAGGCTGGAGCTCCCCTCGATGTGGAAGAGGTCGTCCTGGTGGCTCGACTTGCCCGGGCTCAGGCCGATGAACTTGAACAGCGCACCGGCGCGGATGGGTACCGTGAGCCGCTTGCTGTCGAAGACCGGCATCACCAGGCCACCGCTGGTATCCACGCCCCACCAGATGTCGCCGAACTGGAGATCAAACTTGAAGTACATGACCCCGGCGAACACGGCGTCGATCCCGCCGCCCCAGGCACTGTGGGTATCCACGTCGAACACATACTGCGGTCCGAAAAATACCCCGTAGCTGTCCGTGGACTCGTACGCCCGCGCCTCTCGGGTAACCAGCAACGTCAACAGAAGAGACAACCCGACCGCCACGCTCCCGACTCTCCGCAGCACGTACTCCCGCATCGGCTCCTCCTTCATCTGTCAGCACGCATTGGGGAGACTATCAGTTCTTCGGGAATTAATGAACCATCATGTCGTCCTCCCGAGTTACGGAGTCACCCCCAGGATGAGCACGGTATTCTTCACCGACCAGCAGCACACGTCGGTGTCCCACTCTTCCTCCAGGATGATCCGCCGCTTGACCGGCTCGTACCACGTGTGCTCCGTGTTGGCGAACGGCATCAGGTTGTCGTCGCTGTTGCTGAACCCGTCGTTGCCGTAGAACTTGCAGACGTGGTCGGCCGCGTTGGCGACGCCGGCTGCCGTGAAGATCTCACCCAGAGCGATCATCGCCTTGGCCCCGTCTTCGGGGTGCTTGTAGTCCACGACGTCCTGCTTGGGAAGCGTCTCGATATCCATCAGCGCCCGCTACCAGATTTGGAAGCGGCGTCATCATCCACTCCTCCATGTCGTCAGGCCCGCTCAACCCATCGCGGGTTGGCCGAGGGGTAGCCTCAGTGGGACGCAGGCCCGACCGCAAGAGATAAATGTAACTGGAAGTCATTCGAAATAACCTCGATCAGGTCCGTAGCTGCACCGTTGGGCAATGGGGATCATCTACCCGCGTCGTTCGCCTCCCTGGTGCTCTGGATCTGGCCGGCCTCGGGCTGCGGCGAGCAGGGAAGCTCCAAACGCAGAGCAGTCGAGACAGTAGTCTTGCGGGCACCTGGAATCCCGGGGGACGATGTCAACCGATTCCCGCGCGGCCGGGCAGGAGAAATGCTCGGCCGCGACACCAGCTCATCGGACGCGACGTGAACACTTCCATGCGCGACACCGTGCCACTGTGGACAATGCGTTTCGTCACGGCCACTCGCATCGTTGACTTGGAGTATCCGGCCGGATTACAGTCCCTCCGATCGATTGCCTTCGTCGGGGGAGTCCGGCTCGTGCTGCCGAGGCGGGGTTCCTGACCGATGGCGTCGAAGCGCAAAGCCGCTTCCGAGGAATCCAGGAAGGAGTTCGGCAAGATGAGAAACGCGAACAGGAAAGGGGCACGAAGCGGAAGCCCGCCGGAGGGCACCAGTCCAGGCGTCGTTCCGGTGGACCGAACGATGGCCCGCATCTACGCGTCGCTCGGGACCGTCGCACTGGCCTTGAGCGGCTACCTCGTCTACACGCACTTCCAACTGCACCGGTTGGCCACATGGACCAGCCTCTGCAACGTCAGCGACACGGTCAGTTGCGACGCAGTTGCCTTGAGTCCCTACGGGACATTGATGGGCTTCCCGCTTGCCGGCTGGGGCGCCTGGTTCTACCTGTTCGTAACCGTGGGAGCCCTTCTGGCTCTGCGCGGCTGGCGGGTGGTTCGCTCTGCGTCCCTGTGGCTCGTGGCTGCCTCAGGGTTTTCCGTGGTGCTCTCGCTGGGACTGGCCGCGATCTCTGCATTCGCCCTGCGCACGTGGTGCCCGGTCTGCCTGGCCCTCTACGGACTGAACGCGGGGATGCTCGCGACCGCGTGGCGCATGTTCAGGCGCACCGGCGAGGGACTCCGGACCGCTGGTACCGGGGAGCTGCGATATCTCCGACGGCACCAGGGGGGCATCTTCCTGGCAGCGGGCGCAGCCATGGTCGTTCTCGGCGCAGCCTGGATCGCCTACCCGAAGGGCTTTGCTCCGACCGTGAGCGTGTGCAAGTTCTTGGAGGAGAGGGCAGTCAAGGCGGACCGCGCGCTGCCGCCTGCGGTCATAGTGGTCTACAGCGACTTCCAGTGCCCGCACTGCGCCGCGGCCCACAGAGATCTGAAGGAGGCCCGCCGCGGTTTGGTGGTGAAGGTCGAGAGCCGCCACTTCCCGCTCGATGCGGAATGCAACTCCCACGTCACCAAGACCATCCACCCGGGCGCCTGTCTCCAGGCAGAAGCGGCCGTTTGCGCCGAGGAACAAGGGAAGCTCGAGGCATACTCCGACGAGCTCTTCGACCTCGGCACGACGGGCCGTGTCGGCCTCGTCGGCATCGCAGAGAAGCTGGGGCTGGACCGGGCCGCATTCGAGGCCTGCCTGTCCTCGGACCGCCCTGCAGACCGGATCCACGAGGACATCGACGCGGCCGCGGATGCCGGGGTCAACGGGACGCCGGCAGTCTTCGTTGATGGACGCCGGATCTCCGGGTCAATCGGCGGGCAGGACCTGGGTTGCCTTTCCGGCAGCTGAACAGGAACCTGCGGACACGCAATCATCCGATTCACCCCTCTGCGTGACCACGATTCCGGGTCGCGCCGGGGCCATGATGCAGCCGGACGGACAATAGCGGATCACGCCCCTCTGGTTATGACGTGCCGTTCCCCATGCCCGGTTCCCACCACCCGGCATGCCCCGGATCCAGACCTATGGGCAGTTGACGTGGAGCCCGCCCGGGAAGCCGCCCGTGCTGTAGCCGAAGCCTCCGTCGTACGAAATCTGCAGGGCCGGAAAGGAGCATGGGGACGGGCTCGCCAGCAGGATCTTGCCCCCGCCGCCGCCGCCGCCGGTGCAGCCCCAGTTGTCCTTGCCGGTGTCGCCGCCATCCACGCGCACCTCGCCGAAGCCGCCGAACTGGCCTGCGATCAGGTGAATGCTGCCACCCGAGCCGCCCCCTCCACAGAAGCTTGCCGATGCCCCCTGGGCCAGGATCTTGCCGTTGATCAGCAGCTCCCCTCCCACCTGGATGCGGACCCTGCCGCCGCCGGCCCCGCCAGGGCCGGTGTTCATGCACTCGCCGCCGCCGCTGCCGAAATCAAGGGGCTCCGACTGGTCCACGTCGTAGAGGGGGCCGCCGTGCGCACAGGTGCCGTCCTCGGAGGTGCAGTAGCCGCTGGGGCCCCCGCCGCCGACGTGCGAACCACCCGCACCGCAGTAGAGAGATCCGCCCTTGCCGGGTCCGCTGGCCGGCCCATGTCCCTTTCCCGACACATCGATCCTCGATGACGGGTCGATGAACATGTCGCCCGTCACCGCGATCTCGAACACGTTCTGTCCCGCGTCGTGACTCATGAATCCCTGGTCGATGAGGGAGAGGCTTGCGAAGGTCAGCGGCCCGATAGGGTGGACCAAGGCCGTGCCGGTCACCACCAGGTTGAAGGCCTCGTCCTGGCTCCACTCGGTTGCGTCGAGGTAGGTGGGGACCGGGTTGCCGCCCCCGCCGCCAATCCACACCGTGCCCAGGGGATCCTGTGGGGTCCGCACCAGCACTGTGCCCGCACCGGCCTTGACGCCGCCGGCACCCACGCCGCCCTCCGCGGCCAGCTTCCCCCCGAACGTGTCCTCGTCAAGGATCAGGCTCATGCGGCCGCCGCCGCCGCTGCCGAAGTCCACGGGCTCGAGGACGGAGCCGTATTCGATCCCTCCGGGGCCCGTGAGGCCCGTGGTCCCGGGCCCCCCGTACCCGCCTCCGTTCCCGCAGTAGTAGGCCATCCCGACCCCGGGCCCGGTGGCGCCCGGGTGGCCCTTGCCCGACGCATCGATCGCGCTGGTGAGGTCGACCGACGCGTCACCGAGGATCGTGACGTCGAACACGTCCTGCCCCTGGTCATGGCTCAGGCGGCTGGCGTCCTGCAGCGCGAGGGTCGCGAAGGTGATCGGGCCCACCACGTGCACCGTGGCCTGGTCGAGGAGCCGCAGGCCCGGGTTCAGATCCTCGGGCCACAGGGAGGGAGCCAGGTACGTCGGCGCCACGGCCCCCCCGCCCGCGCCCGCCCCCGCGTCCATGCCGTCGGCGCGGATCGCACCCCCGAGATCCAGGGCTCCACCGACCTGCAACCGGACCAGGCCGCCTCCCGCTCCCCCGGGGGGACCGCCGAAGGCCGCACCGCCGCCGCCGCTGCCCAGCGCCGCGGGCGGGGTCACCTGGTCGTACGGACCGCCCGCTTCCCCCGCGCTGCTGGTCGATGCCAGGCTGCCCGACGCGCCATGGCCCGCGCCGCTCCCGCAGAGGTTCCCGTTCCCCGGTGCGGGGCCCTGGTGCGACCCCCAGCCGCGGCCAGAGACGTCGATGGTGCTCGCCGCATCCACCACGAGGTCGCCGGTCACCGCGAGGTCGAAGGGGACCTGGGCCGCGCCCTCCGGGGACAACCCGGCTGCGGACGGGTGCGTCAGGGTCGCACCGTCCACCAGCGTGAGGGACGTGAACGTGTGGGGGCCGCTCAGCACCAGGGTGCACCCCGTCACCAGGACGTCGGCCCCCTCGAGGGATGTGTCCTCCGGCAGGACCGCGACCTCGGCCAGCGGCTGGTGGCCGCACCCCGTCTGCACGGCGCAGGAGTCCGCGGTGCAGACGTCCCCGTCGTCGCAGGAGACGGGCTCCCCGGTGCAGGTCCCCGACGCACACTGGTCCCCCGCGGTGCAGGCGCTGCCGTCGTCGCAGGGGAAGCCGTCGGCCTCTCCCGGGTTCGAGCAGGCTCCCCCGGCGCACAGATCCGCGGTGCAGCCGTCCCCGTCCGAGCAGTCCGCGTCCTCCAAGCACGCCTTGGCGCAGATCCCGAGCGCGCACACGGTCGCCTCCGCACACCACTGGACGACCGCGCCGCAGGCCCCGTCTAAGCAGGCCGGCTCCAGGAGGGCGCCGTCGGCCGCACACTTCGGGGCCCCGCAGTCGGAGACGTCCTGGCAGCCTGCCGGCCAGACCACGGGCCCGCCCTCCGAGAAGTGTGTCACAGCCACGGACAGGGCGGCTCCGTCCCCGGTCAGCTTGGCGTCGAGCAGCTCCCAGGGCTCCCCGGCCCCGCGCCATGCTGCGCCCAGTCCGAACACGTGCGGGTCGGTGAGCGCACCGGGAGACAGGGGCATCCAGCACTCCCAGGCCACGGCTCGGCAATCCGGTCACACGTGAGGTCAACGGCGGATGGCCATGTACAGGCTCGTCGGTATGTGGGCGTACCCGTCCTTCCCGGTGATGCCCAGGAATACCCGGACGCGGCCGTCCGCGTCGACCACCACGCCGGACAGATTGCCCGCGTACTGCCGATTGCCGTTGAGCGCATAGGTGTTGAGGTCCTCGATGACCCAGCGGTCCTTTTCCCAATGGCCGTAGCGCAGCCCGTGGAGCGAGGTGTCGCGCCAGGTGACGTGGGGGGCGTCGCTCGGGCCGAACGCGAGGGCAGCGTGCTCGCCGGTCTCGCCCCGGCCATCGATCGTCTCGATGGTCCACTTGCCGTCGATGCGACGCGCCAATCTGAGCGAGTCTGCGGCGTTGCAGTACCCAGTCTCCGGGTGAACGCACTGAGCGTAGACGATTCCGGGACGCCCCTTCGAGTCCAACGCAAGATCGGTCGTGCCGGCAAACCGCTCCACGTCCGGACGATCCACGGTCTCCTGCTTCCAGCCCGCCCCGGGCTTCTTCGACGCGTAGAAGATCCCATCACCTCCCAACCCCATCCAGGCCACGTGGAGGGAGCCGTCAGAGGCAGCGACCAGGCTGGCTGAGCTGCCCGGCGTGTCGCTCACGGATTCGTGCTCGAGCTCGAGGATGACCGGCTGCCACGCATGGCGAGGAAGGTTCTTCGAATCGAAGTAGAACACGTGGGGCATGCCGTCCGGGCCGCTGTCCACCGCCCATCCGCCGCCACCATCGGAAAGATCGCTGCCGTCCTCTTCGAGCGGGTTCTTCCGCAGGTCCATGAAGGTCCAGTCCTGCCCGTCGAAACGGTAGAGGTCTTCATCGTGAAGCAGGGCCACCGGCCACGGGGGACCCTTGTCGCCCGCTATCTCCGGGGCGTCGTCGACCAGCGGAAGTCCGTCCGGGATCCAGAACCGGTAGTTCACGTCTCCCGCGGTCAGCCGGTAGAAGGCCTTTCCAACGACGTGGATGCGGCCTGCGGAGTCGGTATCCAGAAACGCACAATCGTCCAGCGTGTTGCTGTCGCTGCTGCCCAGCATGACAACCTCCAGAGGCTGGAACCCCTCTTCCCGGACAGCATGGATTGGCAGGTTCGCGGACGTTGTGTAGGTGGTCCCGCTGGAAGCCGGCTGGGGCATCCCGAGCGGCTCGCCGTGGTAGAGCAGGTTCGCCCGGCCCAACGGGTCGATGGCCAGCGCCATCTGGAAGGTCTCCCGGCCATGAGGCAGAGGATCCTGGGTCCACTGCTCATCCTCCAGCACCGCATAGCCGCTGCCATGAGCGATGTGAATACGCCCCTTCGAATCGGCTGCGATGCGGGTGTGGGCACGATGCCAGCCCGACCCGTCGAACACTGTTTCCTGGGTCCACTTGGAAGCACCGACAGGCCAATACGCGTGCACCAGCTCGTCCGTATCGGCCCGCTCGTATGCGATGTGCAATCCATCCATCAGATCCACGGCAATATCCGGGTCGCGGGAGGACGTGAAGTCCACCTGGTCCGTCACCCAGGGAGCATCGTCGTCGGCCCGGGTGTGGTGCTGGAGTGCCTCCGGCGCGATGCAGACCGCGTGCGGCCGACCCTTGGAATCCACGGCCATGCCGATGCGGCTGTCCGAGTGCAGGTCGTCCTGGGGAATCAGTGACTCGACCCATCCGTCCGGCCCCCTGCGGTTGTAGTACAACCCGGCCTGCAGCTCGCCGGTCGTGGGCTCGCCCGACGCGAACACTACGTGGACACGGTCCTGGGAGTCGATGGCCATCGCCATCTGGCCACCGGCGCCTCTCACCGTCTCCACCTTCTCGTCCTTCCACTCGGTGCCTTCCAGCCAGGCGTGCCCGAAGTGCTTCTTCCAGTCGTTCGTGCTCCCGACGTACACGATGTGCGGTCTGTCCTTCGAGTCCACCGCGATGGCGCAGTCCTCCAGCATCTGGACGCTGGGCGTGGGGGGCGTTTCCACCACCCAGTCATTGCCGGTGTAGCGAGCGTAGCGTACTCCGTTCATCATGAACGCGGCGTGCCCCTGTCCCTTGGAATCGAAGGCCAGGTTGATGGATCCCTCGGGCATGCCGCAATCGGGCACTTCCGTCGCCTTGGCCTTGCAGAGGGTCATCGTTGCCGTGTTCCACACGGCCCTGGGCCGCGTGGCCAGGGTGTCGGTCTCCCCCACGGTGGAAGGCTCCGAAGGCTCACCATTCTCGAAGTTCTGGGCCTTGTAGAAATAGCGGGTCTCCGGTTCGAGGCCCTCGTCAATCCAGTCGGCAGATGCCCCGTAGACGACCTTCACCTCTTTGAACGCCGCCTCTTCCCCGGACATCCGGAAGACGTGTATTCCCTCCGAGTTGCCGTTGCCTCCAGTCAGCTGCACGAGTACGGCCGTATCGCTGATCGCTTCCAGCCGGACCTCCGGCGCGGACGCCGGCTTGGACGGCCCCTTGTCCGGCTCAACCCATGTGCAACCGGAGGTGCCCGGAACGCCGGCGGCCCCCATGATTGAAAGGAACACCAGGATCGCCGCACGCGTCGGGATTCGACAACCGTGGAGCTTCATCGTCAACCCTCCTGCTGGATGTGGCAGCTACTCGACGTTCACGCACGTGAAGACGTGGTTCGTAGGCACGAGCATCGCGCCGATTCGGAGCATCCCTTCATGGGTCTCTCCGACGCACCAGTCGGGCGCCACGAACCGTACCTCGTCGTCCGACCACGCGACCACTCCCGCCGCGGCCTTCGCGGGGTCCCAGTCCGGGGAGTCCGGAGCAAGCGTGCCGCCCAGGAGCACCTGCCCCTGCTCGCTGCCGAACCCGGTACCCGTGATCGTCAGCTCCTGTCCCGGCTTGACCTGCCCCATGATGATCCCTGCGACGTCCTCGACCACGGGCATCGCATCGTCGGCCCCGGAAAGCACCACTACCGGTAGAGGGCTCGTGACCTCCCTCTCCCAGCCGGCGGTAGCATTCCCGAGACCGTCAACGGTCCAGTAGAAGTCCACCCGGATCGGGAACGCCTCTCCGGCCAGCGGATTGCAATCGACGTCGATGTACAGGTCCCCCCGGTCTTCGATACCGCACCATTCTTGGCCGTACCGCACCTTGGCGTCCTGCTCGCTGGGGTAGATGGAGATGATCTTTCCCCCCTCTTCGAGGCTCGACGGCGGACGGGCCTCGATGACTCCGAGCTCCCAGGAGACGATTGTGCAGGGTGCGTATAGCACCGACACCTCCACCGGAAACCCGGTTGTCAGCGTGACCGCACCGGAC
>Ga0233425_10004696_pt1 | contig 22568 bp, 28 predicted proteins | sample Watercolumn_Towu_2_FD_181712 | JGI IMG/M metagenome (GOLD analysis project Ga0233425, IMG submission 181712) | Freshwater microbial communities from Lake Towuti, South Sulawesi, Indonesia - Watercolumn_Towuti2014_140_MG | ecosystem: Environmental > Aquatic > Freshwater > Lake | place... | reverse complement strand
CCAGCTTGACCGCTGACTCTCTGAATTCGGCACTATAAACTTTGGGTTTTTCTTGACTCATTGGGACTCACTCCTTCTTTACACGTATTTTAAGAAATGTGTCCGGAATAGTGTAGCCACATCAAACGTTCTTCACTCATGCGCGTAAGCCAAGAATACAAGGCCGACCGCCGCACAATTTAGCAGGACCAAGGCCTCTTTGATCTACCGGCAAACAAGAGTTTGAGAGCCGTACAATTGCAGTGAAGCCATACCAAGCTGGAAAGTACGGTGTGTTACCTGTGCGTGGAAGTCGACGATGCCTCAGAGATGGCAGAACATTGGGAGGTTTAGCACTATTCTTATCAGTAACTGGCTTTGGGCTTTGGGCATCAGCCATTCGCATCTACTTTGTTTAATCTTATGATCAGTTGCCGCTATTATTGACAGGGTGCAGATATAATGCATAATAAGTGCATGTAAATTGTATTCGACTCCAATTTTTTATTATGTCCTCAATACCCATATTCCGGAATGATTTTAATAGTTTTGTTGAATTCCTGCGAGATACGACAATAGGCTTACCAACATTATCACCGAGCCGGTATAGTGAAGTCATGCACATTGATTTGCAGACACTGGCTTCACAAGCCCACGTCCATCGTAACACCCTTCAAAGGGCGCCGGCTTCTGAAAGTGTGCAACGCTTTCTTCGCGAAGCCATTCGAGTGATCAGGGCGGCCCTTGATCTTAATGGTGACCTTGAGCGGACTATTTTTTGGTATCGTAATATGCCAATTCCGACCTTTGAGTATAAAACAGCCGAAACATTGGTGACCGAACACCGTACTGAAGACTTGTTGCGCTATATTGACTCATTGGAGGCAGGCTCCGCCGGATGATCTTTACCGGGCTGGAAAAAGTAACCGCATATCGGATGCATACGCCAAAGTGGGCGAGCCAGCCAACAAGCGGTTTAGGTGCGGCGAAAAGTGGTGGCAGACTCAACCGACATGGTATAGAAGCCTTGTATCTATCATTGGAGCGAGACACCGCGATCCAGGAATATCAAAGATTGTCTGAACTCTTGCCACCCGGTTTGCTAGTCAGCTATCAAGTAACCATAGGCCCTGTTGTTGATTTTCGGCCAAGCTACCATGCCCCAGAATGGGACCCAATATGGGAAGACTTTTATTGCGACTGGCGGGAATTATGGTTCAATCAGCATATAGAACCGCCCAGCTGGTTAATAGGGGATGCTGTGATCACTGCAGGGGCTAAAGGTGTTATTTTCCATTCAAGCTTGGAACCAAACGGCACAAACCTTGTGTTATACCCAAAGTCCTTTAGTGATTTGGATTCAATAGAAGTTTACGACCCGAACCAAAGCCTACCCAAAAACCAGGACTCATGGACATGATTAACGCGGGCGGCTCAACTCCTTGTTTATCTTAATCTACACAATATAAAAAAAATATTAATCATAAGCTTACAATTTTATCCAAAGCCGACAGTGCCGCGTATAAATCAATAGTGTAAGATCGACCCAAAAGCGACGGTCAACCCAAGTTCGAAAAAGCTCCGAAGAAGACATTCAAGAATTTTTTCCTTTTCAACAATTAACTTATTAAATGCCCAAATCGCTCAGTCCAGGATGGTTAACAGGACGACGGCCTTGCGGCCAATGAAAAAGGCGGTCATTTTCTTTGATCGCCAAGTCGTTGATGCTGGCGTAGCGTTTCTGCATTAGGCCGTGTTCGTTGAACTCCCAGTTTTCATTGCCATAAGACCGGAACCACTGGCCTTCGGTGTTATGCCATTCGTAGGCAAAGCGCACGGCGATAGGGTTGCCTTCATAAGCCCATAATTCCTTGATCAATCGATAATCCAATTCGACCGCCCACTTGCGTTTCAAGAATGCGATGATTTGCTCCCTGCCTACCGGAAATTCGGCACGGTTGCGCCACTGGCTATCGCTTGTATAAGCCAGGGCGACTTTTTCCTGGTCACGGTTATTCCAGCCGTCCTCCGCCATACCACCTTTTGGGTTGCGGTTTCATGGGTAAAGGGCGGGAATGGTGGGCGTGATTCTGTATTGTTATTCATTTCAGTCTCCTGAGACATTTTTTGTTATGCTTGTTTCGTGTAGGTAAGGCCGTCCTCTTGTTGAGCCCGCCACATACCGGGCATGTCCACATAGCCCGGCAAAGCCTGGATTCGGCTGAGCCAGGCAGTAACCGCAAGATATCGGGTAAGGTCAATATTCCCCTCCGGCGCTAACGCGATATAAGGGTAAAGCGCGATATCGGCGATGGTGATCTGACCGTTAACAAGATAGGGATGCCTTTTTAGCGTCCCTTCCAAAATATTCAGCAAGTTTTCTACGATTTTCCTGGATTCGTCGAGATTAATCGCCCGGCCGAATTTGTAATATAGGCGGAGCCGGTTTGGCCCTAATGACACTTCATTGGCTGCTGTCGATAACCAAGCCATGACATCCGCCAGCGTTGCGGCTTCATCCGGCAACCATTGCCCGTTCCCGTATTGTTTTGCAAGGTAAACCAAGATGGCCTGGCTATCCCGGAGAATAACATCACCGTCTGTCAATACCGGCACTTGACCAAACGGATTCATGGCCAAGAATTCTGTCGATTTTTGTTGCCGCTCGCTGCCGTTGACGATTACACTCCGGTAATCAAGACCGAGAAAGGACAGCATTAATCGGATTTTGTGGCAATTGCCCGATAAGGCAAATTCGTAAAGCGTTATCATGGTTTAATCCTCTGATGATTAATAATAAGCTACAAGGCGTGGCAATACATCGTCATGGCTTTGTGGTAGTTGTTAATTGCACTTTTAGCCGCTGGATTTCATCCAGCAACGGCGCAACCAGACTATCGACTTCCGCTTGGCTATACCGTTGCGTTATATGCTGCGAACAATTCCAATCGATTGCCGCAACCGTCATGATGATGCCGCATTCAATCTTGGCCGGATAGCCGGGGACGGCAAGTTGTTCGATAATCCCGGCATCCTCATCCTCGTGGACAACCCTGGCCCTGGCCCAAACCTTAAGCCGCTGCCGGTTTGGGTAATCCATCAAGAACAAGGAAACACGGTCATCAACGCTTAGGTTGCCAACGCTGATATATTGTTTGTTGCCCCTGAAATCAGCGAAACCGATAGTTTTTTCGTCCAATACTTTTAGGAAACCCTTGGAGCCGCCACGGTGCTGCACGTAAGGCCAGCCGTTTTCGCCGACAGATGCCGTGTAAAAACTGTCGCGCTCGGCTAAAAACTCAATTTCGTACTCGCTTAGCGTGTCCCGGCGATCCTCGGCCAAGTCAAATTTTGCATAAGCCTGACGCGAACCGTATCGGCTTTGTATGGCTTTGACTGAGTCCGTAAAAGCAATTTCTGAAAAAGCGCGTCCCATATTTGCCTCCTGTCTTATCCGGGTAATTTAAGTTTGTTGCTGTCGTTGGCTTAAATCCCGCCAACACATTGTCGGCTGGTACTATAGCTTCATTGTTAAGGCTTAAGGTGTTTGCCAAGAAATTCGCGGATCAGGTGGGCAATTTCCGCGCCATGCGTTTCCAATGCGAAATGTCCGGTGTCGAGCAAGCGTATCTCAGCACTGGGAAGGTCGCTCTTATAAAGCGTTGCCCCGGCGGCGATAAAGATCGCATCAGCCGTGTGATAGCTCAATGCTACCGGGGCAATTGCGACGTTTGCGTTATTGACACCCTTGGCGGTTGTTAAAGGCGGCGTTGCTAACAATAGCAAAGCAAGAAAAGTAAGCGGAAAATATTTATAATTCATGGCAATCTCCTGGGGAAATAAAAATGCTTTACGCCGCTGCGCGTGTGCTTGGGTTGACTACGGGAAAGTCAATCTCGGTTTGGGCGACTTCGTTGATGTAGTTGGTCAACGTATTCAAGGCAACATGCAAGACAATTTCAACGATCTCGGCTTGGCTGTAACCCGCCGCTTTAATGGCGTTTAAGTCTGAGTCCGAAACATGGCCGCGTTCCAGTGCCACACGGGTAGCAAAACGAACGGCAGCGGCGGCTTTGGGATCGGATGAGTTGCCGTTACGGTTTGCCGCAATTTCAGCGTCGTCCAGCTTTACGACATTTTTGCCGAGATAAGTGTGGGCGGACAGGCAATAGCTGCAACCATTGAGTTCGGCAATGGCCAAGGCGATCCGTTCACGGGTTTTGGCATCGAGAGCGCCTTTGCCCAATGCGGCGTTAAGACTTAAATAGCCTTCCAAAGCAGCCGGGCTATTGCCGACCAGCTTCATCAAGTTGGGCACTACGCCCAGTTGCTTTTTAACCGCATCCAGCAACGGCAAAGTGGCGGCTGGGGTTTGGTCTGGGGTAGGCAGCGTGATTCTGTTCATAAGTGTTCTCCAAGTTAAGATAATAGGTTTTATCCGCATTTCGCCATTGCGATGGGAACGGTTATACTTTTCCATATTCCTCTTGCAAAGAGAATAACCGTCAATCACAATATATTATTCCGTTAAATGGAATAATATATGGACAGGCTACATTTAATGACCGTATTCGTTGCGGTCGCCGAAGAAGAAAGCTTTGCAGGTGGTGCGAGACGGCTTGGGATGTCGCCACCTGCGGTCACCCGGGCTATATCGGCACTGGAAGACCGTTTGGGCGTGAAACTGCTCAACAGGACGACGCGCTATGTGCGGGTAACGGATGCTGGGAGTCGCTACCTCGACGATTGCCGCCGGATCATCCAGGAAACAGACGAAGCCGATGAAGCCGCCGCTGGCATTAATGCCGAACCTCGCGGCCATTTGGCCGTGACTGCTCCGGTGTTATTCGGCAAACTGTATGTGATTCCAGGTATCGTGGAATACCTGCAACGCTATCCTGACATGGAAGTGTCGGCAGTTTTCCTCGACCGCGTGGTCAATTTGCTTGAGGAAGGTTTTGATGTCGGCATCCGGATTGGCGAACTGCCGGATTCCAGTATGCGGGCGATCCGGGTTGGCCACGTAAGGCGCGTATTGTGTGCATCACCGAACTACTTGGCAGAAAATTGGGCACCCTTACATCCGGCGGAATTGATTAATCACAAAATAGTGTCTGCCCTTGGGGTTTCACCTGTTGTGGACTGGAAATTTGCCCAAGACATTTCAGTCCGGGTAAAGCCCCGGTTGACCGTGACCAGCAATGATGCCGCTATCGAGGCGGTTATCAGCGGCATGGGAATTACTCGGCTCCTCTCTTATCAAATAGAGTCTCATAGGGCAGCGGGACAGATACAAACCTTATTGACCGAATTCGAGCCTCCACCCCTGCCCATCCATGTCATCCACCGTGAAGGGCGGTACGCTTCCGGAAAAGTCAGGTCGTTTGTGGATCTTATAGTCTTGAGACTTCGGGCTGAGCAGGCATTAAACTAACTAAATCGGTCTCGGTTACTTATTTTTCAAAGGCGTAAACTGCATCAGTACTCAATAATTGGAAACCCAAAATCTGAAATGAGAGCTTTTTATTGTGCATATTGAGCGTATGGATTCTTGAAAACCCATCAAAAGCAATGTTTTTAATTCGTCATGCTATTGTGTCCGCTGGTAATCTGTCATCAAACCAACCAAAATAATAACGATTCCGACCACGGCATAAAACCCCAAAGCTAGGCCTTCAAAGCCAAGCATAAAAGGCAACAAGACTAACGCTGGACCGACTACACGTTCCACCCATCCGTGGATTGTAAACGGAAGTTTTTTGACAACACCCAGTGGAAAATCCGTTACCAGTGTCATAGCAAGGTGAATTCCAGCCAAGAGATAGGCAATTGTTCCAGCCATGCCCGTCAAACCAAGCAAAGACGGTGCAATCAAAAACAATACAACGGTAATGTAATCAAGATAGCCATGTTGGGTCGGTGAGATTATTTTCATGGTTTTCCCCCTTAAATAGTAGAGTTATTGAGGTTAAAAACTAAAGCTGCAATGATCGTTGAGGTCAATTGGAAAAGAAGGTAGCAAACTTAAGCTTCGTTGATTTCCAATGAGCTTTTAGAGTTTATGGTTCGAAAAAAGTTTAAAAGTTAGATCGTGGCAACTAAGCCATTTAGTGTTTGGGTTTTGTTATGCCCAACCTCTTCATCCGATAGCGCAGGGTGCTTGGTTGCAAACTGAGGATATGGGCAGCACCGTTCGCGCCTTCGATAACCCAGTTAGTTTGCTCCAATACTGAAATAATATGCTGCCTGCTGATTGTATCGAAACTGGCATCAGGCACTGTTCCTGAGTTGTTAGGTAAATCCATGGCTGAACCGCCCCGCCCGGATAGCAGGTCGGACTGTATTTCCATCACGGGGCCGTCAGCCAAAATAATAGCCCGTTCAATCACGTTTTCCAGTTCCCGAATATTGCCCGGCCAACAGTAGGCTTGCAGGCGTTGCAAGGCATTCTCGGCAACGCCCGTCATTTTTTTGCCAATTTTCATGGCATATTTTTCTATTAGGAAGTTAATCAACAGCGGAATATCTTCAATCCGGTCACGTAGCGGCGGTGTCGTCAAGGGAAACACGTTAAGACGGTAGTACAAATCTTCACGGAAAGTTTTTTCAGTCACTTCGTGCAGGAGATTCCTATTCGTTGCTGCAATGATGCGGACATCGACCTTGATCGGCGTTTGCCCGCCCACGCGCTCGAACTCGCGCTCCTGGAGCACGCGCAAGAGCTTGACTTGCACGTCCAACGGAACTTCGCCGATTTCATCCAAGAAAATCGTGCCGCCGTCGGCCAATTCAAAACGGCCTATGCGTTTGGCGATAGCCCCAGTGAATGCGCCTTTTTCATGACCGAATAACTCACTTTCAATTAACCCACTGGGCAACGCCGCACAATTGACCTTGATTAAGGGATTGCCGCTGCGTTTGCTGGCAGAATGGATGGCACGGGCGATCAACTCCTTGCCGGTGCCGGATTCGCCCTGGATCAGAACGGAAGCATCGGTTGTCGCCACCCGACGGACATTACTAAGTAACGCCTGGATAGCAGGGCTGCGGCCTACGATTTCTTCAAAGTTGTGTGCTGATTTTATTTCTTCTTTCAAATATTGGTTTTGCGCCCGCAACCGGGCTTGTTCCTGCTCCAACAGCACTTTGTCGGTGATGTCGATGAACATGGTGCGGGTGAATTCCCCACTGGGATCGGGCCGCGACCACCATTGTATCCATATCGGCTTACCGTTGTCCTTGCGGCGCAACTCCAGCACCACACCGCTGGTGTCGTTGCCTTGACCGATGGACTCGAACGCTTCCTTTACCCGGCGTTGAGCATCGGGTGTGTCGGGAATAAATGACATGCCAACCATGCCGGGTACTTGTTCGGGCGTAATCCCCAAAATCCGCATCGCGGCGCGGTTGGCGCTAATGAAGCGCGACTCCAGATCTTCATGCACATAAGCAATCGGCGCTTCGTTGAACAGGTCGCGATATTGTTCTTCGCTATGCCGAATCTGCTCCAGCATCCGAATCCGGCCCAGTTCCGCCGCTGCCCGTGCGGCAAAGATTTGGAAGGTGCACAACAACTGCGGCTCTGCGGGCATGGTTTGTTTGTCGAAGATAGCCAAATGCCCCAGGATTTCACCTTCAGGTGTTTTGAGCGGTACACCCAAATAGCTTTCAACGCCCTCTTCCTTGGGGAATTGTTGCCAAACGTGCGATGGATAATGGCAAAGCCCACCTTGCAACACTTCCTGGCACGGCGTACCTTCCAAATCCCAGTCCTGGTTATCGAGAAACTGCCCGTTCGACCAGAAGGCCAACGAACGGACGCGGGTCTTGGATTCGGCAAATTCCGCAATAAATGCACTCTCAATTCCAGTCGCAATGCCTAAGTTGCTGACCAAGGCACGAAAGAAATCATCGCCCGTGGCATTGACTGTACCTTCCACAATCGCTTTCAGTACGGACAGATCGCTCTTATCAATGGCTTGGCTGAGAGGGTCTGGGTTATCCAACATAAGCGGTTATAAAAAAATGATGATGCAGGATTCTAACCTTAATCCACAGAACCACAAAATACACCCGCAACTATTGGTGGCCGCCACCAGAATTTGTGGCCTGGATCACGGTTTTTTGCGGCTATTCCATCCGATGGAATTCACTATCTAATTGATATTACTAGCTATTAATAGATTTTAATTATTTTGGCATAGCGTTTGCTTTATTCCTTATGTCACGACTTATGAGTGACTTAACTTTAACAACAATGAGGAAATTAACTATGAAAAATACCAACTTAATCGTTACCACCGCTTTGGCGACTTTACTTGCCATGGGAGTACAACCTGCAAGCGCCGAAGAAAAAAAAGACATGGAAAAATGTTACGGCGTGGTCAAGGCGGGCAAGAATGACTGTAAGACGATGAGTAATGCTTGCGCTGGCCATTCAACAACCGACGCCCAACCTGATGCCTTCATCGCCTTGCCAAAAGGCACATGCGAAAGAATTGCAGGCGGTAGCTTGGAAGCACCTGCGAAATAAGATCAAGGCCATGATGCACGTCCAACATCGCTTCATCACCAAACCGTCCGTACCTACGGTAGCGGGAATCGGCTTGCGTTCCCAGCATTATAAAGATGTGTTGGAAACCCAGCCGAACGTCGGTTGGTTTGAAGTCCATAGCGAGAACTATTTCGGGAAGGGCGGCGCACCGCTGCACTACCTGGAAAAGGTCAGGGAAGATTACCCCATCAGCCTGCACGGAGTTGGGATGTCGTTGGGTTCAGTGGATGCTTTGGACGTGCGGCATTTGGCTAACCTGAAGGACTTGGTCACCAGGATAGAGCCAGGGCTGGTGTCGGAACACCTGTCCTGGAGCTCTTTCGGTGGTGAGTTTTTCAACGACCTTGCACCCTTGCCTTATACGGAAGAAAGCCTGGTTTATTTCGCTGACCGGGTCAGCCAAGTGCAGGAAACCTTGGGGAAATGGATTTTAGTCGAAAACCCATCGAGTTATCTGGAATACGCACAGTCCACATATCAGGAGCAGGATTTCTTGAACGAACTTGCGAAGCGGACTGGTTGCGGCATCCTGCTGGATGTCAACAATGTCTATGTTTCTTGCCAAAACCACGGCTGGGACTTGCTTGGTTATTTGCAAGGGATTGCGGCTGACCGGGTGGAGGAAATCCATTTAGCGGGACATACGGCCAATAAGGTAGATGATAAGGAAATCCTGATTGACACCCATAACCAGCCAGTCTGTGCGGAAGTCTGGGCACTATACCAAAGGGCTTTGCAGATAATGGGAAAAAAACCGACTTTGATCGAGTGGGATACGGACATCCCGCCATTTTCAGTGTTGCTGGATGAAGCCAAGCAAGCCGATTTATATCTGGAAGCCAGTTATGAATACGCTGCCTGAACTCCAACATGCTTTTGCCGACTGGGTGTTGCGGGGCGGCAACCAGGGTCAAGTTTCGGTTTCCGTTAAGTCGAACGGATTGACGGCAGAACAACGGTTAAGCATCTACCGCAACAATACCCAACTGGGCTTGATTGAAGCCCTGCGTGACGGCTATCCAGTCGTTAACAAATTGGTCGGTACGGAATTTTTTAACCAGCTTGCCCAAAGTTTTATCCGGCAGTATCCGCCCAAGGTGGGCTGTTTGTTGTCATTCGGTAGCGAATTTGCCGGCTTTATTACCGATTATGAGCCTGCATCAAGCTTGCCTTATCTGCCCGATGTGGCACGGCTGGAATGGCTATGGCATGAAGTCTTTCATGAGGCCGATGCCGCTACCCTGGATGTCACAACCTTGGCAGGAATTAGCCCCGATTATTATGGCGGGCTTGGCTTTACGTTGCATCCTACAGTGCGGTTGTTTGAATCAAGTTACCCCATCCTACATATCTGGCAGGTCAATCAGGAAGATTATCAGGATGATGGCACGGTCAACCTTGATGAAGGTGGCTGCCAGCTGCTGATTTATCGCCCTGGCTTGGAAGTAGAAATTGTGGCGTTGAGGGAAGTCGAACATAAATTTCTGTGCTTATTGGATGCGGATTTAACCTTGACCCAGGCTGTTGAGGAGGTGATTTCAAAAGACAAAGCCTTCAATATATTTCCAGTATTGCAACATTGGATTGCCAATGGGCTATTTACCGAATTTCTTATCAAACTCTAACAAGAGGATTTAACCATGACTACCACCACTTTTTCAGGACATACAGGCAACACCATGAAAATTTCTGATTTTGTACATAAGACCACAAAAACCTTGAATTATCTGTCCCCTCTCGGCGATTTCATCCTGCGCTGCTGGGTTGCCTATGCCTTCTGGGTATCCGGCCTGACCAAAATACAGAACTGGGACAGTACCTTGTACCTGTTCAACGAAGAATATTCGGTGCCCTTTTTGCCTTCGGAAATTGCGGCCTACCTGGGGACAGCCACCGAACTGGGCTTTCCCGTGTTGCTGGCTTTTGGTTTGCTTGGGCGATTCTCCGCCTTGGCCTTGTTCATCTTCAACATCATCGCTGTGGTTTCTTATCCAGACCTTGGCGCGGCAGGTATTGAGCAGCACAAGGTCTGGGGCGTGATGCTGTTGGTTTGCTTTCTGCATGGCCCAGGAAAATTATCCATAGACAATTGGATCAACAAACGATTTTTCGGTACGAGCGCTTAAATTCCGAAATAAGCAAACTGCACCTTGAGCATGGAATGCTATTAACCCAATAACAAGATTATGAAGGAATAAGCTTATGAATTCTCAAATTAATAACAAACTTTTAGCTGGCCAACGGGCACTGGTCACTGGCGCTAACAGCGGCATCGGTGCGTCGGTGGCGGAAGGTTTGGCAAAAGCCGGTGCCAAGGTGATGATTAATTATGTCGTCAAACCGGAAATGGCCGAATCCCTCGCTGAACGGATTCGCACCAATGGCGGTATCGCTAATACCTATCAAGCCGATATCAGCCAGGAAGGGCAAGTGCAAGCTATGTTCAAGTCAGTATATGACGAATGGGGTAGCCTAGACATTTTAGTCAACAATGCGGGCTTACAACAAGATGCTGCCTTGGTGGATATGACTTTGGCGCAATGGGATAAGGTCATCAGCGTTAACCTTACCGGGCAGTTTTTTATGTGCCAGGGAAGCAGCCAGGGAATTCCTGCGGCGCGGTTTGATGCCGGAATTGTCCCGTTCGGTCGGAAAGATCATCTGCATGTCTTCAGTCCATGATGTTATCCCTTGGGCTGGCCATGCCAATTATGCGGCATCAAAAGGCGGCGTGTGCATGTTGATGAAAACCCTGGCGCAGGAATTGGCGCACCATAAGATTCGCGTCAACAGCATCTCACCGGGTGCGATCAAGACACCGATCAACCTTGAAGCCAGGGACACGCCTGAAGAAATCGTCGCCTTGTTAAAACTGATTCCATACGGCAGGGTTGGCGAACCTGATGACATCGCCAAGGCGGCTGTGTGGCTGGCGTCCGACCAATCCGATTATGTGACGGGCGCGACCCTGTATATAGACGGCGGCATGACCCTGTATCCTGGCTTTGACACCGGCGGCTAAGATGAAACCTCAGATCGCAACCCTATTTTTGGTAATCAGCTTGACGTATTTATCACAGCCAATTTCTGCGGCTGCAGAGCCAGCACGCCTGCCCCAAGGGATGAAGCCCTGGTGGCCAAGCCGTTATGGAGCTAGTGACCAATTAGGTACCTTGAATGAAATAACCCCAGAGGTGACAGCCAAGGCCGCAAAGCTTGTAAAGACTGGCGCCGTTATCGACTTAGGCAGGGTACTAGATGATAACACCCCAAAGTTTCCTGGACGTTATTGGCATCAAACGGCGGATCTTACCCCCCTGTTTACCAACCAACGCCGCTCCGATGCAGCAGGCCTGGGTTGGGGTAAGAACCAAATTAATTGGATTACTGAAATTCAGTCCGGTACGTTCCAAGTCGGTACGCAACTGGATTCTATAGGTCATATTCAGATAGCCGACCGTTTTTACAACGGCAGGACTACAGAGGAAGTTGTTGAAGCCTGGGGCTTAAACCATTACGGGATCGAATCAGTGCCGCCCATAGTGACTAGGGGCATATTGGTTGATTTAGCCGGATATAAAGGCCTGAACCGTTTGCAGAAAGGCTATGTCATTACCCTAAGTGATTTTCTTGGCGCACTCAATAAACAAAAGACCCAAATTCATAAAGGTGATGCAGTATTGCTGCACACGGGTTGGGGCAGCTTATATGGAGTTGACAATACCCAGTTTCTCGAAGGTGAACCTGGTGCTGGATTAGGGTTGGTTGGTTGGCTATATGACCGTCATATCGCCATCACGGGAGCTGACACCTGGAGTTACGGGCCTGTGCCGGGTGAAGATGCATCACGGCCTTTCCTCGTGCCACAAACCATGTATGTGTAAATGGGGCTGTTCGGACTTGAAAATCTGGCAACCGAGGAACTTGCCAAACGCAAGATCTATGAATTTATGTTCGTCCTAACCCACGGCAAGACACGCGGCTCAACTGCACCCGTTGTCGCGCCGGCTGCCATCTTCTGAAAGGGGACTGATTATGAACTATGACGTTATCATTATCGGTTCAGGCGCAGGCAGCAGTGCGGCTGCTTATAAATTGGTAAATGCTAATAAAACCGTCTTACTTGTTGAAAAGGGCAAGGAGTTACCAAAAGACGGCTCCACGCAGGACTATCAAAAAGTCATCACTGACGGCATTTTTAAAAGCATAGAGCCCTGGTTAAACAAACAGAACCAGCTTTTCGTGCCGGAGGAATATTTTAACCTTGGTGGCAAGACCAAGTGGTATGGCGCAGCCTTATTGCGCATTGATCGGACGGAATTTGCTGCCGACGCTGATTTTGAATGCATGGGCTGGCCGATCACTTACGACGACTTGGTACCTTCTTACGATGAAATCGAACACTTGCTGGGTGTCCGCACTTTTCCCATCGAACCTGATCTTGAGATTATTCGGCAGGGCATCGCCAAACAAGATTCTGGTTGGCAAGACTTTCCCCTGCCTTTAGGTTTGGCTTCAAGCATCTTGGGCAATGAAAACGAAGCCCGACACTTTGACGGTTTTGCTTCCACGCTAGGGCTTAAGGCGGAAGCCCAGACTTCGTTATTGTCACGATTAAGCGATAAGCAAAATTTCAGGCTCATAACAGGACATTCCGTAAAGCATTTACTTGGCAAGGATGACGATCCCAAGCTAATTGCCAGTGTCATGCTGGATAACGGGCAAAGTTACTCAGCAGATAAGGTACTGTTGGCAGCCGGTGCCATGCACTCACCGCGCTTGTTGCAAGATTACTTTAATGCCAGTGGACTGACAGCATCATTGCCTTGCGCCAGACAAGTTGGGCAAAACTTTAAGCGTCACATCCTGACAGCTATGCTGGCATTTTCAAGGTCAAGCAAAACCGATAAGCTGCGTAAGACGACGGCTTGGTTCAATAACCAGCATCCCCATAGTAGCGTCCAACCTTTGGGATTCAGCGAGGATGTGCTGATCTCCCTGATACCGGACATTATCCCACGCTGGTTTGCTAAACAACTGGGCAAAAGGGCTTATGGTTTCTTCCTGCAAACCGAGGATAGTTCCCACCCAGACAATAAAGTGACTGTCGCTAACCCCGACTCCAGCTTACCTAGACTCGATTACGATTTGTCGCGGATGCCGAAAGCGAATAAAGAACACAAGCAAATGGTACGCAGTTTCAGCCGAAGCTTATGGAAGGCAGGTTATATTTGCTTTACCAAATCAATACCGCTGGCAGGTACGGCCCATGCTTGCGGGACTTTGGTGACTGGTGTCGATCCGCAAACATCCGTGGTAGACAGCCACGGCAAAGTGCATGGCATGAGCAATTTGTATGTCGTTGACGGCAGTGTCCTGCCACGCAGCAGCCGAGTCAATCCGGCACTGACAATCTACGCCTGGAGCTTGCGAGTTGCCGAGCATCTTATTGAGGAGAATAACAATGGCTAGACCGACATTCATCCATTTTGGCAGGGAAACCTGTGGTGATCTAGCCCAAGCGGAACGCCGCGAGTGGTGGTTAAGCAACGGCTTGGGTGCATATTCAGCGGGCACGGTGGCAGGTACGTTGACCCGTCGCTACCACGGCTTGTTGATTGCGCCCTTACAACTTCCGTTGGGCCGTTCGCTGGTCTTTGCCAAGGCCGATGCAGTGCTGGAAGATGGGGATCAATCTTGGCCCTTGTTCAGCAACCATTGGCCGGATGGTGTCATCAACCCACAAGGCCATAACCATATTGAAGCTTTTTGGCTGGATGGCCGGATGCCAGTTTGGCGTTTTGCTTTCGGCGACCTTACCCTGGAAATGCGGCTTTGGATGGAGCCCAGGGCGAATACCGTCTATATCGCTTACCTTCCTGAATTTCAATCACAGCAACAGCGCCCGTTAAAGTTACGGATACGCTTGCTGGTCATTCCCGCGACCATCACGGCAATGCTGAACCTTGGAGGTTTAATCCCATCATCGAACCGGACGGTTCAGGTGGCTTGATGATAAATAATCCCCAGAGTTCAGGCTCGCACCCTTATCGGTTGAAATTTCAAGCACGGGGCGGTACGGTTAAACCGGAGCACACTTGGATTGAAAACTTTGACCTCCCTGTCGAAGCCGAGCGCGGCCTATCACACCGTGACCATCATTTGTGTGTCGGTGAATACAGCTTACCGCTTAATAATTGCGAATGGAGCGGACTGACCGCCAGCCTGGAAAACAATGCATCACCTTACATAGAAGAAGCAATGCGCCGCTTCTTTGCCTACGATGACGGTGTGTTGGCACGAACCCAGATCACTGTACCCGAACTCAGGGAAGCCCCCGATTGGATTCAGCAGTTGGCGCTATCTGCAGACAGTTTCCTGTTCGCCCGACCATTAGCCGATCATCCAAAAGGAGAATCAGCAATTGCTGGCTATCCCTGGTTTGGCGATTGGGGGCGGGACACTATGATCGCCTTACCTGGATTAACGTTAGCAACAGGACGTTATGATAGCGCCCGTCACATCTTGCAAACCTTCGCGCAATTCATCGACCAAGGCATGTTGCCGAATGTCTTTCCCGGTCATGGCGAAACACCGGAATACAACACCGTCGATGCCGCGCTTTGGTACATTGAAGCCTGGCGGGCTTATGTTGATGTTACCGATGATTGGTCGGAGTTTCGGAAAATATTCCCCGTATTGGAAGACATCATTCGCTGGTACAGCGAAGGGACACGTTATGGCATCGCCTTGGATAAACAGGACGGCTTGCTGAAAGCGGGCGAACCCGGCATTCAACTGACCTGGATGGATGCCAAAGTGGGCGATTGGGTGGTGACACCTCGGACTGGCAAAGCCGTGGAAATTAACGCGCTCTGGTATAACGCCTTGGCAATAATGGCCAATTTCGCCCGTCATACACAAGTGTCTGCCAAAGCCTATGAAGAACAGGCGGCAGCTACCAAAATCGGTTTTCAACGCTTTCCGTACAGCCCCTTGGATGAAGCAACCCAACAAGCTGTTGTTAAACTGTGCGGCAAGGCATTGCTGACATCTTATGGCCTTCGCTCCTTGTCTGCCGACCAGCCCCACTACACGCCACGCTACGGAGGCGGCGTTCGGGAGCGCGATAGTGCTTATCACCAAGGCACGGTGTGGGCATGGCTTCTGGGTCATTATGCACTGGCAGAATACAAGGTAAGTCAAGATGTCAATTTATCAATGCACCGACTGGAACCCATCCGGGATCATTTGTTTGATGCCGGTCTCGGTACGGTCAGCGAAATTTTCGATGCCGAACCGCCCCATGCCCCAAATGGAACGCCTGCCCAAGCCTGGTAGGTCGCTTGTGTGCTGGAGGCCTGGTGGCGGCTTAACAGGGAAAAACGCCTAGCTTTAAACCATTTGTCCCAATAATAGGAAACTACGATGAAACTTTTAATACTAAATGTCACGACAGCAATATGTTTTTGGGGTTTATCCCAAGCCTATGCCAACGATCTTACAACTGAAACATATAGCAACTATGCGAATAAAGAAGGCGAAATCACACTGCCGGAAAACTTTAGGCAACACTGGGTTCATTTAGGCTCTTGGGTAGTCAACGATGCCAAAGCCCCAGGGTATGGTTTTCATGATGTCTATACCCAAGCCGATGCCGTCAAAAGCTATGCACGTACCGGTAAGTTTCCTGACGGTACGGTGCTGGTCAAGGAAATCCGCAAGTTCGGCTCAGGTGTATTAACCACAGGCGATGCCTTATGGGCGACAGAGAACGCAGTCTGGTTTGTAATGGTTAAAGACGATAAAGGCCGTTTCAAGGGCAATCCCAACTGGAGTGAAGGCTGGGGATGGGCGTTGTTTGAAGCCAAAAAACCTAAGCTCAATGTTTCTGCAGGGTTTCAAAATAGCTGCCTAAGGTGCCATTTGCCCGCCAAGCAAACCGACTGGGTTTTTATTCAAGGCTACCCAACACTCAAGTCAAAATAAGCTATAGGCGGGAGAAAGAGTATGTCGTTGACCAATATGGAACAACAACGTCTGGATAATCAACGTCAAGGCAAAGAAAATTGGCGATTGTGGGGGCCTTACCTTGCCGAGCGGGCTTGGGGCACGGTGCGGGAAGATTACAGCCCGGACGGTACGGCCTGGGAATATTTTTCCCACGACCAAGCGCGATCCCGCGCTTACCGCTGGAATGAAGACGGCTTGGGCGGGATTTGCGACGAGGAACAACACTTGTGTTTTGCTGTGGCTTTATGGAATGGCAGAGACCCTATCCTAAAAGAACGAGCGTTTGGACTAACCGGCAACCAGGGCAATCATGGTGAGGATGTCAAGGAATACTACTTTTATGACGATGCACTGCCGAGCCACAGTTACCTGAAATACCTCTATAAATACCCGCAAGCGGCCTATCCTTATGCACAATTGGTGGCAGAAAATGCCAACCGAGGTCGCAATCAGCCGCCGTTCAGCCTACTGGATACCGGCGTGTTTGCCGATAATCGTTATTGGGATGTGCAGGTTGAGTATGCCAAGGCTTCGATTGATGAGATTCATGTTCGTATCAGCGTATTCAATCGTGGCCCTGATAAAGCCGAGTTGCACTTACTGCCATCACTCTGGTTCCGCAATACCTGGAGTTGGGCGAATTCCCTGAAAATCGACAAACCCTTTCTCGCCACAGCAAAGCAGGACGACCGGCAATGGCAGGTCAAGGCCACCCATTCGGCCTTGGGTAATTACAATTTGTATGGCAAACAAACCGCCGAGTTATTTTTCACCGAAAATGACAGCAATGGCGAGCAGCTATGGGGACTCGCAAATGCCACGCCTTATGTCAAGGACAGTTTCCACAGGCGGATAATTCATAATGACAGTTCGGCAGTCAATCCCAAGCAAGCCGGGACTAAATGCGCCGCTTGGTATCGGCTTACCGTTCCGGCGGGTGAAGTCAGTTCGATTGACCTTGTGTTGACTGCCAAGGAAGCCAGCAATCCTTTCGCCAATACCGATAAGCTCATTACCCAACGCCAACAAGAAGCGGATGTGTTTTACGAAACCATCCTACCCAATGCCGATGCCGACGACAAACGCCTGTTTCGGCAAGCAATGGCGGGTATGGTCTGGTCCAAGCAGTTCTTCCATTTCGATGTCCTCCGTTGGCTGCAAGGCGACAACTTGCCGCCAACGGAAAACCGTAAATATGGCCGGAACTCACATTGGAAGCACTTAAGAGCAGGCGACGTGATCTCGATGCCGGATACTTGGGAGTATCCTTGGTTTGCGGCCTGGGACCTGGCCTTTCACTGCATGGCATTCAGCTTGGTTGATGTCGATTTCGCCAAAGACCAACTCGAACTGTTGCTCAAGGAAACCTATTTGCATCCCAACGGCCAAATACCGGCTTACGAATGGGCATTCGGCGACGTGAATCCGCCCGTCCAAGCCCTGGCTGCCTTGCAGGTATTTAGGGCAGAGCGGCAACAGCGCGGGCAAGGCGACCGGAACTTTTTGCAACGGATATTCCATAAACTGCTGATGAATTACACCTGGTGGATCAACAACAAGGACGGTGACGGCTTGAACGTGTTTGAAGGCGGTTTTCTTGGCTTAGACAACATTTCAGTGTTCGACCGCTCGATGCGCCTGCCTGACGGCTTTAAGCTCAAGCAATCCGACGCGACCGGCTGGATGGCCATGTTTGCCTTGAACCTGACGGTGATGGCCTTGGAATTGGCGGTGGACGACCCTGATTATGAAGACACGGCTATCCAGACTTATGAGCAGTTCCTCAATATCGCCAACAGCGTGGCAGGACATACCGGTACGGGTATATCGTTGTGGGATGCTAGCGACGGTTTCTTTAAGGACTTGCTGGTCGAACCAAATGGCCAGCACCATCGGGTCAGCGTGTATTCTTGGGTCGGGTTGATCCCTTTGTTTGCCTGTGAAGTGGTGGATCAACGCTTGCTGCAAGCCGTCCCGCGTTTCCGCAAGCTGCTGGACAGCCACGAAGGCGGGATTTTCCACGGCAACTTCATTTGCGCTTGCCCCGCGCACGAAAATGACCGGGGCGAACACCTGTTGTCCCTGGTTGATCACATCATGTTGCCAGCCATCGTCCGCCGCTTGTTCGACGAAGACGAGTTCCTGTCGCCGCACGGCATCCGCAGCGTCAGCCGCATCCATGCCGAACGCCGCGACCTGGGCTTTCTGCCAGGGATCGGCGATGCCATTATCGAATATGTGCCGGGCGAGTCAAATTCCGGATTGTTCGGAGGCAACTCCAACTGCCGCGGCCCGGTCTGGTTACCGACCAACTACGTACTGATTTTGGCCCTGGAAAAATTCCACCGCTTTTTGGGTGACGGCTTCAAGGTCATCGCCCCTGGCTTGGCGGCAGGCGAATTAACCTTGCGCGAAGTCGTGGACGGCTTGGCGCGACGGATGGCGGACTTGTACTGCCCCGATACCAACGGCAATACCCCGCCTTTCCCGCCAACAGCCCGTGGCAATCCGATCCCCGCTGGCAAGGCCGCTTGCTGTTCTATGAATATTTCCACGGCGACACCGGCCAAGGCTTGGGTGCTGCCCACCAAACCGGATGGACAGGTTTGCTAGCGAATTTGGTCTTGCGCTGTTATGGCCAAGATATAGCGGGATTCGGCACGGGTGATGAACAAGAACAGCCATTGACAGACACAAATAATGCTGCCGCATAAAGGAGGAATATAACCATGAATGCAACCTTTAGTTTAAACCCCGACCTTATTACTTGTCCTGCCTGCGGGGGCGAAAACCCGGCGGATGCGATTTTCTGCGGCAACCACGAATGTCACAAGGCATTGGGCGAATTCAAGTACGTGTTGGAAGAACTGCCTAAGAAAAACCGGATCGAGAAACTGGCCGACAAGGTAACCGATTTCATCGCCAATCCCCGATTCATCATCCTCCATATTGTGTGGTTTAGCGTATGGATATTAGCCAACCAAGGCGCATTCGGTACGCTCGCCAATTTCGACGAATATCCCTAGGCATCATTCTGGCAATCGAAGCCGTGTTTATTACTGGCTTCCTGCTCATCAGCCAGAGCCATCAAGCCGCGTACTCGGAAAAACGCGCTGAACTGGATTATGAAGTCAATATCCGTACGTATCGCAAGGTATTGGAATTGGAAAAAAACCTGAACCAATTGCTTCAATACACCAACGAAAGGGCAACGAAATGAAAACCTACCGCAAAACCGACATCAAACCTTCGGAAATCACCTCCAAAGCCTTGTTTCACTCCCGCCGACGCTTCATGCAAATGACGGCGGGCGCGAGCTTGGCGGCACTATTGCCGACTTCGGTTTGGGCTGGGGAAAAGTTGGCAGGGAAGAAATCTACTTATACAGTGGATGATGAACTTACACCGTACAAGGACATCACCCAATATAATAATTTTTATGAGTTCGGCACGTCGAAGGAAGACCCGGCGGTGAATGCGGGGAGCTTGAAGACCCGGCCTTGGACGGTCACAGTGGAAGGCGAAGTCCATAAGCCCAAAGTGTTTGACATCGACGAATTGCTGAAACTCGCGCCGATGGAAGAACGTATCTATCGATTCCGTTGTGTGGAGGCCTGGTCGATGGTCGTACCGTGGCTGGGTTATCCCTTGGCGGAATTATTGAAACAAGTCGAGCCGACTGGCAACGCCAAGTATGTCGAATTTATCAGTTTGCACGACCCGGAACAAATGCTGGGGCAGAAATCGTCCGTGTTGGAATGGCCGTACCGCGAAGGCTTGCGCCTGGACGAAGCTATGCACCCTTTGACTTTGCTTGCTTTCGGCTTGTACGGCGAAGTCCTACCCAACCAGAATGGTGCGCCAATGAGGATGGTCATCCCGTGGAAGTACGGCTTTAAAAGCGCGAAGGCTATCGTCAAAATCCGGCTGGTGGAACAACAACCCGTCACCAGTTGGATGCAAGCCGGGCCTGGCGAATACGGTTTTTATTCCAACGTGAACCCGAAGGTTGACCACAAACGCTGGAGTCAAGCCAAGGAGCGGCGCATTGGCGAGTTTTTCAAGCGTAAGACCTTGATGTTTAACGGCTACGTCGAGGAAGTCGGCCAACTGTATGCGGGCATGGATTTGAAGATGAATTTTTAAGCTTATGACCATTAAAAACCTCAATGACAAAAGCTTAGCTTGGTTTAAAGCAGTCATATTCCTGTTGGCTTTAATGCCACTAACCAAGCTGGGCTTACAAGGCTACCATAATGCTTTGGGCGCGAATCCGATTGAAAAGATCACCCGGACAACCGGCTATTGGACGCTGGCTTTCTTGTTGATAACGCTTAGCGTTACCCCGGTTCGAAGGTTATCAGGCTGGCAGTGGCTGGTACGGCTGCGCCGTATGTTGGGGCTGTTCGCCTTCTTCTACGGCAGCCTGCATTTTCTGACGTATTTGGTCTTAGACCAATTCTTCGATTGTGACGGTATCGTCAAGGATATTCTCAAACGGCCTTACATAACCATCGGTTTCCCGAGCTTTTTATTGATGCTGCCATTAGCGGCCACGTCCACCAACGCCATGATCCACAGGTTGGGGGGGAAACGCTGGCAGCACTTGCATCGTTTGGTTTATGTGTGTTCGATAGGGGGAGTGGTGCATTACTGGTGGCTGGTGAAAAAAGACCTGACCAACCCAATTATTTTTGCGGCTTTGTTAGCCATCTTATTGGGCTTCCGGGTAGCCTATTGGCATCTGCAATCACGCAAGCAACACTTGTTCGCTAACGCCTCAACAGCACCACTCGGCCGACCATGACGTTTAAGGAAACATTGCAGAAACACTGGCCTGAATACCTGATGGAAGCTTGGGGATTGGGCATGTTTATGGTCTCCGCAGGGACATTCACCTGCTTGCTGGAATCTCCCGCCTCGTCGCTGCTATCCGCCATTCCCAACCCCGACATCCGGCGGGCTTTGATAGGATTGGCGATGGGCTTGACGGCAATCAGCATCATCTACTCGCCTTGGGGTCAGCGTTCCGGCGCACACCTGAACCCTTCAGTCACCTTGGCATTTCTGCGGTTAGGTAAAGTAAAACCTGTGGATGCCCTGTTCTATATCCTTGCCCAATTTATTGGCGGTACTTTAGGTGTGCTAGCAATGGTATGGCTTATCGGTATACCCTTTACAGAACCCCCGGTGTCTTACATTACAACTGTCCCTGGGGCAGCTGGAAAAAGTGTCGCTTTCGGCGCAGAGTTTTTGATCTCCACCGTGCTCATGTTGACAGTATTGCGCGTATCGAACTCAAAACGATATGCCAGCTATACGGGGCTGTGCGCGGGGATTTTGGTATTAACATTCATCAGTTTTGAAGCGCCATACTCCGGTATGAGCATGAACCCCGCCCGCAGCTTCGCATCGGCCTCGGTCGCCGGTAGCTGGAAGGATATTTGGATTTATTGTACGGTACCCGTATTGGGCATGCAGGCCGCAACCCTATTTTACCGATTAATTTGGCCTAAAAATTTAGTGCATTGTGCAAAGTTGGATCATAGCAAACTTGTACGCTGTATACATTGTGGGTATGAGCCTAAAAATTGAAATCTACGTGTTAATCAACATGCAAAAATTACCAGGGAAAGGGTGAAATCAACATCGAAAAGTTTCCACCCTAATTGTGTCATGATCCGACATTTTGTCGGAGTACCCTGGGGTGTTATCAATGGATCCTATAGCCGAAATCAGGTGACGCGATTTTGTTAGTGGCGAAACTATTAGCGAGATAGCTAGAAGTCTCAATCTTTCTCGTCCAACGGTTCGTAAGGCATTAAAGTCAGAAGCAGAACCGGTCTATCAACGTCAAGTCCAACCGACGCCCAAATTAGGCGACTTTAAAGAGCAACTCAACTTTAGACACTCAGCCGCCACGCCCGTCAGGGCCGGCGGCTTTTTAATGGCCGAAATTTTCATGCCGCGCAAAAAAGTTTTTGACATGACACCGGTCCCGCGCGGCCGCCACTCGACAACT
>Ga0233425_10004694_pt1 | contig 22587 bp, 16 predicted proteins | sample Watercolumn_Towu_2_FD_181712 | JGI IMG/M metagenome (GOLD analysis project Ga0233425, IMG submission 181712) | Freshwater microbial communities from Lake Towuti, South Sulawesi, Indonesia - Watercolumn_Towuti2014_140_MG | ecosystem: Environmental > Aquatic > Freshwater > Lake | place... | reverse complement strand
CCGATTCCCCATCGATTTCGACGACACCGAGACAGCCTATGTCCTCGACGGCGAGATTGTCGTCACGCCGGCCGGCGGCGAACCGGTACGCATCGTCGCCGGCGACCTGGTCTCCTTCATGGCCGGGCTGGATAGCCAGTGGGAAGTGGTCAAGCCATTGCGGAAGCATTACAGCTACGACTTTCCCGACGGGTTTTGATGCGGTCGGAGCCGGGACTGAAGGCCTTCTCGCCGGCTCCATTGGGAGCTGGACGAAGGATCTCATTGCCCCGGGCAGCGGCGAGGAACGCCTCTGCGTTTCTCGATTCCTTGACCATCAATAGGAATTGGGGCTGGCATTCCTGCGGCAAAGAGGCGCCGGCCCGCGCGGAGGAGGCCAGGGTCGGATAGCCGGTTCTTGATTGCTGCGGCGGGAATGGCTTATGGTCTAGCGCTTTCGGATCGGGAGAAGGCGATGAGATCGTTGCTTGGGGTGATGGTGGCGCTGGCGGTGGTGGTACTGCAAGGATGCGGCTTGTTCGGCGCCAAGGTCGAACCGCCGCCACCGCCGCCACCGCCGACCCGGGTGGCGCTCCGGATCGTCGCGGCGCCGGACATCAATCCCGATGGAACCGGCCAGGCCGCTCCCGTGCAGTTGCGGATCTACGAGCTGCGGGGTGCATCCGCCTTCGAATCGGCAGATTTCTTTTCCATTTACGACAAGGACCAGGCCGCCCTCGGCGCCGATCTGGCAGGGAAGAAGGAATTGCTGATCCGGCCCGGCGAAGGCAAGATGCTGATGCTCGAACCGGGCCCCGACGTCAAGTACCTGGGCGCCTTCGCCGCCTACCGGCGCCTGGAGGATGCCCGCTGGCGCGCCGACCTGCCCATCATCGAACACCGCACCACGGTGGTGGAGGTGCGGATCAGCGGTACCCAGCTCAGTCTCGAAGTACCCCCGGTGGCTCCTTTGCCGCCACCGTGAGGGCTGGCCTCCGGCGCTGCTGGCTGCTGTTCGCCTGCGTCGCCGCGACGGCCTGCTCGACACCGGCGGAACGCTTCTGGTCTCTGGCCCGCGGGTACGGTCTGACACCTACCGAATTGGTCGGAGGCGGCTACCGGATGACGGCCTTCCGCCCGCCGCGGTCAGCCGCCGGTGATCTCCTCCACGTCTACCTGGAGGGCGACGGCACGCCCTGGACCGGCGCCGGTGTCCCGGCGGCCGACCCCACCCCGCACGATCCCCTGATGCTACGCCTGATTGGGTTGGATCCGGCACCGTCCCTCTATCTCGCCCGACCCTGTTACGACCGTCATCGGGAAGATCCCGGCTGTGCTCCCGATCTGTGGACCGACCGGCGCTACGGGCCGGTCGTGGTCGGCGCCCTGGACCAGGCTCTGCGCGCCTTTGCCGCCGCCCACGGCTACCGGGGAGTCGTCCTCCTGGGCCACAGCGGGGGAGGCACCCTCGCCATGCTGCTGGCGGCGCGCCTGCCTGGGGTCCGCGCGGTGGTCACCATCGCCGCCAATGCCGACATCGATTTGTGGGCGGATCAGCACGACTATCCGCGCCTGGCGGGTTCGTTGAATCCGGTGCGGGATGGGCCGGCACGGGTGCCCGAGTGGCATTGGCTCGGGGGGCAGGATCGTCAAGTGCCGGCGCAGCAGATGTTTCCGGTGCTGGCGCGCCGGTCTTGTGCGAGGGTCAATGTGGCGGCCGATTTCGACCACCGCTGCTGTTGGGAAAGCCTGTGGCCGCGCGTCCTGCGAGAATTGTCGCACCTCTCAAATACTGCTATGGTTGCAGGCCACTCCAACTCCCCGTGCCCGTCCCGCGAGCATCGATGAGATCGCCGACCCCGATTTTCCGCACCCTATGGCCGGCGGCTCTGGGCGCCGCGCTGGCGGCCGGCTGTGCGCGGGAGGTCAGTCAGGAGGAATTCGCCCGGGCCACCGCCGGCTACGTCGCCGACACCAGCAAGCTATTCGTGGTGGATTGCCTGCTGCCGGGACAGGTGCGGCAGCTGGGGACGCAGCTCACCTATTTGTCGCCGCGCCGTCCCATTCGCACCATCGCGGCGGACTGCGAGGTCCGCGGCGGCGAGTACGTCGCCTATGACCGGGCCGATTCCGCCAGTGCCCTCAAGGTGTGGCTGCCGCGGGCGCAGGAGGGCGATGCCGCGGCACAGCTGCAGGTCGGGGAAATCTACGAGCAGGGTCTGGGGCAGCCGGTCGATTACCCTTCGGCCTTGCAGTGGTACCGCAAGGCGGCGGCGCAGGGCAATCCCCAGGCGCAACTGAACCTGGGACATCTGTATGAAAAAGGCCTGGGCGTGACGGCCGATGCCGGGGCCGCGCTCGATTGGTACCGCAAGGCGGCGGGGCTGGAGGCGGCCCACTTGCAATTCAGCCCGGCGCTGTCCGCCACGGCGGATGCGGCGAACCGCGAGCGAGAAGTGCAGGCGCTGCGGCAGGAGGCGGAGCAGTTGCGCGGGCAGCTGGCGGCATCCCGCCAGCGCCTGCTGGATCAGCAGGAGACCCTGCGCGCCAGCCAGGAGGAACTGGCCCGGCTGCAGGACCGCTACCGGCGCCAGCAGGCGGCCGCTCCCCAGGCCGGTGCCGATGCCCACGCCCTGGCCGACGAGCTGAAGCGCAAGGAGGCGGTCCTGAGGGAACAGCAGGCCAAGGCTGCGGCGCTGGCAGAAGCTCTCGCCAGGGAGCGGGCCGCCGCCCGCCAGGAACGGGAGGAAGCCGCCCGCCATACTGGCGCAGGCGCGGCAGCCGCGGCCAAGCCCGACGCGGAAGAGATGCTGGCCGACCGGATTTCCGCCTATCAGAAGAAAGCCGCCGAATTGACCCAATGGTTGACCGAAGGCGGTGACGGCGGCGGCGAACGGCGCGCCCGCATCGACCGCCGCAAACAGGAATTGCAGGCCGACGCGCGGGAGATCTCCGTGCTCAAGGAAAGACTGGAAAGAAAGGAAGAGACCCGGCCCGCGGAGGAGCGGCTGGCGGCCACGCCGGTCATCGAAATCCTCGATCCGGCGGTGGTCGTCACCCGCGGCATGCCCAGCATCCAGCTTGCCGGCGGCGACCGCGTCAGCCAGGTCACGGGGCGAGTGGCGGCCCGGGCCGGGCTGATGTCGCTGCGGGTCAACGACCAGCCGCTGGCGGTGGAAAGCGGCGGCCGCTTCCGCTTTCCGGCGCAGCTCGGCAAGGGCCCCACGCCGTTTCGCATCGTCGCCACCGACACCAACCGCCGCCAGGCGGAGCTGACGGTGACCCTGGTCGGCCCCGACGCCACCGGCACGCCGCCGGCGCAGCCGGCTAGCGCCGGTCATCCGCGCGGCGACGTGGATTTCGGCCGGTTTCACGCCCTGGTCATCGGCAACGCCGAGTACACCGCCTTTCCCAAGTTGAGCACGCCGGTCGCCGACGCCCGCAGCGTCGAGGTGATCTTGCGCGAGCGCTATGGCTTCCAGACCCATCTGCTGGTCAACGCCAACCGCCACGCCATGCTCTCCGCCCTCAACAGCCTCAACAAGATCCTCTCGGATGGCGACAATCTGCTGATCTATTACGCCGGCCACGGCGAGATCGATCCCGGCTCGCAGCGGGCCTATTGGCTGCCGGTGGACGCGGAGAGCGGCAATCCCGCCAATTGGATTTCCAGCCAGAGCATCACCGAGTTTCTGGCCATCATGCCGGCCCGCCACGTGATCGTGGTGGCCGATTCCTGCTATTCCGGGGCCTTGACCGGCAGCGCGGTGGCCCGCTTGCCGGATGGCATGGATGCGGACAAGCGCCAGAAATGGCTGCAGGTGATGAACCAGCGGCGGGCGCGAACGGTGCTGACCTCCGGCGGCGTGCAGCCGGTTCTGGATAGCGGCGGTGGCGGCCATTCGGTGTTCGCCAATGCGTTCCTGAACATTCTCCGCAGCAACCAGAAGGTGCTGGAGGATTTCGACGTGTTCCGCGCGGTTGCCGGCAAGGTGCGGACCTCCGCCGCCGCTGCCGGTTTCCAGCAGACGCCCACCTATGCGCCGCTGCAGCACGCCGGCCACGAGGGCAGCCCTTTCTTTTTCGTTCCCGAAGCCTGAGCGATTCCCCAACACCGGCCGACTACCATGAGCAGTGCGGGACCCTGGATCACAGTGCAAGTGCTGAGCCACCGCGGGACACCGCCGGCGCAGCCGCTGAGCGCCCGCTTCGGCCCGGACGGCGGGGTGATCGGTCGCGCCCCGGAATCCGACCTGGTGCTGCCGGATCCGGATAAGGTCATTTCCCGCCACCACGGCGAGATCCTGTTCGACAACGGCCTGTTCTACTACGCCGATGCCAGCACCGCGGGCACCTTCTTCTTCGCGCAGAACCAGCTGCTCCAGCAAAACCGCACGGTGCTGGGGGACGGCGAACGGTTCAAGATCGGCGATTACGAGATGATCGCCGCCATCGAGACGCAGACCCGGGAAGCGGTGCCGTTTCCGGTTCCGGCCGGTTCCTTCGGGGAGGATGCGGCGGAGCGATTCGCCGTCGTCCCCCAGTTCGCCGAGCCGTTTTCTGCCTTTCCCTTCGACTCTCCCAAGGCGCCGGAACCGGTGGGCGGTCCCGCCCTCCCCACCTTCGTCGAGCAGCCGGAGAGTTCGCCCTTTCACGACAGTTTCGCCCCGGCCCAGTCGGCGGTCGCACCGCTGCCGCCGGCGGGCGGCGACTTGTTCCAGCTGAGTCCGGACGACCTGCTGGCGGGGCTGGAAGAACCGCCGGCACCATCCGCGGCGGGCTTCGAGTTGCCCGACGACTTGTTCGCCGGCGAGCATCCCTTCGCCGAGCCGGGAAAGCCGGTGGTGGCTGCACCGGCGATGCCGCCGCCGCAGCCAGTCGCCCCTCCGCCACCGCCGCTAGCCGCGGTGGAACTGCCGCCGGCACGCATCCCCCGCCCGGGCGGCATGCAGCCGGCGACACCGCCGCCGGAACCCGCCGCCGTGGCGCCGCCTCCGCCCCCACCTCCGCCTGCGCCACCGGCACCGGCGGAAACGGATCGGCTGTTGCGCCAGTTCCTCAAGGGCGCCGGGGTCGCCGCCGAGATGCAGGCGGCCGATCTCGATCAGGTCATGTTCACCGCCGGGACACTGTTTCGGGAGATGGTGGAGGGGCTGATGAGCGTGCTGCGCGCCCGCGCCGAGCTGAAGAGCCAATTCCGCGTGGCTGTCACCACCATCCGGCCGGCCAACAACAATCCGCTGAAATTCACCGCGGACGCCGGGGATGCCATCCGGCTGCTGCTGGACCCGCGCCACCCCGGCTTTCTCGAACCGAGCCAGGCGGTCCGCGAGGGTCTCGGTGACATCATGAACCATCAGCTGGCGATGACCGCCGGCATCCAGGCAGCCCTGGCGGATGCCCTCAAGCGCTTCCATCCGGCGGTGTTCGAAAAGCCCTTCGCCGAAGGCCTGGTGTTCCGCAAGAAGGCCCGGTGCTGGGAGGCCTACGTGCGCGCCTATCCGGAGCTGGCCAGCAAGGTGCTGGACAACATCTTCGGCGAACAGTTTGCCGAAGCTTACGAGCGGCAGATGCAGATCCTCAAGGCCTCCGCCCCCGAGCGCGGACGCTAACCTGCGGAAAATCCTATGTCTGAATACAATCGGGTGATCTGGTCGGAGGGGATGTTCCTGCGTCCCCAGCATTTCCAGCAGCACGACCGCTACCTGGAACATCTGGTGGATGCCCGCTGCCGCGGACTGCGCAGCCACGACCGCGGCTTCGCCCAGATCAAGATCGACCAGGGCCAGCTGGCGGTGGGCAAGATCACCCTCAACCAGTGTTCCGGCCTGTTCCCCGACGGTACCCCGTTCGATCTCCCTGGCGACGACGAATTGCCGCTGCCCCTGGATGTGGGGGAGGACGTCCGCAACATGGTGGTCTACCTGTGCCTGCCGTCGCGCCGGCCGGAGGCGGCCGAGATCGATTCTGAGGCGGCGCCGGACAGCCTGGCCCGCTACCGGCTCAAGGAGCGCGACGTGCGTGACCACATCAGTGGCGCCGATGGCCGCTTCGCGGTGCAGATCGGCGGCCTGCGCAGCCGCCTCATGCTGGCGCGCCAGGAGCGGGCCGGCTACGCCTGCCTGGGGGTCGCCCGCATCGTCGAGGTCAAGGCGGACAAGACCGTGATCCTGGACGACCAATACATCCCGCCCGCCCTCAACTGCATCGCCGGCGCCCGCCTGGGGAGCTTTCTGCGCGACCTCGAAGGGCTGCTCCACACCCGCGGCGAAGCCCTCGCCGCCCGGGTGGCCGGTGCCGGTCACGGCGGCGTGGCCGAAGTCTCCGATTTCATGCTGCTGCAGCTCATCAACCGCTACGAGCCACTCCTCACCCATCTCGCCTACCACCCGCTGCTGCATCCGGAGGATTGCTTCCGCCTGTGCCTGCAGATGGCGGGGGAATTGGCCACCTTCTATCGTCCCGGCAAGCGGCCCATCGGTTTTCCCCCGTACGAGCACGACGACCTGCAGGCCTGCTTCCGGCCGCTGATGGACGAGTTGCGCCAGTTGCTGAGCATGGTGCTGGAGCAGAACGCCATCCAGATTCCCCTCAGCAAGCCCAAATTCGGCGTGTACGGCGCCAAGCGGCCGGAACCGCGGCTGCTGGAGGACGCCATCTTCGTGCTGGCCGCCAATGCCCAAGTCTCGCCAGATCTGATGCGCTCGCATTTCCCGCCGCAGGTAAAGATCGGGCCGGTGGAGGAAATCCAGCAGCTGGTGCGGGCGGCGCTGCCGGGGATCACCATCCATCCGCTGCCGGCGGCACCCCGGCAAATTCCCTTCCACGCCGGGTTTTCCTATTTCGAGCTCAACAAGCAGAACGAGCTGTGGAAGAAGATGGCCTCATCCGGTGGTTTCGCCATCCACATCGGCGGCAATTTTCCGGGGCTGGAGCTCGAGTTCTGGGCGATTAAGAAGGGCTGAGCCAAGAAGGCGGCGGAACCGGGATGTGGCGGGCAATCTACCTCGAGGGTGACGCAGCGTGAGCCAAGACGACCCCTTTTCCCCGTTCCGGGACGAAGACAAGACCGTGGTGCGGCCGATGCCCGGCGGCCGCCGCCGGCCCGACCCCAACGCGCCGCCGACGGTCATGACGCCGCCGGTGGCACCTTCGCCGGTGGACGAGCGGCCGATGGTCGGACGCTTCGATTGCGGCCAGGAGAACCTCCTGGTCACCGCCGCCATGCCGCTGCTTTCCCTGGCGGGGCGGCTGCGCAGCCTGCCGCTGCACCAGGCGGTGGACGACCTGCAGCAGCGCATGGTGCGGGAGGTGCGCGAGTTCGAGACCCGCACCCTGCAGCTGGGACTGGCGCCAGAGCAGGGCAAGATGGCCAGCTACGGGCTGTGCAGCTTCCTCGACGAGATCATCCTTAACACCCCGTGGGGGTCGCAGAGTTCCTGGGCGCACCACAGCCTGCTGGTGATCTTCCACAAGGAGGCCTGGGGCGGGGAGCGCTTCTTCGACATCGTCCAGCATTTGCAGCGGGCGCCGGCCCAGAACCTGGACCTGCTGGAACTGTGCTACCTGTTCGTGAGCCTCGGCTTTCAGGGCAAGTACCGCATCGTCGCCAACGGCATCAATGCCCTGGAACAGTTGCGCCAGGACCTGTTCCAGTCGATCCAGCGGGTGCGCGGCGATTTTGAGCGGGAGCTGGCGCCGCGCTGGCGCGGCCTGCGCGATCTGCGGCCGGCGCTGTTGCGCTACGTGCCGCTGTGGGTGGTGGGGATGGTGGCGGCGGCGCTGCTGGTGCTGGCCTACATCGGCTTCGCGCTGGCCATCGACGGCGCTTCCGATCCCGCCTACAAGGATTTGCTGGCCCTGTCCCGGCAGGACATCCGGCTGGCGACGGCGGCCGCACCGCCCCCCGTGGCCAAGCGGGTGGTGCCGGGCCGCGGCGACCGCTTCCGGCGCCTACTGGCGGCCGAGATCGGGCAGAACATGGTGGAAGTGGTCGACGACAACCTGTTGCGCATCCGCAATTCCTTCAACTCCGGCAGTGATCAGATCAAGCCCGAATTCCAGCCGATGATCGCCAAGATCGGCAAGGAGCTGGTGCCGGGGCAGGACACCGTGCTGGTGACCGGCCATACCGACGACAAGCCCATCGTCTCGGCGCGCTTCCCCTCTAACTGGCATCTCTCCACCAGCCGCGCCAGGCACGTCGCCGACCGCCTCAGCGCCACCGCCGGAGCCACCCTGCGCGTCCGTGCCGAGGGCCGCTCCGACGGCGAACCGCTGGCTCCCAACGACAAGGCGGAAAACCGGGCATTGAACCGCCGCGTCGACATCCTCATCCAGTGAGGGCGACCGTGCAGAAACTGTTCCGCTTTCTCAAGAATCCCTGGGTGATCCAGGGCATCGGCCTGATCGCGCTGTCGGCCCTGATCTGGTTCGCCGGTTCGCTGGTGGCGATCGCCGGGACGGCGCCGCTGGAGTCGGTCCCGGCACGCGTCATCACCATCGTGGCGGTCTGGGTGCTGTGGCTGTTCTATCGCCTCATCCGGCTGATCCTCAGCGGCCGCCGCGACAACCGCATGATGAACGAGCTGGCGCAGCCGGGAACCGCCGCCTCCGCGGTGGCCGACGAGCAGGCCGCGGCCGAGCAGGAGGTGGGGATCCTGGAACAGGGCTTCGAGGAGGCGCTGCGGGTGCTGAAGGAGGTGCGCAGCGGCCAGAAGGGGCGGCGCACGGCGCTCTACGAGATGCCCTGGTACGCCATCATCGGTGCACCGGGTTCCGGCAAGACCACCGCCCTGGTCAATTCCGGCCTGCGCTTTCCCCTGGCAGAGCGGTTGGGCAAGCACTCCATCAAGGGGGTCAGCGGTACCCGCAACTGCGACTGGTGGTTCACCGACGAGGCGGTGCTGCTGGATACCGCCGGCCGCTACACTACCCAGGACAGCTACCAGGCGGTGGACGCGGCGGCCTGGCAAGGATTTCTGGAACTGCTCAAGCGCTTCCGTCCGCGCCGTCCCCTCAACGGCATTCTGGTCGCCGTCAGCATCGGCGACCTGCTGCAACAGACCGAGGAGGAGCGCGGCCAGCACGCGGCGACCATCCGCCGGCGGGTGCAGGAGTTGTACACCACCCTCGGGGTGCGGCTGCCGATTTATGCGCTGTTCACCAAGTGCGATTTGGTGGCGGGCTTCACCGATTTCTTCGCCGACCTGGCGCCGGAGGAGCGCGCCCAGGTCTGGGGCGAAACCTTCCCGGCCGAGGGCAGCAGCCCGGCCGCCGGCTTCGCCGCGGTGGACGGCGCCCTGCAGCGCTTTGCCCAGGGCTATCAGGACTTGCTGCAACGGCTGCACCAGCGCCTGCTGCGCCGCCTGCAGGACGAGAAGGACTTGCAGCGGCGCGGGCTGATCGTCGACTTTCCCCAGCAGATGGCGCTGCTTAAGCCGTCCATGACGGCCTTTCTGGAAGCGGCCTTCGCCGCCAACCGCTACGAGCGGGAACCGCTGCTGCGGGGTGTCTATCTCACCAGCGGCACCCAGGAAGGCACCCCCATCGACCGCGTCATGGGCATGCTGGCTGCCGCCTTCCGCCTCGACCGCCAGGCGGTGCCGGTCTACAGCGGCCGCGGCAAGAGCTTCTTCCTGACCCGTCTGATCCGCGAGGTGGTGTTCCAGGAGGCGGAGCTGGTGGGTGTCGATCCGCGGGTGGAGCGGCGCTGGCGCTGGCTGCAGATCGGCGGCTACGCGGCGGTGGGGCTGCTCACCGTGGTGGTGGTGGTGCTATGGACCATCAGCTACCAGGGCAACCGCAGCGCCATCGCCCAGGTGGAGGAAAAGATCGAGGAGTACCGGGCGGTAAATCTGATGCCCACCGACATCCGCTCCAGTTTCCTGGCCCTGCTGCCGCGGCTGAATGCGCTGCAGGCCGCCGACGATGTCTTCGGCGACGGACGCTGGAACCTCGGCTTCGGTCTGTATCAGGGGGAGAAGCTGCAGGCCGGCATCCACCAGACCTACGAGAAGCTGCTGCGGGAATCCTTCGCACCGCTCATCGTGCAGCGCCTCAAGGAGCGCATGCAGGGTCAGGAGGGCAGTTCGCTGGAGGTCCTGTACCAGCTGCTGCGGGTCTATCTCAGCTTCGGCGACCCGGTCCGGATGGACGCCAAGGTGGTGGCCCCCTGGATCCGCCAGGACTGGGACCAGAGCTTCTCCGGCGATCCCGCCACGGTGGCGGCCCTGAGCATCCACCTGGAGCACCTGCTGGCCCTGGAACAGCTGACGGTGCTGCCGGAGGAAGCCTTCGTCGCCGCCATCCGCAGCCGATTGACCCAGGTGCCCCTGGTCAACCAGGTCTACGCCCGCTTCAAGACCGAGGCCCTCACCGAGCGCGATCGCGACTTCCGCCTGGCGTCGGTGCTGCAGCCCACCGCCGGGCGGGTGTTTGTCACCGCCAGCGGCGGCGACATCGGCACCCTAACCATCCCCGGCCTCTATACCGGCTACGGCTACACCGAGGTATTCCTGAAGAAGAGCCTCGGCTTCGTCAAGGAGGCGGTGGAGCAGAACTGGGTGCTGGGGACGGCGGCCAAGCTCGATCCGGCCGACATGCTGCGTATCCACGAAGACTTCAAGAAGCTGTATCTGGCCGACTACCAGCGTGCCTGGGTCGGGCTGCTGACGGCGATCCGGGTCAAGGCCCCGCAGAATACCCAGCAGGCGGTGGACATGCTGGACGTCATGGGGCGGCCGGACACCCCGATGAAGGCGATCCTGCAGGCGCTAGAGAAGAACACCTCGCTCAGCCGGCTCAGTGCGGCGGCGGCCGATGCCCTGTCGAAGGCGGCGGGCAAGGTGCTGCCGGCGGCCGACGATGCCAGCCAGAAGGCGCTGGCGGCGGCGCGCCAGGCGGCCGGACTGGAGGCCGGACCGGACCCGGCGCGGCAGGTCGAGGCCTACTTCGAGCCGCTCAACCGGCTGGTGGCCAGCGATGCTCCCGACAAGCCGGTCCCCCTCAACGCCACCCTGACCCAGGTGGGGGCGCTGCACGACTACCTGATGCAGCTCAATCCCAATGACCCCAGCAAGCTGGCACCCGGCGGCAACGACGTGGTGGGCCAGTCCCAGGTGGAGTTCGGGCATTTGCCGGAACCGGTGCGCAGCTGGCTGCTGGGGCTGGCCGCCAGCGGCGGTGACCGCGCCCGCTCGGTGGCCAAGGCGCAGCTGGCGGAGGCGGTGAAGGCCGGTGCCGGTGCGCCGTGCCGGGCGGCGCTGGACAACCGCTATCCCTTTTTCCGCTCGCCGCAGGATGTGCTGCTGGGGGACTTCGCCAGGCTGTTCGCCCCCAACGGGGTGATCGACCAGGTGTTCCAGGCCAATCTCAAGCCCTTCGTCGACACCAGCCGCAGCGAATGGCGCGAGATGGTGTCGGACAAACCCCTCAAGCTGTCGGCGGCAACCATCCGTCAGTTCCAGAACGCCGCCCGCATCCGCGAATCCTTCTTTCCCGCCGGCGGAAACCAGCCGCAGATCCAGTTCGAGCTGAAGCCGCTGGCCCTCGATAACACGGTCGGCGCGTTCCGCCTCAACATCGAGGGACAGGAAGCGGTCTACCGTCACGGGCCGGAACAGATCAGCAAGTTCCAGTGGCCAGGCCCCAGCACCAACGCCGGCGTCCGCATGGTGTTCGAGACCCTCGACGGGCGCCAGATCAGCCGCCTCAAGGAGGGTACCTGGGCCTTTTTCCGGCTGCTGGACGAAATCACCGTGGAGCCGACCGGGTTGCCGGACCGCTTCAACCTGACCTTCCAGTCGGAGGGTTTCACCGCCCGGTACGAATTGCGTGCCGGCAGTGTCAACAACCCGTTCAACACCCTTGATCAGCTCCAGGCGTTCCGGTGCCCGGAGGGATTGTGAGCGCGGCGCCGCAATTCCCTGGCTTCTACGGCAAGTTCCCGCACCTGGGCGATTTCGTGATGCGGCGCCTGCCGCGGGACTTCGTCGATGCCTGGGACCACTGGCTGCAAGCCGGCATTTCCGCCAGCCGCGAACGGCTGGGGGAAGCCTGGCTCGACCGCTACCTGGTCAGCCCCATCTGGCGCTTCGCCCTCAGCCCCGGCCTGTGCGGCAGCAATGCCTGGGCCGGCATTCTGATGCCCAGCGTCGACCGGGTTGGACGCTATTTCCCTCTCACCATCGCCGCGGCGGTGGACGCCCGCTCCCTGTCCGCCCTATTCCTGCCCCACTCCGCCTGGTTCGAGTCGCTAGAACAGCTCGCCCTCAGCGGCCTCGACGACAGCTTCGACCTGGAGGCCTTCAACGAAGCTCTGGCGCAGCAGCCGGTGCCGGCCCTGGCCGGATTCCTGCGGGAACTGCAGGCCGATGACGGCGGACTCGGCATGCGGCGAGCGTTTCAGTGGGGGCTCCACGACCTCGCCCAGATGCCGGTGGTCTTCGCCGACTTCAACCGCCATCTGCTGACCCAGATCATGCCCACCTACAGCTATTGGAGCACCGTCGGCTCCGATCTCCTCGGCCCGTCGTTTCTGGTGTGCGAGGGCTTGCCGCCGGTGGATGCCTACACTGCCCTCCTCACCGGGGAGTGGTCGCAGCGCGGCTGGTCGGTGCGCGGCTATGCCCTGGCCGAGCTGGAGGGCGATCAGACGTTGCCGGCGCCGCCCCGCGCCAGCCGCGCCGTGACCGAGCCGCTGGCGCCTGTTGCGCGCTGGGCTTCAGCCGGGATCTCGGTGGTGGGCTGCCGCCGCAAGATCAACGAGGACGCGCTGCTGGACCATCCCCAGGCCGGCCTGTGGGTGGTGGCCGACGGCATGGGCGGCCACCAGGCCGGCGATGTCGCCAGCAAGGCCGTGGTGGCGGCGCTGGCGGACCTCGTCCCGATCCCCGATCTGGCGGGCTACCAGGAGGCGGTCGGCGCCACCCTGGAGCGGGTCAACGCGACCCTCTGGCAGATGGGAAGCGCTTCCGCACGGGGCGAGGTGATCGGCAGCACGGTGGTCGGCCTGCTCGCCCGCGGCAGCCAGTGCAGCTATTTCTGGGCCGGCGACAGCCGCCTCTACCGTTATCGGGGCGGCTCGCTGGAGCAACTCACCCATGACCATTCCCTGTTCGACGATCTGGTGCGGCAAGGCATCGGCGACGTGGCGCAGCTGCTGGAACAGGGACGCTGCAACGTCATCACCCGCGCGGTCGGCGCCGATGCCGAGCTGGATCTGGAGTTCGGCCAGTGCCAGGCCCTGGCCGGCGACCTATACCTGCTGTGTTCCGACGGGCTCGACAAGGAGCTCGGCGCGGCCGAAATCGGCGCCGTCTGCGGCGGTCCGGCGGATCCGGAAGCCATCGCCGGCGAGCTGATCCGCCTGGCCGAAGCCCGCGGCGCCCGCGACAACGTGACGGTGCTGGTGGTGCGCTACGCGATCGCCTGACGGCGGCCGCCCGCTTCGCACCCGCCCACCCCATTCCTATCCCGAAGTCCTGGTTAGCGTCCGGTGGCAGTCGCCACCCAATGAACGTAGAATCAACCGGGCCTGCAGAATGCAGCAACCGTCAGGGATTAGCCGGTGGCCGGGGAAAGCGGACGGTCACATCGTGACCCGCGCCGCGGCGGCAGTTGCCGAAGGCGGCGCCGGGCGGACCGCCCGGGAAGCGCAAATCTTTCAATTCACAATGGGAAGGAAACGGCTTTGAGCGATCTCGACATCGATGCCCTGTTGGCCCCGCTGGCGGAAGACTCTCCCTGCGGCGGCGACCTGGAGTACGACGCTGCCTTCATCGAATTGGAGAAGGTCGCCAAGGGCGTGCCGGAGCAGCAGGTGGGGAGCCGGATCGAACCGGCGCAGCCTCCCAACTGGAAGGAAGTCCGCAAGATCGCCCTGGGGCTGTGCGAACGCACCCGCGATCTGCGGGTCATGCTGGTGCTGACCGAGGCCCAGTTCCGCCTCACCGGTCTCAGCGGCCTGCGTGACGGCCTGACCCTGCTGGCCGGTGCCGTCGACCGCTTCTGGGATGGCGTTCATCCCCGTCTCGACCCCAACGACAACAACGATCCGACCCAGCGGGTCAACATCCTGATGGCCCTGTGCGACGGCGACAAGTTCGTCCGCCCCTTGGCCGGGGTGGCGCTGCTCTCGTCGCGCGCCCTGGGGGAATTGAGCCTGCGCAGCTACCTGGTCGCCACCAGCAAGCTGGCGCCGGGGGAAGGGGATGCCGCCGCCGGGGACTTCACCCGCATCAATGCCATCGTCGCCGATTGCGGGGAAGAAGTGCTGCGCAGCGGGCGCGAGTGCGTCAAGCAAGCCATCGGCATGCTGGACCACCTGGAACAGCGCCTGTCCGATCTGGTGGGGATCGGCAATGCATCCAGCTTCGAGCCCTTGCGGGACGTGCTGAAGGAGACCCAGCAGTTTTTTCTGCGCTATTGCCCCGAACCACAGCCGGAAGACGCGGAGGGGGAGGATGGCGACGAAATCGAGGGAGGCAAGGCCGGCCGTAAAGGTTCGGTCGGCTCGATCAACAGTCGCGAGGATGTGATCAGGGTCCTCGACCTGATTTGCGACTATTACGCCAGGAACGAACCTTCCAGTCCGCTGCCGTTGTTGATCAAGCGGGCTCGCAGGCTGGTTCCGATGGACTTTCTCTCCATATTGAAAGACCTGGCGCCGTCCGGAGTATCCGAGGCAGAACGGATCCGCGGCGCCGCCGATGAAGAATAACCAGTAAGTGACCACTCGCATTTTGGAGGTTCGACATGGCTGAAAGTAGTCAGAAATTCATAGCAAGAAACCGGGCTCCCCGCGTCCAGATCGAGTACGACGTCGAACTGTACGGCGCGCAGAAGAAGGTGCAACTGCCCTTCGTCATGGGTGTGCTGTCCGATCTCTCCGGCAAATCGGTGGAACCGCCGCCTCCGGTGAGCGACCGCAAGCTGCTGGAAATCGACGTCGACAATTTCGACGACCGCCTCAAGGCGATGAAACCGCGGGTCGCGTTCCAGGTACCCAACACCCTGACAGGTGAAGGCAACCTCAACGTGGACATCACCTTTACCTGCATGGAGGATTTTTCCCCGGCAGCCGTCGCCAGAAAGGTGGAAGGGCTCAACAAGCTGCTGGAAGCCCGCACCCAGCTGTCCAACCTGATCACCTACATGGACGGCAAGTCCGGTGCCGAGGCGCTGATCGCCAAGGTGATGAGCGATCCGGCGCTGCTGCAGTCGCTGGCGTCCGCTCCCAAGCCCGCCGATTCGTCCACCGAAGAGAACAAGGAGTAAGCGCCATGGCCGAACTGGAAAACCAACAGGCGGCTGCCGAGGGTGCGACCCTCGAGGCCACCGACTTCTCCTCCCTGCTCAACAAGGAGTTCAAGCCGAAGTCCGACCGTGCCAAGGAGGCCGTCGAGTCGGCGGTCAGCACTCTGGCGGAATACGTCCTGCAGGGCGTGACCACGGTCTCCGAGGACGCCGTCAAGAGCATCGAGGCGATCATCGCCGAGATCGACCGCAAGCTCACCGAGCAGGTCAACCTGATCCTCCACCATGCGGAGTTCCAGCAGCTGGAAGGTGCCTGGCGCGGGTTGGCCTATCTGGTCAACAACACCGAAACCGACGAGATGCTGAAGATCCGGGTGATGAACATCTCGAAGAAGGATCTGGCCAAGAACCTGAAGAAATTCAAGGGCACCTCCTGGGATCAGAGCCCCATGTTCAAAAAGCTCTACGAGGAGGAATACGGGCAGTTCGGCGGCGAACCCTTCGGCTGCCTGGTGGGGGACTATTTCTTCGACCATTCCCCTCCCGATGTGGAATTGCTGAGCCAGGTCGCGCAGATCTCCGCCGCGTCCCACTGCCCCTTCATCTCGGGGGTATCGCCGGCAGTACTGCAGATGGATTCGTGGAGCGAGCTGGCCAACCCGCGGGATCTGACCAAGATCTTTTCCACCCCGGACTATGCCGCGTGGCGGAGTTTGCGGGAGTCGGAGGATTCCCGCTACCTGGGCATGACGATGCCGCGTTTCCTGTCGCGCCTGCCTTACGGCCAGAAGACCAATCCGGTGGACGAGTTCGCCTTCGAGGAAGACACCGCGGGCGCCGACAGCGGCAAGTATGCCTGGGCCAACGCCGCCTACGCCATGGCGGCCAACATCAACCGGTCCTTCAAGATGTACGGTTGGTGCTCGCGCATCCGCGGCATCGAATCGGGCGGGGCGGTGGAGAATCTGCCGGTGCATGCCTTCCCCACCGACGACGGCGGGGTCGACATGAAGTGTCCGACCGAGATCGCCATCAGCGACCGGCGCGAGGCGGAACTTGCCAAGTCCGGTTTCATGCCGCTGATTCACCGGAAGAACTCGGACTTCGCCGCCTTTATCGGGGCGCAGTCGCTGCAGAAGCCGGCGGAATACGACGACCCGGATGCGACGGCGAACGCCAATCTGGCGGCGCGGATGCCCTATTTGTTCGCGACCTGCCGGTTCGCCCATTATCTGAAATGTATCGTGCGCGACAAGATCGGTTCCTTCAAGGAGAGGGACGACATGCAGCGCTGGCTCAACAGCTGGATCAAGCAGTATGTGGACGGCGATCCGGCCCGTTCGAGCGAAGAATCCAAGGCCAGGAAACCCTTGGCCGCGGCTGAGGTGGTGGTGGAGGAGGTGGAAGGCAACCCGGGCTATTACAGCTCGAAGTTCTTCCTTAGACCCCATTACCAACTCGAAGGACTGACCGTCTCACTGCGACTGGTGTCCAAATTGCCTTCTGCGAAAGGCGGCGGTTGAGGTGAGGCTGTTCAGAGTGTGCGAGGAAGGGAGAAGCCGCTTGCGGCGTGAACCCGAATTATCATTCGTTCATTATTGAATCAGGAGTAACGATCATGGCTGTAGACTTTTTTCTGGAAATTGATGGCATCAAGGGCGAATCCAAGGATGCCACCCACGGCGAGCAAATCGATCTGCTCAACTGGGGCTGGGGCCTGAGCCAGTCGGCGTCCTTCCACTTCGGTGGTGGCGGCGGTTCCGGCAAGGTGGCCTTCCAGGACTTGCATTTCGTCAAGCGTACCGATCTCGCGACGCCTCCTCTGATGCTGGCCTGCGCCAACGGCGATCACATCAAGAAAGCGACGCTCTACTGCCGCAAGGCCGGCAAGACGCCGCTGGAATACATCGTCATCGAGATGGAGAAGATCATCGTCAGCAGCCTTTCCCAGGGGGGCAGCAACGGCGAAGACGTGCTGACCGAGAGCTGTTCCTTCAACTTTGCCAAGTGCTCGCTGAAGTATGTGAAGCAGAGCGATACCGGTGGTGAGGATACCTCGAAGACCTTCAAGTGGGACATCGAGGCCAACAAGGGCGACGTCAGCTAAGGGCGGCGCTCCGATCCCTTCCCAGAGGCATATCCGTGGGGACCTTGCGGTCCCTGCGGATATTTTCGTTCGTGTGGCATCCACCGATTCTGCCGGGGAAGCGCCGCTCCGGTCCCATCCGTATGGCGCGAGGCTCACCGGGCCGGCGGCTTCACGCCGCGGCTTCGGCTGGAGCGTGCCGGCAGCGCGGGAACCGCCGAATTCCATCGAATTCCATCGGCGGTTCCCGCAAAGAGGCTGGGGGGATGCGGGCGGATTGAACCAAGACATTTCCGGACAGACCTATGGAAGCTGAAGAAAGCCTGCGCCGCGGCGAGCCGGAACAGGCATTGGCGCAATTGCAGGATCAGGTGCGCAGGGAGCCTGCCAACCCGCGGCTGCGGGTGTTCCTGTTTCAATTGCTGGCGCTGCTGGGCCGCTGGGAGCGCGCGCTCACCCAGCTCAAGGTGGCGGGCGAGCTGGACAGCAACAGCCTGCTGATGGTCCAGACCTACCGCGAAGCGATCCAGTGCGAGGCGCTGCGCGCCGCCGTTTTCGAGGGGAGGCGCACGCCGCTGGTGTTCGGCGACCCGTCCCACTGGGTGGCGCTGCTGATCGAGGCGCTGCGCCTGGAGCAGGAAGGCCGTCCGGCCGACGCCTGTGCCCTGCGCGCGCAGGCCCTGGAACAGGCGCCGGCCAGCGCCGGCACCATCGACGACCAGGAGTTCGCCTGGGTTGCCGACGCCGACAGCCGCCTGGGGCCGGTGCTGGAGGCCATCGTCAACGGCCAGTATTACTGGATCCCGATCCATCGCGTGACCAGGCTGGAGATCGAGGCGCCGGCGGACTTGCGCGATCTGATCTGGATGCCGGCCCAGTTCTTCTGGGTCAACGGCGGCAATGCCAGCGCCCTGATTCCGACCCGCTACGCCGGCTCCGATCAGTCCGCCGATCCCCAGATCCTCATGGCCCGCAAGACCGAGTGGACCGAAATCGGCGCCAACAGCTACCGGGGCTACGGCCAGCGTCTGCTGGCGACGGATCGGGGCGACTACCCGCTGATGGATGTCCGCCGCCTGCAGCTGACGGTTGCTGCCGAATAAGGCGATGGCCGAACTGCTCCCCACCGAACGCCTGCAGCCGTCCCTGCTGGACCGGCTCGCCGACGACGAGCCGGGAGAGCAGACGGAATCGAGGGACAAGCGGGTGCTGTCGCAGAAGCGCCTGCGCGAAAGCGTGCTGCGGGACCTTGCGTGGCTGCTGAATTCGTCGGCCCACGCCGGTCCCGACCAGTTGAAGAGCTATCCGGAGATGAAGCGCTCCGTCGTCAACTTCGGCATCCCGGCGCTGTCCGGGCGTACCGTGTCGGGGACCGATGTGGCCCAGCTGCAGCGCTACGTCCGCGACGCCATCCTCCATTTTGAGCCGCGCATGCTGAAGGAGTCCCTCAACATCCGGGTGATCGCGTCCAAGGACCTGTACAACCACAATGCCCTGGCCTTCGAGATCGAGGCGGACCTGTGGATGCAGCCGTTGCCCCTGCGGCTCTACCTGCAGACCGAGATCGATCTGGATACCGGGCACGTCGACCTCATCGACCAGGGCGGCTGACCCCATGGACCCGCGCCTGCTGGACTATTACGAGAGAGAACTGACCCACCTGCGGGAGATCGCCGGCGAGTTCGCCCGCGAGTACCCGAAGATCGCCGGCCGGCTGGCACTGACCGGCGGGGAGGGGGTGGAATGCCCCGATCCATACGTCGAGCGGCTGCTGGAGGGGTTCGCCTTCCTCGCGGCGCGGGTGCAGCTCAAGGTCGACGCCGAATTTCCTGCTTTCACCCAGCACCTGCTGGAGGTGGTCTACCCCCATTACCTGGCGCCGACACCGTCCATGGCGGTGGTGCAGATGACGCCGGATCCGGCCCAGGGTTCGCTGCAGGACGGTTTCACCGTCCGCGCCCATGCGCTGATGCGGGGCAACATCCCGCGCGGTGAGCAGACCGCCTGCGAATACCGCAGCGCCCACGACGTCACCCTGTGGCCGGTCGAGGTCACCGAAGCAGAGTACCTGGTGGGCGCCAGCGCCATCGCCAATCTGGGCCTGCCCACCGTGGGCGGAGACAAGGCGGCGGTGCGGCTGCGGCTGCGCACCACCCTGCCGGGGCTGGGTTTCGAAAATCTGAGCCTCGACCAGCTGCCGCTCTATCTCCACGGCACCGGCCAACTGCCCAATCATCTGTGCGAACAGTTGCGCGCCCACGTTCTGCGGCTGCTGGTGATGCCGGCGAAACGGCCGGCCGGCTGGCACGAGGTGGTGGGCTACGGGCCGCTGGCGGGGATGGGATTCGCCGACGGCGAGGGCTTGCTGCCGTATCCGGCGCGCTCCTTCCAGGGCTACCGGCTGCTGCACGAATACTTCGCCTTCCCCCAGCGCTACCGCTTCGTCCAGTTCAGCGGGCTGCGGCCGGGCCTGGCCCGCTGTCCCGAATCGGAAGTGGACCTGGTGGCGGTGCTGGACCGGGTCTGCCCGCCCCTGGAAAACGCCGTCAACGCCAGCCTGTTCATGCCGTTCTGCACGCCGGTGGTCAACCTGTTTCCGAAGCGCACCGACCGCATCCACCTGAATCGGGAGATTCCGGAATACCACGTGCTGGCCGATCGCACCCGGCCGATGGATTTCGAGATCCACTCCATCCTGGAAGTCATCGGCTACGGCGAGGTGCAGAGCCGCGAGCAGCTGTTCGAGCCGTTCTATGGGGTCAAGAAGCGGCGCGGCAGTCAGAGCAACGTCGGCTACTACGCGCTGCGGCGGCGCAAGCGCCTGCTGTCGTCGCGTCAGCGCCGGGAAGGCTTGCGCACCAGCTACATCGGCCAGGAAGTCTACCTGTCCCTGGTCGACGCCCGCGCCGCGCCGTTCCCGTCCGACCTCAAACAGCTGGGGCTCCAGGTATTGTGCACCAACCGCGATCTGCCGCTGCTCATGCCCCTGGGGGTGGGAAGCACCGATTTCACCCTGGTGGACGGGGCACCGGTACAAGCCATCCGGGTCCTGGCCGGGCCCACCAAGCCGCGGCCGGCGCCGGCCGAAGGCGAGACCGCCTGGCGGCTGATCAATCATCTGTCCATCAATTATTTGAGTCTGGAGGACCTCCCCGGCAGCGAGGGCGCCACCGCCTTCCGCGATCTGCTGGCGCTCTACGCCGACATGACCGAATCGGCGGCGCTGAAGCAGATCGAAGGCTTGCTGTCGATCTCGGTGCGCAACGTCATCCGCCGCATCGACGTCAAGGGACCGATCGTGTTCGGACGCGGCCTCGAAATCACCGTGCTGTTCGAGGAGTCGGCCTTCGTCGGCAGCGGGCTGTTTCTGCTGGGGGCGGTGCTGGACCAGTTCTTCGCCCGCTACGCTTCCATCAACACCTTCACCGAGACCGTGATCAAGACCACCGATCGCGGGGAGATCATGCGATGGCCGGTCCGCAAGGGGCAGCGACACACTCTGTAATGGGGGATCTCGGCGCCCAATCGCAAGGGGTGGCGACAGACCCTGTGATGGGGGAGCTCGGCGCCCATCCGCAAGGGGCTGCGACCGAGGCTGTGATGGAGGAGCTCCGCGCCCATCCGGAGCGCTTCGATTTCTTTCAGGCTTTGCGCCTGATCGAATGCCTGCATCCGGAACTGCCCCGGCTCGGCAAGGGCAAGCTGGCGAGCGACGACCCGATCCGCCTCGGCCAGGAGCCGGAGATGGATTTCGCGCCGGCCACGCTCACCTCCTGCAAGACCGGCCGCAGCGGCATCGATCGCCTCACCGTGCGCTTCCTCGGCCTGTTCGGGCCCAACGGACCGCTACCCCTGCATTTGACCGAATACGCCCGGCAGCGCCTGCACCACCACGGCGATTCCACCCTCACCGCCTTCGCCGACGTATTCCACCACCGCATGCTGTGCCTGTTCTACCGGGCCTGGGCGATCTCCCAGCCGGCGGTGGTTCGGGACCGCCCCGACGGCGAGCGGGACGGTTTCTACGTCGGCTCCTTCATCGGACTGGCGGAGCAATCCATGCGCCACCGCGACGCCCTGAACGACCAGGCCAAGTTTCACTACTCTGGTCTGTTCGCCGCTCAGGCCCGCCATCCGGAGGGACTGGCCGGCATCCTCGGCGACTACTTCGGCTACGCCGTGACCATCGAGGAATACGTCGCCGAGTGGATGCCGATCGCGGTTGCCGACCAGTCCCGCCTGGGCCTGTCTCTGCGGGTCGCGGCGCTGGGCCAGTCCACCATCGTCGGCGGCTGGGTGTGCGGCTGCCAGCACAAGTTTCGGGTGGTCTTGGGGCCGCTCGCCCTGGATCAGTACCGCGGCATGCTGCCGGGGGGCGGCGAACTGGCCGAGCTGGTTGCCCTGGTCCGCACCTACGCCGGCGACGAGCTGGCCTGGGACGTCAACCTGGGACTGACCGGTTGGGCGATCCCGTCGACCTCCCTGGACGGGCATTCCCAGCTCGGCTGGACCACCTGGCTGGGCGACCGCCGCGGTCCCATCGATGCCTACGACCTGATGCTCAACCCCTTCTTTTCACAACAATAAGGCATTCCATTCCGGGAGACACCGATCATGACCGAAATCAGCCGCGTGAAACTGTTCGGCAAGCTGAACCGCGTTTGCTACAAGGGCATCGAGAGCGCCACGGTATTCTGCAAGCTCAGGGGCAATCCCTACGTGGAACTGGTCCACTGGCTGCACCAGATCCTGCAGTTGCAGGATTCCGACCTGCACCGCATCGTCAAGCAATTCAACATCGATCCGGGGCGGCTGGTGAAAGACTTAACGGAAGCCCTCGACCGCCTGCCGCGAGGCTCCACCTCCATCTCCGACCTGTCCTCCCACGTCGAAGACGCGGTGGAGCGGGGCTGGGTCTACGCGACCCTGATGTTCGGCGAGAGTCAGGTACGCAGCGGCCATCTGCTGGTCGGTCTGATCAAGACCAAGGACCTCCATCATCCGCTGCTGGCGATCTCCCGCGAATTCGAGAAGATCAAGCCAGACACCCTGACCGAACGTTTCGCCGAGGTGGTGGCGGGTTCGCCGGAGGAGGGGCTGGCGGCGACCGACGGCTTCCAGGTGGGCGGCGGCGCGGTGCCGGGGGAGGCCAGCGGCGCCATGGCGCCGGCGGCGATGGGCAAGCAGCAGGCGCTCAAGCAGTTCACCGTCGACCTCACCGAGCAGGCCCGCTCCGGCAAGATGGATCCCATGGTCGGCCGCGA
>Ga0233425_10004693_pt1 | contig 22595 bp, 26 predicted proteins | sample Watercolumn_Towu_2_FD_181712 | JGI IMG/M metagenome (GOLD analysis project Ga0233425, IMG submission 181712) | Freshwater microbial communities from Lake Towuti, South Sulawesi, Indonesia - Watercolumn_Towuti2014_140_MG | ecosystem: Environmental > Aquatic > Freshwater > Lake | place... | reverse complement strand
GAGCTGGAAGCCGCCGCGCGCCTCGTAAAGCGTGACGAGCGCACGCGCCTCGACGCGCAGGCCATCCTGCAGCCGGAACGGCAGCAACTGGGCACGGCCGCGGAACATGACGCAGTCGACCTGTGCGGTCTCGTCTTTCAGCGCGAAGTAGATATGGCCCGAAGCCGGGCGACGCAGGTTCGACACCTCTCCGCTCACCCACAGCAGCGGAAAGCGGGTTTCGAGCGCTTCGCGGGCGAGTCGATTCAGCTCGGACACGCTGAATATTGGCGAGCTGCCTGTTGAAAAAGCGTCTTCTTCGAGCGGCATGGCGCGATTCTAGCCGAGGCACGTTATTGCTTTCGTGATAGCGGCCGTGCCTCATTCCAGCGCTCTCTGACCCATACTTGTAACTATTTGATAAATATTGATAAAATCAGTAGCTTCATTTTGCATCGAAGTAAGAAAAAGCCTTTCGTGAAGCCGACTTAATCAAAACACTCACGAATAATTCACATGCTTATCCACAGCTTTTGTGGATAAGGAAATCGTCGTTGCCGAGCGACAGGGCGAAGGCGGTTTGCCTTGCCGAAACCGCAGCGCCAAGATAAAGTGCGCCGTTATTTGAAACGACCCGGGAGTGCCGCGTGTTCGCCATCATTCAAGCCGCCGGCTGGCCGATCTGGCCGTTGCTGCTCGCCTCGATCCTTGCCGTAGCCTTCATCATCGAGCGATCGGTTGCGCTGCGCCGTAACAAGATCGTTCCCGCCGGCCTGCTGCAGAGTGTGGTGGCCGAATACCGCCAGGCCGGCGTGTCGGAAGACATGCTGACGCGTACTTCACGCCACTCGCCGCTGGGCCGCGTGCTGGCGGCGGGACTGCGCAACGTGAAGAGCTCGCGCGAGGCAATGAAGGAGGCGATCGAGGAGGCCGGCCGCGGTGTCACGCACGAGCTGGAGCGCTTCCTCACCAGCCTCGGCACCATTGCCTCGATCGCGCCGCTGATGGGGCTGTTCGGTACCGTGGTCGGCATGATCGAGATCTTCGGCTCGACCACTGCCGCCGGCACCAACCCGCAGCAGCTGGCCCATGGCATCTCGGTGGCGCTCTACAACACCGGCTTCGGCCTGCTGATCGCCATTCCCGCCATGATCTTCTACCGGCATTTCCGCGCCCTCGTCGACAGCTTCGTCGTCGAGATGGAGCAGCAGGCGGTGAAACTGGTCGAGCTGGTACATGGCCAACGTGCCGACTGAGCGGGAAGAACGATGAACTTCCAGCGCGGGCGCGGCCGCGAGGAGCCGGAGATCAACCTGATCCCGATGATCGACGTGCTGCTCGTCATCCTCATCTTCCTCATGATCACGACGACCTATTCGAAGTTCTCCGGCTTGGAGATCAACCTGCCGACGGCGGATGCGCCGCAGTCGCAGGACAAGCCGAATGAAATCAATGTCGTGGTCAGCGCCGGTGGCGAGGTCACCATCAACCGTGTGGCCGTCGGTTCGCGCGAGGTCGATGCCATCGGCGCCGCGCTGCGCCGCGCCGGCAGCGGGGCCAGCGATCCGGTGGTGGTGATCAACGCCGATGCCAAGGCGGCGCACCAGAGCGTGATCGACGTCATGCATGCCTCGCAGCAGGCGGGTTACAGCCACATCTCCTTCGCCACGCAGAATCCGTCGCGCTGAGCGACGGGCTGGGAAGCGCAGTATCATGCGCCACACGCTTGCGTGTGGCGTTTTCATTTCATCGGTGCAGTCATGACACTTGGTCACAGGATCGCGGCGGCCTGGCAGGAGAGGGGTCTGCTCGCTGTCTTCCTCATGCCGCTTGCCTTGCCGTTCGTGCTGGCCGTCAATCTGCGCCGGCTTGCCTACCGGCGGGGCTGGGCGTCGGCGGAGAAGCTGCCCGTGCCGGTGGTGGTGATCGGCAACATAACGGCCGGCGGCAGCGGCAAGACGCCGCTGGCGTTGTATCTCGTGCGCCAGCTGGCGGCGCTCGGCTGGCGGCCCGGCATCGTCAGCCGCGGCTATGGCGGCAGCGCGCAGGGCGTCGAGGCCGTGAGCGAGACGAGCGATGCCGCGCAGGTCGGCGACGAGCCGCTGCTGCTGGCGCGACGCGCCGGCTGCCCGGTGTTCATCGGGCGCGACCGTGTCGCGGCGGGCAGGGCCCTGCTGGCGGCGCATCCGGAATGCAATGTCCTCGTCGCCGACGACGGGCTGCAGCACCTGCGTCTGGCGCGCGACATCGAGATCGTCGTGCTGGATGAGCGCGGCATCGGAAACGGCTGGCCGCTGCCGGCCGGGCCGCTGCGCGAATGCCCCAGGCGCATCGACACGGCGCATGCCCTGGTGCTGAACGGCGATGCGTGCGTGCCTGAGTCGGTGAAGCCGGCGCGCGTGTACCGCATGCGTCTGATGGGGGATCGCTTCCGGCACCTGCACGATCATCAGCGCACCTGCGGTGCCGGTGAGCTGACTGGCCGACGCCTGCATGCCGTGGCGGGCATCGGCGATCCGGCCCGCTTCTTCCGTCAGATCGAGAGTCTGGGCCTGCACGCGGAGCGGCATCCCTTTCCGGATCATCACGCGTTTCAGGCGGGCGATCTTGTCTTTCCCGGAGCGGATGCGCTGCTGATGACCGAGAAAGATGCGGTAAAATGCCAAGCCTTTGCGCCAACCGAAACCTGGGTGTTGCCCGTCGAGGCGCAGCTCGAACCCGATCTCGCGCAATGGGTGGTGGAGAAACTCAATGGATGCCAGGCTGCTTGAAATCCTCGTCTGTCCGGTCTGCAAGGGGCCGCTGGATTATCGCAAGGCGAAGCAGGAACTGGTGTGCAAGGCCTGCAAGCTGGCCTACCCGGTGCGCGACGACATACCGGTGATGCTCGAAGAGGAAGCGCGCCAGCTGACGCACGAAGAGGCGGCGGGCTGATCCTCCGCGGGCGCGTGCAATGTCCTTCAAGGTCGTCATTCCCGCCCGTTATGCTTCCAGCCGGCTTCCCGGCAAGCCGCTCGCCGACATCGCCGGCAAGCCCATGGTGGTCAGGGTGGCGGAGCGCGCCGCGCTGAGCGGCGCTGCGGACATCCTGGTGGCGACCGATCACGATGATGTCCGCATTGCCGTGGAACGGCATGGCATCGGCGCCGTCATGACCCGGCCGGACCATGCCAGCGGCACGGATCGGATCGCCGAGGTTGCGGCGATGCGGGGCTGGGGCGACGACATCGTCGTCGTCAACGTGCAGGGCGATGAGCCTTTCATCGATCCGGGACTCATCGATCAGCTGGCGCAGGAGTTGGCGGCCGACGCCGAAGCCGCCGTCGCCACCGCCTGCCATTCCATCGGATGTGCCGAGGATTTCTTCAATCCGAATGTCGTCAAGGTCGTCTGCGATGCGCGCGGCCATGCCGCGTATTTCAGCCGTGCGCCTATCCCATGGCCGCGCGATGCGTTTGCCGCGGACAGGACGCAGTTGCCCGAGGGATTGCCGGCCAGGCGGCACATCGGCATCTATGCCTATCGTTGTGGCTTCCTGCGACGCTATCAGGCTCTGTCGCCCTCGCCATTGGAAACATTCGAGGCGCTGGAGCAATTGCGCGTGCTCTGGCACGGCTTCCGCATTCGCGTGGCCGAAAGCCGGCATGTGCCCGAAGCGGGCGTCGACACGCCCGAGGACTTGGCGCGTGCGCGCCAGCGATTTGCCCTCGTTTGACCAAGCCGAAAAAAAACGGTATCGTTTCGAAAACTAAAAAACCAATATAAATCAACTGGTTAATAAAATCATCTTGGGGGAGTAGTTATGAAATTAATTCTTCTTGGCGCACCCGGCGCCGGCAAGGGCACGCAGGCTGCCTTCATCACCGAAAAGTATGGCATTCCGCAGATTTCCACCGGCGACATGCTGCGCGCCGCCGTCAAGGCCGGCACGCCCCTCGGTCTGGAAGCGAAGAAGGTGATGGATGCCGGCCAGCTTGTGTCGGACGACATCATCCTCGGCCTGATCAAGGAGCGCCTGCAGCAGCCGGACTGCGCCAAGGGCTTCCTCTTCGACGGTTTTCCGCGCACCATCCCGCAGGCGGAAGCGCTGCGCACCCAGGGGGTCGACCTCGACCTCGTGCTGGAGATTGACGTGCCGGACGAGGAGATCATCAAGCGCATGAGCGGGCGCCGCGTGCATACGGCTTCGGGCCGAACCTACCACGTCGTCTTCAACCCGCCCAAGGTGGCCGGCAAGGACGATGTAACGGGCGAGGACCTGATCCAGCGCGAGGACGACAAGGAAGAAACCGTGAAGAAGCGCCTCGGTGTCTATCACAGCCAGACCAAGCCCCTCATCGAGTTCTATTCGAAATGGGCGACGGTGGGGGATGCGCGCGCGCCGAAGTGCCGTAAGGTGAATGGCGTTGGCGCGCTGGACGGCATTCGCAATGCGGTGCTGGACGCCCTGAAATAGTTGCATCGAACATAAATTCCGATCCCTTGCCCACGCAGACAGGGGACGCTCACACTGGTATAATAAGGAGTTACGGCATGAAAAATGCTTTTTATGCCCAATCCGGCGGGGTGACCTCGGTTATCAACGCCAGTGCCTGCGGCGTGATCGAGACTGCGCGCAAGCACAAGGGCAAGATCGGCAAGGTGTTCGCTGGGCGCAACGGCATCATCGGCGCCCTGACGGAAGACCTGATCGATACCAGCAAGGAATCGGCGAAAGCCATCGCGGCCCTGCGCCATACGCCGGCAGGCGCCTTCGGCTCCTGCCGCTACAAGCTGAAGAGCATCGAGGAACACAGGGCGCAGTACGAACGCCTCATAGAGGTGTTCAAGGCCCACGGCATCGGCTACTTCTTCTACAACGGAGGCGGGGATTCCGCCGACACCTGCCTCAAGGTGTCGCAGCTGTCGGAGAAGCTGGGCTATCCGATCACCGCGGTGCACGTGCCGAAGACGGTCGACAACGACCTGCCGATCACGGACAACTGCCCCGGCTTCGGCTCGGTGGCGAAGTACATCGCGGTGTCCACCCGCGAGGCCACGCTGGACGTGGCGAGCATGGCGAAGACCTCGACCAAGGTGTTCGTCCTCGAGGTGATGGGGCGCCACGCCGGCTGGATTGCCGCGGCGGGCGCCTTGGCCTCGGACAAGGACATGGAGTTGCCGATCGTCGTCCTCTTTCCGGAGATCGCCTTCGACCAGGCGAAATTCATGGCAAAGGTGGATGCGACGGTGAAGAAGTTCGGCTACTGCACCGTGGTGGTGTCGGAAGGCGTGAAGGGGGCGGACGGCAAGTTTCTTTCCGACCAGGGCCTGCGCGACGCCTTCGGCCACGCCCAGCTGGGCGGCGTGGCGCCGGTGATCGCCGGGCTGGTGAAGAACGAGCTGAACCTGAAGTACCACTGGGCGGTGGCGGATTACCTGCAGCGGGCGGCGCGCCATGTCGCCTCGAAGACGGATGTCCTGCAGGCCTACGCCACCGGCAAGGCGGCGGTGGAAGTGGCGCTGAAGGGGCGCAACTCGGTGATGCCGGCGATCAAGCGGGTGTCGAACCGCCCCTACAAGTGGAAGATCGAGGTGGCGGAACTGAAGGACGTGGCGAACAAGGAGAAGTTCATGCCGCGCGACTTCATCACGGACGACGGCTTCGGCATTACGGCGAAGTGCCGGCAGTACCTGACGCCGCTGATCCAGGGCGAGGATTACCCGCCCTACAGGAACGGCCTGCCGCAGTACGTGCGGCTGAAGAACGTGGGTGTTAAGAAAAAACTGGGCGAATTCAAGGTTTGAGCGGATTCGTCCCGGGCGTGCGTCGCGCCCGGCGAGAACAGCGGCGCATCGAAAGGGTTGAGCAGTTCGGGAGACGGCGGCGACGCCGTCTCGGTGTTTTTTTGGTTACAGGAGGGAGTTCATGTCAGTAGCACTAATCCTTGCGCTGGTATGCGCAGTGCTGGCCGTGGTCTACGGGGCCATGTCCAGCAAGTGGATCCTCTCGCTGCCTGCCGGCAACGAGCGGATGCAAGAGATCGCCAAGGCGGTGCAGGAAGGCGCCTCGGCCTACCTCAACCGCCAGTACAAGACCATCGGCATGGTCGGTGCGGCGCTGTTCCTGGTCATCGGCCTCGTGCCGCAGCTCGGCTGGAAGACCGCCATCGGCTTCCTCATCGGCGCGGTGCTGTCCGGCGCGGCCGGCTACATCGGCATGAACGTCTCGGTGCGCGCCAACGTGCGTACGGCCGAAGCGGCGCGCGGCGGCATCGCCCCGGCGCTCGACGTTGCCTTCAAGGGCGGCGCCATCACCGGCATGCTGGTGGTCGGCCTCGGCCTGCTCGGCGTCGCCGGCTACTACGCCGTGCTGAAGGCCCTGGGCGGCGCCAACGCCGATCTGCACCACATGATCGAGCCGCTGGTCGGCCTGGCCTTCGGCTCCTCGCTGATCTCCATCTTCGCCCGTCTCGGCGGCGGCATCTTCACCAAGGGCGCCGACGTCGGTGCCGACCTGGTGGGCAAGGTCGAGGCCGGCATTCCCGAAGACGATCCGCGCAACCCGGCGGTGATCGCTGACAACGTTGGCGACAACGTCGGCGACTGCGCCGGCATGGCCGCCGACCTGTTCGAGACCTACGCCGTGACCATCGTCGCCACCATGGTGCTTGCCGCGCTGGTCATCAAGACCTCTCCGGGCCTGGGCGAGAACCTGCTGCTCTACCCGCTGGCGCTGGGCGGCGTGTCAATCATCGCCTCGATCGTCGGCTGCGCCTTCGTCAAGGCTGCAGAAGGCGGCAAGATCATGAATGCCTTGTATCGCGGCCTGATCGTCGCCGGCGTGCTGGCGCTGGTCGCCTATTACCCGGTCACCCAATGGCTGATCGGCGCGGGCGATCCGGCCGCCAAGATCACCACCCTGAGCATGTTCGGCTGCTCGGTCGTCGGCCTCGTGCTGACTGCCGCCCTGGTGTGGATCACCGAGTACTACACCGGCACCGATTTCGCGCCAGTGAAGCACGTTGCATCCGCCTGCCAGACCGGCCACGCCACCAACATCATCGCCGGCATCGGCGTCTCGATGAAGGCCTGCGCTCTGCCGGTAATTTCCGTGTGCGCCTCGATCTGGGCCGCATACGCGCTGGGCGGCCTGTTCGGCATCGCCATCGCCGCGACCTCGATGCTGTCGATGGCCGGCATCGTCGTGGCGCTTGACGCCTACGGCCCGATCACCGACAACGCCGGTGGCATCGCCGAGATGTCTGGATTGCCGAAGGACGTGCGCAACGTCACCGATCCGCTCGACGCCGTCGGCAACACCACCAAGGCAGTGACCAAGGGCTATGCCATCGGCTCCGCCGGCCTCGCCGCGCTGGTGCTGTTCGCCGACTACACGCATGGCCTCGAGGCCTCCGGCCTGAAGGGCATCAGCTTCGATCTGTCCAACCACATGGTCATCATCGGTCTCTTCATTGGCGGCCTGATCCCCTACCTCTTCGCCGCCATGGCGATGGAGGCGGTGGGCCGCTCCGCCGGAGCGGTGGTGGTCGAAGTGCGTCGCCAGTTCAAGGAGATCGCCGGCATCATGGAAGGTACGGCCAAGCCGGACTATTCCCGCGCTGTGGACATGCTGACCGTGGCCGCCATCAAGGAGATGATGATCCCGTCGATCCTGCCGGTCGCCGTGCCCATCGTGGTCGGCCTGGCCCTCGGCCCGCAGGCGCTGGGCGGCCTGCTCGTCGGCACCATCGTCACCGGCCTCTTCGTCGCCATCTCGATGACGACCGGCGGCGGCGCCTGGGACAACGCCAAGAAGTACATCGAGGATGGCCACTTCGGCGGCAAGGGTTCCGATGCGCACAAGGCGGCCGTCACCGGCGACACCGTGGGCGACCCGTACAAGGATACGGCCGGACCGGCGGTGAACCCGCTGATCAAGATCATCAACCTGGTGGCACTGCTTATCGTGCCGCTGATGGCCTGATCTTCGAATCGCTGCAACAATACGGGCAACCCGCGGGTTGCCCGTTTTTTTGTGATGATGAAAAAGTCATTCCTGTTGTTGCTGGCGCTGCTTGCCAGCCATCTCGCCTGGGCGGAACGGCCGTTGCAGCCCGAGGCGGCGAGCGGCATTGCCGCCGTCAAGGAGGTGCGCGGCCGCCTGTTCATGGCGGTGACGGCCCATCCCCTGGCGACCGACGCGGCGGTGGAAATACTTCGTGCCGGCGGCACGGCGGCGGATGCGGCGATCGCCGCGCAACTGGTGCTGAATCTCGTCGAGCCGCAATCCTCGGGACTGGGCGGCGGCGGCTTCCTGCTCTATCACGATGCGCGCGACAACCGGCTGCGCGCCTACGACGGGCGCGAGACGGCGCCGGCGGCAGCGCGGCCCGAGCGCTTCCTTGGCGCCGACGGCCAGCCGCTGCCGTTTTTCGAGGCGGCGGTGGGCGGTCGCTCGGTCGGCGTGCCGGGCCTGCCGGCGCTGCTCGATCTCGTCTATCGCAACCACGGCCGCACGCTGTGGCCGAAGCTGTTCGCGCCGGCGCTGCGTCTGGCGGTGGAAGGCTTCCCCATGTCGCCGCGCCTGCACATGCTGCTGGCGGAGGACCGCTTCCTGCGCGACGATCCGGCCGCGCGACGGCTGTATTACGAGGCCGACGGCAAGCCGAAGCCGGTGGGCACGAAGATCGTCAATCGAGAATTCGGCTTCGTCCTGCTGGCCCTGGCGCAGCACGGCACGAAGATTTTCTACGAAGGCCCTGTTGCCCGGGACATCGTTGCCGCCGTGCGCTCGCATGCGAAGGCCCCGGGCGACCTGAGCGAGGCGGATTTCGCTGCCTACAAGCCCGTCGAGCGTGAACCCGTCTGCGGCGAGCGCCTCGGCCATCGCGTCTGCGGCATGCCGCCGCCCAGCTCGGGCGGCGTCGCCGTGCTGCAGGCACTGACTTTTGCCGAAGAGCTTGCGGGAAAGAAACCGCTCGCTCCGGAGAGCGTGCACCGTTTCGCCGAGTCGGGGAGACTGACTTTTGCCGACCGTGCGCGCTACCTCGCCGACCCTGCCTTCGTCGACGTGCCGGTGAAGGCACTGCTCGATCCGGCCTATCTGGCGATGCGCGCGCAGCTGATCCGCAACGAGGCGAGCATGGGCCGCGCCGTGGCGGGAGAACTGCCGGCCGAGCAGTCGCTGGGCGAAGATATATCGGCCGAACTGCCGGCGACCACGCACCTCTCCATCGTCGACACCGAGGGCAATGCGGCCGCCCTGACCAGCTCGATCGAGGCAGCCTTCGGCAGCCGCATCATGGTGCACGGCTTCCTGCTCAACAACCAGCTGACGGACTTTTCCTTCCGGCCGGAGGAAGTAGGCAGGCCGGTGGCGAATCGCGTCGAGCCGGGCAAGCGTCCGCTCTCCTCGATGGCGCCGACCGTGATCTATGGCGAGGGGGGGCGCGTGGTTGCGCTGGTCGGCTCGCCCGGCGGCAGCCGGATCATCAATTACGTGGCGAAGACCGTGCTCGGGCTGCTGGCCTGGAATTTGTCGCCCGCCGAGGCGGTGGCGCTGCCGCATTTCGGCAGCCGCAACGGCCCGACCGAACTGGAGCTCGGGACACCTGTGGAAGCGCTGCGGCCGGTACTGGAGAAGCTCGGCCATGCAGTGACGGTGCAGGACATGACCAGCGGGCTGTCGTTGATCCAGCGGCGCGGCGCCGACTGGGTCGGCGCCGCCGACCCGCGCCGCGAGGGCACGGCGCGGGGGGAGTGACTCAGAGCTTGACGTTCGGGTTGAGCGTGTAGACGCCGGTGAATTCGGCCTGGGCCAGCACATGGCCCTTGATCGCTTCGCGCACCTGCTGGCCGGTGAACCTGCCTTCGACCGGGCAGTGCGGAATGCCCAGTGCGTAAAGGGTAAACACGTAACGGTGCGGCAACTCGTCGTTCCACGGCGGGCAGGGGCCGTCGTAGCCGTAGTAATCGCCCGCCATGTCCTTGTCGCCGGCGAACCAGCCGGTGTAGTCGTTGATGCCCTGGCGCGCGCCGCGCGCCGTGCCCGGCCCGTTCTTGCCGCGCGGCATGACGTCCTGCGAGAACTCGCCGGCCTCGATGTGCGACGGGGAAGGCGGCAGGTCGACCAGCACCCAGTGGAAGAAATCCACGCGCGGCAACGAGGCCGGCACGGTGCGCCCCTCCTGATTGACGTCGTCGCCGCGGCTCGGCACGTCGGGGTCGCAGCAGATCATCACCAGGGATTGCGTGCCGGCCGGCAGGTCCGACCAGGCGAGATGAGGATTGTGATTGCCGCCGAAGCTGACATGGCTGTGCGCGTTCGGAATGCACAGGGCGTTGTCGCCATGGATGATGCGGGTGAAGCTGTCTGTCCAGAACTTCATCGTCTCCTCCTCTGAATTATGTCCGTCCTTTCCTGGTGAAATCCCTCAGCCTGAAGCCTGACAGCCAGAGGGCGCCGAAATAGGCGCCGCCGCCGGCGGCGACCAAGGCCCCCAGGCGCAGGACGCGCTCCAGCGGCGGCGCCCCGATCCAGTGCGCATCGGCACCCTTGCCGAACCACAGTACGATGCCCATCACGGCCAGCGCGACGGCCAGCTTCATGCCGAATGCACCCCACCCGGTCTGCGGCACGTAGTCGCCGTTGCGGCGCAGCCCGCGCCAGAGCAGCGCCGCATTGAGGCAGGAGGCAAGGCCGATCGACAGCGCCAGCCCGGCATGGGCGAGCGGCACGATGAAGGCGGCGTTCATCGCCTGGGTGGCGGCCAGGGTGACGAGGGCGATCTTCACCGGCGTGCGGATATTCTGCCGCGCATAGAAGCCTGGCGCCAGCACCTTGACGAGGATGAGGCCGGTGAGTCCGACGCTGTAGGCGACCAGCGCGTCGCGCGTCTTCAACACGTCGGTGGCCTGGAAGGCGCCGTAGTTGAACAGGGTGGCGAGCAAGGGCACGGCAAGCAGCGCCAGGGCGAGCGCCGCCGGCAGGGTGAGCAGGAAGGTCAGCCGCAGGCCCCAGTCGAGCAGCGCCGAGAACTCGCCGCGGTCGTTGTCGGCATGGCTCTTCGACAGGCTCGGCAGCAGGATGGTGCCGAGCGCCGCGCCGAGCAGACCGGCGGGGAACTCCATCAGCCGGTCGGCGTAATAGAGCCAGGAAACGCTGCCATTGGGCAGGAAGGAGGCGAAGATGGTATTGATGAGCAGAGAGATCTGCGACACCGAGACACCGAGCAGGGCGGGCAGCATCAGCAGCAGGATGCGCCGCACGCCCTCGTCCTGAAGCGAGAAGGAGAAGCGCGGCAGCATGCCGATCTTCGCCAGATAGGGCAGTTGCAGGCCAAGCTGCAGCACGCCGCCGAGGAACACCGCCCAGGCCAGGGCCAGCACCGGGGGATCGAAGAAGGGCGCGGCGAACAGCGCCATGCCGATGAGGGACAGATTGAGCAGTACCGGTGTGAACGCCGGCACGGCGAAACGGCTCCAGGTATTGAGGATGCCGCCGGCGAGTGACACCAGCGAGATGAACAGGATGTAGGGAAAGGCGATGCGCGTCAGCTCGACGGTCAGCGCGAACTTGCCGGCATCGGCGGCGAAGCCCGGCGCCGTGATATAGATCAGGATGGGCGTCACGGCGATGCCGAGCAGGGTGACGGCCAGCAGCGCCAGGAAGAGCAGGGTGGCGACGTGGTCGACCAGGTGCCGGGTGTCCTCCGGACCGCGCTTGTTCTTGTACTCGGCCAGGATGGGCACGAAGGCCTGGGAGAAGGCGCCCTCGGCAAACAGGCGGCGCAGCAGATTGGGCAGGCGGAAGGCGACGAAGAAGGCATCGGTCACGGCGCCGGCGCCGAAGGCGCGGGCGATGACGAAGTCGCGCACGAAGCCCAGAATGCGTGACAGCAGCGTCATGCTGCTGACCGTGGCGAGGGCCTTGAGCAGGTTCATGGGGCGAATGTTAAAGGCTTTGCCGCATGGCCGCGCCGCTTGCTTTTCCACCGGAAACGGCCTAGAATGCGCCCCTTTTCCAAGCCCTTAGCAGAGCTTTACATGGCCAATACCGCACAAGCCCGCAAGCGTGCCCGCCAGGCGATCAAGCGCCGCGGCCGCAATTTCAGCCAGCGCTCCGAGCTGCGCACCGCGATCAAGGACGTCCGCAAGGCGATTGCCGCCGGCGACAAGGCGGCCGCCCAGAAGGTGCTGAGCGAGTCGATGGGCACCATCGACAGCATCGCCGACAAGAAGATCATCCACAAGAACAAGGCGGCTCGCCACAAGAGCCGCCTGTCTGCCGCCATCAAGGCGCTGTAAGACCAGGCAAGTCCCTGCAAGTGGCGACCGGTTCCGGTCGCCATTTCTTTTTGTCCCGCCGCCGGATCAGTCGTCCGTCTTGGCGTCCGGCCGTCCTGTGTTGATCACCTGCAGGCCGTTGTCCCTGGCGAAGCTGCCGAGGAAGTTGTAGGCCATGGGCTCGACGTCGTAGAGGCGGGCGGCGACATAGACGCATTTCTCGCCGAGATGGAGACCCGGGCGAACATAGGGGGAGTAGCTCATGCGGTGGTCGGCACCGAAGGCCGACATGATGCCGCACAGGCGTTCGGCCCAGTCGCTGGGACGGAATTTCTTTCCATCCAGCGTCAGCCCGACGATGATGAAGTTTTCCGGAAGCTTCTCTGACATGATGCCCGGCGGCTGGATGAAATATCGTGCCGCCTGAGGAGGCGCGATTCTATCAGAAATCCCGCTTTTCCTTATTCGGCCATCAAGTCCATTTAAGGGCTGTGGATGGCTTGTGGATTCTGCTGAAGAAATAGGCAAAAACTGGAAACAAACGAAAAAATAATGGCCTAGCTTGCATTTTTAGGATTGGCTGCATATACTGAGCTAATCCCATTGACCTATATGGGGTTTTACATGCAGGCACCTGTGGTCTCGAAATACGGTTTCCGCATCAGGACGCGGGTTGGGCTGGTTGTGGACAACCTGTTGATACCCGGACGCGATGCGGCCGAGGCGGAGCGCAAGCTGCGCCAGATTTATCGCGATTGCGAGATTCTCAACCGGAGTTGCCAGCAACCCGCCGTCAAAGCGGTCCCTGCCAGTTACGAAGACGTGATCGCCCTGATCATGCGCTAGAAAAAACTCTTCCGAGTAAGTTCTTCCGCCAGCGCGGCGTAATCCTGTGCGCCACGCGAGCCCGCGGCATGGCTGAACACGTCCCGGTTCAGGGCGGGGGCCTCGGCGACAGCCACGTTTTCCGAAATGACGGTTTCGCAGACTTCCTCGCCGAACTGTTCCTGCAGGCGCTGCTGGATTTCGTAGCTCATGTTGCGGCGGCGGTCGAAACGGGTCAGGACGTAGCGGCGCTCGACGCGGCGCTTGAGCACCGGTTCGAGCGCCTTCAGCGTGCGATCGACCTGCATGGCGCCGCGCAGGGCCAGGAAATCCGAGGAGATCGGCACCAGCAGGCGATCGGTGGCAAACACGGCGTTGAGGGAAAGCACGCCGAGAAAGGGGCAGCAGTCGATGACGACCTGGCGTTCGTCGCGGTCGGTGCCGAGATCGTTCAGTCCCAGGTTGAGCCGGTTGAGGATGGTTGGCCCCTTGCCGAAGACGGAGTCGACCTTGATCAGTTCGGCATGGGCGGGAATCAACTGGCCGATGCCCGCCCAGTCGATCTCGAGTTCCGCGAGCGGACGGCTGTTCTGGTAGAAGGCGAAGACGCTGCAGTCGACCTCGCCCAGGGCCTTGCCGTGCACGGCGGAGAGATGCGCTTGCGGATCGAGATCGACGAGCAGCACCCTTTCATCGCGGCGCGCGAGGGCGGCGGCGAGGTTCAGGGCAGTCGTGGTCTTGCCGACGCCGCCCTTCTGGTTGAAAACGGCTATGCGGGCCATGCTGTCCAGTATATACAAGCAGGGCTTTTTCACTTAAGATGCACATGTGAGCAAGGCGGCGCAAGCCGCCTTTCGCTTTTTGCAGTTGATATCTTGCGCTACCGATCATGTCGCACCTGATGAACACCTATGCCCGCTTGCCCGTGGCCTTCACGCTCGGACAGGGCACGCGGGTCTTCGACGAAGCCGGCCGCGGCTACCTCGACGCGCTGGCGGGGATCGCCGTGTCTACGCTGGGCCATGCCCATCCGCGCCTGGTGAAGGCCATCGCCGACCAGGCGGGGCGCATCCTGCACGCATCCAACATCTACCGTATCCGCGAGCAGGAACAGCTTGCCGACCGGCTGGCGACCCTGGCCGGCATGGACGAGGTATTCCTCTGCAATTCCGGCTGCGAGGCGAACGAGGCCGCCATCAAACTGGCGCGCCTGTATGGCCACCAGAAGGGCGTGGATATGCCCGCCATCGTCGTCATGGAAAAGGCCTTCCACGGCCGCACCCTGGCGACCCTGTCCGCCACGGGCAATCGCAAGGCGCAGGCGGGCTTCGAGCCGCTGGTGAGCGGTTTCGTGCGCGTACCCTTCGACGACCTCGCGGCGGTCGAGCAGGTCGCCGCGAACAACCAGAACGTGGTTGCCGTGCTGCTGGAGCCGATCCAGGGCGAGGGCGGCATTCATGTGGCCCAGGCCGAGTACCTGCAGGGCCTGCGCCGCATCAGTGACGAGCGCGGCTGGCTGCTCATGTTCGACGAGGTGCAGTGCGGCATCGGCCGCACCGGCTACTGGTTCGCTTGCCAGCATGCCGGCGTCAGGCCCGACGTGATGACGCTGGCCAAGGGACTCGGTTCGGGCGTGCCCATCGGTGCCTGCCTCGCCGCGGGCGCGGCCGCCGGTGTGTTCAAGCCGGGCAACCACGGCTCCACCTTCGGCGGCAATCCGCTTGCCTGCACGGCGGCGCTGACCACCCTGGCGGTGATCGATGAGGAGGGCTTGCTCAAGCGCGCCGCCGCACTTGGCCAGAAGCTGCGTGACGACTTCGCCAAGGCGCTGGAAGGCCAGGCCGGCGTCGTCGCCATTCGCGGCGACGGCCTCATGATCGGCATCGAACTGGATCGCCCCTGTGGCGAACTGGTGACACGGGCGCTCGAGCGCGGCCTGCTCATCAACGTCACGGCCGACAAGGTGGTGCGCATGCTGCCGGCGCTCGTTTTCAGCGATGCGGATGCGCAGGAGCTGGTGTCCGTTCTTTCCCGGCTCATCCGCGAATTCCTGGCCTGAGGACGGTCCGTCATGACCGCACCGAAGCACTTCCTGCAGCTGAAGGACTTCTCCCGCGAGGAGCTGGCGCATGTCTTCGCGCGCACGCGCTGGATCAAGGACAAGTTCAAGCGCTACGAGCCCTACCATCCGCTGTTCGACCGCACGCTGGTGATGATCTTCGAGAAACAGAGCACGCGCACGCGGCTCTCCTTCGAGGCCGGCATGCACCAGCTCGGCGGGGCGGCGATTTTCCTCAGCACGCGCGATTCCCAGCTTGGCCGCGGCGAGCCCGTCGAGGATGCCGCACAGGTCATGTCGCGCATGTGCGACATCGTCATGATCCGCACCTTCGAACAGGACATCATCGAGCGCTTCGCACGGCATTCGCGCGTGCCGGTGATCAACGGCCTGACCAACGAATACCATCCCTGCCAGATCCTCGCCGACATCTATACCTTCATCGAGCATCGCGGCTCGATCGAGGGCAGGACCGTGGCCTGGATCGGCGACTCGAACAACGTCTGCAACACCTGGCTGCAGGCGGCCGAGGTGTTCGGCTTCAACGTGCATGTGTCGACGCCGCCCGGCTACGAGGTCGAGCCCGAGCGCGCCGGCCTTTTCGGCGACGACCACTACGAGGAGTTCGCCGATCCGATGGAAGCGGTGCGCGGCGCCGATCTCGTCACCACCGACGTGTGGACCTCGATGGGCTTCGAGGCCGAGAACGAGGCGCGCCGGCGCGACTTCGAGGACTGGCAGGTCGACGCCGAGATGATGCGCCAGGCCCGGCCCGACGCCCTCTTCATGCATTGCCTGCCCGCCCATCGCGGCGAGGAAGTCGCTGCCGAGGTCATCGACGGCCCGCACAGCGTGGTGTGGGACGAGGCGGAGAACCGGCTGCACACCCAGAAGGCGCTGATGGAGTTCCTGCTCCTCGGCCGCGTGAATTCCTGATTTTTCCAAGCAATCGACCATGAGCAAATCGAAGAAATCCTCCGGCATCAAGAAAGTCGTGCTCGCCTACTCGGGCGGCCTCGACACCTCCGTCATCCTCAAGTGGCTGCAGGACACCTACGGCTGCGAGGTGGTCACCTTTACCGCCGACCTTGGCCAGGGCGAGGAGCTCGAGCCGGCGCGCGCCAAGGCGCTGAAATTCGGCATCAGGAAGCAGAACATCTTTATCGACGACCTGCGCGAGGAGTTCGTGCGCGACTTCGTCTTCCCGATGTTCCGCTGCAACACCATTTACGAGGGCGAGTACCTGCTCGGCACCTCGATCGCCCGCCCGCTCATCGCCAAGCGGCTGGTGGAGATCGCGAAGAAGACCGGCGCCGACGCCATCTCGCACGGCGCCACCGGTAAGGGCAACGACCAGGTGCGCTTCGAGCTGGGCGCCTACGCCCTGATGCCCAACGTCAAGGTCATCGCGCCCTGGCGCGAATGGGACCTGCTCTCGCGCGAGAAGCTGATGGCCTACGCCGAAACGCACGGCATTCCGGTCGACATGAAGCACAGGAAGGGCGGCTCGCCCTATTCCATGGACGCCAACCTGCTGCACATCTCCTACGAGGGGCGCCACCTGGAAAACCCGGCCGCCGAGGCCGAGGAATCGATGTGGCGCTGGACGGTGTCGCCGGAGAAGGCGCCGAACAAGGCCGAGTACCTCGACCTCGAGTTCAGACAGGGCGACCTCGTCGCCATCAATGGCAGGAAGATGAAGGCCCACGAGTTGCTGGCCACGCTCAACCAGCTCGGCGGCAAGCACGGCATCGGCCGCCTCGACCTGGTCGAGAACCGTTACGTCGGCATGAAGTCGCGCGGCTGCTACGAAACCCCGGGCGGCACCATCCTGCTCAAGGCGCACCGCGCCATCGAGTCGGTGTGCCTTGACCGTGAAGTCGCGCACCTCAAGGACGACCTGATGCCGCGCTATGCCAGCCTGATCTACAACGGCTACTGGTGGAGCCCGGAGCGCCGCGCGCTGCAAACGCTGATCGACCACACCCAGCAGAGCGTGAATGGCTGGGTGCGGCTGAAGCTCTACAAGGGCAACGTCATCCTCGTCGGCCGCGACTCGAAGAGCGATTCGCTGTTCGATCCGACCATCGCCACCTTCGAGGACGATGCCGGTGCCTACGACCAGCGCGATGCAGGCGGCTTCATCAAGCTGAACGCCCTGCGCATGCGCATCGCCGCGAACCGCGTAAGACGCAAGAAACGCTGAGAGCCCGGCAGCGATGTCCGGGACGCTCTTCGGCTATACCGAGGCGGAGGTCGCCGAATTCGGCATGACCTTCCTGCTCGGCGGCTTCATGCTGTACATGCTGTTCATCATCGGCGAACTGGCCTGGAAGTCGAAAGCGGGCAAGATCGGCACCTTCGTGCTGTTTTTCGTTCTGGCCTTCGGCATGCTCGGCTTCGTCGCCAAGGCCATCATCAAGAAAATGTGGGGGATCTGAAATGTCGCAGTTCGACAATGTGTCCGTGGTGAAGAAGGCCAACGTCTATTTCGACGGCAAATGCGTCAGCCACACCGTGCTTTTCGCCGACGGCACGAAGAAGACCGTCGGCGTGATCTTCCCGTCGCAGCTTGTCTTCAACACCGGCGCGCCGGAGGTCATGGAACTTAACGCCGGCCGCTGCCGCGTGCGCCTGAAGGGCGAAAGTCAGTGGCGGGAGTACGGCGCCGGCGAATCGTTCAGCGTGCCGGGCAACAGCAGCTTCGACATCGAGACGCTGGAGCTGCTCGACTACGTCTGCCACTTCAAGTAACCGCAGCCTCCGCGGAGGAAGCCATGCCTTCATTCGATATCGTTTCGGAAGCCAACCAGGTCGAGTTGCGCAACGCCGTCGAGCAGTCGAACAAGGAGATCGCCAATCGCTTCGACTTCAAGGGCTCGGACGCCCGAGTCGAGCAGGGCGAGGAGGCCCTGACACTCTACGCCGATGATGAGTTCAAGCTGGGGCAGGTCTACGACATCCTCACCGCCAAGCTGGCCAAGCGCAATGTCGATGTGCGCTTCCTCGACCGCGGCGAGATCGAGAAGGTGGGCGGCAACAAGGTGAAGCAGGCCGTCGCCGTGAAGGAGGGCGTCGGTGGCGAGCTGGGCAAGAAGATCGTGCGCATCCTCAAGGACGGCAAGCTCAAGGTGCAGGCCTCCATCCAGGGCGAGGCGGTGCGCGTGTCCGGCGCCAAGAAGGACGTGCTGCAGGAGGCCATTGCCCTGGTGCGCAAGTCCGTCACCGACGTGCCGCTGCAGTTCAACAATTTCCGCGACTGATCAGTCGCGCCTTAGCCCCGCGATCCAGCGCGTGTAGAGGCGGTCGGCGACGGCGTTGAGCGCCGCCACCTTCGGCGCCATGCCTGCAAGAATCGCATCCGGCTGCTGCACCGCCGGGCTGTCGGCGGCGGCAATTTCCCGGGCGCCGTCGGCGCACCACTGGCGGATCATCTCTTCCGTCATTTCGACGTGGCATTGCATGCCGAGCGTGTTGCCGAGCGCATAGGCCTGGTTGGTGCAGTGAGCGCTCTCCAGCAGGCGTTCGGCGCCGGGCGGAATGCTGAAGGTCTCGCCATGCCAGTGGAAGGTCTCGAAGCCGGCCAGGTCGCCGAACCACGCGCGCGCCGTTTCCCCTGTCAGCACGCGCACCGTTCCCCAGCCGATCTCCTTGAGCGGATTCCTCGTCACGGCGCCGCCCAATGCCTTGGCGATCAGCTGGCCGCCAAGGCAATGGCCGAGCAGCGGCAGATCGGTTGCGAAGGCGGCGCGGATGAGCGCGCATGACCGGTCGATCCAGGGCAGGGGGTCGTTGACGCTCATCGGGCCGCCCATGAACACGAGGCCGGAATAGCCATCGGGAGAAGGCGGCACCCCTTCGCGCTCATCGATGCGGATCAGCGTCCACGGGATCGAGTGGCGGTCGAGGAATGTGGCAAAATAGCCCGGACCCTCGGTATGGAAATGGCGGAAGATGGCGACAGGCTTCATGTTGGGCAAATGCGCACGGCGGAGCGTGCATTCTAGCCTGCTGGCCCTCTCCTGCGCCCTGGCTGCCTTGTCCGCCTCGGCAACTGACGTCGGCGTGGTCGGCCTCTTTCGCGACAAGGCCGTGCTCGTCATCGACGGCGGCGATCCGCGCACCGTGGCGGTCGGCGCCAGCGCGAGCGGCGTCAAGGTGATCGCGGTGGACCAGGGCACGGCCACGGTCGAGATCGGCGGCAAGCGCCAGCGCCTGGCGATCGGCCAGCATGCCCATTCCGGCGGCGACGGCGGCGGCGCCCAGAGCACCAGCCTGACGGCCGACGGTCGCGGTCACTTCATCACCACGGGCACGGTGAATGGCGCCACCGTGCGCTTCATGGTCGACACCGGCGCCACCAGCGTTGCCCTCGGCGCCGCCGACGCGCGCCGCGCCAACGTAAACCTGGCCAACGCACGGCCGGTCATGGTGCAGACGGCCAATGGCATGACGCAGGGCTGGGTGGTGACGCTTGGCAACGTGCGCCTCGGCGACATCACCCTGAACGAGGTCGAGGGGATCGTGCACCAGCACGACATGCCGTTCGTGCTGCTCGGCATGAGCTTCCTCAACCGCATGGAAATGAAGCGCGACGGCCAGACGATGACGTTGCGCAAGCGCTACTGACTTGAAGGCCGCACCGTCCCGCAACGAAGCCATGCCGCTCAGCGCGGATCTGCTGCGCCAGCGCCTGGCCGGGCCGCGCGTGCTGCACGGCGTGGAGGAGGACGCCGTGCCGCAGAGCCTGACTTTGGCCGCGGTACTGGTGCCCATCATCGACCGTCCGGAGGGGCTGACCGTGCTGCTCACCCAGCGCACGGCGCACCTCAATGACCATGCCGGACAGGTCAGTTTCCCCGGCGGGCGCTGCGAGTCGGACGATCCGTCGCCGGTGTTCACCGCCCTGCGCGAGACGGAGGAGGAGATCGGACTCGATCGCGCCCGCATCGAGGTGCTCGGCCTGCTGCCCGAGTACCGCACCGGCACCGGCTTCAGCGTGACGCCCGTCGTCGGCCTCGTGCGGCCGCCCTTCACGCTGAGCCCGGACAGCTTCGAAGTGGCCGAGGTGTTCGAGACGCCCTTGTCCTTCCTGCTCGATCCGGCCAACCACCAGCGCCACAGCATGGAAATCGGCGGCGTGCTGCGCCACTATTACGCCATGCCCTACGAGGGCTATTTCATCTGGGGCGCCACGGCCGGCATGCTGGTCAGCCTGCATCGGCTGCTCTACGGCGAGTGATGCGATAATCCGCCATCCGCCTGCTGCCGTCTCCCATGACCGTCATATCCCTCATCGTCGTCCTGCTGCTCGAGCAGGTGCGCCCCCTGACCGGGCGCGTTGCGACCGACACCTGGCTCGCGCATCTTGCGCAGTTCTTCGAGGGACATTTCAACGACGGGCAGGAACGGCACGGCACGATCGCCTGGCTGCTGGCGGTGCTGCCGGCGACGCTGGCCTGTGCCGCGGTCTATTTCCTGCTCATGGCGGCGACGCCGCTGCTCGCCTTCCTCTGGAATGTGGCCATCCTCTACCTCACGCTCGGCTTTCGCCAGTTCAGCCACTACTACACCGACATCCACCTCGCGCTGCGCATGGGCGAGACGGCGCGCGCGCGGGCCCTGCTGGGGGAGTGGCGCGGGCGCAACGCCGACGGCCTGAATGCCTCGGAAATCGCCCGCCTCGCCATCGAGGAGGCGCTCGTCGCCTCGCATCGCCATGTCTTCGCCGTGGTCGTCTGGTTCGTCCTGCTGCCGGGACCGGCCGGCGCGCTCATGTACCGCCTGTCCTATTATCTTTACCGCCAATGGGGGCTGCGCCAGGATGCCGAGTTCGGCGCCTTCGGCCGCTTCGCCCGGCGCGCCTTCGAAGTCATCGACTGGCTGCCGGTGCGCGTGACGGCGACCGCCTTCGCCATCGTCGGCGACTTCGAGGACGCGGTGTATTGCTGGCGCACCCAGGCGGCGCGCTGGGCGGATCGGGCAGCGGGTATACTACTGGCCAGCGGTGCCGGGGCGCTGGGCGTGCGCCTCGGGCAGCCGATTGTCGAATCGGGCGAGATGACCGAAAGACCCGAGCTGGGGCTGGGCGAGGAGGCCGACGCCGATTTCATGCAGAGCGGAATCGGCCTGGTATGGCGCACACTGGTGCTCTGTCTGTTGTTGCTCACGCTGCTCGGCGTCGCCAGCTGGGCGGGTTGATTTGATCACAGGAGTACGAAATGGCTGACAAAAGAGAAGTGGTGGTTCTGAGCGCCGTGCGCAGCGCGGTAGGTGGCTTCGGCGGTTCGCTTGCCGGCATGGAGCCGGCCGAACTGGGCGGGCTGGTGGTGAAAGAGGCGATTGCGCGCGCCGGGGTCGATCCCAACCAGGTGAGCTTTGCCGCCGTCGGCAATTGCATCCCGACCGAGTCGCGCTATGCTTACGTTGCCCGCGTGGCGACCATCCAGGGCGGCATGCCGATGAGCTCGGTGGCGTTTGCGGTCAACCGTTTGTGCGGTTCGTCGCAGCAGGCGGTCGTCAGCGCGTCGCAGGCGATCCTGCTCGGCGACGCCGACTTCGCCCTCGGCGGCGGCGTCGAGGTGATGTCGCGCGGCGCCTACATGCTGCCGGCGCTGCGCTCAGGCGCGCGCATGGGCGACGCGCAGGCGATCGACGCCATGGTGGCTGTGCTGACCGACCCGTTCGGCGTCGGCCACATGGGCATCACCGCCGAGAACCTGGCGGTCAAGCACGGCATCACGCGCGAGCAGCAGGATGCCTTCGCCGTCGAATCGCAGAACCGCGCCGCGAAAGCCATCGCCGAGGGCCGCTTCAAGTCGCAGATCGCGCCGATTACCCTGAAGACGCGCAAGGGCGACGTGGTGTTCGACACCGACGAGCATCCGCGCGCCGGCACGACCATGGAAACCCTGGCCAAGATGAAGCCGGCCTTCAAGAAGGACGGCACGGTGACGGCCGGCAACGCCTCCGGCATCAACGACGCGGCCTCCTTCCTGGTGCTGGCCGATGCGGCCAAGGCGGCTTCAGGCGGACACAAGCCGATCGCGCGCCTGGTCGCCTACGCCATCGCCGGCGTGCCGAACGACGTCATGGGCGAAGGCCCGATCCCCTCGACCCAGGTCGCGCTGGAGAAGGCGGGCCTGACGCTGGACAAGATCGATGTCATCGAGTCCAACGAAGCCTTCGCCGCGCAGTCGCTGACCGTGGCCAAGGGGCTCGGCCTCGATCCGGCCAGGACCAACGTTAACGGCGGCGCCATCGCGCTCGGTCATCCGGTCGGCGCCACCGGCGCGGTGATCATCACCAAGCTGCTGCACGAGCTGATTCGCACCAACGGCCGTTACGGCGTCGCTACCATGTGCATCGGCGGCGGCCAGGGAATCACGACCGTGTGGGAGCGCATCTGACGCGGTTCCTCTCGCTGCTGCGCGGAACGGGCCGGGCGACCGGCCCGTTTCTTTTT
>Ga0233425_10004692_pt1 | contig 22598 bp, 19 predicted proteins | sample Watercolumn_Towu_2_FD_181712 | JGI IMG/M metagenome (GOLD analysis project Ga0233425, IMG submission 181712) | Freshwater microbial communities from Lake Towuti, South Sulawesi, Indonesia - Watercolumn_Towuti2014_140_MG | ecosystem: Environmental > Aquatic > Freshwater > Lake | place... | reverse complement strand
TCTCATATTCCGTCACCCCGGCGAAAGCCGGGGCCCAGAAATCGTTGGGAGAGCTAGGTTCCGGCCTCCGCCGGAATGACGTTCAGGGGCTTTTGCAAGAGGCTCAGGGGATGAAGGAGGACTCGCTATGGCTTACGAAAACATTCTGTTTGAGGTGCAAGATGGAGTTGGGGTGCTTACGTTCAACAGGCCTAAAGCCCTGAACGCTCTAAATCCGAAGACCCTGGAAGAAGTGAACGAGGTTATCGAGGGGGTGTGCCAGGATGAGAGCGTTCGCGTGTTGGTGCTCACCGGTGCCGGTGAAAAAGCCTTTGTGGCGGGCGCTGACATCACGGAATTCCAGACCATGAACCCGCTTCAGGCAAGGCATTTTGCAGAAAAGGGGCAGAACGTCTTTTTCAAGCTGGAAGGCCTGCCGAAGCCGGTAATCGCGTGCGTCAACGGCTTTGCCCTGGGGGGAGGTTGTGAAATTGCCATGAGTTGCGATTTCATCTACGCTTCCGATAAGGCGAGGTTTGGACAGCCGGAGGTCAACCTTGGCCTCATACCGGGTTTCGGCGGCACCCAAAGACTGGCGCGCATGATCGGGCGTGCAAAAGCCAAAGAGCTTTGCATGACGGGCGAGATGATCGACGCTCAACAGGCCAAGGAACTGGGGTTGGTCGCCAAGGTATTCCCCGCTGATCAACTGATGGAAGAGACCATGAAGACCGCACGGCTGCTCGCGTCGCGAGCGCAAGGTGTGATCCGTTCGATCAAGCAGGTGATCAATCGTGGAGTGGATGTCGATCTCAAGAGCGGTTGCGCCCTTGAGGCTGAAGCATTTGGGCTTTGTTTTGCGAGTCAGGATGCCGGAGAGGGGGTATCCGCGTTTTTGGAAAAGCGCAAGCCGGATTTCAAAGGATCGCTTACGAGTTGATGTTCTTGTACGAGTGCAGAGGATTTCCATTTCTCTATTCGACCAAGCAGGGACCTATTTCAAAACAGGAGAGACCGCTATGAACTTTGAGCTGACTGAAGAACAGAAGATGATCCAAGAGATGACCCGAAAGTTTGCCGAAAAGGAAATCAAGCCAGTTGCCGCCGAGCTGGATCGAACTCATCGCCATCCCGCCGACATTGTCGCCAAAATGGCTGAGCTTGGGCTGATGGGCGTTACCATGCCTGAACAGTACGGGGGCGCGGGAATGGACTATGTCTGCTACGTCGTATCCATGATCGAAATCTCCAAAGCCTGTGCTTCTTGCGGCGTGATTATGAGCGTCTGTAACAGCTTATATAATTTCCCGGTGTACGCTTATGGTACCGAGGAACAAAAGAAGCGATACTTGACCCCCGTTGCAAGCGGAGAAGCGTTGGGATGCTATGGCCTGACCGAAGCAGGGGCAGGTTCCGACCCCGCAGGCATGAAAACCACTGCGCTACTCGACGGTGAGGAGTGGGTCATAAACGGGACAAAGCGGTTCATCACCAACGGCAATGTCGCCAGGTATTGTGTGCTGGCAGCCATTACCGACAAGGCAGCAGGTTACAAGGGAATCAGTTCCTTCATCGTGGATTTTGAGAATACGCCTGGTTTCAAGGTCGGAGTGGTTGAGGAGAAGCTCGGTATCAACGCTTCGGGGACAGCGGAACTGGTTTTCGAGGATGCCAGAATTCCCAAAGAAAACCTTTTGGGAAAGCCGGGTGAAGGATTCAAACAGATGCTGACCACATTGGACGGTGGGCGAATCGGCATCGCATCACAGGCCATCGGGATTGGGCGTGCGGCCTTTGAGGAAGCCTTGGAATACAGCAAGACGCGGGAGCAATTCGGCAAACCGATCTCCACTTTTCAAGCCATTCAATGGAAGCTTGCCGACATGGCGACTCAGCTCGATGCCGCTGAGCTCCTGACCTTGAGGGCAGCGTGGTTGGAGCAGAACGGCAAACACTACGAGAAGGAAGCGGCCATGGCCAAGCTGATGGCGTCTGATGTTGCCATGGCTGCCGGTATCGAAGGCATTCAGATCCTCGGAGGATACGGTTACTGCAAAGAATATCCGCTGGAACGCCATATGCGTGATGCCAAGATTACTCAGATCTACGAAGGCACCAATGAGATCATGCGTTTGGTTATCGCACGAAACGTCCTGAAACAGCGATGAGCGAAGGGGCAGTCCATTCATAGAAAGACTAAAGCCCTGGGTGGCTCAGAGCACCCAGGGCTTTTTGGCGTAAAAGGCAAGAGGATTGCGCAGGCAGACCAGCGTTATTTCTGATCAGATTTGACTATTCTGTACATCTTGTTGTCCTCGAATCATCTGCCTGACGTCATGTCATCCAGCATCCATCAGGGGGAAATCCTTAAGCGGATCGCATCATGCGGCGCTCGCGCCGTTGGATTCGCTTAATAGCCTTTTTCTTCTTGATTCGACGGCGTTCCCCTTTGGACAGATAATAATTGTGGCGACGCAGGACAGGTTGAACGTTCTTTTGAAAGTCTTTGCGGAGCTTGCGAATTTTCTTTTCTATGCTTTCTTTTGTTTCCGCCTCCGGCATTCAGTTTTCACCTACCTTTCAGACAAATCCTTGCCTAAGGTCTCAACCCTTCTGTCACACAGCGTGCAGATCAACGCTGAATCAGGATCGGCGCAGTCTGCGCACAGCTGCTGGGCTGCCTGCATAGACCCCAGAACCCAACAACTATAGTGCAAACTGACGAATATTGCAACTCAATAATTTGTTCGAGCGTCTTTCTTTCTCTTTCGGAAGCTGGACGAAATCAAGTCAGCCCTCAGAAGAAATATCATAGTGGGAAAAGTGCATAGTAAACGTGGCACGCCCCTGTGACGCAGACCTCAAGGCTGTCGAATAACCAAACATCTTCGAGAGCGGCACCACTCCTCGTACTGTTTGAATGGCCTTTCGTGCGGTGATGCTTTCCACTCGCCCTTTGCGCAGGCTGATATCCCCAAGGACTTCTCCCAGAGATTCATCCGGAACAAGGACTTCCACCGCCATATAAGGTTCGAGAAGGAATGGGGATGCTTGCTCGAAAGCCTTCTTCACAGCCATTGTGGCAGCAACCCTGAATGCAATTTCACTGGAAATGGATTCATGAAAAGTGCCCCCAAAGATGACCACCTCGACATCCACTGCAGGATATCCCAACAGAGGGCCGCCGCTGAGTCCAGCCCGAACACCTTCTTCCAGGACCGGGAAGAACACCTCGGGAATCGATTCATCTCTGATCTTGTTCTCTACCGCATTTCCTGACCCGCGAGGCAGCGGTTTCATTTGCAGTTCGACCATCCCGTAGTGCCTTGCGCCACCGATCTCTCGATCAAAAACACCCTGAGCCACCGCTTCATGAGCAACGGTTTCACGATAAACGACCTGAGGTTTGCCGGCGTTGACGCCGACATTGTAATCCCTCTCCAGACGGGTAACGACAATCTCCAAATGCAACTCACCCATACCGCTGATAATCGTTTGCCCCGTGTCGGGGTTTTCATTGAAACGAAAGGTAGGGTCCTCTTCCGAAAGCTTGCTCAGGCTGTCCAGGAGTCTTTCCTGTTCCCCGCGGGTCCTGGCTTCAACCGCGATCGACATGACCGGTTCATAGGTGTCGATAGCTTCCAGAAGGATCGGATGCCTGGAATCGCATAGCGAATCCCCTGTCGTGGCTGACTTAAGGCCCATCAAGGCAACAATACTTCCAGCCCCTGAGTGTTCCAGCCGATCTCGCTTGTTGGCATGCATCTGAAAAATGCGGGAGACTTTTTCCCTGGTTCCTTTGGCAACATTCAGAACCTCATCTCCCACCTCTAGCCTTCCGGAATAGATTCGTGTGTAGGTGAGCTTCCTTCCCTGATCCATAAAGATCTTGAATGCAAGGGCTGCCAATGGCTGCTTTTCGCTGCTGACGCGCTCTTCCTTTTCTTTAGTGAGGGGATTCACTCCATTGACAGGAGGAATATCCATGGGAGATGGGAGAAAATCGACAATGGCATCGAGCAGGGGCTGAATGCCTTTGTTTCGCAATGCCGTGCCACAGAGAACCGGGACTACCTTGAGCTGGAGAGTGAGTTTGCGGATTACTGGGATGAGCTCGGATGCGCTGATTTCTTCGCCTTCCAGATAGCATTCCATGAGCTTTTCATCCCATTCGGCCACCCTCGCCACCAGTCGGTCTCGCGCTTCTAGAGCTTGAGGCATGAGAGAAGAGTCGATTTCCTGGTATTCGTACTGAGCTCCAAGGGTTTCGTCCAGCCAGACAACCTTGCGCAGATGAAGAAGGTCAAGAACACCTCGAAAATCCGACTCCTGACCAAGGGGTAGCTGTATGGGCAAAGGGTGGGTCAGGAATTTCTCTTCTATTTGTCGGACCACATTTTGAAAGTCAGCACCGATACGGTCCATTTTGTTGACAAAAGCAATTTTAGGGACAAGATACTTGTCGGCTTGATGCCATACAGTCTCCGATTGAGGCTCCACCCCACCTACGGCACAAAAGACTGCAATGGCCCCATCAAGGACACGAAGTGAGCGCTCCACTTCAATGGTGAAATCAACGTGGCCAGGGGTGTCGATGAGATGCAGTTCGTAGCCCCGCCAGTGGCAAGTAGTTACGGCCGAGGTTATTGTAATGCCCCGCTCCTGCTCTTGTTCCATCCAATCCATTATGGCGGCGCCGTCGTGAACTTCACCCATCTTGTGAGAACGGCCGGTGTAGAAAAGTACACGTTCGGTTACCGTAGTCTTTCCGGCATCAATGTGTGCAATGATGCCGATATTGCGGAATGAGTTGAGTGTTGGTCTCTCAGCCATTATGTGTCCCTTATGACTTCTTCTCTATTCAAGCGCCATTACTCTATGGGATTCCCTGAAAAGTGTCAAGGTGGCGTGGACTGGTCCAAGTGCCTGAGAGGATGAAATCGTAAATTCTTCAGGGGAAAACCTGCCATAATTGCTGAAAAACGGAACGAATGGCATTTGCTTGGTGTAGCCACTTCCTGATAAGAAGCCCCCCGTCCTAAAACTCTTTCGGTTGATCCGCGAGGGCGATATTGGATTTCTTTGAAAAATAAGGAGAACCAGTATGGCGCCTGATTCCAGATTCTGGAGGCACCAGCTGGGGGACGCAAGAAGAAGCCTTCATAGCACCTTCATGAAGGTCAGCTTAATGGTTATTTTGAATCCATTTCAGTCAAGGCCCCTCTGAGACTCGAACAGATCGCCTCGTGGATCAAAGTACCGGTAAGCTATTTGCAGGACTTGAATCCCGCTCTGCGTCTGGACCGAATACCCCCCGATTGTGGGGTTGAATTGAACCTGCCTTCCGGAGCCAGAGAGAAGTTCGATCTGGCCTACGAACAGTATCTCCGGAATTGACAGAGAGTATTTGCCGTCCCGCAGACCAACCCCTCCATCACCGGAGGAAGGGTGCTTACCATGAGTATTAGGATGTTGGCTAAAGAGCTCTACCGCACGATGAAGGAAGTAGAGCATTTGGAAAAGGAACTTAAAGGCCAGGCCCCAGGAATGCCGAAAAGGGCTGAGTTGGAACGTCAGCTCTTGCAAGCCCGTGCTGAACTGGGGCGCATCAAGGCCATGCTGGATGGAGCAAAAGAAGATTGAGTTACTAAAACTCTATTCCGCGTTGTGCCTTGATCCCTTGATCGTGGAACGGATGCTTGATCTGGCGCATCTCGGTTACCAGGTCGGCCATACTCACCAACTCCTCTGGAGCACCTCGTCCCGTAACCACCACATGCAATCCTTTGGGACGGTTCTCAAGCACCTCAAGAACCGATTCCAGCGGGAGGAGTCCATAAGAAAGCACATAGCTCAACTCATCCAGGACGATCATATCATAGCGGGATTCCCCGATCGCTCCGGCGGCCTGCTCCCAACCAGCTCTGGCCAGTCTGGCATCTTCATCGAGGGATTCCTTCTTCCAGGTAAAACCTGAGCCCACTGGTTTAATCTCCACCTCCTCAAACCGCTTCAAGGATTCCAGCTCACCGTACGACCAGGCGCCTTTGATGAACTGCAGAATGAGGACCTTCAAGCCATGACCAGCGGCCCGAAGAGCCATGCCCAGGGCGGCTGTCGTCTTGCCTTTCCCATTGCCGCAAAAAACAACGAGTAATCCTTTCGGCATGAGTGCCTCCAAGTCTTTCATGATTCAGTAAAGCTGCTATGAACAAAAAAAGCGGGCACTTTCTGCCCGCTTACTCAAACCTCAGAGCATCTTTCCCACAACCCATGTATCGTAAAGACACCCCCGTGGGACCCAGCCTATTCCGTCACTTTCGGAACAAAGCCTGAAATAACGACCCACCCAACACTATTCGGTCGATGGACTCGATGTACTTTCGCTTTTCTTCTCAGAACTTTCCGTACCACTAGTATCGGTGCTCTTGGTTGGACTGCTACTGTGGTTCTTGCCCGCGTAATCCGTTACATACCAACCTGAACCTCTAAGGTGAAAAGTACTCATGGAAATGAGCTTGTGTAAATCGCCGCTGCAATGGGAGCAACTCATCAGGGGCGGATCCGAAAATCGTTGTATCGCTTCGGTCGTCTTTCCACACTTGGTGCATTCGTATTCATAGATTGGCATTCTATAATCCTCCGATTCACATCCTCTGGAAAATGATCACTATTGAAATCCGATCATCCTAACCGACAACATTATAAGTCCACCAGCCGGCATGTCAAGACTCTCTTTCAACTTCAGACCAAGTGCAGTCTCAACCCTTTTTTGAGATCAATCAAGGGTTTAGCGGGACCAGCTGACCATTGACAACCTGCAAGAGCACGTAGTCTCTGTCCAATTCACCGCGTTGATTGAATGTATAGGTCCCTGTGACACCCTCAAAGCCATGGATCTGCATGAGGTTTCGGAGCAGAGACGCACGGTCTTTTGCTTCGTAATTGAAGCCCGAACGGGCTTTAAGAAAGAGCATGAGCGCGTCATAGGCCTGGGCTTCCAGATAGGAGGGGCGTGCATTGTATTTTGCCTCGAACTTCTCTCGGAAATCCCTAACGCTCTGCTTCCCACTCTCGACCACGAAAGGGGTGGCAAAAACGGCTCGCTCGACATACACGCCACCAGCTTGCACCAGAGGCCCCTCGCCCCAAAGGTTTGTCCCGAGCAGGGTGACTCCCACCACATTGTTATAAGGCAGCTGCGGGGCGATTAGAGCTAGGGTTTGTACCTGATCCGGAATGAACAAAACGTCAAAGGGGGTGGATTCAATCCCTGCGGGTGGGCTGTTCTTCTTGGCGATATTCAGCAATTTCTCTATCGGTTCCCTGAAATCGGTGCTCTTGTCCTTGTAGGGAACGCTTGCCAGAAGATTGCCCCCGGACTCCTTCACCACCTCCGAGAAGATCTTGGAGAGGCTTTGCCCATAACGATCGTCAGGATAGAGAACGGCGAAACGAGTGAAGCCCAACCTGTCTTTACAATAGCGCACGAGCGTCTGAACCAGGAGTCGGTTGTCAAGGAAAACATAGACTACGGAGTGGTTGCCTTGTACTTGCTCCTCCTGTTGAGTCAAAGCCAAAAGAGGGATCCCCCACTTGTTTGCCATTGGAACAACTGTCTTGGCAGATTGTGTTCCCAGGGGACCGATGATTGCCAGGACGCCGTCTTCGCTGACCAGTTTTTCAAAGGATTGCGTGGTGGTTGCGGGGTCTGTTTGAGACTCTCGAACGACCAGGGTGACTCGTTGGTTGGGATGTGTCTCGTTCCATTCTTCTGACGCCAGGTTGAGTCCTTTCAGGACCATGTCGCCATATTTGGCAAAGGGACCGTCCAAGGGCACCAGACACCCCACACGCTCGGCATTCACCTGCGTTGCAGGTTCAGCTGGACTGGGAACGGGAGCAACTGGTTCACGCGGTGTCCCCTTGATCTCAGGAGCCAGCGGGTGGCTGGGATTGCGACTGATGAGTCCGGCCAGATTTTGGCGCGCCGCTTCCGACTGACCTTCCGGCCTGTCAAGCTGTGCTAGACGGTAATACAAGAAGACCTTCATGAAATCCGGCTGATTCTTCTTCAGCAGTCTCTGAAGCGTGTATGAGGTTGCGCCGTTCAACAGATTGAGGGTGGCTTGTGTAAGGGATTTGTTTTGATCCTGCGTCTTTGCAACCCCGAAGCCGGCGGTGAGCCAATCAAAAGCGGTACTGACGTCACCTTCCCCGCCGTAAACACCTGCCATCAGGACACTCAGACCAGTCTGAACGTCGGGGTTCCCCTTTGAAGCATCCCAGAGAGGCATCGCTTCCTTCAACACCTGCTTCTTCTTGCCGGTCACAGACATGGCGCGCAGCCGCAGCAACTTTGCCTGACCGATGTCTTCCCAGCCGGGGTAGGCGTAGATGAGGTAGTCAAGATACTGCAGAGCCTTGTCTGCCTGCCCTTGGGTCAGGTAGAGATTACTAATGGCATAATATGACCTTGCAGCAATGCTGTAGGTTGGGTAATTGCGGATAATGCGCTCCCATGCGGCAATGGCAGCTGGAGCTTTGCCTGCTTTCTGGGCCTTTTCGCCTTGTTCCCATAGGTTCTCAGCTTCAGCTGGAGTTGTGGTATTGAGTTTGGCGGTGGGCACCGTTTCCGGAGATTGCCGGGGCAGAGTGGCACAATTTGCCAAAAGCCCCAAAGCAACGATGGCTATAGCCCACATCTTGATTCTGTCCATAGTGTGCCTCTTGTTGGATTCCGTCATTCTTGGCGCCCCAAGGCACCATTGGGGGATCATCTATACTCCAAAATAACAAAAAGGGCACACGAAAAGGAGTGTGCCCTTGAAAACCGGCGGGGATAGAGCCGCAGGTGACTTCCTGCAGAGGCCCAAAATACACCCCACAGTTAACCAAATAGATTCAACTACTTGTCCTTTACTTCCTGAAAATCTGCATCAACCACATCATCGTCTGGTTTTTTCGAGGCACCCGCACCCTCCTGCTGGGTGGGACCCGCTCCGCCCGCAGCGGCCTGCTGTTCGGCAGCTCGTTTGTAGGCTTCCTCTGCAAGTTTGTGAGAAACGGTAGTGAGTTGGTCCATTTCGCGCTGGATGGCATCTCGATCTGTACCCTCCATAGCGTGTTTCAACTTCTCTATTTGCCCTTCAATATCCTGCCGCATCTTGGCATCAACCTTATCACCCATGTCACGCAGACTCCTCTCGGTGTTGTAGATGAGTGCGTCCGCATGGTTCTTTGTCTCCACAAATTCTCGTTTCTTTTTATCCTCTTCGGCGTGGATCTCGCCTTCTTTTATGAACCTCTTGATCTCCTCTTCGGAAAGACCGCTTGAGGCAGTGATCTGAATAGACTGTTCTTTCTGCGTAGCAAGGTCTTTTGCGGAGACATGTACAATCCCATTGGCATCGATGTCGAAGGTCACCTCAATTTGCGGGATTCCTCTGGGAGCAGGTGGGATTCCGACCAGCTCAAAGCGCCCTAACGTCTTGTTATCCATGGCCATTTCCCGTTCACCCTGCAGCACATGGATGGATACCGCCGTCTGACTGTCGGTCGCAGTGGAAAAGGTCTGGCTCTTGCGAGTGGGGATGGTGGTATTGCGATCGATGAGGCGGGTCATGACCCCGCCCAGTGTTTCGATCCCAAGGGAGAGCGGTGTAACATCGAGGAGCAGGACATCTCTTACTTCACCTTTGAGCACCCCGGCCTGAATGGCTGCACCAATAGCCACCACTTCATCAGGATTGACTCCTTTGTGAGGCTCTTTTCCGAAAAATTCCTGTACCTTCTGCTGTACTCGTGGCATTCTGGTCATGCCACCAACAAGAATGACTTCATCTATGGCACTTCGAGCCAGCCCCGCGTCACGTAGAGCTTTTTCCATGGGGAGCCCGAGTCGATCAATGAGGTCATCCACGAGTGATTCGAGCTTGGCTCGCGTGAGTTTGATGTTCATATGCTTAGGTCCAGAAGCATCCGCGGTGATGAAGGGAAGATTGATTTCGGTTTCCATGGTTGAAGAAAGCTCTATCTTTGCCTTCTCCGCGGCTTCCTTGAGACGCTGCAAAGCCATTTTGTCGTTTCGAAGGTCAATCCCATAGTCTTTCTTGAACTCGGCGGCCAGCCAGTCAATGACGCGCTGGTCAAAATCTTCTCCCCCCAGGTGCGTATCACCATTGGTCGCCTTGACTTCGAAAACCCCATCTCCAATCTCCAGAATGGAAATATCGTAGGTTCCGCCTCCAAGATCGAATACGGCAATTTTCTCGTCCTTCTTTCTATCCAAACCGTAAGCCAGCGAGGCGGCAGTAGGTTCGTTTATGATGCGCAGCACCTCCAGCCCCGCTATCTTCCCCGCATCCTTGGTAGCCTGCCGTTGGCTGTCGTTGAAATAGGCTGGAACTGTAATGACTGCTTCCGTTACCTTCTCGCCCAGGTAATCTTCCGCAGTTTGCTTCATCTTCATCAGAACAAAAGCCGAGATCTCCGTTGGACTGTAGTCTCGCCCACGTATTTGCAGATGCGCATCGCTATTGGGAGCCCTGACAATCTTGTAGGGAAGAATCTTGACATCATCCTGAATCTCCCTACTGTCGAATTTGCGGCCGATGAGCCGCTTTACAGCAAAGATCGTGTTCTCAGGGTTGGTTATCGCCTGCCGTTTCGCCACCTGACCAACCAGTCTCTCACCGCTGTCGGTGAAAGCAACCATTGACGGGGTGGTGCGACCACCTTCCGCATTGGTGATCACCTTCGCCTCTTTTCCCTCCATGATAGCAACCACGGAATTTGTGGTCCCAAGATCGATGCCTATTACTTTGCTCATCGGTTCTGCCTCCTTAAGACACTACTGATTTTTGAAAATCTCGATTGACAGATCTATTAATCACTCCATTCGCCACGTGCCACTAGTCACTTTCAGGTTGAGGATTTTGCGAGGTCCTGGAAACAACAACCATTGCGGGACGAATCAGGCGGTCGCGCAGCGAATATCCTTTCTGAAGCTCTTGAATTATAGTCTTGTCAGGATGATCAGCTGATTCCTGTTGCATTACGGCCTCGTGAAACTTGGGATCGAATGGCTTGCCTCGAGATTCAAAGGGTACGCACCCGAATTTCCCCAAAACATCCTCCATGCTCTTCAGTGTCATTCTCACGCCCTCGAGCAGGATCTGACAATTCGTTTCCTCTTCGCCATGTTGCACAGCGCGCCCAAGATTGTCGATGACTGGCAGAATCTCCCGAATCAGACACTCATTGGCAAAACTAATTCCCTCAGACCTTTCTCGTTCCAGGCGCTTGCGTGTGTTGTCCATCTCGGCAGCCATTCGCAGAATTCGATCTTGAAGCTGCTTGATTTCTTCGTTCTTCTGTGCCAGGACGTCGTCGTTCCCCTCTTGTAGGATCTCAACCGGAACAGGACCCTCGGGCTCCTCGCCTTCACCAAATCCAGGGTCGATGTCCAAGTTCTTGTCCCGGCCATGTTTCTTAACCATTAGTGCTCAACCTCCATTCCCTGCAAATCAAGGCGATCGCTTATGCTCCTTCAGGTTCCTCAAGAAGCTGACTCAACAAGCAGGCTGTGAATTCCACCACCGGGATGATTCGCGAGTAATCCATGCGCATGGGACCAATGACACCAAGGACTCCCAGCAGTGTGTCTCCACGGCGGTAGGGAGAAGAGATTAGACTGATTTCACCAAGCTCCTCCAGTTCACTTTCGGGTCCCAGAACAATACTTGCCCCCATGGTAGTTCTCAGGGTCATATCCAACAGTCTGATGATTCTGGATTTTTCCTCAAAGGCTTCCAGGATGCGGCGCATCCGCTCTACATCAGCAAACTCGGGATTGCTGAGCAGCTTCGTCTGCCCCTCGATATAGATATCTGAATTCTCAAGTGTCGTTCGAAACACCCGCTCCGTAATTGCAAGGGCCCGGGAATAAAGCTGGTCAAAGAGGATCTTCTCATCCCGCATCTCTTCCAGAATGCGCTCCTTGATCTCTCCAAGCGGGACATCCTGAAGCAGTTCATTTACATAACGGCCATAACGATCTAGTTCCTCTTGTTTGATATCCTCGTCCAGATCCAAAAAACTGTGATGCACCAGGCCGGATTTGGAGATCAAAATGACCGCCACATGGTTCGGCCTCAGCCGAATGAACTCAATGTGCTTCAAGCGAGCCATGGTCAGTTTCGGCCATAGGACCACCCCCGCTTGCCCACAAACCTTTGACAGGATTCGAGAAGCCTGCCGGAGAAGCTCAGTGATGTCTCCCTGAAATTCCCTAAAGGCTTGTCGAATGAGCTCCCGTTCCTCTCTCTGCAATTCCCGAAACTTCATGATGGAATCGAGATAGAGACGCAAACCCCTACCGGTCGGGACCCGTCCGGCGGAGGTATGAGGCTGGTAGAGCAGCCCAAGGTCTTCGAGGTCAGCCATCACGTTACGGATTGTGGCTGAGCTCACCTTCAGTCCATATCGCTTGGACACAGCGCGGGACCCAACCGGCTCGCCGCTTTGTATATAGTCATTGATCACAGCTTCTAAAACTTGCTGATCCCGCTTACGAAGATCGATCACCCGAATACTCCACGGGAGAAACTAGCACTCTGCCTTAGAGAGTGCCAAGCTAACCTAGTAATGAACACCGGCTTTGTCAATATCTCAGCGCTCAAACTGCTGACAATTTCGGATTCAACAGGCCGTTTAGGATGACCCTAAAAGGGAGTCATTGCTCAAAAAAAAAGATGCACTTTTCAGTGCATCTTTTGTTTTTGAATCAGGCGATAAGGGTCTAGTTACTGGCCCGTTGCAGCACCGTGCAGCTTGATTTCAACCTTCTCGTCCAGGGTTGCATAATATTCGCGAAGGATGTCAAGAACTTCTTCCCGGCCGAAGTGATCCGGAATGGGAGCGCCTTCGGAAAGACCTTTTCGCAGTGCGGTACCGCTCAAAAGAACGCGGTCTTCCTTGCCGTGGGGGCACGTCCTGAGGGAAGCCATGCCGTCGCACTTATGGCAGTAGAAGGTCCAGTCGATCTTGAGCGGCGTGCACATAAGTGCTTTCCCTCCCGCTGGCTTGGGGATCTTGTCAAAAATGGTCTGGGCTTCGAACATGCTGTAGAAATCGCCCACGCCGGCATGGTCGCGGCCGATGATCATGCGGGAACACCCGTAGTTCTGTCGGAAGGTGGCATGAAGAAGGGCTTCACGGGGGCCGGCATAGCGCATATCCAGTGGATACCCTCCCTGAAGGACCTTATCTTCTACAAAATAGTTCTTAACCAAAACATCAATGCATCTCACGCGATATTCGGCCGGAATATCCCCGGGTTTCAGGTTGCCGACCAGGGAGTGAATGAAAACGCCATCGCAGACTTCCACAGCGATTTTGCAAAGATATTCGTGGGAACGGTGCATGGGGTTACGCAGCTGAAGAGCGGCTATTTCTGTCCATCCTCTTTCAGCAAAAATCCTTCTCGATTCAGCCGGTCTCATGTAAACGCCGGGATATGCGGTGGGATATTCGGCCTCACTGAGCACCTTAACCGGACCGGCCAGATTGACAGCCTTCTGCTCCATCACCATCTGAACGCCGGGATGATCATCTTTGGCGATCTTCCAGAAGTCTTCAGCGGTTTTGGTGCCTTCTCCCATATAGATTTTTTCACACTCAAACTTCTTGTCGGCCTCGGTCATATCATATTTCTCTGTGACCTTCATGGTGGCCATGATCTCGTTGCGCTCAGGATCAAAGAGAGTGATTTCTTCCCCGATTGCGATTGCGGCGGCGTCTTCCTTGGATGCGGAAAGAGTCACCGGAATGGGCCAGAAGGTACCGTCTGCCAGGAGGAAGTTCTCGCAAACACCTTTCCAATCGGCCTTGTTCATAAAACCGGTCAGTGGGCTGAACCCACCGATGCCCATCATGATCAGGTCGCCTTTTTCACGGGGGCTAATCTCGATCTTTTTAAGACCTTGTGCTTTCTTCAGTTCAGCTGCCAGTTCCGCGCCTTCGAGCAAACAGCAGGTCAAGCCTTTTCCGCCATGAGGAGGGAGTAATTCTGACATTTGTTTCTTTCTCCTTTAAAGTATTGGTTTAAGTGGTTATGGCATGGGCAACCCATGATTACGCACGTGAGTCCCCGCATGTAATATGAGATACTACCAGTGAAGTCAAGCTCAAATTGATCATAGATTTTTCTTTTTTGAATGCTAAAATTTTGTGTGAAATTTTTTAAACTTTGCTTGACAACCATAGCCTCACGAATATAATGCCCGCGTACAAAAATGAACGTGAGCCGCCGGGTGCGGGCGGTCTTCCGGGGGAAGCATCGTGATTTGAGTTAGCCGATTCCGATGAAATCCTATGTTTGTCATCGCCGCCTTGACCGTTTAGAGAATTCGCTGTTCGCAGCAACGGCTCATTCTGTCACCCAACGTGACGGGTATCATTGCTTGACGGTGTCATTTTCAAGAAATCAAGCTCCCATAGGCGCAGAGCAAACTGCACTGTAATCGGTTGGCCGGCAGGGCAGCCTGTTGATTGAAAGGAGGTGTGAGCGCGTCAGTCGAAAGAGTCCGAGCAGTAAGATGATTGTGTGAGACAGGCCATATAAATTCTTAGGAGGTTAGGCTATGCCAAGTTTCGTAATGACGGAGAAGTGTGACGGCTGCAAGGGGCAGGACAAGACTGCTTGCATGTATATATGCCCCAACGACCTGATGATGCTGGATAAGGAGAAGATGAAGGGCTACAACCAGGAGCCTAATTACTGCTGGGAGTGCTATTGTTGTGTAAAGATATGTCCACAGCAGGCTATGGACGTAAGAGGATACGCCGACTTCATGCCGCTTGGTGCTGCATCGACTCCGCTGAGAGGAAGTGAAGACATCATGTGGACCATCACCTTCAGGGATGGGAGAATCAAGAGATTCAAGTATCCAACCAGGAGGACTGCAGAGGGGTCCATAAAGCCGTTCGAGGGGTTCCCCGAGGCAAAGGTCGAAGATCTGAACAATCAGTTACTCCTCGGAGAGCCGGATATAATGGGTGTTAAAGAACTCCCCACAATCAAGAAATAAGGAGATGAAGCAATGAGAGATTTTGCCACTCAGGTTGTTGAGACTGATATATTGATACTTGGGGGAGGGATGTCCGGCTGTGGTGCCGCAGTAGAAGCTGCGTACTGGGCAAAGCCACTGGGTTTGAAGGTCACGCTTGTTGATAAGGCTGCCATTGACAGAAGCGGTCCTGTGGCGATGGGGCTTTCCGCCATCAATACCTACATGGGCATGGATGGAAAAGTGACCCAGAATCCCCGTATGCCCGAAAGGTTTGTCGAGTATGTGACCAATGACCAGATGGGTCTCATGAGACAGGACATGGTCTATGATGTTGCAAGGCACGTCGATTCATCGGTTAAGCATTTCGACAAGTGGGGTCTGCCCATATGGAAAGATGAGAACGACAATTTTGTGAAATCCGGCGAATGGCAGGTCATGATCGCTGGCGAAAGCTACAAGATCCTCGTGGCAGAGGCAGCCAAGGCCGCAATGGCCACTCTTGGTGACAAAGGCGAGATCATGGAGAGGATCATGATCACGCATCTGCTCAAAGACGAGAAGGAACCTGACAGAATAGCCGGAGCAGTGGGTTTCAGTGTCCGGGAAGACAAGTACTTTGTCTTCAAGGCCAAAGTGACCATCGCCCTTATGGGTGGTGCAGTCCACGTCTTCAGGCCACGGTCCCAGGGTGAAGCTTTCGGTAGATCATGGATGCCGCCCTTTGTTAACGGCTCGGTCTATGCCCTCGTTCTGGAGGCTGGTGGTGAGCTGACCCAGATGGACAATACCTTTGTTCCCCCGCGGTTCAAAGACTCCTACGGTCCTGTCGGTACCTTCTTCCTCCTTTTCAAGACCCCTGCATTGAATGCCGAAGGTGGAGCATATGTCGGTGGCTATCCCAAAGAGTTGGAAGCATGGAATCCCTATGCTGCCGCCAAACCGACCCCCACCCCTATGAGAAATTATGAGATGATCCTCTGTGCAAAAGAAGGCAAGATTCCCTTCATGATGCATACAGAGAAAGTGGTGGAAAGGTATAAGCAGGAGATTACCGATCCAAAGGAATTGAAGAAGAAGATCAAGGTGTATGAGAGCGAAGCCTGGGAAGACTTCCTCGACATGACCATCGCCGGTGCGACCAACTGGGCTGCCCACAATGTGGATCCGCTAGAGAAACCGATGGAACTCCAGATGTCCGACTCTGTCTTCATCGGTTCCCATGCCTGCTCTTGCGGTGCCTGGTGCTGTGGTCCCGAAGACCTCATGCCGGCAGAATACAAGGACTCCTTCCCCGCACAGTACAATTGCATGACCACCGTCAAGGGTCTGTTCACGGCAGGTTGCGGTGTGGGCGCCTGTGCCCATAAGTTCTCCAGCGGCTCCCACGTACAGGGAAGAATCGTTGGGAAATCAGTGGTGAGGTTTGCCAATGACAACAAGGGCTATGTCCCGACGGTATCCGACGCTACCATAGCTAAGTACAAGGAAATAATCTTCAAGCCTATGGCCTTGTATGAAGAGAAAAAGGGATTCACCGTGACGCCTGACGTGAACCCTTACTATATCTCCCCCCACAACTTCCTGTTCAGACTGCAGAAGATCATGGGAGAATACGCTGGTGGCTGGGAAACCCTGTACGGGACCTCAGACAAGCTTCTTGAGGCCGGTCTCTGGAGACTGGGACTCCTCGGTGAGGACGTGGAGAAGCTGGCTGCTAAGGATTCTCACGAGCTGATGAGGGCATGGGAATCCGTCCACCGGTACCTCGTTGGTGAGGCGTGTGCAAGGACACGGCTGGCTCGGAAAGAGTCCAGATGGCCTGGATACTACTACAAGTATGATTACTTGAAGCTGGATACCAGCCAGAATAACTTCGTCAACGTGAAGTTCAACAAGGATACCAAGGAATGGACCGTCTTCACGAGGCCCATGGTTTCTATTGTCTAGTTTGCGCTAGAATCTAGAGCGGTATCCATAAGGGGGCGACCTTGAGGGTCGCCCCTAAAAGTTTGATGGGCCGGAATGCCATGTCTTGGGTTTTTTTGAACTCTCAACAAAAAGTAGAATGACTGGTGAGAATCTCATGAATGAACAAGCTGCCCAAAAAGTCCTATTCACTTTAGATGACCAATTCAAATTCTCCTGCCATAGAGGGCTTGCCTGCTATAACACCTGCTGCCGTGATGTAAATATCTTCCTCACACCCTACGACGTCCTTAGAATCAGAAGGGGTACCGGGTTATCTTCCGAAGAGTTCTTGGAGAAGTATACCATTACACTCCTGGGTGAGGACGGTTTGCCCCTTGTGGTGCTCAAGATGATGGAAGATGAAAAGAAGAACTGTCGCTTTGTTACGCCTGATGGGTGCGCTGTCTATCAAAACAGGCCATGGTCTTGCAGGATGTATCCTGTATTCCCCCTTTCCTCGGAGGAAAAAGAGTTTTTGATCGAAGAGAAGGCCTCATGCCTTGGATTTCGAGAGGAGCAACAAGAAACGATTCGAGAGTGGAAAAAAGACCAAGACATTGATATCTATGATCGAATGAATCAACCCTACAAGGAAATCACTCACCATGATTTTTTTCTGAGTGGCAACAGGCTTGACTCAGCAAAAGCGAAGTTGCTCTACAGGACCTGCTATGACCTCGATGCATTCAGGAAATTCCTCTTTGAGACTCGATTTTTTGACATTTACGATGTCGAGGATGAAGTCGTCCAAAAGATCAAGGAGGATGAAGAGGAACTATTGAACTTCGGGTACAGATGGATACGGTTCAGCCTTTTCTCGGAAGATACCCTGAGGCTGAAAGATAAAGACATGGACAAACTCTTACACTCCAAAAGCGGGGGCTCTTCCTAGACTCAGTTCAATACTCACTGTCTAATTAAAAATCCAGGGAAAGAGATACTTTCTCCTTCCCTGCGTTTCAATCGAAAGCTTTCTTCAATTCAAACTGACCTATGGCGAACTGGTCGCGAGGACACCTTGATGCCCTACCCTTTCTTCCATGGTAATGTCTATTCTTTCAACACTGTCTAAAGCCAAAGGGAAATCATAAGGTGCATTATCTCCAGCACCGCCCAGCATCATCATGTCCGCCCATGGCTCATAGCCCCGAGCAACCGCCAGCAGCCGCTCTCTGAGATGATCCAAAGCTCCCGGACTCAAGTCTTTAAGGTTCATATCCATTTTCAAACCTCCTCTATTGGGAGTGATTAGCCTCAATTTAGAAACCTATACGTTCTTGTCAAAATATATAAGTACAAATCGAGCCCTGTCAATCAAAGCGATTACACCAGTTCCTTGCCCACCTCAATCACTGGGATGCATCAACCTGGAATCCATTGCTGGGGTAAAGCATCCCGAAGTAGCGCTTCCATCAAGCCTTGACTATGCCATCTTCTCTCCTTATCAACTGATGAGATGCTCTCGATTGCAAAAGGAACGCAAAGTGCATTGAATACAGACAAACAGGAGACGAACAGAAGTAATGAACAAGATAAGCTTGGATTCATTAGCAAACATCGAATTTCGGCTGAAATCGAAATGCAGCGATGCTGCCCATACAGAGGCATATTTCGGCCGGCATGTGGATCTTCGGGGGGACATACTTCTGACTCATCCCCATTTCACATATCGACTCACGGGAGCCTGGAACAATGGATTCTACAGTAAATGATAGAGGAGCCGCGGACAAATGGCTCATAGAATTGGTGGATAAAGGCTTTGTCGGTGAATATACATCACATGTTCTCGGATCCAACGATAAGGCTCATATAGTGTATTTCGATTATATTCATGGGGACCTGAAACATGCAACACCCGGACCTGATGGATGGATCATAGAACGGGTAGACCAGGACGGTACAGTAGGTCAATATCTTTCCATAGCGAAGGGCGACGGAGGACTAATTTATACCAGCTATAGGGATCAGGGTAAGAACCGACTGAAAATGGCCGTTTTCGATGGAGACAGATGGAGCATTGAAGTTGTAGATGTCCAACCATTTGCAAGTCTTGACACTTCAATATTTGTTGACACCTTCGGTACGGTCTATATCAGCTACTACAATTTCAGCGAAGGATATCTTAAGCTGGCTGTCAGAGATACGGATCAATGGAAGATAGAGATAATAGATGACGGACAAAAGCTATCGAATGCTGTTGGAGGGTTTTCCTCTCTGAAAGTTGATTCCCGCGGTCGCATTCACATCAGTTACATAGACAGTGTGAACGGTTTACTGAAATACGCACTGAAAGAAGATGGCATCTGGAGTATTGAAATCGCCGATGACAGTGAGTTTGTGAGCAATTTTACCTCACTCGCCCTAGATAAAGGCGGGAACCCACACATAAGTTATACGGTTGACAAAAGGCCAAACAAGCCTGACCTGTGGCTCGCCAAGAAGCTTCGAGACAAATGGATGAATGAACTCGTTGACACTGCAGAGATTGCAGGAAACTACAGTTCAATAGTATTAGATCAACATTCCAATATTTACATAAGTTACTCCGCTATGGGTAAGTTGAAATTGGCAAAGAACATACGGGGTATTTGGGACTTTGATCTGATTGACAAAAATGGCACGGCGACCTATACTTCGCTTTCATTGGACACGGACGGGATGCCTCATGTTGCCTATCATGATAAGGAAAGAGGCGTCAAGTATGCTCGTAAGATAAGATCTATCTAATTGGATCCATGGTCCTGTCTAGAATTTCTTTGAATGGCACTGGCTATTTCTTTTTGTATTAGTTAGAATGCAATGGAGTTATGCCCAGTACAAGACCGGCAAGACAGGCGTGCATCTGCATTATAAAATGCCCGAACAGCCAGGAAGGCTGGCGCGCGATGGCCTGGGCTTCTCTGCAGGGTAAGTATCGCTCTTGTTGAAGTATCATGTAGACAGAAAGGATTGAATCATGTTACCGAGTACGAAGTTTGTGGAACCTGTTGAGCGCACATTGAAATCCAAATTCAAGTTCAGGTGTTATAAGGATATCAGCTGTTTCAATAAGTGCTGTAGCCATACGGATATGCTTTTAACTCCCTATGATATCTTGAGGATGAGAAAAAGGTTGAGTCTTACTTCAGGCGAGTTCCTGGAGAAATACACATACATCCACCTTGATGAGACTTCCTCACATCCTTTTGCAGTGCTCAAGATGATGGATGATGAAGAAGGGAAATGTCCTTTTGTTACACCTGAGGGCTGCAGTATTTATGAAGACCGTCCTGCTAACTGCCGATATTATCCTGTTGGCAAGGGCCTCATGATGAAGGACAGAGAGAAAGGACCGGCACCCGAGGAGTTCTATTTCTATATTACAGAACCAAATTGCCTTGGCTATGAGGAAGATCAGGAATGGACTATTGAGACATGGAGAATTGCACAGGGAGTTGACCTTTATGATGAGATGAACAAGGAGTGGAAAGAGATACAACTCAGGAGGGACAATCCTGGTCAACCGAAACTCGACCCGGATAAGCAACCTCTAATATATATGGCGAGCTATGATCTTGACAAATTCAGAAAATTTGTTTTTGAGAGCAAGCTGCTTGATATCTTTGATGTTGATAGTGAAGAAATTGAGAAGATGAGGACTGATGAAGTCGCGTTGATGAAGTTCGGTTTCAAATATCTTAAATATGTTCTGATGCTTGAAGAAACCTTAAAGGTAAAGGAAGAGCATAAGAAGGTTCAGCAGCCCAGTGCTTAGTTTGAAGGAAATATGAGGTTTGGGTACAGAGGGTGTCTCTAGCAGGTCACCCTCATTCAACGACATCCTGTTCCGATCGTTTTGAGTGTACCTGCAAATCCCTGTAGGAAGGGAGGCTACCCAGAGAGCGAGCGTTCCATACGGCCCTCAGGATTGCCTCAGCCGTTGCTGCGGCGGCAAGTGCCCCGACGACGCTCACTTCTACGGCATCCATCTCGCCGCAGCTCAAAGCAAACAGTGTATCTCCATCATAGAGTGTATGTGCAGGGTAGACGGTCCTGGCCAAACCATCATGTGCCATTTGGGCTACCTTTGTGAGCTGGGTCTTGTTGAGCCATACGTTGGTAGCCACAACACCCACAACCGTTTGTTGCCCGTCAAGGAAGGCACGGACTTTTAGCAAACGCTGCATTTCGCGATCCGAATCGATCAGTTCATGACTCAGGGCATTCTTCCGACATCCGGCTATTGGTCGGCCCAAAGCAGGATCCACAATGTCTCCGAAGGCATTGACAACAATCAGAGCACCAACCTCCACTCCGCTCTCCGCTCGAATGAAAGCACTCCCGAGTCCACTCTTCATCGCACAATCCAGGTCATAGAGCTTCCCAACGGTTGCACCCAAACCGGCCCCAACGCATCCTTCGGCTACCGGTCTAAAGGATGCATTTTGGCAGGCTGCATACCCAAGGCAAGCGTCTGGGTATGAATCTGAGCGATTGAGCCCCAAATCGAATATGACTGCGCCGGCAACAATAGGAATCAGACCCCGCCCGCTATTGAATCCGATATTTCGTTCTTTGAGAAACTGCCTTAACCCGTCTGCAACACTCAACCCAAAGGCACTCCCTCCGGTAAAGAAGAGTCCGTGGATGCGATCCACGAGATTGACGGGGTTGAGGGTATCAGTGCCGTATGTGCCCGGAGCGCCACCGCGAATGTCAACTGCGGCGATGGCACCTCCTTGCGGGAGGATCACGGTGCAGCCACTTGGCTCATTGGGCAAAGCAGCATGTCCGACGGCAATACCTTGTATGGCTGTGAGTGTGGTATTAGTCATTAGCGTTCCACCTGAAATGTTGAAGGAGATACTGAAATATTTCTTTGCCAATGGCAATCCCGGTTTCGATGATGTCGGGACCATACTGACGACCTGTAGGAGTCCGAAACGTCTCAGCAATCCGAAAAATACCGGTCATCCCCCAGGGAAATCTTTCGATGAGCTCCTGGGGAGAAATACCTTGATGATCCACCATGTGCCAAAGGGTATGCGTAAAGGTATCGGGTCCCCAACGGAATTTGTCGGCATCGTAAAGACAATCACTTACCAATTGTGACCACGCCGGTTCGCACGGCAAAGGGACTGAGAATGCTTCGTGGTTGCCGATTGCCCGGCAGATGCATTTGAGCTCCCTGGCTCCCACGGGAAACTTTCTCAAGATTCTGGACGCTTCTCTAGCTCCCGCCTCAGCATGCCTTTCTTCGCCGCGGCAAATGTCGTGAAGCAGGCCACTGATGAGTCCCAACTGCATCAGTCTCTCACGCTTGATTTGGCTGAGATGATCCGACTCGAGTTCGACAAAGATGAGCGTTGCGGCATCAATGGAGACTCGAGTACTATGAAAGATTCCGTGTCCCATATCCTCCTGCAGAACGGGTTCGACTCTCTGACGCAGGCTCATCAACACCGGGCTCGTGAAGAGAAGCTTTCGAGCCAGAGCATGAGGTGCCGTGAAACGGGTATAGAACTCCGGAGTGGGATGCTTCGCTGCAATCCGTTCCGCCTGTCTCCGCAACCTCAAGACCAGCTCGTTCATTCTAGT
>Ga0233425_10004691_pt1 | contig 22603 bp, 40 predicted proteins | sample Watercolumn_Towu_2_FD_181712 | JGI IMG/M metagenome (GOLD analysis project Ga0233425, IMG submission 181712) | Freshwater microbial communities from Lake Towuti, South Sulawesi, Indonesia - Watercolumn_Towuti2014_140_MG | ecosystem: Environmental > Aquatic > Freshwater > Lake | place... | reverse complement strand
AAGACTGGGAGACAACCCCGAAGATCGACGGGAACGCCGGGGTGTGCATCCGGTTCGACGCCTGGAAATCGCCGAACATCCTGCATAACCGCATCGTTTCCCGGCATCTACCCTCGAAACAATCGGTGGAAGCCGCGGCCAAGAAAGCCGGGAGCGAATCCGACCCGGCGTTCTGGTCGAACCAACGGGGATTCCCGCCGCCGGAAGGAATCCAACACACCGTATTCTCTGAATCCATGCTGAAATCGGTGAATGCCTACGGGCATTGGCGCTTTCTAGCCGACACCAAAGTTGTTGGCGGGTTTGACCCCAGCTTCTCCCAATCCGGCGACCTGTCAATTTTCCGTCCGGCCCGCGTCGGTTTGACTGAAGCCGGGACGTGCATCGAGCTTTTGCCCCCCGTGGTAATCCCGTTGAATGCCGGAAGCTCGAATCCCGTGGCGTTTCAACTGGCCGAGAAACTGAGGGAAGCTGCCGATGCAATCGGTTGTCGAGCCGAGAACATCGTGGTAGATGCCACGGCTGGGGGCGCAATGGTTTGTGATGTCATCGAACGGACCTGGTCGCCGATGATCAAACGTTGCTTGTCCCAAGGGCGCGCGTCCGATCTTCCAGTGTCGAACGAAGACCAGCGCAAAGCTTCCGATGTTTACCGGAACAAAGCGACTGAACTCTGGTTCCAGGCCCGCGAATTTTTTCTTGCCGGGCAAGTCCGCGGGTTAGACCAGGAAACGGCCCTGGAACTCGTTGGGCGTCTCTACGAGCCCGAAGCTTCCCTGAGAAAACGCCAGATCGAGGAAAAGCGGCAGATGAAGATTCGGATGAACAAATCCCCAGATCGTTCAGACGCCACGAATCTTGCCTTGGAAGCTGCCCGGCGCCTGGGCATCGAGATCAAGCCCGTGGGCAAGACGGTCGAACGTTCGGTTTACTGGGACAAAGAAGTCTCCAAAGCCGTCGAGGCGATTACGGAAGAACAATACTCACCTGGGAACGAACAATTCGAGCAGTTCGAGGAAGCCGTGTTTTAGCATCCTTCGGTCGCCGCCACGCTCCAACATTTCTTTAAGCGCCGTGCCCAGGCAAGTTCCTGGCGGCGCGTGCGAAGTTTGACCAATCCCGTTCGCCACCATCTTTTCGGCGGCGGCGGAAAGAGTGTTGCGTGAATACGATCAATCCATTCCCTTTTCCCTCCGCGCAAACTCATAATCGCCCGATACGGCCCCATCTGGATCAATTCAGCCTGTGCCACCGTTCGCTTTTTTGGCGTGACTCGCAATGCCCTGTAAACCGCTTTCCACAAGTGAGCTTCGAGCCCGGTCGGGTTCATCGTCTGACAATGACAATCTGCCCGTTGAGATGTTCGTTCGTGTGGCACCAGTAACAAAGGGCTTCCAAATCCCCGATCCTGGTTTGCCGCCAGCGCCGACGATAGATTCGATGATGGACCTCAAGCGCACCGCATTCCCCGCAACGTTCGCATCGGAAGGCAGCGCGTTTGATGACGCTCAAGCGTAGGCGTTTCCACCATTTGGTTCGAAGGAACCTTCGGTATTTCTCGCGGGTCGTCACTTGATCACGTCCCGGAGCCGCGTAGTCCATCCCCGAATATAGGGGAGCAGGTCGTTGTCGAGCAGATGCGGGTTTAGGACTCCTTGAAGCTTGGCTTGGACAAGCGAAGCTTCCTCCGGAGCAAGCGATAGCTTATGCATGAGCGCAGGAACGGCTGAACACAAGTCCAACAAGGCAGCATCGAGCCTGCGCAGATGCTCGGGGGTGATTTGCGCTGGCTCTCCGGCATCAGTCTTCTCGGCCTTCGACAGTGCCTTGCTCACTTCGTCCTCACACCTGAGCCTGAGCTTCTCATAAGTCGGATCACTGGCGAAGTCATGAATCGCCACCCAGGCGTAACCGTGATCATACAGCCACGCCTCTACGGACTTGATCAGCCGAAGTGCGGCCTTCACAATTTCGGGAAAGACATCCTTCTCCAAGTTGAACATCTCGATGCACGCTTGCCTCTCCTTCTCGTATTGTGGGTCTTCGATGAACTCCCCGAGCGGCACGTCAGTTCGTTTAAAGCGGGTGACACGCCGGACCAGCAAAAGCGCATCGTAAACCGCGGTCCAGAACGGCGTGCGCTTCGGAGTCTCTTGGGCGAATGCGCCGAAAGCATTTCCGATGTCGGGTGCGTCACCCATCAAGCCATTGATGAAACCGAATGCGGGTTCAGGCACCTGACCTTTCACCCTCTCGGCCAACATGGCATCGGCCACGGCATGGCAGCGTCCGGCGATTCGTTCTGGGTTGTCGCCAAACCACGGTCCACAGGCTTGCAGCGCGGCCAAAGCAATCGTGTCCCGCAGCATCATGTCCCGCGCCATCGGATTGTTGGGTGTGTTCATTTCGTCTTGCCTTTCCGCCGGAATTTCTGCAACCGGAACCTTGCCTCGATAGAGGCACAAAGCGTTTGCATCCACTTGTCGTATGCTGCTCTGGCATCCGAAGACAGGGCCGCACTCGGCGACCTTGCAAAGCGTCGCTCGGCCTCAAGCCATTTTGCCGCCAGACGCCGCGCCGATGACCGGAGCCGCACAGCATCACGCCGCAGTTCTTCGAGTTCGATCATGTCTTGGAGGTTCATTCGCGTTCGGGTTTCAGGCACAGGCAGTTCGTGCTGTGAACCAGCACATACTGATGGCCGCTGCGGGTCTTCGCCACGATCTCCGAAGGCTCCGGTGCTTCGTAATGCGGATGCTCGTAGCGCGGCCCCAGGTGGATTTCCCATACACGCTCGTTGGTTCCCGGCGGGCCTTTGGGCACTTTGTTTCTCTCAGCCATCCACTCGTCCGCAGGCATGTCGATGTAACCGACGACATTTGAGGCGGCGTAGGTGGGCGGTGAGTTTGTGGGCGGCGGTTTGGCAGGCGTAACGGGCTTTGGTTCAAATGCGACTTCAATCAAGCCATACACCATGAGCAGCACGCCCAAGACCACTGTGGGGAGTATCGCTTCGTCGGTTTTCACGGTTGTCCTTTCTTCGGTAGCAGGCTTTGCAGGAATGCGATCTCCTTGGTGGCGGCACGTTGCCAGTCGTCCCATGTCCTGCCGTTCCAAAGCCGATCTAGCCAGAAAAGACGCGCCTCTCTATAGGGTGTGCCACGGCAAAAGCGTTGCTCAGTGCGCTTGTAAATCGGGCACCCCACGCATCTGTTCTTCTGCCGAAAGAACAGAGCGCATAACGCGCAATAATCGGACCCCGGCCCATCCAGAGACTTCCGATCATCCCGCATCCGTTTCCAGTGTGCGATGCTCGATTTCAACGCTTCAAGGGTTTTCGTGTTCATTCCGTATCTGGTTCATGCCGACATCCGCAAAGCTGAGTCCGCAACTCATCCCGGTAAATCGTCAACTCGCCCTTCGACGATGATACCCGCACAAACCCAGGCGTGTCCGACCACCCCAGCACCCGGACTTTCAACCAGTCACCCTCCGGCGTCTGCCACCAGCGTTCAAGCGGATCGGTCATGAGCCTCCAAACTTCTTGGCCAAAGGCCGAGAATCCACGTCGTGGGTCAGATACATGTAGGGTCCGAGCCGCTCAAGGCAGCCCGCCCGAACCAACGCGTCGATCGCATCAATGATCAACGCCTCATCCTCGCCAAACAGAATAGCGAGCACTTTGGGATGCAGGTCCACTGTCCAAGCCCCGGAATAGCGGGGGTCCTTGTCCTCATGCTCGGCGACGTAGGCAAGCACGGCGAACACGCCGAAGCCAGCCCCGACCAACGAACCAGAAAAGCTGCGTTTAAGATTGATCATTCGGTTCCTCGGGTTTTGAAGGTTGCTCCGGCTCGGGCTTCTCCGAAGGCTGCTCCACTGGTGTCTCGGGTTTCGGCGCCTCGTCAACCTGCGGCTCCGGCCCAGGCATCCCAACAAACGCCTTCGGTTGCTTCTTCTTCCGCTTCTCAGCCATCCAAAGCCGCTGATACTCCCGCCGCTCCTCAGCGTCTCGTATCGCCCGATACTTCTCCCCGTTCACCACCCGATACAGATACTGCCCCAATCGCACCAGCTTCCGCCCCTCCTCGTTCTTGCTGCGACTCTTTGGGTCCGGCTCACACATCCGCCCAATCACTACCTCAACATCACCCGCATCCTCACCGAGAAGCACCCCAATCAACGCCGGGTTCAACTCCACCACTGACCCATGCTCCCTCGACGGCACCGCATGGCTGATCACGTAGCCCCACACAGCGTAAAACAACGCCCCAGCACCCATCATTGAACCCTGATACATCGACGCAAAATGTTTGCCATACATGCCCCCAATCTACACGAAAATCGAAACCTGTCAACTGTTTATTTTCGTCGATCTCGTTTGACGTTCGTGTCGATGTTGACCAATGTAGACCAATGTAGACCAAAGCAGAAGCAGAAGCAGAGGGGTACGGGGAGATCAACCCGTCTCTCGAAGCACACTACCCCAACACCCAGGCACGCGTCCACCAAGCGTTACCTAAGCCTAGACCCCTTCCAGGATACCACCCACACCATCAAAATCGCTCCTAGACCCCTTTCCGCTCGAAATTCGGCCATCCTGGTAAAGAGTCGCACTATCCCATGAACCCATGAACCAACGACTCCTTAAACCCACATTCTGCCAATCACCCTCACCCGTAAACCGTCAAACCCTAAAATCCAGAATTTACCGAGGGCATCAAATCGATGAACCGTGCCCCCCGAAAGAGAACCCGGGGCCTCTCCGCCGCGCACGGCGCCCACAAGAGATTCCTTGCCCCGCCCCCCCGACCGTCACCCGTCACGCACCCGCACCCGCAGCTGCCACCGGCCCGGCGCCTGGTCCTGGAGCCCCATGGGAAAGCACCGGCGCACGCTGGGAAGGTCCTGGAGAATGCGCCGGCACGATCCGCCTGGTTCGAGCTCGCCCCCCCACTACGTTAAGCATGATTTCGCACAATGTTGGATATACTCACTTGGCCAAAATCGGCAACCCCTTGAATACCAACAACTCCCGCAAAATCACCCTCCCGAACACCCCTCAAACACCCGGTTTTTCCCCACTTGAATCAGGCGCGCTTATGGCCGGGGGCTCCAGGTCGATGACCCGCGCCGGCGCCGGCCCGTCAACCGTCAATTGTTCGGACAGTCCACCGAGAACCTCGATGACTTGACCCTCATCCTCGCCCCACAGGCCCAAGTTTCGGCCCGCCCGGGAGAGTGCGTCAATGGCCCTGGTCTTCTTTTCGAGGTCCTTCTCGCGCAGCACGTTATCCGCGGCGCTTTCGACCGCCACCGACAGCTTGTGGCGCGCCCTGGAGGTGACCCCAGAGTCAGAACCATTTCTTCGGACCTGCACACGTAGTGCGGCTTGGGAGACGGTGGTTGTATGCGATTGTGCGGGCTGTGCGGGCGGTTGGGGTGCGAGTGCGGTAGGCTGGTATTGTGCGCGTCGTTTCCAGGCGGCGACGGTGAATTGGTTCACGCCTGACTGTTTAGCTACATCGGAGATGCGCATCCCTGCGGCGAGCATGGCTAGGACGGCGGCACGGACGGCGGCGGGTAGGGGTGGGCCTGGGCGCGGCATTTGGTGACGGTAAAGGATGTTTGGCTGGGTGTCAAGAGGGTTGGACAAATGATGTCCAAGGGTGGGGGGTTTGGGGCATGTAAAATTTTTTCACTTTTTTGTTGCAATGGGTCTAGCAGTACGCTATCAGTGTAGTCAGTTATGCAGCACACAACAACAAAACGATAGCAACGAAAAGGACACCCGATGAACAAAGCAGAATCAATCATTGCAACCCTGCGGATCGTCAAAGAGTCTTTTCTTGAGTGCCAGCGCAGGGCCACGACAACTGAAGACCGGGCGTTTGCCGCCCGGTATAATCTCGGCCCGGAGCACGCCTATGGGAGCGCGGCGGCGATCATTCAGCAGGTCATCGACACTTACACGAAAGGGGCGAGCAAGTGAACCTGATCAATCTCACGCCCCATACCGTTATTGTATGGAGCGAAAGCAGGGAGCCGCTTTTGATCATTCCGGCGTCGGGGCAAGTCGCCCGTGTTTCGATGGCGACTACGCAGGACCCCGAGCTAACCCTGGCAACCGGGTTGCCGGTTGTCACCGTGTCGGCGGGGCAGGTTACTGGCCTGCCGGACCCGCAAGCCGGGGTCATGCTCCTCGTGAGCATGACGGTTCGTGTCGCCGTGCCTCATCGGCGGGATGTACTCTCTCCCGGCGAGTTGGTTCGCGGGTCTGACGGTCAACCCATCGGTTGTCGCGGGCTCGTCGGAAACGGGGGTGCGGCGTGAAGCTTACCCCGCGGCAAATGGCCTGGTTATCTACCGTCACCGCTAACGGCATGACCGTGGCGCAGGCCGCTGTTAATTGGGCAGCGGCGTCCCCGTGGGGGGGCGAGGATGCGACTGCCCTGGGGGCGTTCCAATGTCTTTCAGCCGATGCGGAGGAAGGCGAGTTCAACGGTGCACCCTGTAAGCAGGCGCGGCTTTACCTTGCCGTGTTGGCCAAGCTGGTTGCGCCGGAAGCCGCCGAAGCTGCCAAGCTTTCGGCTAATCAGGAAGCCGATGAAGCAGCGGCGGCACAGGCGCAATTAGCGCAAATTGAATCCATTTGGGGCACTCGCCGGGCCGACGCCGTGACGTTGCGCCCTGATCATCCCGAAGGCAAAGTTTCCCTTCATTGGGCGGGTGTGGAACTTGAATGCGTGGTATGGGCGCCTGGCAATGACCGCTACGCCTATCGTTTAGCAACGCCAACCGGGCAATGGGTGTGTATCAGTCGCCCGGCTGAAGACCCAACTGACGGAGTTAGCGGGTGGGGTAACGCCTATGGAGACTAAAACCTTTATCGGCACGCCCGCGCAGGTCCTAGCTACGTTACGCCAACGGGGCATGAGCCAAGCCGCCATCGGGCGGCAAGTTGGGTTGAGTAGGGCGCAGGTTGCGCGGTTGCTCCGTCGATATGACCGGGAAACGGCATGGGCGCGGAAACTCGCGGCGTTGAAAGCACGTTGAATTTGGCCCCGGGTGCGGCCTAACCAAGCACCCCGAGTCCTAGACGAGCTAGGCAAATGAAAAATGAATCGAATGAAAGAGAGTGAGACGATAGAGGTGAGCCCGCTAGGGGAGCCTCGCTGTAGCCTTTGGCACGGCGGCAATCATCGCTTGTATGGCGATGGCAAGCGGCGATGGGTGGAGTGCGCGGGATGTGGACAGTTGAGCCGGTCGCCTCAAGGCGCGGTTTTCGCCGATGATGGCCAGTTGTTTTACGCACCGTTGAAGGCGGCGAAGGTCTAACCCCAACCCCGAAAGGCAATATGAAATACGAAGTGAGAGATGATGTAAGTCGCACGACTGTTGAGGCCCAGGATATGGCCGGTGCGATCGACAAGGCCGAAGAATGGGTTCGAGGCGGTGATTGGGGCACCGAGGGCGCGCGGGTCCAGGTGACTATCAGCGAGGTCTTAGCCGATGGGAGCGAGGGCGATTCCGAGGACATCGAAATCGACATTGAACCGGATCATGCGGCACTCATTTCTGAGACTGGTGCGGAGGACAGTTGCGGCAACGATCCCGACGATCATGATTGGACTTCCGAGGGCGAAGGCGGTTGCGACTCGAATCCCGGGGTGTATTCCCTCGGTGGCACGAGGATGCAGTTCAAAACGCATTGCCGCCGGTGCGGTCTGCGCCGCATCGAGACAGTGACCGGAGCGCAGCACAATCCCGAGGAACACGATACCGTTGAGTATCTGGCGCCACGGTAGAGAACACGAAAGGCAAACAAAATGAAAACGAATCAAACCGAAATCCAGCAAGAGGCACTCGCCCGGGCGATGGGCGGGCTGTCAATGGCAAACTATGTGCCGATCTTCGAAGGCTTCATGGGGAAGGGAATCCCGGAAGCCGACATCCGGCCCCGGGAAAACGTGTTCACCTATCAGGCCTGGCGCGCATTGGGCCGTCAGGTTCGGAAGGGTGAGCATGGGGTGCGCGTTTGCACCTTTGCCCCCGTGAGCAAGGAAATCAAGAATGAGACAACGGGCGAGATGGAAACGCGCACCTGGCGCCGCCCGTGGTATTCGACCGTGTTCCACGTCACCCAAACTGATCCCATGCAGGAGGTCGCATGACCGCGCGAAAGTTCAGGGTGATGTCACCCCTGGCAACCGGGGTTGGTTCGCACCTGCGGTTTCGTGGGCGGTGGCTGGTTGAAGCTGGCTTCCGGCCCGGGGAACGCTTCACGTTGACTTGCCCCGAACCGGGCAAGCTCGTCTTGCAGATAGACGGCCCGACAGATGCCGATAAAGATTTCCAAGCGGTTTTCAATCGGCTTGACCGTGCGGTTAAGGCCGCGGGGGGTGTGCAATGAGTACCACTATTGACCGGCTGGAAAGCGAGGTCCTCGAACAACAAGACCGGGCGACCCACGCCCTGGCGTTGCTTACGGCACTCGCCCCGGACCCGTCGAAATGGGAATATCGGGGTGAGTGTTTCGACGGCGGCGAGCAATCCAAATGCGCCTGCGGGCATCCGATTCGCTGGGAATTCCCGATTTACCGGGAAAACGAGGTTAAGGTTGTCGGTTCAACGTGCGTCAACCATTTCGCCGCGCTCAACCCGACGACCGGCGCGTTGATGCTTTCCAAGCTGGCCGAACTGGAAGACCGGCTCGCGGCAGCAAAGAAAGCCGCAAAAGCCGCTGCCCGGCAAGTCGAAGTCGATGCGGCGCGGGTGCGGTTCGAGGCGACTCTGACCGCAGCACGGGTCAAGTTCGATTCCTACCGGGCGCGCGGGGTCAAAGCACCTTGGGAATTGTGGCGCGCGGTTGCGTCGTATCGGCGGGTGCCATCGAAAGCCCCGGAGTATTCCCGCGCCTGTGATTACATCCGCTGGTATAAGCAAGAAACCGCCCGGCTCGAACGGGCAATGGAGAACCACGAATGACAATCACGACACCCCATTATACGTGCGCCTACGGTGCCGACGGGAGCGCGACAATCCAGTTCCCGCAACGCCCGCCACCGGAAGCAATCCAGGCACTAAAGTTTCACCGGTTCCGTTGGGACCCCGCGGGCCGGTGCTGGTGGAAACACCCTTCGACGGGAACGGCGGATCTGCTTGACGGTTTAGACTCCATTTTCCAGAAACATTGAATATGAAGCAACGGACAAAGCTGGTGGCTGCGTTGACTCGCGTTCTGAATGACGCTCGGAACAACACATGCACTTGCCGTGCAAATGGTGCGGAAGACCCGAAGGCACATCACACCGATTGTTGGGTGCGCATGTGCATGAAGGAATACAACTTGGTTCGACGGTTTATTGCGGAATTGTCTGACATATGAACACCCTAAACACACATATCATCCGAGACATCGCCCCCGCCATTGCCCAAGCTTTGGGCGGGAGCATCAAACCCAAACACCCCAGCGACGAGTACGGCGGGTACGCCTACGTGCCCCGTGACGAGGCCGTCATCATGCTGCCGGAAAACGTCGTTCCTGGAGGGTCCTTTTCCATCGAATGGGACTACATCGGGCGCGGACAACGGTTGGTGGTTCGCGGCGAATGGCCGCGCAAGAACGGCATCACCTGCGCGACACCCCGGTTGTACGGCCTGGGCGATTCCCCGAAAATCACGCTGTCGCCGGAACGCTCCATTGCCGCCCTGGTCGGCGACATTCAGCGGCGCTTCCTCCCGGCTTACGTGCCGCTTTACCAGGAACTCGTCAAGCGGGTCGAGATTGAGCAACGGAACGAAAACGCCCAGCGCGCCGCCGCCGAGAAGCTTTATCAGTTGCTCGGGGTCAATCCGTGCCTGAACTGCTTCCAGGAGAGAATCCGGCAAGGTGACGTTTACTGCAACGCGCAATCTGTCTATTTCCAGGCCAACGTCCGGCCCGGCGGTGAAACTGTCCGCATCGAAGGGATGCAGTTGCCCATCGAGATCGCCAACCAGCTTGCCACTCTGATTCGGGAATACAAACCAACAACACCATGAACCAAAAGAAACTGTATGAAACGGACGGGCTGAAATGGCCCGTGGAAGTGAAAGAAACAAGAACCATGTTCGGGCGTTCCGAGGCACTCATCATGCCCATCGGGGGGGCGGGATCGAAATGGGTGACGGTCGGGCATTTGTCCGACCCGCCCGCGGAAGACGAGAAAGGGGGTGCGCAATGACCGCGCCCATTCAGCAACTCAGCCTCCGGGATTACTTCGCCGCGCAAGCCCTGGCAGCCTGTTCGACGCTTGCGTTCAGCAATGCCGCCGCACGGGCGAAGTGGGCTTATGCCCAAGCCGATGCGATGCTTGCGGTGCGGTGCGCTGACGAGATGAACGCGGCGCGCCTGCGTCGTGCCGGAGAGGAAGGGGGTGCCGAGTGAAAATCGACCCAGACAAAGTGTTCGTGCGCGTCGAAACATCAAGCGACAAGATCGTCGTGAGCTTACGGCATCCCGGGGTGAGCGAACCGTTGGAGTTGCCCGGCTCTCTGAATATCCTGCGCAAAGCGGTATCGGAATGCCTTCGAGCCATAACGAAGGTCATCGAGAAAGGCGGTGACGAATGAACATCACGAAAGCAACGCGCCAGGGGGTCAAGCCCCTGGTCGGGATTTACGGCGAAAGCGGGACCGGCAAGACCTATTCGGCCCTGCTGCTGGCCCGGGGCTTTGTCGGCCCATCGGGCAGGCCCTGCTTGGTCGATTCCGAGTCTGGGCGCGGAAGCCTCTACGCTGACGTGCTGCCGGGCGGATACGACGTTGCCGGGCTCGAACCGCCCTTTACGCCGGCGCGTTACATCGAAGCGATTGATGCCGTCGAAAGCGCCGGGTATTCCATCGGGATTCTCGATTCCGGGAGCCACGAGTGGGAGCTTGGTGTTTTGGACCTGGCCGCGGCAAACGAGGAACGTTCCGGCAAGGCGGGCCTGCACAACTGGCGGGCGCCGAAAGCCGAACATGCGAAGTTCATGTTGCGCTTGTTGCGCTCGAAAATCCCGTGGATTGTCTGTCTTCGGGCGAAACACAAGAGCCGACAGGGCAAGGACGAACGCGGAAAGACGGTCATCATTCGGGACGAATTCACCTCGCCCATCCAAAGCGAGGAATTCTTGTTCGAGATGACCGCGCACGGTGAAACGCTCGCGGACCATTCGTTCCGGCTGACAAAGCATTCTCACCCAACACTCAAGGATTGCTTTCCCGTGCAAGGTCCGATCACCGTGGCGACCGGGGAAGCCCTGGCGCGTTGGTGCGCGGCGCCTGGTTCGAGCCCGCCGGCGGACGGTCGGACATCGGCGAAAGCCGCGCTCTGGAAACTGGCCAAGCCGATCTGGATTGAGCAACCAGAAGCTTCCCGGCTTCAGGCCGTCGAAGTCCAGCTTCGCCAATGGAAAATCCTGGCGCCAAGCCAAACCCTGGCGGACCTGTCAGCGGAACAACTCTCGGAAGCAACATCAAAACTCAGTATCGCAATCGGAGAAACCCAAACATGACAACGCCCGAACCCAATGAACGGTGCCAGCGCCTGGAAATGTGGCGGCTGATTATCAGCGCCACAATCCGCGGGCGCCGGAATCATCTCAAACGGCAGATGGAACGCCTGGACAAATGCGGCGAAAACTGCAAGCTGCGGGTCGAAGCTCAAGACGAAATCTTGAGCGATATTGAGAGGGAAATCGCCATGCAAGATGCCATTCTCGAAGGGGGGCTCCAATGAACCCCTTTAGCAACGCCGTCTTAGAGACGGTCAACACCGACCCGAACGAATACCACAAGCTCATCGGGGCTCCCCGTGGGCATCCCGACCGGGTGATGTCGCGCTCGGAGATTGCCGAATTCCGGCGCAATCCGGCCCGGTGGCTTGCCGCCGGGTCGTTTGCGGACGAGGACGAAGACACCGACGCCCTAGTCTGGGGCTCGCTGGTGGATTGCTTGCTTCTCACGCCGGGCCAGTTCGAGAAGCGTTTCGTCATTCGCCCGACGACCTACGAAAGCAGCAGCGGCGAGACAAAGCCGTGGAACGGGAACTCGAAAGTCTGCCAAGCGTGGATTGCGGAGCACGCCGGAATGACGGTCATCAAATCGGAACTTCGCGCACGCGCAGAATTGGCGGTTCGGGCGTTGAAGGCTGACCTTCGGGTGTCTCGGATGCTTGACTCGGCGCAAACCCAGGTTATGGCGTTAGGAACGTACCGGGACCCCTCGACCGGCATCAAGGTGCCGGTCAAGGCGCTCCTGGACATCGTTCCCGATAGGCACGACGAGGAATACGGCAAATGCTTGGCCGATCTGAAGACCTGCCGGACGGCGAGCCCCAGGGTTTGGGCGCGTCAATGTTTCACCTTCGGCTACCATATCCAGGCGGCCTGGTATCTCGACCTTTACGTGGCTGCCAAGCCCGAAGACAGAACCGATTGGATGCACATCCTGTCAGAGAACGTGCCGCCGTTCACCGTGGGGCGCCGGTTGCTGTCGTCCGAGATGGTGGAGCTAGGGCGCCGAAGTTATCAACAGGGTCTGCGGGATTACTGCCGCGCATTGGCAACCGGCGTGTGGCCTGGTTGGGACGACGGTCCGGGAACGATCAACGGCTGGAGCTTGGTTCAAGAAGAAGCCTGGATGCTCGAAGACTTGGGGGGTGTTGACTGGCCGGAGCTTCCGAAAACCGAAGGGGCAAACGACTCGAACGACATCATACCATGAATACAGCAGACCTGTTCCTTTTCGGGCTGGGCCTCGTCGCCGGGTTTTTCGCGGCAATGGCCTGGATGGAACTCTGGCGGGCGATCACCGAGCGCAGATTGCGCCGGAAATGGGAGGAAGACCGCCGGAGTTGGACCGGCGAATGAATCAAGCCCGCTTTATGCGGGCCTTTTTATTATCGTGGCTAGACGGTCGCGCAAGGTCGAATACTCGACGGCAAAGCTTGGTTCAGTCTGGCATCGAGCTTTGACCGCGGCGCAAGCATGGGTGACGGTGGCATGATTCCGGTAGAAATCCCGCGCAACGGAAGCCAAACTTCCAAGCCCGAAATCCCGGCAAAGCGCCATTGCCGACATCCGAGCCCAGGCAAGACGGGACACCCGGCTTTTCCCGCGCAACGCCCGCAGATCGTAACCGTAAGCATCGGCAACCAAACGTTGAACCGTCTCGACGTGTTTGACGACGGCGACCTGGCGCTTTGCCGAGCCGATGACGAGTTGCACGCCCAGGCGGTCGCATAGGGCTTTGAGTTCCTGGATGGCGGATTCCAACTCGAAGGGTGTCATAACAGGTTCAATTCAGGTTTCAGGCAGTTCGGCGAAAACCAAATGCGTTCGCGTGTCCTGTTCGCCAAGCCAGGCGCGCACTCGTCCTTGGCCTGCCCGGCATATCCGCCATTGGCTTTCCACGCCACGCACTCCCAAGTCTTGGGCATTTCGTGTTCGCCCTCGTAGCCGCATAGGGCAATCCGCATTAAAGGATGTTCGCCCCACTCGATGCACCAAGCCCGCGCGTCATGGGCAACTTTGCCGCAATCCTTGGTGTAAAGGGTCATATCTCGGGCAGCCTCGTCTGAATAGGGCGGATCGAGGAAAACGCCCGTAAGGCCATGCTGGATCGTCACCGAAGGCCCGGTGATACGGGACCAATCGCCGCAACAAACACGGACACGGCGCAGACGCTCGGACAAGTCTTGCATCCACTCGTAGATCAGGGCTTGCTGGGAGTGGATGCCTTTGCCGTTGTCCGCGAGATGAACACGTTGCCGATTGATGCCTTTTCCCGCGTCGCCAAGGTGCGGCAGCTTTCTCCGCGTGCCTTGGGAGTTCATGCCTTGGCCCGCACCTCTAAGATACGGCACCTGCTTCCACACGCCACCACTACCGCCATCCACGAGTTTTCCATCCTCAACATGCCACGGGCCTATGCCTGAGCAGAATCCGTGACCAATCCAGCAGCACATGCCCCAGCACCACCACCCAGCAATCTTCACATCGAAGTAATCAGGGTCGCCTTCGAGCCGGGCTTGCAGGCTCTCTTTCTGGCCTACAAGCCAGATGTGCCTGGCATGTAACGAGCACTCATCTACCGGCCAGTCGGCATACTTCGCCACGCCCTCGGGGTCTTTAGCCACGGCACGCCAGAAGTTGCATACCATCCCGTCAGCATCGTTGACCGTCTCGACGCCGAACGGTGGCGGGCGCTTGAGCAGAACCGCACCCGAGCCAAAGAACGGCTCGACGTAGTTGTTGACGCGCCCGAACCGTTCCCAAACGAGGTGCGCGATGGTCGATTTGCCGCCGAAATAAGGGAAGGGAGCCTTGAGGGTCATCGGGTCATGCCTCCGTCTCGATCATTGCGCGGATTATTCGGCATTGGTCATACTCCGCACACGCCCATGCACTCGTTGCTGAAGCCGGGCAGCCCAGGTTGCGCGGGGTCGCCGTCAAGCTGCACCTGGTCAAGCGGGACACAGGAACGATGCAGATACATCGTGCTTGTCATTGCGTTAGCGTACACCGTGCCGGGTTCTCGCAGCTTGCGATCCAGTTCGACGGAATAAGCCCAAGACTCGGGCTCATTGTCGCGTATCTTCCTCCATTCTGCATCTGAATGATAAGGGCAGAACGTGCAAGCCGACTTCCAAACGGGATGTGGAACGGGCCATGCGGCCAAGTATTGGAGGCATTCCTTGCGGGACCACAGCCGGTCGAGCAAGGGAAACTCGCAATGAACGTATGATTGATTGATGTTTACGCGGATGCGCAACGCTCGGCCTGCTTCATCAAGGCTAATTCCGAAGTATTGATGCAATAGAACATCGTCTGGCCAACGTGCCCGGGCTTGCAATCGAAGAAGCGTTCGACGGATAAACCTTCCAATCGGCTTGATTTTGTATTCTTCGGAGCATTGACGGCGGCCCATGCCCCGGTTGCCATCCGGTTTAACCAAGAATGCCGGAATGGAAATTGCACGTCGCCCCGTGGATCCTACACCATGAACCAGATTGTCGCCCAAGCTCGTCTCGTAATGCCTCACAACATGGATCGGCGGTCCCTTGAGCCCCTTGCACCATTCGAGATGCCGGTAAACGTGCTCGGGCTCGTTGCCTGTGTCGGCGAAAATCGCGTGCTGGATTGGCAACTCGCCCTTGCAAGCCATGAGGTAGAGCGCCGTCGATTGGACGCCCGCGCCGAAGTTCAGGATGTGTAGCTCTTTCATGATTCCGTGATCTTCACGACCGTTCCTACCTGTCCCTCGGTTCGGTGCTGGCCGTATTCCCACTCGATGAACCGCTCGGCGTCATCGCATCCGAGCCAGCGGGCAATCGTGTCCCTGAGTGCTTTGCAGCCACCGGCAAGGTTGTCCCCGTCGATGATTCGACGCCGAAGAACGATGATGCACACATGCCAGCGACGGCTTTGTCCCAAGCCACTCGGGCTTGCTGCTTGTGCCGGTGGCTGACTGTCCAGTGCTGGCCCAGAGTCCGATTGAGGCTTGGCGGAACGTAGTTCAGCCACACCAAAAAGGTGCGGGTTGAGTTTGCGGAAGGATTCGCTCGCATGTGGAAAGTCAGGCTTCATTCACGCCATCAAGCCGTTCTCGCAACGAGTCGATCTCGCCCTGCGCTTTGCATCGCCACGCTTTAAGGGCGTCCATTGATTCGCTGGCAGCCCAATGCCCCCAGGCGTTGCGCACGGTCCAATCCATTGTTTCACGCCAAGGCTCGGCCAATTCCGGGTTGTCCCGCATCTTCTCCCATCGTGCAATTTGTGAGAGCAATGAATCTCGGCGTTCTGGTGTCAAAGCTCGGTCCCTTCGGCGTGATTCATGGGGCGAATCTGTCTTCTGGAGCCTGTCGGCAACAGGTTAAACCCTGCCGTAGATTTGCCACGGCAACACACCACCGAAGGAACCGAAAGTATCCCCGCGCCCGCCGTGCGTGTCAGGCAGCGAGCGCGGGGTCCGCAACCAACCAGGACACCCATCCGGTTGTGTCGCGGAAAATAGTTGGCCGGTGCGTTCATCACATCACCTTGACCTGTGGAATAGTGTCCGAGCGCATCGGCATTACCAAGCCTTGACCGCCGGGGAAACGGAAGGCCAGCGGCATCTCTTTGGAGCCATAGCCCGTCGCAACCTCGATTGGGTGAGGCAGGTTCTCGATCATTATTCGCAAGTAGAGGTTGCTGAAAACACGGTTGCCAAGCCCGCACGGCACGGGCTTCGGGATGGAGCGTTTGCCGTCGCACTCACCGCATGGAACGTCAACGTATATCCCGCTCCCGCCGCACGCCTCGCACTTGACCCTCTTGACTTTCGGCACCGAATCCACTGGGAGAATGGACCAGCAGGCTCGCCCAGGAGCCGGGTAAGCCTCCCAGACGCTTGAGACAAGTTCAGGACTCGGCACGCGCGGGAACGGTGGCGGCACATCTTGTTGGGGCACGCGCACGATGATTCGGCCATCCGTCGCCCAAGTGAAGCCCAAGTAGTTGAATGGCTGGGAAATGTCGAGCCAGCGATAGTTGCCTTTGTGGCAGAATGGTTCCAAGTTCATTTGATCTCCGTAATTGTCCACCCTTGGCTTGTCAGATAGCCCGAAAGTGTCCTGAACGGCATGTCCCGGAACGAACCCAGGGGGTGAGGCAACGTGACAACTACACGCTCACCGTTGCGGGTGGGATGCTCGTCAGTGGTCCCGAAGTGAAGGACTTCACCTTCGGGTGATTCGGCTTTGAAGCTTCTGTCCACGGGTGTCTGTGGATTTGGTTAGTTTGGACTGGACGAGATTGGCGAAACGAGTGCAACGCTCCCTCTCGGCCTTCGTGAGCTTGCCCCGCCCTGGACGATGCCAGAGCCGGTAAACCTCGAAAGCCGTCGGGGGTTGGCCGGTGCGGTTGACGTGATCCTTGCACCGGGCTTCGAGCACGTTCCCGGCAACGAGCGTGGCTTGATGAACGTTAGCGTGCGCGGCCAACATCATCGGCGGGCAAAACGCCTTCCACACTTCCCACGTCATTTGGTAGCGGCTGACTTCGCCCGCCGAACCAACGGTGCGGTCGCGCCTCGACGGGGGCAAGTGCCCCGTCTCGACCTCCGCGATGCAGGACAAATAGACGGCGAGCAGTGCGGCATTCATGCTGCCCTCTGGTGAAGTGCCCGAATGGCAAACCCCCCGTAGTAACCGTTGTGCTCGTTGTGGCTGGCCACAACGATCTCCCCACGGTCAGTCTTCACGGCGAGGAATTGAATCTCGTGGGCACCGCCCACATAATGCGTAGTCCCCGCCGATGCCTCCCTGATTTCAGCGGTCAGAAACGTGTCCCCGGCAAACGCCTTCAGGTCATCGTCGCAGACCATGTAACGGCGTTCGCAGCAGGATTGGCCGCCGTCCCAAAGGACGATCATGCCGCCACCCTCGAACCAGATGCGGAGCCTGTTGTCTTCACAGGCAACCCGCTCGATCCGCTTGCCCGTGGCGAACTCGATAGCCTCGGCGGTCTTCCGGGCGTCGTCGCCAGAAAGAAAGCTCAACATCACCCCCAAGCCCAGATTGGATTTCTCGCTCACGGCTTCGATGTCTCCATTGCCTTTCGGCAGGCGGCGTTGAGGCTGTGGGTGTAGGTCACGCCTTGGGCCTTGCGGCTTTCCAGCCACTCGGCCACATCGGGCGCGGGTCTGAAGGCCACCAAGGGCTTTACGGCTGACTTTTGTGGCTGTTTTTCGTCGTTCACGGCGCGACCATCGCACCAATTCAGACCGCCGTCAACAACAAAAGTAAAAAAAGTTAAGAAAGTTGCTAGGGCTTCGGTGCCACGTAATCGGCGTAGGACTTCTCGGCTAACGCGAACACCGCATCCCATTGTTCTTCGGTCGGGTTTTCGACCTTCAGCAACTTGCAAAACTCCCGTGCCACGGTGGGACCGTACTTGACCAGTAGCTCGCCAATGAGAATGACGACTGGACTCATGGCACCCCCGCCTGTTTAACCGCCCCCGTAACCTGCCCGCTGGCGTTCGCCACAGCCTCTAGGGCAGCTTGCAAGCCTCGACCATCCCTGGACACCCGGTAAACCCTTACGGCTCCGTGTACGGCCCGCATGGCTCGCTGGTAGCCCTCATAGGCTGCCTTCACCTTCGCTTCATCGGCAGGGGTGGCTTTTCCGGCCCGCACGTAATCTCCCCAGGCGGTCATCGCCACGTCAACCGTCACCGATACTCCCCCGATTGTCCGGTAAGCCGTCGTCTCCAAGGAGGCGCACCCCCCACAGGCAATGACGATGGCGATTAAGGCCGCGCCGATCAACATCGCCAGCAGACCGCCAACGAGTTCTTTCAACGCCTGGTTCCTCATTGGGGCGGGGGAATGGCTGGGGGGACCTTCCGTTGCGTCCCGAGCTTGATCGAGGTCAGGTAATCGAGCAGCCAAAAGGCGAACCGGACCCACACCCGAGCCTCGAAAGCATCGACCCGGCGCCGGATGTCGGTATTGCCAGAAGCGTCCAGCCACGAACGGATGCCGTCAGCGAACCGCTGAATGGCAGGCGAGATGATCTTGAAGATGAGCCGCAAGGCCCCGACCCACAGGACGACAGCCGTTAGCCAAGTGGCGCACTTTGCCCCCAGAAGTTGCCGCAACAGGTTGGTCAGGGTTTGGGGATCAGCGAGTTGGGTCAGGTCCATAGGTTACTTGCCTTTCTTCAGGTCCGCGATTTGCGCGGACAACGCATCGAGCTTCGCGCCGATGACATCGAGCTTGCCCTCAAGCTTCAAGGTGTCGATCTTGTTTTCCTGGATTTGTGCGGCCATTGCCTTGCCATCCGCGCGCAGTTGCGCGATGGCCCCGGTGTTGGTCACGATCTGGTTTGCCGCGGTGCCGAACGCCGCGACACTCACCAGTAACGCAATGATGACCTTGATAGTCTCGGCCCACCGTTTGACCGTGCCAAGACCGTTGCCCTTTTCTACCCTGTCGGTTTCGTCGGTTTTCATTGTTGATCGTGGCGAGAAGCATCCATGTTCACCAGAGTTTTCCCGCCGCCGCCAGTGCTTGCAACGCATTCACGACATCGGTGTCGTTCCAAGTGTGATTGTAGTTCGGACCTTCCCAAAGCGTCACAGTCTTGCGCTCGCCGCCCGCCTCGATGTGCGCCACGGTGCTGACCCCCGTCACGTCCTCGACGCTTAACAACGTGATCGAGGTCACCCGCTTGACCTGCTCGTATGCTTGATTCAGTTCAATCTTCATGCCTTTGCCTTCGTTATTGAATACACTCCGTGTATCCTTGGTTCAACTGCAACGAATTGCTGCCTGTCGCGGACCATTCACAGGTGACTGTGAAAGTGTTGGTTGTGGTAGTGTCGATGCTGACTGGTGCGGCTAAAGCATCCATGTTAATGGTTGAATCCTGAATGAGGCGAGCGCGGGCAGTCAGAGTGCCCCCCGCTCCGATAGAAAGGATGGTTGCCGTAAACTGCACTTCCCACGGTTTGGCTGTGGAATTGCCTGCGGTTGAAGTTGTCGTTACTAAAGTTGTCGCGCCTTTCTTCAGTCGCAAAGTAAAGGTCTGCGGATTGTTCAGCCAGTAGAGCCCTCCGAGTTTCGGCACGATAACCTTGCCAGCCGTCAAATAGTTCGTGGCCATCTCGATACTATAAATCGTTGTCTCGGTAACGGTGTTGCTAACTGTAACGGGCGTCACAACGATGTCCTGGTTGAGCTGCAATGAGCGACGAACGAGGAAGGTTGTGAAGTAAGCTGTATGGTCTAAGTACTCCATCGTTCCTGCTGTCGGCGTCGCAAGCAACGGGCCGCTGGTGAACTTCAACGGTGCGCGGGTCGTAGTGCCCGCTGGTAGGCTCATGTACGAATCTGTGCTGTTCCAGGGCCATCCGGCAAAAACAGCAACGCAGAGAACCGCGCCGCACGCAAGGATAATAAGCTTTTTCATGGTCCTGCTGTCTTGTTGACGATCCACCAATTAGAACCATCGCTATGAACTGTCACGGCGCTATTGGAGTTCGACAAAGAATAAGTCGTTGCACCGTCGATCAACTGGCTGCTAGTCGTTGCTACGGTGCCAGACACAGCCGGAGTCACGAGTTTAATCGTGTAGATGCGTGTGTTTCCCGACGCCGATGGTAACGTGACTGTCCCGGTATCGACGTTCAGCCGGTAGGTGCTGTGGCTTGAGTCCAGTGTAGTAGAACCGCCAACCGCATTGGGCCTACCAAATGAGCCTTTGACATCCAGCGTGGAACTTGGTGAAGCGCCGCCAACGGATAACTGGCCGAAGCGGTTAATTTGTTCTGTCAAGGTGAGACTGCCATTGTCAGCCTTGATATACACGTTGAGCAAGCCGCCGCGATGATTGGCCGTGCTGCCCGAAGTCTGGCCCTCCAGCACGACAAGGCGCTTGTCCCCGCCACTGTTCGCCGTCGCCATAAAGGCAACTGAGCCAACTGTGTTGCCGGACGCATCTGACGATTGAGAGCCGATCTCTATGATTCCCTGCTTGTTTGTCGTGCTCGCTGTCGAGAACACGCTCACCACAATGTTGGAGGCTCCCCAGCCTGTGACATTCGGCGCGATACCGCCGATGCTTACGTTGCCCGAATCATCTGTGTCAGTGCCTCGTATATTGGTCGCAGTTCGTGAACCTGTCAGACCGCCGAACAGCACGTTCGGACCAAACCACGCATCTGTGATCTGGTCCACGGTATAGGCATTCGGCTGCGTAGCCACAGCCTGATTGTCGCCAAGTTTGTTGCCGGAAAAATCGAGGCGTGTTGCGCCACGAATGAAAGCCGATGTATCGGCAGTTGGCGAAGCCCCGCCGTCTTGACCGTTATTGATGCTCGTATTTCCTCTGAAACTCACAGCCGCTTCCGTTACATTGCTAACGATCATAAACAGACCCGATCCTCTCGACTTCATAATGACATTATCCTGGAGGTTCCAGACTTGTCGTGTTTGCGTCGGGGCACCAAGCGCGGGAACTTTGATGGCATGAGCGAGCGCCGAGCCGATGGTATTGTCGATTATGTTGACCAAACCGACGTTCGGAATGATCTGGAGGCACGCTCCCTCCAGCACATTGTCATGAATCGCCACTGACTTAAAACCGTAGCTTGCCGTGGTCTCGATGTAGATGCCGTCGTATTGGCTTGCTGTGGCGTAGGATGTCACAATCGCGTTGCCGCCGATGTCAACATTCACATCCTCCGTCGCGCCGCTTACTTGCGCCACGCGAATGATGATGCTTTGATTGCCTGGTGTGGCGTTGCCAAAGACGCCGCATTGGATGCTGTTATCCTTGATTGAGATTGTCGTATTGGTGCGCGTCGTGCCCGAGCGACAACTGATATTGATCAGGCCAGAGGAAAAATTGTGGCGTGCTGTAATCGAGTTTCCCACGATAGCCACGTTAAGCCCCAAAGGTTCCCCGTTGTCCGTGATGGCATAACCCGCCTGAGCTAGACCGGGGCCGTTTCCGATAGTGTTACCGACGATTAAAGTATGATCCCCGCCGAACTCCAGACCACAGGGGAGCGTGCATCCAGAGACAAGCGCGTGTTCGACGTTGCCGTGCATGTCCAATCCCATCACGGTATTGCCCGAAGACGAAACATAGCAATCGGCCACCGTGATTTCTCTGCATGGCACAGCACCCACATTCGCGTTGCCGCCGAAACTTAACCCGTGCCTCGATGTCTCAAGATAGGAGCCTTCCACACTAATGCGCTGGCTATTCGAGACGTGTATCCCATAGTTCAGCGCCGGGGCCGTATCCTGATAATCGCGGCAGGACACATTCCGCACGGTTGCCTCGTAACATTTGTCGAGTTCAATCTGTGTGAATTGTGAGCCAGACAACGCTAAATCCGTCAACTCGACGTGCGTCGCCAATTGCAACTGAATCCCAGGCACGGAAATGCCCTGCGGGAATAACATCGTAAATCCCCGAATGCCAACCGTCTTGGCTGAAACTTTATAGGCTGTAACCGTGCTGTTAGCGGCATATGCCGCAAAGGCGCGGGTCGTCGTGGCGACATTTGTTCCCGATACAGACGCGACGGTGAAGTACTCGCCAGCCCGATAGTACGTCCTATACGAACTGTATGAGGAATTGGCACTATTATAAAGCATGAAAACGTCACCGGTCGTCAAACTAGGCGCATTCGTAAAACTGATGGTATTGTCTCCAGCAGCAACGTCCACAGTAAACGCAGGCAGAGCGGTAAGGGCTCCTGCACATCCGATAGAGTAATCTGATGGCGTTGCGCCACTGAAGTCCAAAATACTGCTGCCGATCCCATCACCCTGAAGAAACACATTGTTACCAAGCGTCAAACCGGCTGGATCGGTGAACTTGTAAGTTGCTGGAGGGAACTCCACAATTCCACCAGAAGAAAGCAGGTCGATTGCATTTTGAATCGGCGCAGTATCATCAGTTACCCCGTCGCCCTGTGCCCCAAACCATTTGACGTTCAACGGGCCGGAATACTGCCGATACCAAAGCAGGTTCGTGTTCGCTGTCGAACGGAATATGGTCCCCAGGTTGGTCGAG
>Ga0233425_10004690_pt1 | contig 22605 bp, 21 predicted proteins | sample Watercolumn_Towu_2_FD_181712 | JGI IMG/M metagenome (GOLD analysis project Ga0233425, IMG submission 181712) | Freshwater microbial communities from Lake Towuti, South Sulawesi, Indonesia - Watercolumn_Towuti2014_140_MG | ecosystem: Environmental > Aquatic > Freshwater > Lake | place... | reverse complement strand
CAATGACCTTCTTACTAACTTCTTCCTCTTTCATCTCCATCCCCGTGCTCGTTCTCCTTTTGTCCCAGCCTTGCAGATACGAGCTGTGAGCTCAGGCAACTGTTCGGGCTCTTGGAGAACCACATCGCAGCGACCCACGCTTCGGGACGGTCTTGGAAGACCAAGGGGCGACCGGTCTGCTGCGACGAATCAATCACTCCAACATCCAACCTTACCCAAGGTTCAATATACAAGGGGTTGCGGCACGGGGGCCACGACGCAACCCCGTTGGGGTTGAAGGTCATCCGACATCAACTACCCAGGGTAGCACCGCTCGCGCGGTGCAACCCTGGGCTGGAGGACGAAGCCCCGTTGGGGCTTCCCGCAATCCTCCAGTCCCACGCCAGACATTCGCTGCCGCTGTGGATGGAAGCCAGAGCGTCCTTCGGCCCCGTTCCATGAAACCCCGGGGTGCAGTATGCTCTCCATCACGGCACGCGACCGTTGCAACACGCAGCTCGCTGGACTGGGCTGGGGGCAGCGTTGCGCACGAGTCGTTCTCTCGCTTCGACAGCGAGATAGGTGGTGAGCATGACGGATTCATCCTCGTCCGGTCGGCAGGCGCGGCCCGAGGCAGGGCCCCTTTCCTGGAGCGCGCTTCAGGAGGACCAGCAGAGAGCGGTACGGAAGCTCAACGATTTGCTCCGCGGCATCGTCGCGGAACAATGGACGCCACCGGCACGGAGCTTCTGTCACCGGTCCATGCGTCCGCCTGTCGACCAATCTCGCCGCGGCAACACGCTCTTCATCGACGGTGGCCGTGGCACCGGCAAGAGCACCGTCCTGTTGACGCTCGTCCGGATGTGGGCCGCGGACACCTGGCCGGAATCCGCGAAGAATGTGGCTTTGTTTCACTTCATTTCTTTCCCGAACTGAACCGGCAGGGCTAATCGCTATCTTTCATCGTCCTAACAGCGATGAATGTCATCGTGGCAAACCGTACAAAGTGTAGTCAGGTTTTGCGCGGTGTTTTCACCACCTTTTACATGCTCTTTAATATGGTGCAATTCGAGATGCCTGGGATCTGAACGATTCCAGTCTTCGTGCGCCCAGCCGCACTTCGTACACTTGTAATGGTCCCGGCGTAGCACCTCGCCTCGAACCGGGTCGGGTATCTTCCGGTCGTGTTCGGGACTCTGCCGGTCCTGTTCAAGCAAGTAGTAGCCTACTTTGAGGTCGGGCCTTCCCGTCACCTTTGTAACGACCGGCCAGCCGTACTCGGTCCTTAATTCACGAATCCGCCTCGCCCACTCGGTTTTGTCTCCGGCGACGTAGCGAAGCTCCTCTCCGGTAACGGGCCTGCCGACGTTGCTCCTCAGGAAGGAGATCAACTTGTCGCGTACAGACGCCTCCGTTTTACGTATGTCGTTCGCGATAGCCCATCTGTGCGCACCTTCCCGATCCTCTTCGGCGTCGGAGAGAAGATACTCATCGGGACGCATCTCGGCGACCTCGGTGATCTCAAGCTCGCCCTCGTCAAGCATCTCCTTCGCCGTCATGCCGGTCAGAATCGACCAACCGAACTGGACCCTGAGTTCACGGACGCGCCGCGCCCACTCGCCGATCCCGCCGACCACCATCAACTCATCTCCCTTCACCACCACGCCGACGTACTTCCGCAGATAGCTCAGAATCCGATCCCGAGCGGCGGCTGGTCCCTCGGTGGGAATGAGCGAGCTGCCCAGGTCACGGAGGAGATGGTGAGCCGGAATGAGCGCGCAAACCTTCTTCCGTAGATCCCGCGAACGAAGCTCATTCTCAAAGTTCTTCAGCAGATCGACAAGCTGGGCCCGTAGCTCTTCCGGGTTCGACGTTTTCGATCTCCGCGTCATGGTCTTACCTTCCCCCTCAGCACAAGCGTCTTCCCGCCTTCGAGAAACCTCCGCAACTTCCCTTCGAGCTTCTCCGGTCTTCTTGTATCGCACTCCCACACCACTAGAGCGCGCCAGCCTTTGCGACGAACCGCACGTAGATTGCGCGCGTCTCGTGCGGCGTTGTCTGCGAGCTTCTTCGACCAAAACGACTTCCGCGTGTCGGGCAAAGTCGCACGCGCGCAGCCTTGATGCCCGTGCCAGAAACAGCCGTGCACGAAGACGACCTTTCGGTGTCGCGGAAGAACGATATCGGGCCTACCTGGGAGATCGCGGACGTGAAGACGGAACCTGTATCCCATTCGGTGAATGACGGAGCGGACGATGATCTCGGGCTTCGTGTCCTTCCCGTGGACTCGGCTCATGATCCAGCTCCTCTTTGACGGCGTGAAGACGTCGACCATCGGCGGTCACAACGCGGCGGGTTCGGTCCGTTCGCCCCCCCGCCGCTCCTTTGTTGCGACCGTTCCCTTCTCGACTTCTCGAGTCCCAATAAGGCGAAGGACGTCGAGGACGGCGTTCGCCACGGCCTCGGCGAGACGCGGCGGAACCGCGTTCCCGACCTGTCGTGCGACCTGGATCTTCGTGCCGAAGAACTCGAATTTCGGTGGGAAGGTTTGAAGCCTCATCGCCTCTCGGTGAGTGATCGGCCTATGTGCCTGAGGATGCAGATAGCGACCCTTCTCAGGCTTGAAGAACTCTGTGCGGATCGTCAGCGACGGCTTGTCCCACTCCAACCGGCCGAAGACGTCCGTCGATCCCGTCTTCTTTTTGATCCAGCATTCCGGCGCAAGGTCGGGACGCTCGCGAACGAGATCGAAGCGGTTCCCGCCGGGCGGGATGCACTTGTACCGCTCGACCGACTTCGGTGTCGGGTTCCTTCCGATGTGCCAGTCCTCCCCGGTTGGCTTCAACGGGAGATCACCGATCGCGTCCCTCACGGTCGCGCGCCTACCGTTAGGTGCCGGTAGGTGTGGCTCCCCTACGCGCGAGGCGATGATGATCGCACGCCGACGGAGCTGAGGCACTCCGTAGTCAGCCGCGTTGAGCACGCCCGAAACAAGCTGGTATCCTCGCCGCTCGGCTTCCTGCGTGAGAAGCACGAACTCGCCGGTCCTCAGAAGCTCGGGTACGTTCTCGACGACGAATACCTTGGGTTTGACCATGTCGACGATCCGCAGGTAGTGGCGCCACAACATGTTGAGGTCGACGTGGTGCTTCGCGACGGCTTCCGAAGGCGTCATCTTTCCCAACGGTGAGAACCCCTGACAGGGCGGACCGCCGACGACAACGTCGGCCTCGACCTCGATCTTCTGAAGGTCGGCTATGTCCCCGTCGAACACCTGATGCTTGAAGTTACGGCGGTACGTCTCTGCGGCCGGTCCGTCGTGGTCGAGTGCGAAGACCGACTTGAACCCCGCCTCGCGGAACCCACAGGCGAGCCCGCCACAGCCGCAGAAGAGATCTACCAGTCGAGGCGTCTTTATAATCTCCGAGTCCCACAATACAGCCGATTCTTCATTGTGGATCAAGGCCGTTCTGAAAAGAGGAAGAGTCTTTCCGTCGTTCGCCATCATCGCCGCCCTTCTTCCCGCGTCGGTCGCTCGTGCCGCGACCCACCCCCTGAATCGGCCTTTCGACGGGAATGTTGCGGAAAATCGACCGCCTCTCGACCAGGGGCGGGCGCCCGTGCTTCCCAGCGCTCCTGCCCGGCCCGCGCCAGCCTCGAGCGACACGGCCCACGTGTCACTCGGCATCCCTGAGTTGTCATTTTAGTGCATCCGGCTGAAAACGACATCTCGGAGATGTCGATTCGCTCGGCTGGTGACGAAAACGACTGGTCGAGGCTGTCGATTTGCTCGGCCGGTGACGGAAAACGACTGGTCCGACCTGTCGATTTGCTCGGCCGGTGACGAAAAACGACTGGTCCGACCTGTCGATTTGCTCGGCCGGTGACGAAAACGACTGGTCGGGGCTGTCGATTCGCTCGGCCGGTAACGAAAATGACTGGTCGGGGGTGTCGGGAGGAGCTACGCGGTCCCTTCGCCGCCGGTTTCCGTCGTGGTTCCGGTGGGCTCCGGCTCTTTCGGGACCGTCTCGTCCTTCCCGCCCTTCGGGCTCCGGCGAGTCGAGAGGCTCTCGCGGGCGTACAGGCTGCGCAGCGAGAGGAAGGAATCGGCTTCCTCGAGCTTCCCCTTCCAGGTGAGGGAGAACCAGGTGGCGGCGTGGAGCCGGGCATACGAGGCGTCCAGCATGGTGAACAGACCGAGGGTCAGGGCGCGCCAGTCCACCTCGGGCTTCGGGACCACGGGCCTGGCCAGGGCCTCGACCAGCAGGGTGCCGACCTCGCTCATGCGCTCGATCTTCCCGCGGGTGAGCTTCAGGTCCTCCTCGACGCCCTCCTGGAGCAGGGCGAGTTTCGGCCAGTTGGCCCGGTAGATCGGGGCGAGGCGCTGGAGGTCCGACGCCGCGTCCTGGGCGCCCCGTCCGCTCCGGATGTCGTTCGCGTCCTCGGCCGGGATGAGCTTCGCGGCCACGGCGGTCGGGAGCCAGTGCATGGCCAGGCCCTGGAGGACCTGCGCGTCCTGGAAGAGCCCTTTGTTCGCCTTCTCCGTCATGTCGCGGGTCGTGGCGTAGTGCGTGCCGCCGAAGAACAGCGCGTGGCACAGGGACTCGGCCTCGTCCAGGTCCAGATCGAACTGGGTGAACACGGCCCTGGAGACCACGTCCTGCACCAGGCCGTGCCACTCGCCCATCCTCAGGACTTCGCCCAGGACCAGCCGGGACAGGTCGGTCATGTCGAACGGAGGCATCCTGGCGGGCAAAGATTCGAGCCGTTCGACCGTGCCTCGGTGCCGCGCGAAGTGCTTCTCCCCGGTCACGAGGTCCATCTCGTGACGTGCCGGTCCCTTCTCGCTCTTCTCTGTCATCTCCTTCTTCTCCTCTCTTCGGGTGTCGTCGGTCTGCGAGCTGCTCTGCGTCTTCTCTCGATTCGTCCTTGGCATTGCGTCCTCCCGCGGCGACTGGTGGTTGTTTTGCGCCGCTGAAGGAGTTATCGGAAAAACAGCGGCAACTGTTTCTTCACCACGCCGAGCGAGCTCCGAATGGCCGATCGCGGCCGGCTGGCTCCGGTAGTCGCGTCCCGGTACACTCGTGCGCATGGCAACCGACGAGCGACTCCGTGGATGGCAGGTCCGGATCTTCAGCCTGCTGTGGATGGCCTACGCGTCCTACTACCTCTGCCGCCTGAACTTCGCCGTGGCCCAGCCGGCGATCCTGTTGGAATTCCCGGATTGGACCAGGGCGGAGATCGGCGTCATCCCGTCGGTCTACTTCGCGGTGTACGCCGTCGGGCAGTTCGTCAACGGGCAGCTCGCCGAGCGCTTCGGTACGCGCGCCATGATGACGAGCGCGCTGGTCGTCGCCGCCCTGGCGAACCTCGGCTTCTCCCAGGTGGAGTCGTATCACTCGATGCTCGTGCTCTGGGGGCTGAACGGCTGGGCCCAGTCCGCCGGCTGGTCACTGGTCGTGGCGACCATGGCCGCGTGGACCACCGCCGGGCGCCGCGGCCGGGTGATCGGTCTCATCTCCACCTGCTACCAGATCGGGAACGTCGTCTCCTGGCTGCTCGCGGGCTACCTGTCCGACGCGTACGACTGGCGCGCGACCTTCTGGGTCCCGGGCCTGTTCCTGCTCCCGGTGGCCGTGGTCTTCGGGGTCTTCCTGCGCAACCGCCCCGAGGACGCGGGCTTCGCCCCGGTGCGCGAGGACGATGTCGTGACGAAGGGCAGCGCCTCGACAGGGCCGGAGCCGACGAAGCTGTCCGCGGGCGCCGTGCTGCGCCTGACCCTGACGAACCGCATCCTGTGGATCCTGGCCGTGGGGTTCTTCTGCGCCAACTCGGTGCGCTACGCGTTCATGAACTGGGCCGTGCAGTACATGCACGACTACCAGGGCCAGACGATCAAGGGGAGCGCCTTCATGGCGGTCGCGCTGCCGCTCATCGGCTCGGCGGGCGCCGTGTCGTCCGGCTGGATCTCGGACACGATGTTCGGCGGCCGGCGGGCGCCCCCCGCGGCGCTGATGCTCATGGGTCTCTCCGCGGTCTGCGTGGCCTTTGCGTTCCTGCCCACGGGGCAGGCGACGATGGCGACCGCGATGCTGGGGCTCGCGGGGTTCCTCATCTACGGTCCCGACATGCTCATCAGCGGCGCGGCGACGGTGGACTTCAGCCACCCGCGGGCCGCGGCGGCGGCGACCGGGTTGACCATGAGCACGGGCGCGGCAGGGGCGATCTTCTCGGGCGCCGGCGTGGGCTGGATCTGGGACATGTCCGGAGGCGAGTGGAGCCTGGTCTTCTACGTGCTGGCAGGGCTCGCGCTCGTGCCAGCCATGCTCATGGTGAGTCTCTGGCGCGTCAGGCCCAAGGCGGCGGGCGGGAAGTAGCTGCGCCTTCGTCCGCTCCCGCTCCTGGACTATACTCAGGATTGAGAGGTGCACGCATTCATGACGACCATGCTGCTGGACGACGACCTCCTCGCGGTGCTCCCCGCCGTTCATCCAGGGCCCGCCGAGCAGGTCCGTGAGCTGGCCGTCCTCGAGCTCTATCGGAGGCGAACCATCACCAGCGGGAAGGCAGCAGAGCTCCTGAAAATGGAACGGAGCGAGTTCATCCGCTACGCGGGACGGCTGGGCGTTCCATACATCGAGCTCGACGAGGTCGAGGTCGAGCGCGAGCTCACGGTAGCACGCGTGCTCCGATGAGCCTCGGCCCCGTCGTCTCGAGCTCGAGCCCACTCATCGCGCTCGAACGGATCGGCCGGCTCGAGCTGATCCACGAGCTCCTGGGAGAAGTGACCATCCCGGTGGCTGTCGCTCGTGAGGTGTTCGGCGCTGAAGATCCACCCATGTGGGTCAAGGTCGTCGAGCTCGGGAGCCTGGGAGTTGACGTGCCAAGCTCGACGCTCGGCGCAGGCGAGCGCGAAGCCATCGCACTCGCCATCGAGCTCAGTGCTCGTTGGCTCGTCTTGGACGACCAGCCAGCACGACGCCTGGCCGTGAGCCGGGGACTTTCTGTCACAGGTACTGTGGGGCTCCTGTTGGCCGCCAAGAGGTCCCAGTTGATCGACGCTGTCGCACCTCTGCTTGATGCGCTCGACGAGGCGGGTTTCCGACTGTCGGAAGCGGTCCGCCACGCCGCGCTCCACGAGGCCGGGGAGTAGCGAGGCTCGACCCTCACCCCTCCCCCACGACCACGAGCCGCCCGTTGCCGAAGGTCGTGGCCCTGCTGACTGGGGCTCGCGGGGTTCCTCATCTCCAGCCCCGACATGCTCATCAGCGGCGCGGCGCTCGTGCCGGCCATGCTCATGGTGAGCCTCTGGCGCGTCAGGCCCAAGGCGGCGGGCGGGAAGTAGCTCCAGGCTACGTGCTGCCGACCGAGAGCGTGAGGTTCGGGACGCGCTCGAAGTGCGCGCGGTTGCGGGTGATCAGGACCGCGCGGTGACGGACGCAGATCCCGGCGATCAGCGAGTCGGCCATGCCAATCGATTGCCCGGCCTTCTCGAGCTCGCGCCGCAGCTCGGCGGCGGACCGCGCGTCGTCGGTGGTGAGGGGGACGATCGTCAGCGCCCCGAGCAGCGCATCGACGGCGAGCTCGCGTTTCCGCGAGCCCACGGCGCCGGCCCACAGCTCGAACGCGGTGATGACGGTGGTCGCCAGCCCGTGCTCCAGCTCGAAAGCGACCTGGTCCGCCTGCGGGCCTGCGCCGCGCAGGTAATCGACGAGCACGTCGGTGTCGGCGACGATCATCGCCAGGACCTCCGGGCCTCGCGGCACGCCTCGGCGAGCGCGTCGGCCTCCTTGCCCTTCAGGGTTCCGCGCACCGCCAGCGCGAGCCGCACCGCCTCATCCTGCCCTCCGCGAGCCTCGAGGTACTGGTCGAGCGCCTCCTGCACCAGAGCGGAGAACCCCTTCAATCCCCGTCTGGCGGCCAGGTGCACCAGCTTCGCGCGCTGCTCGTCGGTGACTTCGATGGTCGTCCGCATGCCCTCACCTTGACATGCATGCACATGCATGTCAAGTCGGTCAGAACAGCGTGACGGGCCAGCCGCGCTCGCGGGCGACGGCGAGGAGCGCGGCCCCGGGCTGGTCGTGGCGGCCCACGACGAGCGGCTGCTCGGCGTGCTCGAGCATGGCGAGGTCGCCGAGGCTGTCGCCGAAGGCGAATTCCGGGACCACGCCGATCCGCTCGCGGATGACGTCGACCTTGCCCGCCTCGCTCGGGACCGGGCGGATCGGCCGGTCGGTGATCACGCCGTCCGCGACCGCGGTGGCGATGCCCACGGCGCGGGCCGGGTCGATCCCGACCGACGGCGCCGCGGCCTTGACGATCCACTCGTTGCTCGCCGAGACGATCCAGACCTCGAATCCGTGTCGCGCGAGCCCGCGGACCAGCCCGGCCATGGCGCGCCGCTGGTTCGGCCAGGCCGCGGCGAGCTGTCGGGCCCACATCTGGACGTCGGCCTCGGCCAGCCCCGCCATCGCGGCCACGGCCCACACGTATCCCTCGCTCCGGTCCCGCGCGACGTGCCGCTCGTATTCCTCGTACACGTCGTGGCCGGAGTCGACGTGGGGGAGCAGCCTGCCGGCGATGAGCCAGCGCAGGAACGCCTCGCCGATGTCCTCGGCCCAGAGCGTGCCGTCCGCGTCGAAGCAGGCGACCCGGCGTCCGGCGCGCGGCTCGAGGCGGGCCTCGACCGCGGCCCTGAAATCCGGAGAGAACGGTTGCAGCCACTCGTGCTCCACGATGCCTCTCCTACCTCGCCTCTGTGATCGCCCGGGCCACGAGCGCCTTGACGATCGGCACCTTGAACCGGTTCTTCGACAGCGTGACCGCTCCGCGGACCGCCGCGGCGCCGGCCTCGGCCGCTGCCGCCCCGTCCGGTGGTCTGCCCTCGATGAGCGACTCCGCCTCGGCCGCGCGGAGCGGGACCGGAGCGAGCGCACCGAGGGCGATCCGGGCCCGGGCCACGTCGTCGCCGCGCATGGTCAGCACCGCGGCCACGCTCACGATGGGGAAATCGATCGAGGCGCGGGTCCGGAACTTGACGAAGCTCTGCCGCGTGCCGTCCGCCGGCGCCGGCACCACCACCTCCTCGACCAGCTCTCCCGCCTCGAGCACGGTCGAGCCGAGGGTCCGGGCCGCGAAGAAGTCCTGGGCCGGGATGGACCGCCGGTTGGTCCTGATCGTGGCGTCCAGCGCGATCAGCGCCGGCGCGAGGTCCGAAGCGTTGACCGCCACGCATCCGCAGTCGGCGCAGCGGCGCGCCTCGCTGGCCACGGCAGCGGCGTCGATGGTGGCCCGGTCCTCGCCGTCGATCGTGCGGTGCACGACGTCCAGCTCAGGCGCCGTCGCCCGATCGGCCGGGGCCAGCGCGGCGACGTTGACCTGGTGGAGCGGCGGCGCCGCCTCGGCCGTGGCCGCCGGCCGAGTCTCCGCGAGGAACGCGTCGAGGGCACGGGCCGCCCTCAGGCCCCCGGCGATGGCCTCGACCACGGTGGCCGGGCCGCTCGTGGCATCGCCGCAGGCGTAGACGCCCGCCGCGCTCGTGGCGCCCGTCTCCTGGTCGATGACGATCAGGCCGCGCGCGGTCCGCGGCGACTTGCCGACGTACGACACGTCGGCGGCCTGGCCGATGGCCAGCAGCACCTGGCCGGCCTCGATCGTGGTGGTCACGGTGGGATCGAACGTGGGTGCGAAGCGTCCGGCGGCGTCGAAGACAGACGTGCACGAGACCAGCTCGAGGCCCGTGAGCACGCCGTCGCGCTCGAGCACGTGCAGGGGCCCCCAGGACGGGAGGACCTTCACCCTCTCGAGGAGCGCCTGCTCGAGGTCCTCCGGGAACGCGGGCATCTCGGCGAGGCTCTCCAGGCACGCCATGGTCACCTCGCGCGCGCCCAGGCGCAGCGCGGAGACCGCCACGTCGACGGCGACGTTCCCGCCGCCGATGACGACCACGCGCGGGGCGACGGTCGAGACCGTGCCCTGCCGGATGCCCCGGAGGAACGCGAGGCCCGAGTCGAGCAGCTCCTCGCGCGCGATCCCGAGCCGCTTCTCGCGCCAGGCGCCCGTGGCGAGCACCACTCCGTCGTACTTCCTGCGGAGCGCCCGCAGCGAGGTCCCCCCGCGGCCGACGGTCGTGCCCATCTCGAAGGCGATGCCCATCCGCGTGAAGGCCGCGACCTGCCGCGCCACCACCGCCGAAGGCAGCCGGTAGGCCGGGATGGACCACCTCAGCATGCCGCCGGCCTCGGGCATCGAGTCCATCACGGTGACTCCGTGCCCGGCCCGCCGCAGCGAGCAGGCGGCGGCCAGGCCCGCCGGACCGGCACCCACCACGGCCACTCGCTTGCCGGTCTCGTCCGCCGGGCTCGGGTAGAGCTCGTCCGCGTGGTCGAGCACCCAGTCGCCCAGGAACCGCTCGACCGTCCGCACGGAGACCGGGTGGTCGAGGTCGCTCCGGTTGCAGCCTTGCTCGCACGTATGCGGGCACACGCGGCCGGTGATCGCGGGCATGGGGTTGCATTGGATGAGGATGGAGGCCGCCGCGGGCAGGTCGCCTTCGCGGAGCCTGGCCATGTAGGCCGGGACCGCCGTGCCCGCCGGGCAGCCCTGGCTGCACGGTGCGGCCACGACACGCGCCGCGCCGAAGACCGAGTGGTACCGGTTCTCGCCGAACACCGCGTTGCAGTGCTCGCCGCCCTTGCGCAGGCAATTGAACCGGTTCTCGGGGTGGCGGTAGTACCAGCAGCGCGGCTCCTGGCAGATGTTCCCGCCGATGGTGGCCACGTTGCGGATCTGCGGCGACGCGACCGCGCGGGCCGCGCCGGCCAGGGCGCGATACCTCGCCGTGACCGCCGGGTTCGTCGCGATCTCCCGCAGCGTGGTCAGCGCGCCGATGCGCAGCCCGTGCTCGTCCTCATCGAGGTGCCTGAGCGATGCCACACGCTTGAGGTCGATCAACAGCTCCGGGTAGGTCGGATAGATGTTGTCCTTGAGCCCGCCGAGCAGGTCGGTCCCGCCCGCGACCACCACGGTGCGGCCGGGCGCTGCTTCGGTCAGCTCGGACGCCTGCTCCACCGACGAGGCGGTCGTGTGCTCGAATGATCGTAAAGCCATGGCTCCTCCTCAGATCTCCCCGAGCGCCCGGAGGACCTTCTCGGGTGTCACCGGGATCTCGTCGATGCGGACCCCGATCGCGTCGTGGACCGCGTTGAGGATCGCCCGCGGGGTGCAGGTCAGCACCGACTCCCCGATGCCGCAGGCCCCGTACTCGCCGGCGCCACGCCAGACCTCGAGCAGGACCGGCTCGATGTCGGGCATGTCGGCCATGGTCGGGATCTTGTAGTCGATCCAGTTGAAGTTGAGCGGCACGCCGGTGGCCGCATCGTAGACGATCTCCTCGGTCAACGACTCGCCGATGCCCGCGCACTGGCCGCCGATCTGCTGGGCCTCGGCCCCGGACGCGTACATGACGGTGCCGCAGTCGTTGAGCACCACGAGCTTCGTGACGCGCACCTGGCCGGTCGAGGTGTCGACCTCGACCTCGGCGAAGGTCGCCAGGTAGGGAACGCCGGTCCGCTCGGCGGCGGGCTTACGGCTCACGAGGACCGCGATCGGCACGAGGTCGCCCTGCCAGAGGACCTCCCTGAAGTCCACGCCCTGGTCCGGGCTGTCCTTCGGGAAGATGTGCCCATCGATGATGTCGAGGTCGTCGGGCTCGACGCCGAGCCGCGGCGCGGCCACGGCGAGGACCTTCTGCTTCAGCTCCCTCGCGGCGTCGGCCATCACCTCCGACTGGAGGAACGAGACCGCGCTGTCGGTCTGGACCGTGTCCTTGAGGCTCTTGTCGGTGTCCACGGTCGAGATCCACTTCACGTCCTCGGGCCGGATGCCGAGGTACCCGAGCGCCTCGGCGCAGCCGAGCACGTTGCAGGTGTTCGAGCCCGGCCCGGTCTCGACCGTGGGGGCCTCGAGCGCCACGGTGCCGTCGGGGTTGAGCCGCATCGCGACCTGGATCTGGCCCCGCCGGAGCTCCTGCCACTCCGCGTGCCAGCCCGGGTGGAAGGAGAAGCCGACCCCGCGTCTGAGCGCGCCCTCGGGCGCCATCTTCCGGCGTTTCTCGTTCCAGCCGATGCGCCGCGCGCCCTCGTGGAGCACGGCTGCGAGGCTTTCATCGGGCAGCGTCTCCCACTCGTGGCCGAAGTTCTTGACGGCGAGGTCGATCGGGTCCATCTCGAGCCGGTCGGCCAGCAGGTCCACGACGTGGCCGAGGACGAGGTTGAGCTGCGAGTTGCCGACCCCGCGCATCATGCAGGCCGGGAGCTTGTTCGTGTAGACGCCGTACGCCTCGAGCTTGACGTTCGGGATGTGAGCGAAGCAGACCTCGGCCACCTCCGCGGGGGCGAACTTGAGCGCGAACATCGAGTGGTCGGCGTATGCCCCGGTGTTGCCGATCGCTTTGAAGTACGCGGCGGTGATCGTCCCGTCCGAGCGTGCGCCGAGCTTGCCGGTGTAGATGGCCGGCTGGCGCGAGTCGTGGAACGCCTCGCGCCGGGTGTGCTTGAACTTGACCGGCCGGCCCGTCCGCTTCGCCAGCAGGGCCGTGAACAGGAAGAAGGGCTGGTCGCCGGTGTCGTTCCGCCCGAACTGCCCGCCCACGTAGTTGCAGATCACTCGGACCCGGTGCAGCGGAAGCTCCAGCATCTGGCTGATGTGCATCCGCGTCTGGTCCGCCTCGTACGAATTGGACCAGACGGACAGCACGTCGTCGTCCCACTTGGCCAGGCAGCACCAGTTCTCCAGCGTGCCCTGGTTGGCGTTGTGATAGACCGAGGTGCCTTCGACGACGACGTCCGCGTCGCGGAAGGCGCGGTCCACGTCGCCCTTGTCGAGGAACACGTCCGCGCCGCCGACCGGATCGGCCGGCAGGATGTTGTCGGCGCTGATCTCGGGATGGACGAGCGGCGCGCCGGGCCGCATGGCCTCGAACGGATCGAGCACGAACGGGAGCACCTCCCAGTCCACCGTGATGAGCCGGAGCGCCTCCTCGGCGATGGCCTCGCTCTCGGCCGCGACGACCACCCCGGCCTCGTCGCCGACCCAGCAGACGTGGTCGGACAGCACGCGGCGGTCACAGTACCGCTTCCACATCATGCGGTCGTACGACACGGTGTCCACGCCGTCGGTCCAGCCGGCGCTGGTCGGCCTGAGCCGCGCGACCTCGGGGTCCTCGTACGTGAGGATGCCCTTCACCCCGGGCAGCGCCTCCGCCGCGGACAGGTCGAGACCCCGGATGCGGGCGTGGGCGTGCGGGCTGCGCAGCACCTTGGCGTAGAGCATGTCGGGGAAGCGGTGCTTGGTCGCGACGTCGTCGGCGTAGAGCGCGCGCCCCGTCGCCTTCTCGAGGCCGTCGATGCGTGGCCTGTAGCCGCCGATGAACCTGCGGGCCCGGCGGGGCTTGAACGGTGTCGTCATCGCGCACCTCCCTCGATCCTCTCCGACGCGTGGACGACCGCCTGGACGATCCCGGAGTAGCACCCGCAGCGGCAGAGGTTGCCCGACAGCGCCTCCTTGATCTCGGCCACGGTGGGGCGCGGGTTGTCGTCGAGCAGGGCGCGCGCGGTCAGGACGAAGCCCGGCGTGCAGTACCCGCACTGGAGCGCGGTGCCGTGCCCGGGCTCGCACTGCCGCGCGAACGCCTCGACCACCGGGTCGTCGGGGGGCAGGCCCTCGATGGTCACGACCTCGTGGCCGTCGGCCTCGACCGCGAGCATCATGCACGAGAGCACGGCCCTGCCGTCGAGCAGCACGGTGCACGCGCCGCACGCGCCCTCGTCGCACGAGACCTTGAGGCCGGTCAGCCCCAGCCGCTCCTTGAGCAGGTATGCAAGCGTCATCGACGGCTCGACGTCGCGCCCGAGCACCAGCTCGCGCCACGCGCCGTTCACGCGCAGCCTCACGGCCGTTCTCGGGGTCGGCACCGCGGTGCGCCCTCGCCTCGGCTTCCTCGCCATGGGAACCTCCTCGGGGATCACTTCTTCTTCTTCTTGAAGGCGCCGCCGCCCAGGAGCTGGTTGAGGAACCTCCTGGACGAGGCGAGCCTGCTCTGCTTGGGCTCCTCCGCTGCTTCCAGGCCCTTCTTGCGCAGGAGGCGGACCATGCGCACGGCATCGACGTTGTACTGGTTGAGCTTCATGACGGTCTCGTACTCCAGCAACGCGTTCTTCGCCCGTCCCTCCTGGTAGAGGAGCTGCGCCAGGTAGAAATGGGCGTTCTCGCTGTTGGGCGCGAGCTGCGTGGCCTTCTGGAGGGTCTCGATCAGGTCGAGCACGGGCGTGCCGCGCGGTCGCTTGCGGGACTCGATCCACGCGAGCAGCGCGAGGTAGTCGCCCTGCTCGGGGTTCACCTCCACGGCCTTCCTGACGAGCTCCTCCGCCTCGTCGAGCTTGTTGCGCTTCGTGAGGATCTGGGCCTTGAAGAACGACTCGTCCGCTTCGAGGTACCTCCGGACCACATCCTCCTCGCTCTCTCTGGGCGCGAGCGTCCCCGCCTGCTTGGCGCGGAGGAGGTCGAGGTAGTCCAGCCTCTTCTTCGAGTCCTTGAGGGTCTGGTGTGCGACCGAGATCCGCGAGAAGAGCTCCGCGAGCTGGAACTTGAGGTCCGCCATCTCGCCGGTGGCCCGGTCGGGGTGGAACTGCCGCGCCCGCTCGACGTACGCCCGCTGGATCTCCTTGTCCGAGGCTTCCGGCGGGACGCCGAGGAGCTCGAAGTAGTTCGCCTCGTCTCCCTTGGCGATCAGCTCCTCGGCCTCGGCGCGGTGAGCCGATTTTTCGGCGTCGATGAGCTCCCGTGACGGGGCGGGCGCCGTGGGTTCCACCGCTCGCGGCGGGGCCGTGCTCGGCCTCGGCCTGGCGGGCTCGGGAGCCGGCGCCGCACTCCGATCGATGCCGAGCGAGCCGGTCATGTGCAGGCAATGGACCACGGTGTAGACCGTGAACGGCGGCAGCCCGGAGCTCTGGACCAGGCTCGCCAGCGGCTGCGGCGTCCCGAGCGCGGATACCACGGATGCTTCCTCGTCGGTGAAACAGAGTCGGCTCACGTCGTCGGTGCGGACGGACAGGCAGAGCCCCGAGTCCTGCATCCCGGCGACGAGGGCGTTCAACCGCGCGAGGTCGTACGACTCGCGCGCACCGACGGCGATGACGGCCAGCGGATCGATGGCCGGAGCGTCGCTTCCTCCGAAGCCGGCGAGGAAGTCCTCGTAGTAAAACCCGTAGGTCCCGGACGAGACGACGAAGAGCCGGACGATCCGCCGCTGGACCTGGAGCGTGAGCGCCTCGACGATGTCCTGCTGCCTCGCGAACCCGAGCTGCATCGCGGCCAGGCCGGTGAGGACGCCGGCGGAGCCCGCGTACTCGAGGACCTCGGCGAGCTGATCGCCGGGCACGGCGCCGACCTCGACCAGGATGTCGCCGATCAGGTCCACCGGGTCCGCGAGCCGGACCTTGCTCGGGCATCCGTCCCTGAGCGAGATGCAATGGAGGCGCTCCGGGGTCTCCGCGATGACGACCGATCCGGAGAGGGCCTTCTGGTTGATGGAGGCGAGCAACCCGCCGAGCGGGGTGTCCGCCATCGCGCCGCTAGCGAGCGGTTGTGGCTCGGACATCGGTCGACCTCATCCGACCACCCGCCAGGTGGTCCCCCGCGGGCCATCCTCGAGGAGGATGCCGCGGGCTTTCAGGTCCTCGCGGACCTTGTCGGCGTCGGCGAAGCGACGCTGCGAACGGAGCTCGGCCCGGAGCGCGACGAGCCGATCGATCTCCCCGGGATCGATGGTCGGGCGCTCTCGCTCGACCGGAAGGAGCCCGAGCACCGCATCGACCCGATGGACCGCTGCGACGGCATCGCGACCCGCCTCGGCGCCGGGCTGCAGCCGGTTGAGGTCCGTCATGAGGCCGTGCAGCTCGGCCATGGCCGCGGACACGTTGAGGTCGTCGCACAGCGCCTCGCGCCAGCCCTTCTCGAAAGCGGCGATCCGTGCCCCCGTCGCGTCCATGCCGCCCTCTCCCGTCAGGCCCTGCATGCGCCTGATGAAGTTCTGCACGCGGCCGATGGTCTCCTGTGCGGCGACGACGCTCTCGTCGGAGAGGTTGCCCTGCTTGCCGTGGTGCATGGACAGGATGGCCAGCCGGACCGCGAGGGGGTGAACGCCGAGGTCCTCGACGTACCGCCCGAGCCGGTACGTGTTGCCGAGGCTCTTCGACATCTTCTGGCCGTTGATCATCAGGTGCTGGGCGTGGAGCCAGAACCGGGCGAATGGTTTCCCCGTGACCGCCTCGGCCTGCGCGATCTCGCTCTCGTGGTGCGGGAAGACGTTGTCCTCGCCTCCGGTGTGGATGTCGATGGTCTCGCCGAGGTAGTGGGTGGCCATGGCCGAGCACTCGATGTGCCAGCCGGGATATCCCTGACCCCACGGCGAGTCCCATTTCATGAGGTGAGATTCGTCGATCTTCCACAGCCGGAAGTCCTGCGGGTTGCGCTTGCCCGCGATCTGCTCCTCGCTCACCCTCCCGCCGGAGCCGGCGCGCAGGTCCTCGAGCCGCTTGCGGCTGAGCGCGCCGTACCTCTCGAACCGGCTGACGTCGAAGAGCACGGCGTCGCCGGACAGGTAGGCGTACCCGGCATCCATGAGGCGCGCGATGTGCTCGATCATGAGCTGGACGTGCTCGCTGGCCCGCGGGTAGTGATGGGCGCGGAGCATGCCGAGCGCGTCGAGGTCCTCGAAGAACGCGCCCATGTAGAGCTCGGCGACCTGCGCCGGGGTCCGCCGTTCGGCCCTGGCGGCCTTCGCCAGCTTGTCCTCGCCGCGGTCGAGGTCGTCCTCGGTCAGATGCCCGACGTCGGTGATGTTCATCACCTGCGTGACGGCGAGGCCCTGGTCCGCGAGCACCCTCCTGACGAGGTCGCCGAGGAGGAAGGACCTGAAGTTACCGACGTGCGCGTACGAGTAGACCGTGGGTCCACAGTTGTACATCGTGACCCGGGGCGGTGCGAGCGGCTCGAAGCGCTCGAGCTCGCGGGTCATCGTGTTCCTGAGACGAAGCGGCATGATGGGAGAAGTAAGCCATCTCTCACGATTCCGCGCAAGGCTCAGGTGCGGCCGTGTGCACGGCCGACAGGAGCCGCGCGTAGACCTGCTCGAGCTGCCCGGCGACGGCCTCCCAGGAGCGCGGGCTCCCCATGACCCGGCGCACGAGCTCGTCGAAGACGGTCTCGCGGCGCATCGAGGCGGTCGCGCGAAGGATCACGGCCAGCAGCTCGTTGGGATCGTCCTCGTGAACGACGAACCCGTTGCCGCTCTCGAGGCCGGGCTCGAGGTCGACCACGAGGTCACGCGCCAGCCCGGACGATCGGACGACGGGCAACGCGCCGTACCTGAGCGCCGCGAGGAGCGTCTCGGCGTCCGAGCGAAGCGGGGCGTCGAGCACGACGACGTCCGCGGCGGCGAGCAACTGGTGCAGCTCGGGCTCGCCGTGGGCGACTCGGGCGACCTGCCGGGGCCAGCGCTTCAGGAGCTCCGGGATCGCTCCGTCCACGGCCGGGTCCAGGCCCTCGGGGACGACGAGCTGGAGCTCGCAGCGCAGCAGGCGGTCGAGGATGCGCGCGAGCGTTCGAGCCATGTCCGTCAGCGGTGGCACGAGCCCCACGAGCGGGACTCCGGCCTGGACCGGCAGCCCGTGCCGGTGCTGGAAGTCGGCCTTGCAGATCGCTTTCCCGTCCGGCTGTCCGGCGTCGTACCGGGCTGGGAGCGCCGGGTCGGTGGCCGGATTCCATCGCGCGAAGTCCAGCCCGGGCGGGAGCGCCACGAGATCGAGCGCGCGGTGCCGCATCACGCCCTCGAGACCCGCTGCTCCCTCGCTCGTGAGGGTCTCGCCGAGCCGGGCGTGGCCGTCGAGCACCAGGCTGTCGGCGGAGACCAGCCCGGCCTTGAGGACGTTCAGATCACCGAAGAACTCGTACCCCTCCGGCGTGAACCCCTCCCACCCGAGCCCGAGCCGCTCCACCCACTCCCGTGAGCATCGTCCCTGATCCACCAGCCCGTCGAGGAAGAGCAGTCGCTTCGCGCCGGCGAGCCTCGGTGAGCGCGATGCCAGCAGAGGGAGGAGAGCGCCCGCGAGCGAGGCGCCGTGGACCACGTGCCAGTCGACGGACTCGGCCGCTGCCAGATCGATGGCGGCGCGGCACAACGCCGCGTGCCACAATGGCTGGTCGCCGCTCCCCTGCGCGACCCCGGCCTCGGCGTGGGCGTCGTTGACGAGGAGCTTGACCTCGACGCCGCTCGGGAGCCGTCCGTCGAGGACGTGAAACGCGATCCGATCTCGCGGGAAATCCACGACGACCGGCGTCAAGCGGCGCGCGAAGCTGAACCGTTCGAGGTTCGCGCTCCCGCCCGCGGGGGCGCAGGCCATCACCTTGTGTCCGAGGGTGCACAGCGCGGTGCAGAGGTGGCCTACCCTGCGCGCGAGCGGCGCGTCACCATGGATCGGAGAGAGCTCTGTTGCGACGAAAAGGAGGTTCATGTTTCCTCTGTGGCGGATGACACGATGCGGAGGATGGGGATGTGACGCGAGGCGCGATCAATCTTCTTCTTCAGGGACATCTTGCCCGACGTCGTCATCGCCCTCGAGATCATCACCTTCCGAGACCGCTTCCTCGGCGGCCCAGGACTCCTCCAGGTCCTTGTCGATGCACTCCTCAGGCTCGACCCGGCGCCGTGTCTGGGGAGGATCGAAACGTTGGATGTGGAGCGTCTTCTCGCCCTTCTTGCCGACGTTCAGGGTCCCCTTCACGACCACGGACGCGCCGAAGTGGTTGTTGATGGCCCTGCCGGTCTGGTTGAGCTCGGTCCAGAGGTCCTCGCCCCCGTCTCCGATCAGCCGGAGCCTCCACTTGCCGGTCGTCCGGTCGTACACGGGTCCGGCGACCTTGACAACGAACGAAGTCATGGGTCCATCCACGGGTTGCACCATGATGACGCCTCATCAGCCCTCAAGGGCCATTCATGCCACCTTCGACGCGTCTCTGCAACAGGGTTTTCGTTTGTGGTCGCCTCGCTATTGAAGATCCACCAGTCCAAATGATTTCAGCAGGATGCTTGCGATGTCCGAGGTGGGACCCGGCGCGCTCCGCGTCTCGTCCGGGCGACAGCGTCCCGCGGCGAGCGCCAGAGCCCGAGTGGCGCGGGGACTCTCCAGCGTACTTCCGTGCCGCGCACGACTGGGGTAGTGTCACCCCATGGACAGCCAGTTGCAGCCCGGTGACGGAGCCAACCCCTTCGCCCCGCCACGGAGCCACCTCCTCGACACCCCCGCACCGCGCACCGAGGCCCCTGCCCTGACGGTCGTCGCGATCTTCAACATCATCCTCGGCGTGCTCACCTTCGGGTGGACGCTCATGTGGATCGCCGAGCTCGTGCTCTTCGCCACGGGGTTGGTCCCGTCCACGCCGAACGACGAGGTCTCCAACATCGCGGCCATGGTCATGGTCGTGTTCCTGCTCGTACTGTCCATCGCGGCCGGAGCGCTGCACCTGCTCGCCGGAATCCGGCTGCTCAGGCCGCAGCCCGGCACGCGGGGGCTGGCCATCGCGTCCGGGATCGCGGGGACGTGCAGCTTCTGGACGTGCTGCCTCTGGCCCCTGGCGATCGGGGCCGGCGTGTGGACCCTGGTCGTCGTGCTCGGAGAAGCAGGGCGACGGCACATCCCCTGAGACTCGTGGAACGCGATGGCGAGGTCCCGCGGATCCGCCTGGCCGCGTGACGGACGTGTAAGCGCCGCTCCCGTGCTCCGTTACCTCCTCGAAGGAGGTCTCCATGCACATGCTTCATGTCCTCGTCGTCCTCGCGGCCGTCACGAGCTGTCAGGACGTCGGCGGCACGCGGCCCCCGGACAGGGCGGCGGCGGCCGACGCGGCAGGCCCGTCCGGTGAGCCAGCACCGACGACCGGCGTGCCGGCGGAGCCCATGGTGATCCGGGAAGCCAGTCTCGAGATCGAGGTCGAGGACTGCACCTCGACGGTGGACTCGCTCCGGCGTATGGCCGAGGAGCGCGACGGTTTTGCTCAGAGCGTCGCCTTCCGAGCCGACGAGACGAACGGATCGCGGTCCGCGACCATCATGATCCGGGTCCCCGAGGCAGCGCTCGACCGCGTGCTCGACGAGATCGATGCACTTGCGGCCGAGGTCCGCTCCAGGTCGGTGTCGGCCTCGGACGTCACCGAGGAGTATGTGGACATCGAAGCCAGGCTCGCCGTGAAGCGGGGCCTCGAGCAGCGATTCGTCCAGCTCCTCGAACGCGCTCAATCCACGAGCGAGGCGCTCGAGGTCGAGCGAGCGCTCGGCGCCGTGCGCGAGGAGATCGAGCGGATCGATGGCCGCCGGCAGTTCCTGCGGGACCGCGTCCGGATGGCCACTGTCACCGTGGAGGTGGTCGAGCCGGTCCCCGTGCTCGCCACGTTGCGGACAGCCGCCTCGATCGGCGGGCGGATCTGCCTCGCGATGGTCCAGGCCGTCGTGGCCTTCTGCGTTGCGACGGCGCCTGTGCTGGTGGTGTCCGGCCTCGTGCTCGCGGTCGTCGTGCGCCGCCGGAGGCCTCGCTGCGTGGTGTGAGGTCGAGCTACTCCGCTGGCGGGGCTTCACCGCCCTCCGCGGGCTGCTCGCCTCCCTCGGCCGGCGCCGCTGCTGGCTCGGCCGCGGCCGGCTCCTCGGCCGCCACGGGCTGCGGCGTCGCCTCGGCCTGCGCCGAGATCAAACTGCGGTTGGTCTGGATCTCGGTGGTCAGCGACTCCGACGTGCTCCTGAGCTGGGCGTCGAGCGAGTCGAACCGCGCATCGATCATCCCGCTCAGCAGGTAGAACCCGACGAAGAACGCGACGACGATCACGACCATTGTGGCAATACGCCAGGGATCGAACTTGCTGGACCCATTGTCTCCCGCCATGACTTCCTCCTAAAAAAAGTTTTTTTTGGGGCTCACCCCACTTGATTTCGGGACGATACGCCGATCACCATTGCCGGTCCAGTGTTTTTTGACCGTGATATCAAGGGAGATCTGTGCACGAGCCGGCGTGGCGGCTTCAGCGGAAGTCCACCTGCGTGACACGCTCGCGCGAGGCGATGAGGTCCCGCACTCGGGCCCGGAGCCCCCGGTCGGTGATCGGCTCGACGACCGAGACCACCCGCCCCTCGTCGTCGTGGTCTGCGTGCCACTCCCGGACGAGGCCGATGACCGAGGCGAAACCGCACCCTCCGAGACCGCAGCAGGACGTGTCGATGACCGCGTGGCCTACGACGTAGAAGACCTCACCTCCGGGTGGCTCGGCGAGGGGCAGCCGGACCTCGCGGGTGAGTGTGTAGCTCCCCGCGATCGCCACGACGGGCCGCTCGAGCTCCTGGTGGACGTATCGGAGCGTGGTCACGGCGCGTCGCCCGGTGTGTCCGCCGCCGCGCGTGGCATGCGGTGGCGCTGCTCGACAGGGTCGGTGCGCGGGATCAGCGAATCGAGGGCATTCCGCATTGGGCGCACCTCCAGATGTCCCAGGTCGATGCGCCTGTCACCTCCGCCTTCACCCTCGCCGAAGCCGACGCGGTCACCGGTGCGCCGGTCGAACATCCCGACGCGGACGTCGTAGGTGCCGGGCACGAGCCCCACCGGGAGCTGGACCAGCACGCGGTCCTCGATCACCTGCCCGGGACGCCACCGGTCCGCCGGATACAGCCAGTCCCCGGCGGGGTGGTCGAGGGACGTGCGCGAGGCGGGTTGCCCCCGCCTGTCCAGGTGCACGAAGATCAGCAGGTCCCGCGAGCGCCGGCCCGGCACGCGCCACCACGTGGTCACGAAGACCTCGTGGCGCTCGACCACGACGTCGCGCTCGACCCTCCCGCCGAGCAGCTCGACGCCGTTGTCGAACGACGCCCGGGGCCCGGGGAGATCCCCGGGCGCCTCCGCCAGCACCACCTCCGAGGGCGTGCGCTCCCACAGGTCCCGGCGCATGAACGTCGAGAGGTAGTACACCGCGGAGCGCTGCCACGTGCGGACGTGGACATAGCGCGCCCTGAAGCGCGGGTCCGAGTAGAGGAGGCAGTCGAACTGGGTGTTCCGGAACGAACCGGACCTGCGCAGCACCTCCTCGGGGTCCTCAGTGAAGAACCGGCGCGCCACGTCGTCCACCTGACCGCGCGACGGCCACGGCACGAGCACCACCCATTCGGGTCGGCGCTCGAACACGTAGTCGCGGAAATCCTCGCAGAACGCTCCGCCGCTCCGCGCCCGGGTCGAGCCGACGAAGGGGTGGATGCCGTGACGCTGGAGCAGGAGCGCGACGTTCCGATCGACGAGCCCCACGAGGTCCAGGAAGCGCAGATCGGGCGCGTGGTAGGGCGTGGCTCCCATGTCCTGGAACGCCACGAGCTCACCCGGCCGGCTGTGCCGGGTGAGGAACTTGCCCAGGTCGGGGTGGTTCGTGCCCGAACACCCGGCGTACCCGGCGTTCCCGGCCATCTCGCGGAACGTGAACGCCAGGTTCGTCCAGCACCCCGCGAGCACGACGATCCATCCCACCGCGCAGGGTACCCAC
>Ga0233425_10004689_pt1 | contig 22605 bp, 16 predicted proteins | sample Watercolumn_Towu_2_FD_181712 | JGI IMG/M metagenome (GOLD analysis project Ga0233425, IMG submission 181712) | Freshwater microbial communities from Lake Towuti, South Sulawesi, Indonesia - Watercolumn_Towuti2014_140_MG | ecosystem: Environmental > Aquatic > Freshwater > Lake | place... | reverse complement strand
CGTAGACATAATACATGGGGGGCGACCATCTGGATGGCAGGATGGCAAGCAAAGCGTGGCGTAGAGTTGCAGAATCTCGCGACCCCGGCGCGATTCGAACGCGCGACCTACAGCTTAGAAGGCTGTTGCTCTATCCAGCTGAGCTACGGGGTCGTTGTTTTTCGACGAGATTCGAACACTCCTCATGCAGCGTCGAGAGACTGTTGCACGCGTGTCAACGCGGTGATCAACAATTTCATCAACACTTCTTTGTATCTCACCATAGACGGAATCGCCCCAATCCGGTCATTCGCCTACGCCAATAGGCTGCAATCCGAAGAGGGGCAATCCGAGAAACCTTGGTTCTGGCGTATTGAATGATTTGAACTGCAGGCCAAATATACGGAAGAAAGGACGCGACTGCAAGGGCATGAATTATGCGATTCAACAGCTCACACGTTTTCGTATTGCGAGGGCAGATGCGATCACAGAGCCAAATCAATTCTCTTGACCGTCGAGTGCATCTCCGCACCGGCAAGATGGGCATATCTCTGTGTTGTTTTCACATCCGAATGGCCCAGCAGAACCTGGACCTGATAGATCGAAACATCCTTCTTGACCAGCCAGCTTGCGAATGTGTGGCGGAGCGAATGGAATTTCAAACGATCATTCAGCCCAGCGACACGGACATAGTGCTTGAACTTGTGAGACACATAGCTTTGAGTTAGCGGCTTCCCAGCGCTTTCAAATACATAGCCGCAATCCGCTGAGGATGCCCTCAGACGGGCGAGAATCCCATGAACCGTCTCGTTCATTGGGATGGTTCTGCATTTGCCGTTTTTCGTTAAGAAGCCTCTTGTGTTTGTAACCAGAATCAACTTCCTCTCGAACTCCACGCTTTGCCAATCGAGGTGTAGAATTTCTCCTTGCCTCATGCCGGTAAGTCCTGCGAAAACGAACAGATCCTTGAGTCTGTCCTCCGCGACCGCGCCCAAGAGCCGACGGAACTCGTGCTCAGACAAGAAGAGCGGCAATTGATCCGGGACTTTCAACTGAGAGGATTTCACGAATGGGCTTGCTCCAATCAGCTCGAGCCGGACAGCTAAGCTGAAGGCTGCCTTGAGGGCACGAAATTCGATATTTACAGTCGTGGGAGCGCACGTTTCGAGTCTTCGTGACTTGAACAATTCAACGTCGAGTGGTGTGTATTCTCGAAGATTCCTGTCTCCAACTAACTTGCGAAACGATTCGAAAGCCGGCCTATAAATCCGGACCATGGTCGATTTCCTCAGATTTCCGTTCTGAATATTCTCGAACATCTTGGAAAACTCCGTCAGAAGCATGTCACGCGGTTTGATCTGAGGATCGCATCGATGAGGTAGGCAACTTTCATCAAGCTCGATCATCTTCGGTACAAATCCCCTTTTTCAGGATCCCTAAATGTGAAACGATGCCCAGTTGAGACTCGTATCGCTGGGCCGGCTGTGCTACAGGACAATTGCGCGACCAGGAATAGTTCTTTTTTAGGGTCCGGTAGAAGACCGATCATGGTTCTTGGCGGTCAAATCGTTCGAATTTTTGAGGATTGGGCGCCGTTAAATCTGCTATCTGCTCGCGCTTTTGCTCCTCGATGCACATCCTCGCCCCCGTGGATCCCGCCATCATGGCTGTAGTACGCCATCACTCGTCTACACACATTGGACAGAACGCGTCCGTGTGTTCAAGATCATGTTTCCGGCAATACTGAATAGGTGCAAGAGAATCAAACGCGCCGGCTGATTCACCTTGTTCCCTAACCAACTCTTGAATCCTGTTCTTATCCTCAGAAGCTAAAGCCAGAGCAGATGTAGATACAGATGTAGAAGGCTTCGAAGAAACTTTGAAGCCTGAATGATAATTATCCAATGATTTAAACAGCCGCGGGATTTCGATCACGAGGGTTTGACCCTGTAGAGATGAATTGATTGCGTGAATGTTCTGCAAATGATCGAGGAATGAAATCAGTTTTGCTCGCTTGCACCCGAACGCGGCGGCCAGTTCTGAAGAGACAAAAGTAGCCTCAGCCTTCTTCGGGTTGTCTGATTGCATCTGGACACAGACCAATTCAACAAGCGTCCAATACGCGCCAATTCCCCACAGACCGAACCGTGCTCGGATGGAGACCAGTTTATCATCCGTATTGGCATCAGACATGTGCTTGAACCATTTCATCACAGACCCGTCGGCACGAAATCAAAACCGACAGTAGAGGGTGGAGCGTATCCCTCATGCTGTCGGTTCGAATGTGTTGTGGAGTGGAACTGCAGGATTCGCATCAAGGAAGATTCGCTCTTTTGATGCGACTAAAGATAATGGAAATTTGCAGACCTCCGAGGAAGTATGATTCCGCTATTTCGGAAGTTTGCTTCCGGAGATTCCCATTCGTTTAGGGGGAGGGAATAGAAGAGGCCTTTTTTAGGAAGGGTCTAACAGTACGATAACTCCGAACAAACGAATCACACTTGTCGGGGGCGAGTCCGAATCTCTCAGCCGTCTTCTCGTAGGCGACTTTTTGGCTATGGAGCTCGTCCCATTTGGCTTCGAAGTAGACAAACATGTCAATGGTGTACTTCTTGTTTGGTAAGAAAAGTCGCTGGATGGCAAATTGCGTGCGAAGCTTCTCAAAGTCCCGCCGCGTTATTAGGTCTCCTTTGCGTATAGTCTGCTCGACCCAGTCCAAAGCTCTTAGAAAACCAACAGCGAATCCGCTGCCCGCGATTTCTTTACCTCTTTCCAGGAAATGCGTTTGCAGCGTTTGAGCTAATCCAATGTAATGCATAAGCTCTAGTGCTGGCGAGACCCTGAGAACGCTGTCGAGTTGACCCCTCTCCCGCAATGTGCGTTCAAGAAGAACCTTCTCATCTTCCATGATCGCGTTGGCTTCAGTCGATATTTGGTTTGAAAAATCCTTAAATGGCGGGGGCTTCACTTTTCTTTTCATAGCCTCGGATTCCTGCGATTTGGTGGGCCAAGCGAAAATTGTCACATCTTTCCAGAGAATAAAGATGGCGGTGTCCAGATATTCTTTGCCGGCACAGCCTGGACATCTCCAGATCCATTCACCTTACTTGGATCCTGTTTACGCTCTTCTCCTCTGACAAGAAGAATTTGAGCTATCTCACCCAACTCACTTACTACATCCGGGTCCTTGCCAACCGCATCCAACAGCATCAAGGTTTTCAAGTTTTCTTTGTCGCCCACTGATATGTTTCTCGCATTTGTTCTAACCTTCGGTTGTCCCTTCTTTCAGCCTCTGCCTCGGTGATAGGATTAGGACCACTGGCGTCCGTGGTATTCAGCTCGAAGAGCTGGGGGCAAAACATCGAAGGTATTTGACCCTATCCTTCCTTTATCTGCACTTCGATACTACCCTCCTCTAAGGGCTCTGTCACTGCATTCCTCATCCAGTTTCTGTCTATCCCGTCAGACTGCTCTGCGACAACGCGAAGGTCAATAGCACCCGCTTTCTCTGCGAGATTTCCAAGAGCGTTGAAGGCCTTGTACAGATCTTGCTTGGTCAGTCTCATCTCCAATGAGACCCTCTTGATGGTGGATGATCCAGGCTCATTTTGGGGGGGGCTTGAGGATGGTGGCTGAGAGGCCGCCTCATCTGGTCCTTGTGGCTTCTCCCCGCTACCAGAAGTCGCACCGGCCTCGACGACGCATTCCAGTATGAAGAGGCACCCTGAATCAAGATCGAGCTCATCCGCGGAAATCGATCGGCTGACAATTGCGTCCTCGCGACTCACAAGATACTTACCATCTTCTTCCCTAATTCGACTCTTCAATGCGTAGGCAAAGTGACCACTAAGTATGCCGCTCGCTATTGCATCCAACAACACTCGCTCAGATACTATCCGGGGAAAATCAAGGCTCTGGAAAAAGGCATCCCGGAGCACCCTCGTATCAACTGTCCGCGTTTGCCCAGCTTCCTTTCCGATCTTCATGAGATCCACAATTTTCAGCGATTTAACGGTCGTAAACACCCTCCGAGTTACATCCTCGAGTAGCTCCCGCATACGCTCGTGAACCCCCTGCTCCTTCATGGGGCGACCACCAATATCCACCTGATCGAGTGCCGGATGACCGTCCTGAATCTTCAGCAACCAGACAGAATTATACAGCTTCCTTAGGCTTGCCTCAAAAGCACCCTGTTCGGTGCCTTCTCGCTCTCGGAGTTGATCGATCTGCTCCTTTGAGAGCTTGTAACTTGATCTCTTCTTCTTAACTGCTTCCACTGCAAGAACATGCCGAGCCGCAGACCGAAGCCCTTCGATCTGTCTCTTCTCAGGTATCGCCAAACCAACGGCGTTGCGGTAGAGACGAAGTTGTGATCCATATTGAGTGAGATAATCAATGGCCCTTCTCTCTCGCTCTGGCTTCTCTGAGAACTCAAGAGGTAGATACGCGACGATAAACCTGGGCTCCTTGTCGGGAATGGCGCTGCTATCTTGCGGCCACACCACCGCGGCATTCGTCACCGCGGCAACGCGCCTCTCAATCTCATCATGGACGTATCTTCGAATATCCTCTGGGTGGACGCTCTCATCTTCGATCAGCTTGTTGACATTCGGGGTTGTCTTGTAACTATAGCGGAGCCCGTCATAGTGAAGGTACAAGCATTCCTCTCTGAGCTGCTTCAACACTGATTGGGCCGTGATACTATCAAGGTCGGGACCAAGGGTGGACTCAAGTAATTCTCTCTCGGTGACACCGGGTGGAAGCATCTCACCCACTTCTTGACGCTGGATTCCGCCAAACGAATACATGAGAATTGCGGTGGCCATCCTCGTGGCGGGTCGCACCAGTGAAAGGGCAGGATTCTGTTGAGCCAACTGAGCGTCGATGCGTTTCGCCCGTGCATTCGGTCCTACGAGGTCGTGCTCAATCACCGCCTGATACTGTTCTCTCTGACCCACTTCAGTGAAGAAAGCATTTCGTACGTCAGCATCCTCAAGCGGAATGTCACCGGGCCCCACATGGTAACTCTGTCTTCCCAAGGCCTTCGACTTGTACAAGACTGCAGCGAGAAACCTCAGGGCTCCACGGGTTCGTTGGAAGTCATTTATCGACGCCCAACGCTCTTTCATCAAATCAATCAGACTCACGTGGAATGGAAATGAAGACTGAAGTCGATTCGTAATCAGTATATTCTCATCCTGTGCAATTCGTCTCCCGGGTTCGTCCGGGGCCTCTGCGGTCTTCCACTTGGTAACCTCAGCGGCGATTGTCTGCCCAGCGTTATTCGCGAACTCCTTGTTCGGCGACTCCTGCAATAGGCGCTTCTTGAGAACATCCAGAATCTCATCACCGGCGACAGGTTCTCTTTTTGCGTCCACGCGTCCTGCGAGATGATCAAGAGAGTTCAATAGGCCGATATTCTCGAGTGCCTCACGTCCACTGGCTTGAAGCGAATAGACTATGACCGCTTTCGATGACCCAGCAACTTCAGTGGTTAACGTTTGCAGGAACTCCAAGGCTTGCCGACCAAGATTTGAATCACCCACCGCGATGCCCATCGCACGCTCAACGTAACGTAGGACCTCGTCAAATAGAATCAACGTAGGTTGATCACCCAGCATCTCTTTCACGATCTCGCCACCAGGTGCAGTGCGGGCTTCTTCCTGCCTTCTCATCAGGTCGAAACATCCCAAGTTCGCTGCGAGTGCGCCCCACAGCGTGTGTACTGTGACAGCTTTGATTGTTGTACCGGCCACAGGATCGAATTTCTCGCCATCTAATCCAGCAATTCGGACTTCTCCAGGATTTGGCCACGACTTTGCTTCTCCGACAGCTTGTTGAAACAGCTTGAAATTCTTGCCAGCATGGTACAAAGCCAAGAGCACGTGAGACTTGCCTCCCCCAAACGGAGATCGAAGTTGTAGGACTCGATCACCAGGGCCGCCGGATAGAAGCGTGAGCACCTCATGAAGAAGGCGCGTTACTCCGCTTGTCAAGTGCGTCGCCAACCAAAAGGATCGCCCATCGCGATAAACCAGAGGAACACCCTCAGAGTTTGCGAGCACCCCTCCGAAGTCGATCGCGAATGTGGAGCGGTTCAGCTCTCCCGATTCAACATCAGGATGAAGTCTTACACCTTCAAACCATGGACGTAGTTTTTCTGACATTTCGGTTCTACCCTCTTAAGTCTCCAGCCTGGTTAGTTCGAGCAACATCGTCTCAGGTAGCGACACAACTACTATATCATTATCGCGACCACCACCATCATCATCACGACCACTCTACCTCCATACCCTCCACCACAGCACCGCCCATGCCGTCATCGAGCTCGCTATTTATTCTCTCGGTAGTCCTCAGCGCATCGCCGCAGATACTTACTGCTTGACACACGGCAATACTCTTTGGAGCCATTTTCGAAGAGAAGGTGCGGCATATATTGACCAGATCTTTGGAATGACCTTACAAACTCTTTCTCCTGGTCAGTCCACACGTTGCTGCAGATCCGGTGCAAGAAATCCTTTGATGACTCTTTCATTTCATCGAGAGTCGGCCTTTGAGGCTTGATATCATTGTTGTCGCCTTGTCTCAAATATGGATCGAGCTCTGTTTCGATTTCGTGATCACGACAATGTCGTACACCGTCACCTGACAACAAATGGAGATTCTTCACACGAGGCACCGCTTTCAGAATAAAGGCCTTCCTCAGACTGTTCATATCAAGATCAGAATCTTGACTCCTAATGAGCCTCTCGATCCTTGATACGTCAAATAGATGTCGTGCGAGTTGGGTGCTATAAAGGTCAGAAACATCCCAAGGTCTTGGATCATCCGTAGCCTTGTAGATCACGGCCACAGCCTTGCCAGCCCACAGTTCGCAAGGGTGAGCTATTCGGAACTTAAGGCCCTCGAACGGGTCATCCTCGGATAGCATGGGCATAGATAGCTGTACCGGGTCATATACCATGGTCTTCTGGAGATAACTGATGTCAAACTTGACTTGGCCTGTTTCGCGCGCAAAATTCGCACGATATTCAAATATCAAACGAAGTTTCTCCGCACCTCGCTCGGTTAGACGCTGCTTCTCAAATGGATCCATGTCTAACGAAGCGGCGATTCTTGTAAGAATGGCGCGGTCGTGCTCGATCAGTGACGGCTCAAATGAAGTACTGCCTTGATCGAAGTCAAGATCAAGGTCTACCGATAGGCGCGGCAGGTTTTTGTCGAACAGGTTGATCGCAGTGCCACCAATCAGGACATAATGTTGCGAGAGTTCGGGATCCTCGCTGATTTTCTTGAGCAACAGCTTCAAGTTAAGCACTTGCTCAACAACTTCTGGCAGAAACAATGTATTGGCTCTGATCTGCTCTACGAGATCGGGATCAACCGCCATGGTACCTTCCCATCCCAAGCACGTCTTCTGGCACAATCAGGTTCCACTCTATGATCAACTTGCCGGTCTTCGCCTCCCGTCCAAGGAAGTAGTCTGGATGCTTTGGTATCCTTTGTCGAATCCTATAGAGTACGGCATCACTGATGCCCCATCTCGACCTGAAGAACTGAAGAAAGAGGCCAACGCGGGCATACAGAACGGGAGAGGCAAACGATGAAAGGCATTCCTCAATCTTCGTTGAGTTGACATATGGAACACCCTCAAACGAACGAAAGAGTTGTTCAAATCCGCCAGCGTATTTGAAGCTTCGCAGGCAGTCAACGAGCGTTCGCTCTAACGAAGCGACCTCTACTACCATCCCCTTGTAGGGAATCTTGTCTATTGAGATATCTCGATGTGGCAATGTCACGTTTTGGTAACGTACGCCTTGATACGTAAGATCCCGAAATTTCCGTTTGGTGGCAATGTAGTAGATGTTGTGGATAGAGTGTGATTTGCCGTGAAAGTTCAGGGCACTTGCGTAGCAAATAATCGCTCCGGGTGCAATGCTCGCGGCCAATTTGGTCGTATCTGCAGCAGCTCTCTTGTAGTCCTCTCCTGGCTCAACCACGAAGTAGATGCCTCTTCTCCCACTGATTGATTTGATCGCTGGCGGACTTGCGACTTTTGCGGCATGTAGTAATTCCTTGACATCTTGGCCTTCGAAGTCCCGAGCAAGTTGCTCCCTCCTGAACACCCCTTGTTTTCGGTATTTCAGATACAGTTCATTCATCGGGTTTACCCTTTACTTGCACGTTTTGCGCGATGGGTGGAGTTTTCTGCCTCCATCGCGCTTTTCCTGCCAATGCCAACTGGGAGAAAGACCGGCCGCTGGCGGAAAATGCGCGATAGGTGAGGAAATCGCCCCCTACCGCGCAAATCCCGCAAGTAGATAAGTTCAACCATCAGGTCCTACTTCCGCCTAATCAAATCCACCTTGATAATCGATCCCCAGTTACTTACGAGCTTCTGCAACGCCACATGTTCAGCATCCGTCGTGACGAGCGTACCACCACCTTCCAATCTCGAACCGGCAAGAGCTTGTGCAACAAGCCGCAGACGTTCGGTCTCCGGCGCTGATGCATCCAAAAACTTGGGAATCTCTGAAATCCGATTCTCCATGAGCCACAAGAGCCTGTGTAGCACGTCGATGAGCGATGGAGCAGACAGCCCAAAGTGCGCCTCAATTCCCAGACCCTTGTTACCCCCTCGCACTGCAAAGTCTTGCAGGCTGTACTTATTTCCGTTCTTTTCAAGGAGAGGAGCACTGCCATTGGAAAGCCCCTGCGAACCGTCCAGCTCAACATGTAACGGATACGAGAAGACAATCGCCTCGCCAGCGTTAATCTCGATACTGCCGTACGCATAACGCCAAAGGACGTAGAAGCGTGTGACTGGGTCCACGGCCGAGATCGACGACCTCGAACCGAAGAGGTATTCGAGGATAACATCCTGCACCACACCCTCCACCTCGGAAAGAAACCTCTCCGGAGCAACCTCGTCACCGTTTGGAAGTTCGACCTTTGCGTATTGCGTGAACGCCCTCATACCTGCGCCGACAGCGGCAATGACCAAGTCCGCGCCGGTAATGCCCATCTTCCAGAGTGTATCCACGCGTTCGCGGACGATACGTTCCAGTTCCGGACGGACTTCCTTTTCGTATGATCCAATCTCTTTTCCTTCGCGCTTCCGAGCAACGAGGAAGATACTGGAAGCGAGAGCAGCTGAGTCCATTGCCAGAAGGCGCGATTTCATCTCCGTATTGATAGGCCAAGCTTCGGTCACTTCGAATCCTGCGCGACGGAGCGCATCCACCAGCGTGGACCAGCCCAGGGTGGTTTTGTGAGCATAAACGACAGTCAGCTGACCGTTCGGCTTGAGGACACGGCTCGCTTCAGCGAAAGATTGCGCCATCATATGTTCGTAGGCTGTTTTAGCTTTTGCTCTCGAGCCATCATGTCGTACCGGATCCGCGACCGCCTCGGCCTTTTTCGGCGTACCTTCCGAGGCGAAATGTTCTGGATAGAGGTGACCGATTGTCCGCTTGAGCCATACATAAAAAAAGTCAGCAAGTTTGGCGTAGTCCACGTTGTCGTAGTATGGAGGATCAGTGATAACAGCGTCGAAAGAGGCGTCAGGCCAAGGCAACTCTGTGGCGTTGCCTCGGAAGACCACACCCGCCCGCCCTTCGTGCCTTGCTATCACTGCCTGTATCTTCTTCAGCATCTCACGCCAATCTCCAGATGCTCCGCCGAACGGATTGGGCTCTGGGAAATCCCAAACCATTGGAAGCGCTTGCCGCGAAAACGTATGCACGAGTTGCTGGGTTGTGCTTTTCCAATGACAAAGGGAACTTGAATAGTCGGCCAGTGTGTCGTTCACCATTCCTAAACATGTAACGACAGATCGACTATGCGGTTCACTATGACCGGCTCTGAGAATTTCGTTCTCCGCTTCTCGCACCACTTCAGCGAATGTGAGCAGACAGAGCATTTGTCGATCACCAAATAGGTCACCGAACGTGATCAAACCGTAAGGGAGGCAGATTCCGCCCGTCATCCGAGCTTCAATTGGCTCGCTGGGCACTGTCGTACCAATCCGGTTGCACAACTCATCAATTCGTTTTCGCAGGACGTTTCCATCGGGAACATACCCTCCGTAGTCGCTGGCAGAGAGGTATATTTTCCCCTTCTTCGCGGGGTGAGCGCAGACAATCGCCATCATTTGCTGCCCCATCTGCTTTGCACAGCCTTGGGCTTTGACGTATTTGAGGTCTGCAACAGTCCCACAGAACGGGCACGTGGCATTCCCGCCTTTGGAGAATGAAGAGGGGTCGAATCCCAGACTCTTTTCATTTGTCGCTTCGATCACCTGAAAGCGAACAGTCTTCTTGCCCCTTGGAGCGATCATTTTGAGCGCCACGAAACGGCCCTTCTTCTTACACAGCCATGTTTGAAGGACCAAAGGCACAGTCGCGCCACACATCGGATTCTTGCATTGCACAGTGCGAGTCCAGAGGTAGGCAAGCGGGGTGAGGAATCCAGTCGGTGTTTCAGTCGATGACTCCTGTTGCCCCAACTTCTCGAATCCTTTTCCAGTAAGTTCAGTCTGTGCCCTACCGAGGATTACCTTGGACTTGGCAACTTTCGGATCAGGAATAGGTGGGTAGAGATCGCCAATCTCTGCCTTGACTCTTTTCAAGACCCAATCACCCCAGTAACGTACTTCACTCGCCAAGCCTCCCCACGTCCCATTCTTGCCCGTCATTCCTTTTGCATCAGCGTCGGGCTCACCATATTTCTGAGGATAGACAAGGGTGCATAGTTCGATGATATGAGCAACGGGATTGAGATCAAGTGCGTATGCCTCGCAGCCGAGGTGGAGAGCTTCGAGCGGGATTGCCCCACTGCCAGCAAAAATATCCAATACCTTGGGCCTGGGAGCCCTACCTTCTTCAATGTCTTCCACTCTGACCCGATCGCCGGTTTCTCGCGTAAGCCGCTCAGCATGAGCTTCGAGAATGTGCAGCTGCGCTTCTTTGATGACATCGGGGTTGCCCGGATATTTGCACAGTCGCCCGATGAACTTGGCGGCATTCGCCCTGCCGAGGCTTTGCTTTTTGTTATCGGGTCCATTATCCGGTATGAAGCGATTCGCCGGTACGAGCTCACTATAAACCGCGGCACGACACGCCACCAAGGGCCGGGTTGCCCACCATTTGTGTATCTGATGAGGATGTCCAAATGGCCTTCCGAATCGGCTTTTCTTGTAGGATTCTTCATCCTTACACGATTCTCCGATGGCTTGTATGGGAAGGAAGTCTTCTATCAGTCGTTTGTCGCTCATGATCAAGGTTTATGTGCAAATTTGTTTATGACATCTGCTGAAAGTTCGTACTGGCTTATCGACATCACCTCATGTACGTACGCGCCGAGAATTTCGGCAGGGTTTTGAATCAACAATAACTCGGAATCACTCTCGCTCGGATTCCATACGACATAGAGCCAGTACGTGTCTTTGAGTTGCTTCGCCTTTCTCCACTCGTTTTCCGTCAGCCGAATGGACTCTCCCCCCCTGCGCCCTTTTACTTCGATCCTGCGCACATCCCGTCTGCCCGTTTGCTCCTCCGGCTGGCTTTGAGAACGTATATCGAAACCAATCTTGTACAGTGAAACATCCTCTGTCTCCCATCCGCGCCCTCGCTCATATTCTATGGAACGTTGCATTGCAGACATTTCGCTTTTTCGTTTCGCTTCCAGATCTTCGACGAACTGTTGGGTCTTGGGAAACTCTCCTGGTGGCAGCACATAAAACGAGGCAATGTAGCGAACGGGACCGGACCGGACCACACCGATATTGCTTAGTGCGGCAAGCCTATCTACACGCCTGCGCTCGATGTTTTCGACCTCACGCTCAGACTCACGTAAGGCAAGTTCCACTTCGTGCTCTCCACCTTCATAACGCGCACGCAAGTCCATCGCCCTCCTCTGCGCGGCCCAAAGTCTCTCATCAAAAGTACGCTTCGTGTGTTCTTCAATGATGTCCTTCTGTTTCAGGCGCTCGTCGAGCCGTTCCATCCTGCGCTGCAATTGGAGACTACCGCGAAGATACAACTCCGCTCCTTCTCTTGAGAATCTCGGGATGGCAACGTCCAGGTTTTCAACTGGTGCAAAATCATGGATCAGATCCGGTGGAACCATTGTGAGATTCTCGCCATGTTGTTGAACCGCAACGAGCTCGGCGTAGAGCAAAGTGTTCGGCCTTGGATAGTCGCCCACGATCTGCATCTCAAAGAAGTGAAGGAAATAGTCTCCCGCTGCATCCAAATCAACAAATACTCCACAACGACCTAAAGCAGCAGTTAATCTTAGATGGAGCTTCTCTTCCACCGCTCCGTAGAGAGGGTGACCAGGCGAAATCAGAGCGGCGTCCAGATGACGGTCCTGGTCAAGATGCTCCTTGTAGAATGTTATCTTGTTATAGTGATCCTCAGCTTTGCCGAAACGTTTGACAGCGCCGAGGCTCTCGGATCGCAGGTCCTGAGGTACATAGGGCACTCGTAGCAACCCGTCGGCACGCCGCTCAACTTTAAGTCCGATAGTCTGGGCAGCTTTGAAGAACTGCTCAGCGATGTATTCCGGCATTAGTCGCTTCTCCTCGGCAACAAACTTCTTTTGAAGCACTGATGGAAGATCAACGTACTCTCTTGCCAACGCTATGCCGGTTTCGTCCTCGTACAGGCGGAGCCGATCTGGGGAGAGATTGGTAATTTGGTTTTCATAGTCCGCCAGTCTACCCGGATTAAGCGCCGCTTCACGAAGCATATCGGCAAGATTGACATCGTTCAAAGTCAGAATCTGTCCGATAACATCATACACCCGGTCGGAGCCGATTGCCATTCGGATTTGTTCCAACTTGTCAAGTAGTCTTCTGAGGATCCGTCCTTCAATGACGGGTTTCCCGTCAATGGAACTTTCTGCCACGAAGTTGAAAACATATACATCTCGATCCTGACCGATGCGATGGATTCGACCCATACGCTGTTCAAGGCGGGCGGGGTTCCAGGGCAAATCATAGTTGATCATCAGATGGCAGAACTGGAGATTGATGCCTTCACCCGCCGCCTCAGTGGCAATGCAAACTTGGGCCTCCGTTCGGAATACTTCTTGCGCTCGTTTTCTTTCGTGAGGATTCATTCCACCGTGAATGTGACAGGTACTAAATCCCCACCGTTTGATGTGGCCTTCGAGATGATTCATCGTGTCCCGATGTTCCGTGAAAACAAGCAGCTTACCTCGCCCATCTCTTAACTCCCCAAATTCAGCCTTAGTCAGTATCGAGCGCAAGGCGCTCAATTTGCTATCGGAGGCACTCTCGTAAACGCTCTTGGAATACTCGACCAGATCCCGGAGGGCAACAATTTCTTCTTCAAGCTGTTCAATCCGCTCTGCAGCGACGAAGTCATCGACAAATTGATCTCGTTCCACTTCATCGAGGTCTCCCTCGTCCCGCTCATCGTCAACAAGCCCGCCGGTAAGTTCATTGAGCCGCTGACGCTGACGGTCCTGCGGCAACGCCCGCACCTCTTCCAGCAAATCCTTCTGCTTCTTCAATCTGCGCTTAAGCGACTCGTAGATAGCAAACGTCGAACTTGCGACTCGCCTCTGAAGAACAGTGCGCGTGAGTGCAATGCTCTGTTTTGCCCGACCACTCCCACCCGCAAGGAAGCGATTCAGGTAGTCGTTGACATTCTGATAAAGTGAAAACTCATCAACGCTTAGCGCGAAGGGTGCAGTCTGGCTGCGCCGATTCGGAAAAAGACGACGTCCGTTGAAATCACGGAGATCTTCCTTCAGACGGCGAATAATCCAAGGACAATCCTTGCCGAGTTCCAGAACACCTTTGTTGAGTTGCTCAACTTTGTCGGCCATCCTGTGTGGCTCAGGAAAAACATCAGGATCGAGAAGATGAAGGAAGTGGGAAAACCTGTCTGCATCACCCTGGTGTGGCGTGGCTGTCAGAAACAAGAGCGACAATGAGGCCCGATCAGAAAACTGTTCAATCAATTGGTAGCGTTTGGTTTTTTCGGATTCCGGCGAGCGCTTGGAAGAGGTTTTGGTGTGCGCGGCGCACTTGTGAGCCTCATCCACAATAATCAGATCCCAATCCGCGGACCAGACTCGTTCGCGGACTTCGGGACGTTTCGCGTAGTCCAATGAGGTTATGACTTGCGATTCGCGTTGCCATAGATTGATGAGCTGCTGCTTGTCGTTCTCTGCTGTAATCGGCACAAACAACTCATTGAAGAATCGAAGCAATTCATCTTGCCACTGGATAGTCAATGCGGCAGGAACAATGATCAGAACCCGCTCGAGCGTCCCACGCATCTTGAGCTCCTTGATAAGCAAGCCCGCCATGATGGTTTTGCCAGCCCCGGGATCGTCGGCGAGGAGAAACCGCATACGCGGGAGCGGAAGCATCTTTCCATAAACTGCCTCTAATTGATGTGGTAAGGATCTGATTCCCGAGAGGCTGACAGCAAAGTACGGGTCATAGGCATATGCAAGGCGAATCCTGCAAGCCTCAACAGTCAATCGCAAGTCCTCTCCTGGGTATGGGCTTCGGTCGTCATTCCTCTTGATGGCTTGACTCAGAAGTTCAGTCACCTCACCAGAAGTGAGCATCGCTTCTTCGAGCCTACCATCGATAGTCCGAACGCGCACCATGGCGCTGTCACCTACCACCTTAACCGCCTCAACCGTCACCAGCTTGGCGAAATGGCCCGTCATATTGACGCTTGTCCCGATCAGATCTGAGAAGTCTACTTCCATAAAAGCTTCACGAGGGATAAAAAGAAACCCGCAGGGCGGGCTTGCTGACAGCACCTTCCCTGCGGGTTGGTAGTCCATTCCGTCGAATGGATTTCAATTCAAATGTCATCGTCAGCAAGCTCTGGAGAAAGGTAGGGCAAAGGGCAAATAGTTGCAACTCAGTGAATTAACTGATCGAAGCCGAAATCGAAGTGGCCGCGACCTAAGCACCTAAACAGGACCAGGGTCTTATGGTGAGAGTAGTTCTGAAAGATATCCTCTCGCACTTGGCTACATCGGCGGCACCAATCCAATGGTACAGGTATGGAGTTTGGCACATCTCCACCAACAACTGCAATTGTCTTGGTCTGGCTCCGCGACGCCATTGTCAAGCTCACTGGCCACCCTTGCTGTGCTCATAGGGCCGCTACAAAGTCTGATAGAGTGCCATCAAAATGACTCAGGCGCAAGTGGGGAACGTCGCGCAAGCGAGATACTTCAGGGGAAAGAGATGACGGTGCCACAACCAATAGTCTTAGTGGATTGGATCGAAATCTGGCCGCTTCTGCAAGAACTTGATTGAAGTGCGGATCGCGGAAGGAGAAACCGATGGCAGTTACCTCCCCCGCCAATTCCAGTGCCTTGAAGACCGAACGCCAGACCCCCTTGAGTTCCCCATACGAGAGCTCTCTGAAATCCTTGTTTGGCGTTGGGAGGACAAACAACGGTAGTAAATAAGTTGGAACCACAGCGGCTCCCTCGGCAAATCCCCGTGACTCATCATCTCGTTCAAGAGCGCGGCCCAACTTTGGGATGATGGCACTGTAATTGTCGCGGGAGAGCACATCCTCCAAGGTCAGAACACCGATGGATTCAACGCCACGCTTCGGATCCTTGTACCAGTTGAGTGATCCGTGGGGTTTGAGAAGTGTTACATTGTGGGGACCAGTCTGCGTGGAATCGAATGGAGACTCGTTGAAGTAACCATCTAGCTCTTTCCACAAGCGCAGTCGTTTGAGTGTAACGTCAGCTATCAAGTCGTAGTTAAAGGTTATGACAGTACCCCCATCTCGTAGGAGAAGAGAGAACAACCTTCTATGGAGTGGGCAAGTGTGACCAATCAGCCACCGGGTAGCAAGAAAAATCCGATCGGTGACATAGGATTGAAGCAGCAACGGTGGACCGCCTGCACGGAAAGAAGCACCAAAGCGGTGAACTATTTCTTCGCGGTTGTAGATGCCCAGACGCCATGAGCCCTCAACAAGAGTGAACAGCTGCTCGATGTCAATTTCCGCCAACCTCCTAGTAGAGAGACCATAAGTGCGCTGAAGGTAGTCTGTGAGTTGACGATACTCCGCGAGAATCGCTTCTGCCACCTTATCGCTGAAGAAACCATCTGCAAGCGGCGGACGCAGTTCGCCATGGACTCCGTGACCAAATGATGCCCCTGCTCCCAGGATGATTACTCGAGACAATGAACTTCCTCTGACTTTGCGAATGTCCGCACCGCTTGCAGCAGTCGTGCATGGTGCCTAACGTTCAGACAACCGGTTGTTGCGAGCCTCCACATCCGAACTGACCGGTAGGCATGGCGGTGAGCAATGGAGCGACCACCACATCAAAAGCCAACCCTTGTCTTCTCTTTGCCGCGTCCAGACTGCGAACCTCGGCTTGCCGATTATTGCGCGGGCTTCGCGCTTTGTTGCGCGAACTGCGCCCAACAGAGTGAACAAGGCGATGCGTGCAACGCATGCCGACAGAGGGCTTTCATGATCTACACCGCGTCGCTCCCGTACAAAGTTTTGTACCGGCACGTCACCAATTCCGTAGGAGTACTCGACAGTTGGACCAAGGCGACCTAACCAGAGAGGTATTCATACACAGCAGCGATCGCTGCGTTCCGCATCCTTCTGGAGCGCACCTCCCCAACATAGTATGCCTCCTGCAGTTTCGTCTCGGTCGCCCGCAGGACATCGCCCAACGTAGGTAGTCCGAGTTCGATAAGACGACCTCGTTGCCACGGCGTGATATCGAGCACGTCTACTGATTTGACCAGCTGAGTTCGAAGCAATTCGTCGATGTCAGGTTCTCTGAATGAAGGCGCCTCCTTCAGAAGCCCTTGATAGGCTGGATAGTTCGCACCGTACTCGCTCATTCGCTTTGGAGCAAGGTTCGAGGCAATGGGAAACGAAGTGGCCGCCGGTGCCGACTCGAGAGCAAAAAGGCAACCCAGATTGACCAAATATCGAGTCCCTATTTCGGATCTGGTGGCTTTTATGCCTGACGCGTGTTCACGAACTACGCCTGTGTATGCGAGCAACCTAAGCGACTGCTTCACGACTTCAGGCGTGTCCCTATGAACCCAGAAGAATGATGTGGTATTCTTGTCTGATTGAAGGTATTGACTATTCTTGCGTTGGAGTTCCGGGAGCACCTCCGTCTCAATGAAGTGCCTACCCCAGTCGATAATGGCCCGATGGCCTGAATACTTCTCTGCAAGCAAAGAATGCTCAGCCCAGATATCTGCACGATAGTACTCCCGGATAACCTCATTAACCTCCTGGTTGTTTACTTTCGAGGCACGATTGAGGGTTTTCAGTAAGACGCGGGGATTGCCAGTCGCAGCGAAGGCTAAGGACGCAAAGTTTTGGCCGTTCCTCGCAATTGAGGCCAACAGCGTACTGTCCGCCTGCTTCTCAACAATTTCGCGCATGTTAGCCACATAGGAACTCGAAAGAACATCCCGATCAAGCGGCATGAGCGTTGCATCATGTATTGGTTGAAACGTATCCCCAAAGGCTGTAACACCTGGATAGACAGCAGCATTGCAGGTGATGTACGGGCTTCGAAGATCGCGGAACAACGTGAAGAACTCTCTCTGCTGGGCAGGGGAAAAGATGTGCGCTGCTTCGTCGACCAAGATGGCGAAACGGGCAATGCCCAGATTCGTACAGAGATCCTCGATGGCATCCTTGAGTTTTTCAATCGTGGGCAAACCGCTCGTGTCCACGCTCATGCCAGGATTTTGCCAAGAACGTTCAAACTCTTCGGCAATAGTCTCGATCCTCGTCTTGGTCGCAATGTCCATTCTTGCAGATCCGCCAGACAGAATCGAAAAACTTGTTGGTGAGGTGACAAGCAGACCAGCCTTTGTGAGACCTCTTACTGTGCGTGCACAGATTCTTGCCAACATCCAGTCTTGAAACTGCGCACGGTTTGACGTGTGAATTAGTGAGCCCTTTGTAAAAGACAGATAGACAGGGAAAACTCTTTGCGTGCCGAACGTGGCAAGTAGCTCCGCTTCTGCGACTCGGAGCAAAAAGGACTTGCCCGCGCCCCTGCTTCCAATAACGATGGTCGGATTCCGTGACTTAAGAGCATCGACGATCTTGCGATCTTCCGCCGTCTCGACAAAGTACCTGAGAATTTCCTCGTCCTTTATGTCCTCAGTTCGAAAGAAGAACTCCGACATTCACTCCTCCGTTGGACCACCAAGGGTCGCTCTTATGATAGGGATATAACCAACCGTATCTGTGATAACCATCTCAAGGGATTTCTTCTGAGCATCATTCATGCCTGCCAGATAACGGGTGCACAACAGGTAGGAAACCACCAGCTTGGCAGCGTCCGCGTCATCAAGCCACTTTTGATAGACGTCTTGCTCGTAATGAAGTGTTTCTAGAGCGTGAAGTGTGATGTAATTAGCATGAACGAACTGAGAGCATTCCCTATAGACTTTCTTAGCGATTGCCAGGTACTGCGGCGACATTTCTTCCAATTCACGAAAGAACGCTCTTGTGAAGTCCTTTGAGAAGACTCCGGTGTTCTCTTCGACGATACTTGACCACGAAACGTCAAGTTCTCCGCGAATCCATTTGTGGAGCCTGAGTTCATTGGCTGAACATTCGATGGCAAAGCAGAACAACTCGAGAAATAGCCGCAACGACATGAACGCTTGCCTGTAGAGGCCCGAGGCCACGGCGAATAGCGAGTACTGGTATTCAAGTACGGCAGCGCGATAGATCGGAAGCTCCGGACGCGATTCCAGAGCCTCCGTCCAGGCAGCCAAATCAGCAGCAAAGGAGTGCAAAGCGCTCAACTGACGAGGATTCTCCGGGGCAAGGGTATGTTCAATCACCCGACCAGCGTCGGCATGCAATTGCTGATAGTGAGCTTTAAGATCCTGCAGGCGCTCTTCGATGACGAGTCCGGTTCGTTCGTTCGTCATGCAAGTTCCTCCTATTAAGCGAGCACTTTGTTGCCATTTGTCGGACGGTCTTGCCGGCGGCAAGGGTCCGAATCGATACATATGATTCCGCAATTAGCCTTTCGTCTTCTTGCTCCTCCTCCCCTGAAATTCAATCAGATTTGTCAGGCCGGAACCTGCCGCCACGGCAAGAGCTGATTGGACGAAGAACTTTACTAAATCAAACTGTCCCATGATCATCGCCGTCAGAGTCGAGACAAAAACAATTGCAATTGCATACACGAGCGCCCAAACCATGCGTCGGTGCTGCTTGTCATCGATATCCTGCTGGCGACGCTCGGTCTCTGTCTTGTTGTCGAGATATGCGTCGAACGCCTCAATTGCTTTGTCGACAGTTGCGAGGAATTGTTCAATGCTCTTGAGACGCTGATCGATACTCTGAATCTCTTGCCTCACTGGCATGATGCTGTCGTCGGACTTGCGATTGTCGGGCGATGAATTGGAAGACAAGGGTGCCTCTTTGTTCATAGGGTTGTACCTCCTCGTATTCTCGCGACGGCTGGCATGCCGTCCAACTCTTGAAAAGAGCTCAATTCAGGTGCAACCAGCTACACATCGCAACCATAGACAATTCCAACTTCACCAACTGACTTCTCCGAAATAACTCAGGTGGCTCCAAGAATTGATGGGCCTAGGCTCGTCCAGGGTAGTGGAGTTTCTCGCGAAGGTACCCGGGAGCCAGCAGGAAGTTGAGTCTTTCCTCGAACAAAGTCAACGTCCGGAAAGTACGACATGGGGCGGAATCCTGTCTCGCTCGGTCCATCAGTGAGAATGGTTCCTAAAACAGGAACGAGCAGGAATATTCCACCTCACATATCTTATGATACACCTCCCCCCTTGGGGCGCGATGCCCCCGAAAACCACCCCCCCCTCATTTTTAGTTGGATGTTAAAGAGATCTTGCTGACCGCGTTGTGTAACTGGCTGACAGCCAGATGACTGTAGACCTGAGTCACGGCAATTGAGCTGTGTCCGAGTAGCTTCTGGATCTCATAGAGCGATACTCCCTCCTGCACAAGCCAAGTCGCGAAAGTATGCCTCAAGCTATGGAAATGAAGCGCCTCATCGAGTTTAGCTGTTCTGACAATCCTCTTGAATCTGTGCCCGACGTAGGTCTGGCTGAGAGGAAGGCCCTTTCGATGAAATACCAGATCGGAACTTGACGCCACGAGCCTTCTGGTTGACAATATGCTGAATGCCACATCACTGATGGGAATGGTCCGTGCCTTCCCCGTCTTTGTAAAATGCCGTCCGGAACTCTGTACAGTGATCAGCCTTCTCTGAAACTGGATATCACTCCAGGTCAGGTTGAGAATCTCCCCTTGTCGCAACCCTGTCACTACGGCAAAAGCAAATAGATCTCTCAGCATCGGCTCTTTGGTCGCTTCCAAAAAAGCCTTGAATTGCTCTCTCGTGAAGTGGGCTGGGATCCTCTCCGGCACGCGCACGATGGATGACTTCGAGAATGGATTTTGGGCAACAGCTCCCCAGTTCAGCGCAAGGTTGAAAGCTGCACGAAGGCAACGAAAAAGAATATTGACGTACGTGGCAGAACGCCCTTCCAGCATCGCATTCTTGAACGTTTCGACATCCTTGATCGTGTATGCTGAGAGCGCCTTGTTACCACAGATCGACAGAAATGCTTCGAACGCCGGCCGGTAGATCCGCTGGATGGTGCTCGGTCGAAGGGAGTGAGATTGAGTAGATTCAAACTGCGTGACGAAGTCGGAAAGAAGTACAGTGGAGACGCGAGAACGTAGATTGGCCCTAAACTCACTCAGAAAATGAAGTGCCTCCGGTTTCAGCGTGGCTCGGGTCGATTTCCATCGCTTTCGGCCATTGTCAAAATAGCCGATGTACCAATAGCCGTTTGGTCGCTTGTAGAGGAAGAACTTGGGTGATGGCATTGTTGGCCTCCTTGGCTCAACAATTCCATCTACAATGAGGGAGGAGAAGCGGAAATGCGGACGAATCTCGATGCTTGCTACAGCTTAGAAGGCTGTTGCTCTATCCAGCTGAGCTACGGGGTCAGTTCCCGATGCAGATCCCGACGGAAAGATCGTCGGGACGCTCAAAACGGCAACCGCTCGCGAGAAGAGTTCGCAGGCCGTTTTGGCGGCTACGGGGTCAGTTCCCGATGCAGATCCCGACGGAAAGATCGTCGGGACGCTCAAAACGGCAACTGCTCACGAAAAGAGTTCGCAGGCCGTTTTGGCGGCTACGGGGTCAGTTCCCGATGCAGATCCCGACGGAAAGATCGTCGGGACGCTCAAAACGGCAACCGCTCACGAGAAGAGTTCGCAGGCCGTTTTGGCGGCTACGGGGTCAGTTCCCGATGCAGATCCCGACGGAAAGATCGTCGGGACGCTCAAGACGGCAACCGCTCACGAGAAGAGTTCGCAGGCCGTTTTGGCGGCTACGGGGTCAGTTCCCGATGCAGATCCCGACCAAAAGGCGTGTCGGGATTCCCGCCTGCCTCACGGCTTCCATGGAGGCGGGCAGGCTCAAAACGGCAGCTGCTCACAAAAAACGTTCGCAGGCCGCTTTGGCGGCTACGGGGTCAGTTCCCGATGCAGATCCCGACCACCTGCGGGTCGGGATTCCCGCCTGCCTCACGGATTCCATGGAGGCGGGCAGGCTCAAAACGGCAGCTGCTCACTCAAAACGTTCGCAGGCCGTTTTGGAAGATACGAAAGAATGGCAGGCAAGGCAAGGAGTGCACTGGAGCTGGACTGGCCCCAAGATAATGGCCAATGGGAAACTTCATATGGCGATTGAGTAATTCTCAATTATCAGCTGGCCCGTCACCATTATCCCTTGCAAAAGTCCCTGAGCGCGATCCTACCGACCGACGATGACTCTGAATCCCCCGTATGCCATCCGCTTCGGATCGAACGGCATTTCTTTCCACTGGTCCCCTGAGCCGGCAACATCTTTCATTACTCTCGCATTGACGCGGTCACGGTGAGCTCGTGACTTGAAGACAATGAAGGAGAACAAGACAACTTCTCCGCGCCTAGCTTTCGCCATCTTCGGAAAACGGACTCCCCATTTTGAATTGACATCGTCTCCAACACACTCTTTGTACTCGAGCGCTCCGTGCTTTCTCCAGAGCTTCTCACCAAGCTTCGCCATGCGAAGGTAGGCTTTCATATTCTTCTTCGGAACCACGAGCACAAACCCATCGACGTATTTCATATCGAGACTCCTCAACCAGTGTTGGTCTGACAACTGTGGCCTAGTCACCTCACCTCTACAACATTGCCATGACCAATACGTTCCCACCTGAGAAAAAGAAACGGGCGCTCCTTGTTCAGAAGCGCCCGTTCAGGCAACCTCACCGGGCTCATGCCCGAGGCACAACGATACGGCTCACTTCACCAGCACCATCTTGTTCGTGAGCCTGGTGTTTCCAGATGTCAGAACATAGATATATGTGCCGGAGGCGAGGTCCTTTGCATCAAGGGCCACTGTGTATGAGCCGGGATTCAGCTCCTGTTGAACGAGCGTCTTCATCTCGCGTCCCATCACATCGTAGACCTTCAACGACGTCATGCCAGTTTGCGCAATGGTGAACCTGATCTGGGTGGACGGATTGAAGGGATTCGGATAGTTCTGAGA
>Ga0233425_10004688_pt1 | contig 22607 bp, 17 predicted proteins | sample Watercolumn_Towu_2_FD_181712 | JGI IMG/M metagenome (GOLD analysis project Ga0233425, IMG submission 181712) | Freshwater microbial communities from Lake Towuti, South Sulawesi, Indonesia - Watercolumn_Towuti2014_140_MG | ecosystem: Environmental > Aquatic > Freshwater > Lake | place... | reverse complement strand
ACAAGACCGTGAAGGCCGGCGTCAAAGCCCGCCGATTGAAAGCTGGCTGGGACGACACCTACCGGCAGAATTTACTGGGAATGCAACCCCTCGCTTGATGCGATTGCCCTGGCCGCCATGGCGACCCTGGCCCATGCCTTCCTGGCCCAGGCGTTGACTGGCGATACCGGCAATCGCCTGGGGCTGCGCGACAAGTCTTTATCGCTCAAGTCCTATGTGTTCGCGCAGCCCAAGCCGGGCAACTGGCAGTTCGCCATGGATTTCGCCCAGTCCCAGGGCAACTGCGGCTTCGCATACACCATCAACAATATCCGCGATTTCGTTCCCCAAGTGCCGCTTTCCATTCAGCTGGCCAGCGAGACCCTGGCTCCTGTGCTCCGGCACAGCAAGTTTTCCTTGGCGAAGGTGGCAGTGGAAGGACTCGGCAGGGTTCGCTCCCACATCGCCAGGGACGCCAGCCATTTCACCAACACCATCAGCCAGGTTACCGCCGAGTTCGATGACCGGTTTTTCGTTCCCGGTTCACCGGTGGGATCGGCGGGATCGGCGGGAGGGCAGTCCCTGGATTACATGCCGGTGGGCGTGGTGATCGCCGGCACGCCCAACACCAGTCCCGGCCCCAAGGACGATCTGCTGTGGGAACATCACGCGGGCCATTACCGGCTGCTGGTGGAAGGACTGGGCGAGGTATATCCTTAGAAGTCCCGCAAGATTACGCAGGAAATAAAGGGCATTTGCAGGTAAGTATATTCTTATATTATAAGAAGGTATTTATGATATGGATAAGGGGAAATTTAATACTCTATTGACGGAAACGGGATTAATTTTGGGGCCGGCTACGGTGGTTGGTATAATCGCGCCATTGATGGATATCTCGACACGAGATAGCGCCGTGCTCTCAGTTTCTACAATATTGCTGGTTTCGCTGTGTCATTATCGACAGGCTATCGACCAAAATATATCGTCAGCACTATCTTTGGCTGTTCTTGTAATCTGTGCTCTTGTATATTATTTTTCCTACGAGAACATTATTCTAAAAGACACTGGGCTTATCAGCTTTTCAAAGAAAAGCAACGATTATCTTGGAGAGATAAGCAGGCTAATTGCAGACTCTAAGCGTGAGATGATCTTATTTGGTACGGATTTTCATATAACGGTTGAGGATAAGAGGGAGCAGCTTCTTAAGAAGCTTGGCGAAGGCGTTGACGTAAAATTTTTAATCCTAAATCCATACAGCACTAGACTTGAAATGGTGGCAGCTGATTTTGATGTAAACCCGGAGAAGCTCAGGTCTGAAAGCATCGATGGCATACAAGGGCTGCTGACACTGGTCAAGCGATGGTCCGACATCAAGGCACAATCTCAAAACCCCGGTGTTCTTGATGTTAGGTTATTTGACAGTGCCCCAAAAATGAGGGCGTATTTTTTCGATGGAGGCAGTAGCGGTGGTCGCGCATACCTTGTTCCATACATGAATAAACTGAATTCACCTCAAATACCAGGATATCTGTTCGAGGTAAAGAAGGATGGCATTGCGGAAATATATCTTTCAGGAATCAGAAAGCTTTGGCAAGAGGCGATGCCTTTAGAAACGATTGTGGCCATGCTAAACACCAAATAGAAGCAAATTACTTTAAGTCTATTAGATTTACCTAGATTATGAATTTTATGCCGACCGAACCATAAGAATTAATATCACCAGGTTGCTGATTGGCATGAAAGGAAAAAAGACCATTTCATTTGAACGGGAATATACGATGATAAATAATACTGGACAGGGCTTACGCCTGAACGAGGTGATCCTGGAGGAGCAGGAACTGTTGGGAAACATACGCCGTAGCTGCTCAGACGGTCGGGACGATTATCTGGGACTTGCGTTTTCCGGCGGGGGCATCCGCAGCGCTACCTTCAATTTAGGGGTTTTGCAGGCCCTGGCCAAGCTGAAGCTGCTGCGGGAGGTGGATTATCTGTCCACCGTTTCCGGCGGGGGCTACATCGGCTCCTGGCTGTCGGCGCTGATCCTGCGCAAGCGCCAACGAATCGAGGAACTGCGCTTCTGCGGGCGGGAGCGGAGGATCTTGGAACAGGTAGAAAGTGGGGCGGCGACCGAAGCGACATCGGAGGAAATCCAAGCCCTGACGGCCCGCGCCGCCAGCATCGAGCAGGAAGCGCTCGAAGCGGTGGAAAGAGAGTTGGCGGGCGAGGAGGAGCCCCCGGCCATCGGCTTCCTTCGGAGTTACAGCAACTACCTCACTCCCCGTGCTGGGTTGTTCAGCACCGACACTCTGGCGGCTGTCGCCAATCTGTTGCGCAACGTCTATCTGAATCAGGCGGCGCTGATCGCTTTGCTGATTGCCCTGCTGCTGGTGCCGAGGCTGATTGTGGAAGGGCTCGATGGGCTGGTCGGTCCGACAACCGACGGCGCGTTCTCCTGGCTGTGGAAATTGCTGGTGGTTTCCCTGCTGGGTTTGTTTACCGCAGTCGGGTTCATCGCGGCGCAGTTTTGCGGGCTCCGGAACGGCAGAGCGGCTCGTCGTCCGTCCTCTGGCAGGTGCTGTTGCCGGGCCTGATTGCTGCCTGCGTGACCGCCTACGCCCTCAATCTGGCGGTCCACGGGGGGGTGGCCGCGCTGACCAAGACTCTCGAAGACGGCAGCACCGACGTCGCTTCGCCATCCTGGTGGTGGGCGCTTTGCGGTGCGCTGTTTTACGGTGCCTGCTGGCTGGGCAACAGCCTGCTGCGGCTGTTGGACGCCGAATTCCGTCGTACCCATTCGCGGGCCGATCTGGTCTTCACCGTTCTCGCTCCGCCGGTGGGTGGAGCGGTCGGCGGCTGGCTGATTTACTGGCTGGCCTGGCTGTTCGCCCAATTCGACATGATCACCGGCACCTGGTTGGCGGTGGGGGTGGGCACGGCGCTGATGCTGAAGATCTTTTCACTGATGATCGTGGTGCACATCGGTTTGGCGGCCCGTGGCTTCGGAGAGAACGACTTGGAATGGTGGGGTCGGCTGGGCGGGATCACGTTGATGCTGGCCATCGCATGGCTGGTCGTGTTCGGCATCGCCATTTACGGTGCAGCCTTCTCCGCCTGGGCCGGTAGCTGGGTGGTATCGGCCGGATACGCCGCCTGGCTGGCCTCCACCATCACCGGCATCGTTCTGGGCCGCAGCGAAAAGACTGGCGGCAGCGGCAGCAGCCGCGGCCTCGAAATGGTGGCCGCCATCGCTCCCTATGTCTTCATCCTCGGCCTACTGCTGCTCTTGGCCTGCGGCCTCGATTATTTGCAGGGCGGGATCACTGCTCGCGCGCGGACGGAAATCCCGGTGGCGATCCGGGAGTCCACCGAAACTGCCATCAAGCTACCGTTGAACTCCGAGGTGAGTTTCGTCCGCTCGGACAATGGCAGTTCTCTCAGCACCGAACCTGCCGCCGAATTGAACCTCCGTGCGTCCGCGCCCGGAACCGGCGTCAAACTGAGCCTGCCGGTGGCCATCAGCCTGGCAGCCGTGGTGAAGGAGTCGCTGCACGGCATGGGCGCCGGGGCGGCCTGTCAATCCAACCTGTACCAATGCCCGGCGGAGGCCGCAACGAACATTCCGGTTCCCTGCCTGTTTGCCGCCTGCGCTTTGGTGTTCCTGCTGCTCAGCTGGCGGTTGGACGTCAACCTCTTTTCCATGCACCACTTCTACCGGAGCCGCCTGGCTCGCTGCTACTTGGGCGCTACAAACGCGCAACGGCGCAAACCCTCGCCGTTTTCCGGGTTCGATCCGGACGATGATGCCATCAAGCTGGCGGATTGCCGGCAGCGGCCCTATCCCTTGATCAATACCGCGCTGAATCTGGTTCGCAGCGACCATTTGGCCTGGCAGCAACGGATGGCTGCATCCTTTTTGTTTACGCCCAAGTATTGCGGCTTTCAGTTCCCGCGGGCGGCGCCCGGCGCCGGTGACGGTCCGGCCGGATGCATCGGTGGCTTCCGCCCCACCGCGCAATATCTGGGCGGTGCGCCGCTGGCGACGGCCTTCACCATCTCCGGTGCCGCCGCCAGCCCCAATATGGGATACCACAGTTCTCCGGTGCTGGCCTTTCTGCTGACCCTGTTCAACGTTCGCCTGGGACGCTGGTGCGGCAATCCGACCCATGCGTCTGCCTGGCAATGTCGCGGTCCCCGCTTCGGCGGCAAATATTTACTGGCCGAAATGTTCGCCCGGACCGACGAACGCTCCCCTTTCGTCTACCTCTCCGATGGCGGCCATTTCGAAAACCTGGGGATCTACGAACTGGTGCGCCGGCAGTGTCGCTACATCATTGTCTGCGATGCCGGCCAGGACGAAAACCTCGGCTTCGAGGACCTGGGCAACGCCATCCGCAAGTGCTACACGGATCTCGGGGTGCGCATCGAGATCGACGCCGAGCCGCTGCGGCGCGATCCGGGAACCGGCTACAGCCGCCAGCACTGCGTGGTGGGGAAGGTTCATTACCCGGAGGCGGAAGCGGGCGTGCTGGTCTATCTCAAGGCCAGCCTGACCGGGGACGAGCCCACCGAGATCCTCCAGTATTCCCGCATGCAGCCGAGCTTCCCCCACCAAAGCACGGCGGACCAGTGGTTCGACGAGACCCAGTTCGAGAGCTACCGGGCGCTGGGCGAGCACATCGCCGATACCGCACTGCGTCAGGCCGAGGAATGGTCCCGGCGGAGGGAGGGTCCATGAACAAACCCCTGGATCGCGCACTTTTCTTCACCTTGCTGCGCCAGCAGTGGTATCCGCCCGCCCGCGGCCGCAAGGATGCCTTCGCCGACCACGCCAGGGAACTGGCCGACCTGTTCGAGCAGATGCGCGGCGACCCGCGGCTGGACTATCTGGACAGCCAGTTCTATCCGGAATGGCGGCAGCTCGGGGTGGGCGGGACGATCATCCCGCCCGCCGATTCCGACGAGTTCCGTCGCGGCTTCTATCTGTGCAACCGGCTGATCCAGCTCATGGAATGCGTCTATCTGGACCTCAACCTGGAAGGCGACCACGCCCATCCCGACAACCGCGGCTGGATGAACCTGTTCCGCCACTGGTCCTGGAGCCCCATGTTCCGCCTGGTGTGGCTGCTCAGCATCAGCACCTACGGGGTCCGCTTCCAGACCTTTTGCGAGGCCGCCTTCGCACTGTCCTGCGGCCATGTCGAGATCCTGTCCCAGCCGTTCGATCTGCGGGCACTGGGGAGCGCCGATGGCAACCGGCTGCTGGCGGGACCGCATTTCAACAACCGGGAACGGCAACTGATTGGCCGCTTCGTGAAGACCAACGGCAAGCTGATCGAAGACCCCTGGTTCACCGGCTTCCGGCTGCATCTGTTCAAGATCGGCCTGGATTTCGGCGCGGTGACCGGACGCTACGATTTCCAGGTCGGCTTCTGCCTCACCGGCACCGGCGGCGGGCAGGAATACCTGCTCTACGGCAGGGTGAGGGATCACGTCCGCAACATGGGGCTTTATCGCAGGGCGCTGCGCCACGCCAATCTGGCCGGCGTTCGGCTCGAACTTCCCGCGGAACTTCCGCGCCTCGAGATCCCTTCGGAATCCGACGACGGCTAGCGGCAAGCCCGTGGATGCCCCCAAGCTCGCGTTGCCGCTGCCGCCGAACGAGCCAGCTAACGGTGACCCCAACTGATTTGATTCTGTGAGCTGTGCCGATACGCTGGGTTTACACCGTCGCATCGCGTTCGTCACGGGGCACGGGCGTCCGGCGGCTAATCCGCGATGGTCGCCGTGCAGATGGGGTAGAGAGGTCGGGTTGCCGTCAAGACGAGGAGGATACGACGGGGCGGGTTACAGGGTTTCCGCGGCAAAATCCGCCAGCCGAGAGCGCTCGCCGCGGCGCAGGGTGATGTGGGCACCGTAGGGCCAGGGTTTGAAGCGGTCCACCACGTAGGTCAGGCCGGAGGTGGTGCCGGTCAGATAGGGGGTGTCGATCTGGGCGATGTTGCCCAGGCAGACGATCTTGCTGCCGGGACCGGCCCGGGTGATGAGGGTCTTCATCTGCTTGGAGGTGAGGTTCTGGGCCTCGTCCAGGATGATGTAGCGGTTGAGGAAGGTGCGGCCGCGCATGAAGTTGAGCGAACGTACTTTCACCCGGTTCATCAGCAGATTGTTGGTGGCGGCCCGCTCCCAGTCGCCGGCGTTGCCGTGGTTGTTGAGCAGTTCCAGGTTGTCCAGCAGGGCGCCCATCCAGGGCGTCATCTTTTCTTCCTCGGTACCGGGCAGAAAGCCGATGTCCTCGCCCAGGGGGATGGTCTCCCGGGTCATCACGATTTCCTTGTAGAGCTTGTCGTCCAGGGTCTGGGCCAGGCCGGCCGCCAGGGTCAGCAGGGTCTTGCCGGTGCCGGCGGTGCCCAGCAGGGTGACGAAGTCGATGTCCGGGTCCATCAGCACGTTGAGGGCGAAGTTCTGTTCCCGGTTGCGTGCCTGGATGCCCCACACGCTGTGCTGGGCATTGCGGAAATCCCGCGCCAGTTCGATCACCGCGGAACCGTTCTCGCGGCTGCGGACGATGGCCTCGAAGTCGGAGCCGTCGTTCAGATAGAGGAACTGGTTGGCGTACCAGTCCTTCACCAGGGGGCCTGAAACCTTGTAGAAGGTGCGCCCCTTGTGATCCTTCCAGGACTCCATCTTGCCGCCGTGGCTGCTCCAGAAATCCGCCGGCAATTCGCAGATGCCGCTGTAGAGCAGATTGATGTCGTCCAGCACCTGGTCGGTGTGGTAGTCCTCGGCGCGAATGCCCAGCACCGAGGCCTTGATGCGCATGTTGATGTCCTTCGACACCAGGACGACCTGGCAGTCGGGACGGTCTTCGGCGAGCGCCAGGGTGGTGACCAGGATGGAGTTGTCGGCCACGCCGCCCGGCAGGATGTCCGGCAGGGTGGAAGACATGCGGCTGACCTGGAAGAACAGCCGGCCGGTGCAGCGCTCGTCGATGCGGGCGGCGTACACCGTCTGCGGCAGTGGGATGCCCTCGTTGATGGCGTCCAGGTCGGCGTGCTGGATCAGTTCGTCGAGGAAGCGGCTGGCCTGACGGGCGTTGCGGGCGATGTCGGTGAGGCCCTTCTTGGAACGGTCCAGTTCCTCCAGCACGATCATGGGGATGTAGATGTCGTGCTCCTGAAACCGGAACAGCGACGAGGGATCGTGCATCAGCACGTTGGTGTCGAGGATGAACAGCTTATTTTTTTCTTCGGTCATGGTCATGCTCGAACCGGTTGCGTGGGCTGAGAAAGTCAGTTGGCCTGGAATTTCTGGAGTGCCTCCAGCACCTCGGCGGCATGTCCCTTGACGCTGACCTTGCGCCATTCCCTGGCGATGCGGCCTGCCGGGTCGAGGATGAAGGTGCTGCGCTCGATGCCGCGCACCTGCTTGCCGTACATGTTCTTCAGCTTGATCACGTCGAACAGGTTGCACAGGGTTTCGTCCGGGTCCGACAGCAGGTCGAAGGGAAACTGCTGCTTGCAGCGGAAGTTGTCATGGGATCTGACGCTGTCGCGGGAGACTCCGTAAACCTTGGCGCCGATCTCCTGGAACTTCGGGTAGAGGTCGCGGAAGTCCTGGCCTTCCTGAGTGCAGCCGGGGGTGCTGTCCTTGGGATAGAAATACAGCACGGTCCAGCTGCCGAGCAGGTCGGAACGGCCGACAGTCTTGCCGTCCGTCGCGGGCAGTGCGAATTCGGCGACGGGTTGTTCGGGGGCGATCTGCGACATGGGGGCGATCCCGCGAGTTAGCGTTTGATGGGTTCCAGGATGGCGTCGAGATTCTGCTGGTCGCAGAATTCCAGGAATTCGTCGCGCAGGGACACGATGCGGATGCCGGCCGGAATCTTGACGATCATGTGGGCCAGAAACAATGGCGAGCCGTTGTAAGGGGCCGGGTAGCGGCTGGAACTGAAGTCGAGCACCTTGATGTTGCGGGCGATGAAGAAGGCGACCAGTTCGCTGATGTTGTCGATGCGGTCGCTGGCGAACACGTCGACGGTGTAGGGGACGGAGTTGTCCGGCTGTTTCTCCGCTTCGCTGGCGCGGTGCACCAGGACTTTCAGTCCGAAGCGGTTGCCGAGGGCTTCGAAGGCGCTTTCCAGACGGGCGATGTGGTTCCAGTTGCCGTCCACCAGGAAATACGCGGCGAATTCCAGGCCCAGTTCGCTCATCCGGCTCTCGAGGATACCGCAGCGGCATTCCCGAATGGTCTTGGTCAGTTCGCCGATGAGTTCGGCGCGGTCCGCACCGACTGCGGTGATCACGAGTTGCATGCTAAGGGTCGTTGAGGTGGCGTTTTTTCCGAATCTTAACATTTTCGCCGCGGGCTTTCCCAAGGGCGTCGCCGGGGCATGCCCGCGCCGCCCGCTGCGGTTGTCAGAGGCGCGCCCGCCACGTTACCATCCTCTTTTTGTCCGATGGTCGAGAGGCGCATGATCCAAGGCAGCATCGTCGCACTGATAACCCCCATGGAGGCGGACGGTGCGCTGGATGTCCCCGGCCTGCAGCGGCTGGTGGAGTTCCATATCGAACAGGGCACCGATGCCATCGTGGCGGTGGGAACGACCGGGGAGTCGGCCACCCTGGATGAAGCGGAACACATCGAAGTGGTGCGCCTGGTGGTCCGGCAAGTTGCCGGCCGGGTGCCGGTGATCGCCGGTACCGGCTCCAATTCCACCCGCGAAGCCATCGGCCTGACCCGCTGCGCCAAGGAAGCGGGCGCCGATGCCTGTCTGCTGGTGGCACCTTATTACAACAAGCCCACCCAGGAAGGCCTGTACCTTCACCACAAGGCCATCGCCGAAGCGGTGGACATTCCCCAGATTCTCTACAACGTGCCGGGCCGCACCGCCTGCGACCTGCTGCCGGAAACCGCGGCGCGGCTGTCCCGCATTCCCAACATCGTCGGCATCAAGGAAGCCACCGGCAAGCTGGAGCGTCTGGAGCAGATCCAGGTGCTGGCCGAACCCGGATTCCTGCTGTATTCGGGGGATGACGCCACTGCCTGCGAGTTCTGCCTGCGCGGCGGCAAGGGCGTCATCTCGGTGACCGCCAACGTGGCGCCCCTCCTGATGCACGCGATGTGCGCCGCCGCCATCGCCGGCCGGCGCGACGAAGCGGAAGCGCTCGATGCCAAGCTGGCCGGGCTGCACCGGGATCTGTTCGTCGAGGCCAACCCGATCCCGGCCAAATGGGCGGTGGCCGAACTGGGGCTGTGCAAGAAGGGCATCCGCCTGCCGCTGACCTGGCTCAGTGAGGGATGTGAACCGGCGGTGCGCGCCGCCATGCAACTGGCCGGCACCGTCTAGCCCCATGAACGTTTCATTTCCCGTCAAACCGCTGGCCGGCCTGGCCATCGTCGCGGCCCTGTCGGGCTGCAGCATGATCGCCGGCCTGTTTCCCGACAAGCAGAAGCAGTACCGCTACAGCACCGACCTGCCTCCATTGGAAATCCCGCCCGACCTCAGCAGCGGAAGCATCGAGGGTGCCAAGGTGTCGAGCCGGCGCGAGGAGCCGGCCCCCTCCGCCGAAGAAGAAGGCGAGGGGCGCAAGGAGGCGGCGGCTAGCGAAGATGCGGAGGAATCCAAACCGGAGCCGGCCAGGCGCGGTCATGCCACCAAGCCGGTTTCGACCACCCTGGCTCAGAATGCCGAGGACGCGCCCCTCATCGAGATCGAAGAGCCCTTCGCCGAAGCCTGGAACGACGTGCATCGGGCACTGGGGCGGCTGGAAGTGGAAGTGACCGACCGCAACCGTTCGGAAGGGGTGTTCTACGTCAATTACGGCGGCACTGCCAAGCCCAAGAAGGACGAGGAAACCAGTCTGTGGTCTGACATCAAGTCGGTGTTCGGCAGCTCGGACTCGGATGGAGAAAACTTCAAGGTGGTTCTGGAGGAAGGCGACAACATCACCACCATCTCGGTGCGCGACAGTTCCGACAAGGTGGCCGCGGACGGGCCGGGCCTGCAGTTGCTGAAGCAGCTCAACGACAAGCTCAAGGCGCTCGACGACAGCGAGCCGGCATCCGGCGAAGGCGAGTCCGGCAAGGACAAGGAAGACTGATGGGCCCTCAGGTTTTGGCCCCCAATAACTTCTCGATCCTTTCCTGTGGAGGGCGTCGTAAAAGGTAGGTTGGGCTGAATGCAATGAAGCCCAACATTTTGATTTCGTTGGGTTACGCTGCGCTAACCCAACCTAAAATTCGCTTTTACGACACCCTCCGGAAGGAAAGGGGGCAAGCTCGAACGGGTAGACCGTCATGCCCACGGCGCGAGTCGATCGATTCAACGGCATTCTTGAGGGATGGAGCCGGCGCCACGGTTCGATCCGTTCGCATCGCTCCCCCCTACGATTCCACCCCGGATTCCGCTACCCTTGCCGGCGTCAGCCAACCCCGCGCCGCCCGCCGGCAGCCACCCAGACCCAGGTCCAGCCATGATACTTCGAGTCCCTGGTGCGGCCGCACTGTCGCCGTTCCGCCTGCAGAATCTCCGTTCCAAGCTGGCTGCCGTCGAACCCGGCATCGAACAGCTCGCCGCCGATCATGTGTATTTCGCAGAAACCGAGCGCGAACTGTCGCCGGAAGAGATCAAATCCCTGGAGCAAATCCTGGGAGTGACCGGCAAGTCTCCCCATCCGCCCCTGGAGGGCGACCTGTTCCTGGTGGTGCCCCGGCCCGGCACCATCTCCCCCTGGTCCAGCAAGGCCACCGAGATCCTCAAGCGGTGCGGGCTGGGTCCGGTGTTGCGGGTGGAGCGGGGCATCGAGTACAGCGTCCGCTGCGGCGAAGCGCTGAGCCTGCGCAAGCGCGAGCAGGTCAAGCCCCTGCTGCATGATCGCATGACCCAGGCGGTGCTGGGCCGGGGACAGTATCAGCAGCTGTTCCAGCATGGCGAGCCGGCTCCGGTGGAGTATCTGCCCTTCGTGGAGGAGGGCCGCTGGGCGCTGGTCAAGGCCAACAGCCGGCTGGGTCTGGCGCTGTCCGACCAGGAACTGGATTACCTGGAGCGTTCCTATGCGGCCCTCAAGCGCAATCCCACCGATATCGAACTGATGATGTTCGCCCAGGCCAACTCGGAGCATTGCCGCCACAAGATCTTCAACGCTTCCTGGCGCATCGACGGCGCCGATCACGACCAGACCCTGTTCGGCATGATCCGCCACACCACCCGCTCGCGTCCGGGCGGGGTCATCTCGGCCTACAAGGACAACGCCGCGGTGATCCAGGGGCCGGTCGCCCGGGTGTTCCAGAGTGATCCTTTGAGCGGCGAATACGGTTACCGCGAGGAACAGGCCCATATCCTGATGAAGGTGGAGACCCACAACCACCCCACCGCCATATCCCCCCACGCCGGTGCCGCCACCGGTTCCGGCGGGGAGATCCGCGACGAGGGCGCCACCGGTCGCGGCTCCCGGACCAAGGCCGGATTGACCGGGTTTTCCGTTTCCCATCTGCACCTGCCCGGCTTCACCCAGCCCTGGGAAGCCAGTTGCGGCAAGCCGGACCGCATCGCCTCGCCGCTCCAGATCATGCTGGAAGGGCCGATCGGCGGGGCGGCCTTCAACAACGAATTCGGCAGGCCCAACCTGGCGGGCTATTTCCGCAGCTTCGAGCGGCCCGACCCGGCCGGCCACGGCTACCGCGGCTATCACAAGCCCATCATGATCGCCGGCGGCATGGGCAACGTCCGGCCCATGCTGACGGCCAAGGGCGAGATTCCTCCCGGCAGTCCCATCGTGGTGCTGGGCGGTCCCGCCATGCTGATCGGCCTCGGCGGCGGGGCGGCGTCCTCCCAGGCCAGCGGCGAGGGTTCGGAGGACCTGGATTTCGCCTCGGTGCAGCGGGACAACCCCGAGATGCAAAGGCGCTGCCAGGAGGTGATCAACCGCTGCGTCGCCCTGGGCGAGGACAATCCCATCCTGTCGATCCACGACGTCGGAGCCGGTGGCCTGTCCAACGCGGTGCCGGAGATCATCCACGACGCCGGCCGCGGCGGCCGCTTCGAGCTGCGTGCCATCCCCAACGACGAGCCCTCCCTGTCGCCCCTGCAGATCTGGTGCAACGAGGCCCAGGAGCGCTACGTGCTGGCGCTGAAGCCCGAGGGCCTGGCGCGGTTCGAGGAGTTCTGCCGGCGCGAGCGCTGTCCCCACGGGGTCATCGGCCAGGCCACCGAGACCCCGGACCTGATCCTGCACGACGAACTGCTGGGCAACCACCCCATCGACATTCCGATGTCGCTGCTGTTCGGCAACCCGCCCCGCATGGAGCGCGACGTGCACCACGCCGAACCTCCCTTGGCGCCCCTGGATCTCGGCGGGGTGGATCTGGCGGAGGCGGCGCGCCGGGTGCTGCGGCTGCCGGCGGTGGCCGACAAGAGTTTCCTGATCCACATCGGCGACCGCTCGGTGGGCGGGCTGACGGCGCGCGACCAGATGGTCGGTCCCTGGCAGATTCCGGTGGCCGACGTGGCGGTCACCGCCAGCGGCTTCCACGGGTTCACCGGAGAGGCCATGGCCATGGGCGAGCGCAGCCCTCTGGCCTTGATCGACGCCCCGGCTTCAGGCCGAATGGCGGTGGGGGAGGCGCTGACCAACCTGGCGGCGGCTTCGGTCGGCGCCATCGGCAACGTCAAGCTGTCCGCCAACTGGATGGCGGCGGCCGGGGTGGACGGCGAGGACGCCCGATTGTTCGACACCGTGAAGGCGGTGGGGCTGGAACTGTGTCCGGCGCTGGACATCGCCATCCCGGTGGGCAAGGATTCGCTGTCCATGAAGACGGTATGGAACGACGGCGAACGCTCGCAGTCGGTGACCGCGCCGGTCTCGCTCATCGTTTCGGCCTTCGCGCCGGTCATCGACATCACCCGCACCCTGACGCCGCGGCTGCGGCTGGATCTGGGCCGGACCCGGCTGCTGCTGATCGATCTGGGGCGGGGCCGCAACCGGTTGGGCGGCTCGGCCCTGGCCCAGGTCTACGGACAGCTGGGCGATTCCTGTCCCGACATGGACGATCCCGGCCTGTTCAAGAGCTTCTTCAACGCCATCCAGGGCCTGGTCGGCGACGGCCTGTTGCTGGCCTATCACGACCGTTCCGACGGCGGCCTGTGGGCAGCGGTCTGCGAAATGGCTTTCGCCTCCCGCTGCGGGGTGGAGATCGCCCTCGACGAACTGGGCGGCGATGATCTGGCGGCGTTGTTCAACGAGGAACTGGGGGCGCTGCTGCAGGTCGCCGACGACCGGCTGGGCCAGGTGCTGGACCGGCTGGAGGCGGCGGGACTGGCGGGCTGCACCCGGCTGATCGGCGCCCCGCGGGCCGACCGCCAGGTGGTGGTGGCCCGTGACGACCGAGTGCTGCTGTCCAGCGGCCGTGCCGAATTGCAGAAGATCTGGTCGGAGACCAGCTACCGGCTGCAGGCATTGCGGGATAATCCCGACTGCGCCAAGGCCGAGTTCCACGCCATCGACGACGAGCAGGATCCGGGGCTGCAGTCAGTGCTCACCTTCGACGTGAAGGAAGACATAGCTGCGCCGTTTATCGGCCACGCACGGCCGCGCATCGCCATCCTGCGGGAGCAGGGCGTCAACGGCCAGGTGGAGATGGCGGCGGCTTTCGAGCGTGCCGGCTTCAGCTGCATCGACGTGCACATGAGCGATCTCCAGGAGGGCCGGGCCAGCCTGGCGGACTTCGTGGGGCTGGCGGCCTGCGGCGGCTTTTCCTACGGCGACGTGCTGGGTGCCGGGGGCGGCTGGGCCAAGTCCATATTGTTCGGGGAACGGCTGCGGGACGAGTTCGACGCCTTCTTCCAGCGGCCGGAGACCTTCGGCTTGGGGGTCTGCAACGGCTGCCAGATGATGGCCCATCTGCACGGCATGATCCCCGGCGCCCAGCACTGGCCTCACTTCGCCCGCAACACGTCGGAACAGTTCGAGGCCAGGGTGGTGATGGTGGAAGTGGAGAAATCCCCGTCCATTTTCTTCTCCGGCATGGAGGGTTCCCGCATGCCGGTGGTGGTCGCCCACGGTGAGGGCCGCGCCGAGTTCCGCGGCGACCCCAGGACCATCCTGCAGTCCGGCCTGGTGGCCCTGCGCTATGTCGACCACTACGGCGAGCCCACCGAGACCTTCCCCCGCAATCCCAACGGCTCGCCACTCGGGATCACCGGGCTGACCTCCTCCGACGGCCGCTTCACCATCCTGATGCCCCATCCGGAGCGCTGCTTCCGCACCGTCCAGAACTCCTGGCATCCCGGCACCTGGGGCGAATATGGCCCGTGGATGCGGATGTTCCGCAATGCGCGGGTGTGGATCGGCTGAGGCCTTTCGGTTGCCCGGCGGGCAACTCCCTCCTTTGCGACATCCCCCTCGCGCACCGAAGTTTGTGCCGCCGCCGCATGACGCAGTCTCTCACGGTGGCTGCGGTGGCCTTTGCAGCTTGCGCAATAAGAATTTGGCCGCCAATAACTTCCCGATCTTTTTCTGTGGGAGGGGCTTTAGCCCGCGACCGGCGGCCAGTCGCGGGCTAAAGCCCCTCCCACCAGCAAGCTGCCAAGAATCCGGGAAGTTGTTTTCGGCCATATCCGAAAACCGCCGGGTCGGTCCGAGCCGCCGCGACGACGGGTTCGAGTAAGGAAGGACGCGTATTGACCTTGAAGAAAATCCATGCTAGATGATTTTGGCTCGCTGAAAGTCCGCGGCTCCGCGAGTGCCCTGACGTGGCGAACATATCGTAGCTACATGATCTATAAAGGTGTGCCCGGCGCTTTTCGGGGGGCTGAATGACATTCCAGGCCCCGCGGCCGGGGCAGGTTTCTCCCCGCCCGATGCGCGTCTTTGGGCTGATCACCGGCTGGAAGCAAGGTTTTGCTTCCTTGGAAAATCACTTCCGCGCAACTATTCTCCTTCGGGTCACTTGGCGTTCTGCCAAAGTACGGTGGCGATGCGGAACCGGCTAGAGCCGCATCAGCACCTATTGCCACCTAGGAACTTAGCCATCCTGATCTTCAGGATCACCGCGCACATTGCCGGAGGCTAATGGATGTTTCGTTCGGGTCTGCTCGTCTTGCTGTGTCCCTTGGCTGTCGGGTTGCTGGCCGCCCTTGCGGTGTTCGTTTCATACAGCTTCGGCCCTCGGGAACTGATGGTTTCCGCTCTTCTCGTGACCGGCGGGGGACTGCTGGGATGGCTGGCGCTTGCCACCCATCGCCGCGAGCTCCGCGACGCCGAGGCAGCGGGGGAACAGGCCCTGGCCGCCCAACAGCGAACCCCGGAGTCCAACCGCATCGCCGGCCTCGACAAGCTCTGCGAACATGTTCTGCCGATCTGGGCCAAGCAGATCGAAACCTCCTGCTCCCAGACCGAAGCGGCCATCGTTTCTCTCAATCAGCGTTTCGAACAGATACTGACCGATTTGGATGCGGCAGTTCTCGCCTCTGACACCGCGGCCGGCAGCGGCACCGGGACCGGTGGCAACAGCATCGTGGACCTGTTGCACCACAGCCAGGACGAACTGCGCCAGATCATCGCTTCCCTCAAGAGTGCCCTGACGGCGAACGACACCCTCATGGGCGAAGTCGCCGGACTCACTCAGTTCACCGACGAATTGCAGCGGATGGCCAACGACGTCGCCCATATCGCCGCTCAAACCAATCTGCTGGCTCTCAACGCGGCCATCGAGGCGGCGCGGGCCGGCGAGGCGGGGCGCGGTTTTGCCGTGGTTGCTTCGGAAGTCCGCAAGCTCTCCGAATTGTCCGGCGATACCGGCAGGAGGATCAGCGACAAGGTGGCCGTGGTCAACGCGGCGATGCTTTCGGTGGTACAGGGTTCGCAGCAATACGCCAAGAACAGCTCCGCCATGGTGCTGCAGTCGGAATCCAGGATCGGCGGCGTGATGGAAAGGTTTCACGGCATGGTTTCCGGCCTGTCCGATTCCGCCACCATTCTGAACTCCCACAGCAACGAAATCCGCCAGGAAATCTCCGAGGTTCTCGTCCAATTGCAGTTCCAGGATCGGGTAAGTCAAATTCTCACGAATATTCGCGGAGACATGGAAAAGCTGGAAGCACTGTTGCGCAACGCCCAGCAGCGCTGGGACGCCGGAGATACCCAGCAGCCCGTCGACGCCAGTATCTGGCTCGGCGATTTGGCGAAGGGGTATACCACGAAGGAGCAACGGATCAATCAGTTCGGGGAAACCGGTTCCGGTAAACCCGTTGCGGAGCTGACATTCTTTTAGAGGCATCCATGAGCAAGACCATATTGATCGTCGACGATTCTCTGTCCTTGCGGCAACTGGTCAGCATGACCTTGAAGCGGGCCGGTTATGAGGTTGTCGAAGCCTGTGACGGCAAGGACGCTTTGGCGAAGCTGGGCGCGGCGAAATTCGACCTGATCATCAGCGATGTGAACATGCCGAACATGGACGGGCTTACGTTTTTGAAGGAAATCAAGCTGATCAAAGAACATCGGTTTACGCCGGTCATCATGCTGACCACGGAATCGGCGGAAGAAAAGATGCGGGAAGGCCAGCAGTCCGGAGCAAAGGCCTGGATGGTCAAGCCCTTCAAACCGGAGCAGATGCTCGCGGCGGTCACCAAATTGACCATGGGTTGAAAGCTGGCCGAACTCGGGTGGGGTGGATCGGTTGCCGGAACCGCCGCGGGGTTGTGGCGGCCGTTCCGGATTAGCCAGATAAGGGGGATGAAATGGAAATAAAGATCAACGGTTCAGGCAATAAAGGCCAATTGGCGATCGATGGCGAGATGAATATCTACAGTGCCGGGGATTCCAAGATCGCGCTGATCGAGGCGCTGGGAAAATACCGGGAACTGGAGATCGATCTCGCCGCCGTGACCCACATCGATACCACCGGCATCCAACTCCTGGTGCTGCTGAAGCGCGAAGCGGCCAAGGCCGGAAACCTGTTGCGGCTGACCAATCATAGTCCGGTGACTCTGGCGGCCTTCGATACCTTCAACCTCACCGCCCATTTCGGCGACCCGGTGGTCATACCGTCCAAGTGACGGGAATCCGCCGGGAAGACATGGGATTTAGGAATCGGCCGCAAATAATTTCCCGATACGGGGAGAATGTCGTAGGGGCGAATTTATTCGCCGAATTCCACCGCCTGGGCGAGTAAATTCGCCTACCCGGAGCACTGGGAAGTCGGGAAGTTGTTTCCAGCCGTCTCCTTGATTCGGCGGCATCGGAGTAGTGGCGGTCACAGGGCACGACGGACCCAGCGGTTGCCGGTGCCGGTAAAGCGTTCAATTACTTGCAGGGAGACTAAGCGATGACCATGAATCTTGATGAAGTCTTGGCGACGTTCTTCGTGGAGTGCAGGGAATTGCGCGGAGAGATCGAAACCTTGTTATTGCACCTGGAAAGCGTCCCGGACGACGCGGACGCCATCAACGGCTTGTTCCGGGCTGCCCACACCATCAAGGGATCGGCCGGGCTGTTCGGCCTGGAAGGCATGGTTGCCTTTACCCATGCCATGGAGAGCCTGCTCGATGCGGTCAGGGGCGGACAGGTCGCGGTGGACGGCGAAATGTTCGCCCTGTTGTTGGAAAGCTGCGACCACGTCGGTGAATTGGCCGATCATGCCGAGGCTCGCCCGGAGGCGCCCCTGGAACCCTCGGTACAGAACCGGGGCGAAGGGCTCGAGCAGCGGCTGCGGGCTTATATCGGCGGCAAGGCGGTTGCGGTCAAGCCGGCCAGTGCCGACGTCGAGCACCAGCCTGCGGATACCGCCTCGGACGGCGGCGGGGATTGGCACTTGTCGCTGCGGTTCGACCGGGACATCCTGAAATACGGCATGGAACCCCTGTCCTTCATCCGCTACCTGGGGACACTGGGGCGGATCAATCACCTCATCACCCTGCTCGACGGTATTCCCTCGGTCGAGGAGATGGACCCCGAGTGCTGCTATCTCGGCTTCGAGATCAGCCTCAACTCCGAGGCCGACAAGGAGACCCTGGCGGGCGTGTTCGATTTCGCGCGGACGGGCAGCGTCATCCGCATTCTTCCCCCGCACAGCAAGGTTTCCGACTACATCGAGCTGATTCAGGCGCTGGATCCCGACAACGGCGTTCGCCTGGGCGAAATCCTCATCGCCAGCGGCGCATTGACCCGCTCCGAGTTGGACGAAGGTCTGCGTACCCAACGAGAAATGGAGCAGCCGCCCGAAGGCAGGCACGAGCCCCTCGGCGAAATTCTCACGGAGCAGCGGCTGGCGCCGAAGGAGACCGTCGACGCCGCCCTGGCCAAGCAGAAGGAGATTCGCGAGCTCAAGGTCAGGGAGAGCCAGTACGTGCGGGTCCAGGCCGACAAGCTGGACCACCTCATCAACCTGGTGGGGGAACTGGTCATCGCCGGTGCCAGCGCCCACCTGCTGGCCCGCCAATCGCGCCAGACCCGGGTGGCGGAAGCCACCTCCCTGGTTTCTTCCCTGGTGGAGGACATCCGCGACAGCGCCCTGCGGCTGCGGATGGTGGAAATCGGCGACACCTTCAACCGGTTCCGGCGGGTGGTGCACGACGTCAGCCAGGAACTGGGCAAGGGCATCGACCTGGAGATCACGGGGGCCGATACGGAGCTGGACAAGACCGTCGTCGAGAAGATCAGCGATCCCATCATGCACCTGGTGCGCAACGCCATGGACCACGGCATCGAACCTGTGGACATCCGCCGCGCCCGTGGCAAGCCCGAGCGGGGCACGGTCCGCCTCAACGCCTACCACGACTCCGGCAGCATCGTCATCGAGGTGGGCGACGACGGTGGCGGCCTCGATCGCGACAAGATCTACGCCAAGGCCATCGAGCGGGACATCATCGCCCCCGGCCAAAACCTCAGCGATCACGAAATCGCCAACCTCATCTTCGAGCCCGGCTTCTCCACCGCCGATCAGGTCACCAACCTGTCCGGGCGCGGCGTGGGCATGGACGTGGTCAAGCGCAACATCACCGCGTTGCGCGGCAGCGTCGACATCGACAGCCGCCAGGGCCTGGGTTCCACCGTCTACATTCGTCTGCCGCTGACTTTGGCCATCATCGACGGCTTCCTGGTGCGGGTGGGAGATACCTTTTTCGTGGTTCCCCTCGACATGGTGGTGGAGTGCATCGAGCTCTCCCGCCGGGACGGCGAGGGCGACGAGAGCGGCTACATCAACCTGCGCGACGAGGCGCTGCCCTACCTGCGGCTGCGCGACATTTTCCGGGAACAGGGCCGGCGCGGACGGCGGGAAAACATCGTGGTGGTCCAGCACGCCGGAGCCAAGGCGGGGCTGGTGGTGGACGAACTGCAGGGCGAGTTCCAGACCGTCATCAAGCCCCTCGGCAAGGTGTTCTCGAAACTTCAGGGAATCAGCGGCTCGACCATCCTGGGCAGCGGCGAGGTGGCCCTGATTCTCGACGTGCCGGGCCTGGTTCAGCGGACCCTGAACCGCATGGCGAAGGTGCCTGCCCATTACAGCCACGGCATCCATTAGCCCCGCCCGACCGACGCACATTCAACCCGCGAGGATTCATCCATGAGCAACCTCATTCCCGCCAGTTCTTCCACGCTCCCCGTCGCTTCCGCGGACAGCAGGGCTCCGCGGGATACCCCTCCCCAGACCCGCCAGTTCCTCACCTTCAAGCTGGGCGGCGAAAGCTATGCCGCGCCGATCCTGACGGTCAAGGAGATCATCGAATACGGCCAGGTGACCACGGTGCCGATGATGCCCGGCTTCATCCGGGGCGTCATCAACCTGCGTGGCAACGTGGTCTCGGTGGTCGACCTGGCGGCCCGGTTCGGCCAGCACCGCGGCAAAGTCGGCAAGCGCAGCTGCGTGGTCATCATCGAAGCGAACCAGGACGGCGAGAAACAGATCATGGGCATCCTGGTGGATTCGGTGGACGAAGTGGTGGAAATCGCCGGATCGGACATCGATCCGCCGCCGACCTTCGGGGCCAAGATCCGCACCGATTTCATCGAGGGACTGGGCAAGCACAAGGGCCAGTTCGTCATCATCCTGAATCTGGACCGGGTGTTGTCGGTGGAGGAGATGAGCCTGCTGTCGGGAGAGGAGGGCATCGAATCACCCGCCGCCCATTACGAACAGCACGACGCCGGCGCCGGCAGAGAGCCGCGGGCGCTGCAATAGCGGGGGCGGGGGCGGCAACCGGAAACGCCTGCCGCACCAGGTGAGGCGCAGGATCGCCGCAGGGCGGCCTTCAGGCCGCCTCGCCGCACCGGCGGAAGCCCGTTAACCGCCCTGAAGAACTGCAGGGCACGCATCACCCGCATCGGACTATGGCCGTCTCGAACCGGAGGAGCGCATCCCCATGAATAGGAGTTCACGAGCAATAGCGCTGGTTGCCGGCGTGGTGCTGGGCCTGGTCGGCATTGCCGTCAGCGCCACCTCCCTGCGCTGGCAAGCGATCGACGCGGCGGCGGAAGTCGACAATGCCCAGGCCATGGCTAACCTGGATGTGCTGCAGCGGGTGGAAAAGGCGGTCGGTTCGGCGCAGGCGGGATTTTGGACCTACGTGTCATCAGCCGACGCAACGGTGCGTCATCAGGCGGAAACCCAGATACGGGATGCCGCAGAGTCCTGGCGGCGGGCCTTGCGTGACTATCGGCCATCCAGGGGCGACGGAGAAGACGCAAGGCTGTTGGAGGCAGACTGGCTCGCCCTCGAACAAGGCGATCGGCAGATGCGGGAGATTCTCGCAGGAGCAGGAGATGGCGGCCACGCAACGGCCCTGGCGCAAATCGAGGTTCTGCGGGAATGGGCTGCCACCCCTCAGGACGCGGTCCGCAACCACATCGCCTTCAACGGAAACCGCGGGACTCGGGCTGCGGTATCTGCGGAGCGGGCATTGCGATGGTCGCATCTGGTGCTGGATCTGTCGGCCTTGGTCCTGCTGGTGGCCTTGGGAGGCATTGGTGCCCTGGGTGTGCGCCGGGTTTCCGTTCGCCCGCCGAATTCCGGGGTGCGGGAATTTTGAAGCCGCAAGGTACGCGGATGTACCCCCAATGCCATAAGGATTTGGCTGCAAACAAATGACCGCCCTGTTCTCTGTGGGGTGGGGGCTTTAGCCCGCGACCAGCGCCAGTCGCGGGCTAAAGCCCCCACCCACCAGAAGCGCCTCCGGCGGGAGTCGGGAAGTTGTTTTCGGCCGGATCTTAACGGCATGGATGCGACCCCTGCGGGTTCCCGGCGGCCGGTACCAAAGTTCGGCGATTGCCGAAGTTTGGCCATTCGATGTCCTGCCCCACGGCGGGCCGGACGAAGGTTCATTTTTCTGGAAAAGGAGACGGTTCATGACGATCGCACAACGGTTCTATCTCTTGCTGGGCGGGGTGCTGGTGGGGCTGGCGACCCTGGTTGGGCTGAGCCTGTACCAGACCGGCCGGGTCTTCGATGCCACCAACTACGTCAACACCCCCAGCCTCATTCTGATGAACCGTGCCACGGTCGCCGCCGCCGGAGGGAGCAACGCGGTCTGGGTGCATACGTCCAGCGCCGATCCGGCGCAGATGCGGGAGATGGAAAGCAAGCTCACGGATGCGCGCGAACTGATGCTGAAGGCTTTCGAAGAATACGTGCCGCTCATTTCCAACGACGCCGACAAGGCCCTGCTGGACGACGATCACCGCCTGCTCAGAGCGTACATGGAGAAACTGAACGGAGTCCTGGAGTTGTCGCGGGGCGGCAAGAAGGCCGAGGCGGCCGCGGCGATGATCGCGGCGCGGCCGGCGGTGGCCGCGCTCAACGAAGCCCTGGACCGCCACTTCCAGTTCAACATCGACCTGGGCAACGAGTTCGCCCGGATCGGCGAACAAACCAAGGGCAGCGCGGTGTTCTGGCAAACCGGCTGCGCCCTGCTGATATTGGCGAGCATCGTGGCCATCGGGCTCTGGACCTTGCGCAGCCTGTTGGGCGAACTGGGCGGCGAGCCTGCGATCGCCCGGCAGGTGGCCGATCGCATCGATGCCGGCGATTTGAACGTTGCCGTCGAACTGAGGGCCGGTGATCGGAACAGCCTGCTGGCGGCCATGAAACGCATGACCGAAACGTTGCGGGGCCTGATCGGCGAGATGGACCGCATGTCGGGGGAACACGACCGCGGCGACATCGACGTCGTGATCGACACCGGCCGGTTTCAGGGAGCTTACCGGACCATGGCGCAAGGGGTCAACGACATGGTGTCCGGCCACATCGCGGTGAAGAAGAAGGCCATGGCCTGCATCAAGGCCTTCGGCGAGGGCAATCTCGACGCCCCGCTGGAGCGGTTCCCCGGCAAGAAGGCTTTCATCAACGACAACATCGAGCAGTTGCGCGCCAATCTGCGGCGCATCGTTTCGGAGATCCAGGAGCTCACCGCCGCCGCCAACCGGGGCGACTTCAGCGTCAAGCTCGCGCTGGAAGGCAAGCAGGGCTTCCCCCGGACCCTGTCGGAGCTGCTCAACCAGCTGTCGAACACGGTGGACACCGCCTTCAAGGACACCATCGAGATCGCCCAGGCGCTGGAACAGGGCGATCTGACCAAGACCGTGACCCGCGACTATCAGGGCGCCTACGACCAGGTCAAGCAAAGCCTCAACAAC
>Ga0233425_10004687_pt1 | contig 22610 bp, 17 predicted proteins | sample Watercolumn_Towu_2_FD_181712 | JGI IMG/M metagenome (GOLD analysis project Ga0233425, IMG submission 181712) | Freshwater microbial communities from Lake Towuti, South Sulawesi, Indonesia - Watercolumn_Towuti2014_140_MG | ecosystem: Environmental > Aquatic > Freshwater > Lake | place... | reverse complement strand
CAGACCGGCCTGCCGGCGCCGCCGGAGTGGGTGGACCGCCTGCCGCTGGTCGGCGATTGGGTGCGCACCTACTGGATGAACCTCTCCGACAACGCCGAGAACACGGCCAGCGTCGTCGCGTTGTGGCTGGACCGCGGCAAGGGCTGGCTCTTCCGGCGCGGCCTGGCGTTCGGCGAGGGCGTCTTCGAACTCGCGCTGAGCGTGCTGATCGCGTTCTTCTTCTACCGCGACGGTCCGACCGTCGTGTCGCGCGTGTCCGAGGGCGTGAAGCGCATCATGGGCGACTACTCCCACCGGATCATCGAGACCGTGGGCGCGACCGTGCAGAGCGTGGTCTACGGCCTCCTGGGCACGGCCCTCGCGCAAGGCATCATGGCGGGCATCGGCTTCCACGTCGCCGGCATCCCCACGCCGTTCCTCTGGGCGCTGCTGGTCTTCCTGTTCTCGCTGCTCCTGGTGGGCCCGCCGCTGGTCTGGGTGCCGGCGACGATCTGGCTCTTCGCGCGCGGCGAGGTCGGCTGGGGCCTCTTCATGGCCGTCTGGGGCTTGTTCGCCATCAGCGGCATCGACAACATCGTACGCCCCCTCCTCATCAGCCGCGGCACGAAGCTGCCCTTCGTCATCACCTTCCTCGGCGTGCTCGGCGGCATCCTCGCCTTCGGCTTCATCGGCCTCTTCCTGGGCCCGACGGTCCTCGCCGCCGGCTACTGCCTCGTGCAGGAATTCCTGCGGCAGCGGAAGGGCGGCGACGCCTCCTCCGCCGCCCCCCCGCCCGCCGCGCCGCCGCCCTGATGTCGAATGATGAAACCGACATGAGCGATCAAGCGCCGTTCGACGCATACTTCGGAGAATTGCACGCCGTTGCCCAACAGGGCGACGCGCGGGAGGAGAGCTTCTACCCGGCCCTCGCCGGCCTGCTGAAGACGGTGGCCGATGCGACCGGGCGGGCGCACGTTCGGGTGACCACGCTCCCGAAACCCACCGACGCCGGGAATCCCGACTTCCGTCTCTGGAACGGCAAGGACCGTATTGTGGGCTATGTCGAGGCCAAGAAGCCCACGGAAGAACGGCTCGATGTCATCGAGGAGTCGGAACAACTCGCGCGCTACCGCGCGACGTTCCCGAATCTCATCCTGACCAACTTCTTCGAGTTCCGGCTCTATCGCAACGGGGAACGGGTGCAGACCGTCCTCGCGGCCCGCCCCTTCGTCATGAACCGCCTGCGCGTGACGCCGGTCATCGAAAAGGCGGACGACCTCCGGGCGCTTCTCGACCGTTTCTTCGATTTCTCGCTCCCGAAGGTGTTCACGGCGGAATCGCTGGCAGTCGAACTGGCCAAGCGAACACGCTTCCTGCGCGAGGTGGTCGGGCAGCAGATCGCCCGGGAGAAGGACGCGCCGGGGGTCCTGTCGGGCTTCTTCGAGGCGTTCCAGACCTACCTGATCGGGACGTTGACGCCCGAGGACTTCGCCGACCTCTTCGCACAAACCATCGCCTACGGTCTCTTCGCCGCCCGCACGCGCGCCGGCGACGGTTTCAGCCGCCGGGCCGCCTTCGACAACATCCCGCACACGATCGGCGTCCTGCGCGACCTGTTCCGCTTCATCTCGCTGGGCGACCTGCCGGAACAACTGGCCTGGTGCGTGGACGACATCGCCGAAGTGCTGGCCGTGGCCGATGCCGCCGGCATCCTCGACCGGTACTACCACGAGGGCAAGGGCAGCGATCCCATCGTCCACTTCTACGAGACCTTCCTCGCCCAGTACGACCCCGCCGAGCGCGAGCGGCGCGGCGTCTACTACACGCCCGAACCGGTCGTCGGTTACATCGTCCGCTCGCTGCACGGCATCCTCAAGACCGACTTCGGCCTGCGCGACGGCCTCGCTTCCGACGGCGTGACCCTGCTCGACCCGGCGGCAGGCACCATGACCTTCGTCGCCCGCGCCGCGGCGCAGGCCGTCGCCGAGTTCGAGGCCAAGTACGGCAAGGGCGGGCGCGCCGATTTCATCCGACGCCACATCCTGAAGAACTTCTACGCCTTCGAACTGATGATGGCCCCCTATGCCGTCGGGCACCTGAAGATGAGCTTCTTCCTCGAGGAACTCGGCCACCGCCTCGCCGACGACGAGCGCGTCCCCTTCTACCTCACCAACACCCTCGACAACGAGGAACTCGAACAGAGCCGCCTGCCCGGCTTCTCCGCCCTGGCCGAAGAGTCGCGACTGGCCGGCGCGGTCAAAAGACAGACCCCGATCCTCGTCATCCTCGGGAATCCGCCGTATTCCGGCCATTCGACCAACATGGGTACGTGGATCACCGGTCTGATCGATGACTACAAGAAGAACGCGCCGGAACTGAAACGACCCGCACAGGCGAAGTGGCTCCAAGACGACTATGTCAAGTTCCTGCGCTTCGCTCAATGGAAGATCGAACAGGCCGGGCGCGGTGTGGTCGGCATGATCACCAACCACTCCTATCTCGACAATCCGACGTTCCGAGGGATGCGGCAGAGCCTCATGCGCACCTTCGACGACATCTATGTCCTCGATCTGCACGGCAACGCGCTCAAGAAGGAGACCTGCCCGGACGGCAGCCCCGACAAGAACGTTTTCGACATCCGGCAGGGCGTCGCCATCGCGTTCTTCGTCAAACGAGGCGGGAAGACCGGGACGCACGCGATGGTCCGGCACGCGGAACGCTATGGCGCGCCTGAAGACAAGTACGACTGGTTGAACAAGCGCGATCTCACGAAGACGAACTGGCGGTCCATTTCGCCCGCGCCCCGGTTCTATTTGTTCAAACCGTTCGACAGGGCGCGCCAGAAGCGCTACGAGCAGTTCTCATCCATCGCATGGGTGTTCGGCGAAAACGGCTCGCCCGCCCCCGGAATCGTGACCACCCATGACGATTTCGCCATCTCGTGGACGGCGGACGAAGCCCGCCGCAAAGTCCAGATGCTGCTCCAGACCCGAACCGAACGCGAGGCTCGCCTGATTTGGAAGCTGTGCGGCCAAAGCCAGTGGAACTACGACCGGGCGAAGACGGAGCTGGCCGACGGATCCTGGCGCGACGCCGTAGTCCGCACCCTCTACCGCCCGTTTGACACCCGCTGGACGGTGTTCAATCCCAACATCGCGGTTCACAGGCGGGAACGCGTCATGCGCCACATGCTGGCCGGGGAGAATCTGGCGCTGCTGTTGCCCAAGCGCGTCGAGCACGCAGGAACATGGCAACACGTCTTTGCCACAAACGCCATTTCGGACCACGTGGCCGTCTCGCTGAAGACCATTGACTATCATTTCCCCCTCTACCTCTACCCGGAGCCGGCCGAGAGGACGAAGTCGGGGATCGGCCGCCTGGCGACCATGATGCTCTTCGAACCGAAAGCCCCGTACGGGGGGAGACAGCCCAACCTGAATCCGGCCCTGGTCGCGGCGCTGGCGGCGGCTTACGGGAAGACGCCGACGCCGGAGGACATCTTCCACTACGTGTACGCCGTGCTCTACGCACCCGCGTACCGGACGAAGTACGCCGAGTTTCTGAAGATGGACTTCCCCCGCATCCCGTTCACGGTGGACGCGAAGCGGTTCAAGAAGCTCGCGGCGCTGGGCGAGAAGTTGGTGGGCCTGCACTTGCTGAAATCCCCCGCCCTCGATCCGCCCGACTGCCGGTTCGAGGGCGAGGGCCCGGGCCGCGTGGAGAAGGACCGGAAGACGGGCCTGCGCTACGACGCCGGAGAGCAACGCGTCTACATCAACGCCGCGCAACACTTCGCGCCCGTGCCGGACGCCGTCTGGACCTGCCGGATCGGCGGCTACCAGGTCTGCGAGAAGTGGCTGAAAGACCGGAAGGATCGCCGCCTGGAACTCGACGACATCCGCGCCTACTGCCGCATCGTGACCGCGTTGGGCCGGACCATGGAGTTGCAGGGCGAGATCGATGCCCTCTACTCCGAGGCGGAACGGGAGATCGTGTCCGTGACCTAGGTTCAGTCCGGGTCGCGCTTGAGCGCGAGGGCGCGGCGGGCGAGATCGGCGATGCGCCCCGCGCTCAGGCCCGCCCGCGCGAGGATCTCGGCGTAGGGACCGGACTCGCCGAAGCGGTCGGGGATGCCGCACCGCAGCACCGGCACGGGATACCGCTCCGCGGCGGCGGCCGACACCGCGCTCCCCAGTCCGCCGATGACGTTGTGTTCCTCCACGGTCACGATCGCCCCCGTCTCGCGCGCGGCCGCTTCCACGGCGCCGGCATCCAGCGGCTTGACCGTGTGCAGGTCGAGCACGCGCGCCGAGATGCCGCCCCCCGCCAGCTCGTCCGCCGCCTCCAGCGCCAGCAGCAGCCCCCGCCCGCACGCGGCCAGCGTCACGTCCGCGCCCTCCCGCACGACGATCCCCCGCCCGATCTCGAAGGGATGCGCCGGGCCGAAGACCGCGCCGGCCGCCTCGCGCGAGAGACGGAGGTAGACCGGCCCCTCGCGCTCGAGCATCGCCCGCACCGCGAGGCGGGTCTCGGTCAGGTCCGACGGCACCACCACGGCCATGTTCGGGAGCGCGGTCATGACGGCGAGATCGGCCACGGACTGGTGGCTCGCGCCGTCGGCGAAATCGCTCAGGCCCGCGTAACCGCCCACCAGCTTCACGTTGAGGCCGCCGTACGCCACCAGGCTGCGGACCGCGTCGCCCGCGCGCAGCGCCAGCAGGAAGGCGAACGACGACGCCACCGGGATCAGCCCCGCGGCGGCCATGCCCGCCGCCGCCGCCACCATGTTCGCCTCGGCGATGCCGAAGTTGAAGAAGCGGTCCGGATGGCGCGCCGCGAAGAGCTTCGTCTGCGTGCTGCTCGAGCAGTCGGCATCGAGGACCACCATCCGCGGGAACGCGTCCGCGAACTCGATCAGCGCCTCGCCGAAGGCGACGCGCATGGGCTTCGACGCCGGGGCCGGCGCGGGACAGGTCGGATGGGACCCGTTCACGGCGCCGCCTCCCCCAGTTCCGCCATCGCGCGCCGGAACGACTCGTCGTCCAGCGGCTTGCCGTGCCACGCGGCCTGGCCCTCCATGAAGGAGACGCCCTTGCCCTTGACCGTCTCGGCGACGATCGCCGCCGGACCGCCGCATCGCTGTGCGGCGTCGAACGCCTCCAGCAGCGACGGCACCGAGTGCCCGTCGCACGGTATCGCCGCGACGCCGAACGCGCGGAGGCGGGCGGCGAGGTCGCCCAGCGGCATGATCTCGTTCTCCGCGCCGTCGAGCTGCACGTGGTTGCGGTCGACGATGGCGGTGAGATTCGCGGGACGGAACTTCGCCATCGCCATGAAGGCCTCCCAGTTCTGGCCCTCGTTGAGTTCGCCGTCGCCGCACAGGACCCACACCCGCCAGTCGCCGCCCAGCCGCCGCGCCGCGAGCGCCATGCCCAGGCCGGCGGAGAGCCCCATCCCGAGCGAGCCGGTGCAGAGGTCCACGCCCGGCAGGGACATGGTCGGGTGGCCCTGCAGCGGGCTGCCCGTGCGCCGGAGCGTCGCCAGCAGCGACGGATCGAAGAACCCCTTGCGGGCGAGCACCGCGTAGAGGGCCGGCGCGGCGTGGCCCTTGCTGAGGATGAACCGGTCGCGGCCCGGCCAGCGGGGCTCGCCGGGCCGGACGCGCAGGACGGCGCCGTAGAGCACGGCGAGGATCTCCGCGCACGAGAGGCTGCCGCCGGTGTGGCCGCTGCCGGCGCGGTGGATCATGCGCAGGACGGTCACGCGCAGGTCGCGCGCGGCGCGTTCCAAGGCTTGGACATCGGGCGGCGGCGTCATGGCGCGCTCCCGGCGGCGGCCCGGCGCCGGCCGTCGTAGGCGCGGAGCCACGGGATGACCGTCTCCGCCGCGCGGCGGGCGGCGGTGTCGGGGTCCGGCCGCGGCAGGATCTCGATCGAGGCCCAGCCGTCGTAGCCCGCCCGCGCGAGGCCGTCGAACACGTCGTCGAAGTCCAGGTGCCCCTGCCCCGGCGCGAGGCGGTTGGAGTCGGCGAGGTGGACGTACTTCACGCGCGCGCCGTGGCGGGCGAGCGCGTCGCCCGGGCGCGCCTCTTCGATGTTCATGTGGAAGGTGTCGGGCATCAGCCCCGCGTTGGCGCGGCCGAGGCGGTCGAGCAGCGCCGCGCCCTCGTCGAGCGTATTGACGAAGTTGATCTCGTAGCGGTTGACCGGCTCGATGACGACGGCCACGCCCCGCCCGGCGGCGTCGTCGCAGACGCGCCGCGCGGTGTCGAGGAAGAGCCGTTCCGCCTCCTCGCGCGGCTGCGCGTCGGCGACGAAGCCCCGCGCGCGGCCGATGTTCACCATCCGCCCGAAGTCCTTCGCGAGGTCGGACAGGCCCCGGAACACCTCCACCGCCCGGCGGCGCGCGTCGGCGTCGGGATGCGTGAAATACAGGCCCAGGCTCGCGAAGACCTGCCCGGTGGTGATGGCGCTGACCTCCAGCCGCGCCCGCTCCAGCGCGCGCGCGAGGCGGTCGCGGTCGACGTCGGCGGCCTCTTTCAGCGCGAGTTCGACGCCGTGGTAGCCGAACTCGGCGGCCCGGGCGATGGAGGCGTCGAAGCCCCGCCAGACGACGAAGGCGTTGGGCGGGGCGGCATCGCCGGCGATGGCGACGGCGAGCCTCACGGCGCGCCCCCGTCGGCCCGGTCGCCCGGAGCGGGCACGCCGAGGCCCACCTCCCGCTCCAGGTCCCGGATCAGGCCGAGCGAAATCTCGTGCCGCCCGCCGATGTAGTCGTTCGCCAGCCACGCGTCGACGATCGCGAGCAGCTCGTCCGCCGGCGTGATCTTCCCTCCGAGGCAGAGAACGTTGGAGTCGTTGTGCTGCCGGGTCATCGCCGCCATGTGCACGCTGGTGCAGAGCGCGGCGCGGACGCCGCGGACCTTGTTGGCGGCGATGGACATGCCGATGCCGGTCGAGCAGATCAGGATGCCGCGCGGGTACTCGCCGCGGGCGACGGCGCCGGCGACGAGGCGGGCGTACCGCGGATAGCGGACGATCTCGCCCGTGTCCGAGCCGGCATTCGTCACGCGGAGGCCGCGCGCCGCGAGGTGGGCCGCGATGGCGCGCTTCGCCTCGACGCCGCCGTGGTCGTTGCCGATGATGAGGCGGTCGATCATGTGCTTCACCTATCGCCGCGCGTGCCGGCGAGCGATCTCGAACATCCGCCGCGCGACGTCGGTGATGCGCGGTTCCGGCGCGCCCTTGATCGAGGTCCGCATCGTGTCGCGGAACGGCTCGACCCAGTGCGGCGGGATCCGGCGGGCGCCGAGGGCGGCGCCCAGGATCGAGCCCGCCGTCGCGCCGGTGCAGTCGGTGTCGAGTCCGGCCATCACGGTGATGCCGAGGGTCCGCGTGAAATCGCCGCCGCCCTTGAGGAGGCCGAGGAGGACGATCGCGGCGTTGGGGATGGCGTGGTTGAAGCGCTGCGCCTCGGGGCGGTAGCGCTCGATCATCGCGTCGTTGATCGCCGCCCAGTCCCCGTCGCGCGCGCAGCGGTCCTTCATCCAGGCGATCATCCCGGCGAAGCGCGAGCGCGGGGGGACGAAGGCCGCGGCGGTGTCGACGGCCCGGAGCGGGTCGCCGTGCGCGAGCGTGTCGGCCAGCAGCGCGGCGAAGAAGATCCCGGCGTAGATGCCGTTGCGCGTCTGGGAGTTGACGGCGTCGCGCCAGGCCATGCGCGCGGCGAGCGCCGGGTCGCCGGGCGCGGCCCAGCCGAAGGGGTCGCAGCGGATCATCGCGCCGAGCGACTGCCGGCACGGGTTGCCCATGACGGCGGTCCACGGCGAGGGCACGCCGAAGATCGCGGTGCGGTACATGTTGCGGCCCGCGCCGTAGAGGCAGGAGATGGGCAGGTGATCGCGGATCGTGGCGATGGCCTGTTCGGACGTGAACTCCACGCCGTGACGTTCGAGCGTCATCTGGCTGAGCAGGGCGTAGTGGATGTCGTCGTCCGGCGCGACGTGATCGAACCGGCCGCGGCAGAGCGTATTCCGCCACTCGTGGTTGCGCTGGAAGAAATCGCAGTCCGGGAGCTGGTCCGGGCGGAGTCCGGGCGGCGCGGGATTCATGTAGTCGGCGAGCGGCCAGGAGCCGACGGTCTCGAGGACGGCGCGGATCTTGGCGGGCCACATGGTGCCTTCGAGCGGCTTGCCGAGCTGGCAGCCGGCGCAGCGGCCCTGCCAGGCGCCGAGGAGGCGGTCGGCCAGGTCGCCGTCCGTGCCGCGGAAGCGCGCGGGGGCGGCCGGGTCGGGGAAGGTCGCCGCGATGCGGTCCCAGCCGTCGGGTTCGTCGTAGGGGAAGGCGGGAGGCGAGGGCCGCGCCCACCAGTCGGACTGCAGGTCGGCGAGGGCCTGCAGCGAGCCGGCGGCGCGCTCGAGTTCGGCGGAGAGGCCGGCCTCATCGTGGCCCTCCTCCGCCATCTGTTTCAGGTCGGCGCGGAGATCGTGGAGGAGAATATCGTGCAGCGGATGCATGGCCTTCATCGTTGACGGGCGAAGATAGCCGGCGCGGAGCCCCGATGCCAGTCAATCCGCGGCGCGGCCTTTGCGCGGGCGACGAGGATATCGGCGAGGCGCGTGGGCTCGGGGAGGCGGAATCCCGCGCCGCAGTCGAGGACCAGCCGCACCGCGGATGGCAGGTCGAAGCGGTGGCCGACGCTGACGTAGACCGGTCGTGCGGCGTCGCGCGTGCGGAGGATGGCGCCGACGACCTCGCCCGCGTCGGCGAGGGGCGCCCATGCGCCGCGCCGCGGGCCGGGTTCGGCGGGGGCGCCGGTGAGGCGGCTCTTGGCGCAGCCGACGGCGGGGAGGCCGGCGAGCAGCCCCACGTGGCAGGCGATGCCGAACCGGCGCGGGTGCGCGAGGCCCTGGCCGTCGCACATCGCGGCGTCGGGCGTGGCGCGCAGGGCGCGGAGGGCGGCGAGCAGGGCCGGCGCCTCGCGGAAGGAGAGCAGCCCGGGGATATAGGGAAACCGCCGCCGGCGGCGGGCGACGCGCGTCTCGACGACCCTTCGTTCGCGCGCGTCCCACAGCACGACGCCCGCGATGCACCAGCGTCCGTCGCGCGAGAAGGCCGCGTCGAGTCCGGCGATGAGGCGCGGCGGGGCCGGCGGGGGCGCGATCACAACCCGCGCGGCGAGCCGGCGCTGGAGCGCGATGGCCCTGGCGGGCGGGACATCCCATTCGTGCGGGGCCGGCGGCAGCTTCATGGCTCGCCTCCGGCGCGAGGGTTATCCGGAGCGGCGGTCAAGGCGGCTTCGCGGGCGCAGGTGGAATGGCACAACATGCTGAAAAGCAATATATTGCGAACCAATGCGGCGGCCCCTGCGGTCACACTTTACAAAGTGTGACCTGGCCCGAGGGATGAACCCCGCGGACGGGAAGGATCCGCGTGGTCACAACTCGTTTCGGGCGCGCGCTTTGCGGACCTGCTTCTCGATCCAGGGATACGTCCCCTCGATGCCGCGCCGAAGATCGAACTGCGAACGCCAGCCGATGGAGTAGATCCGCGCGTTGCTGAAGTTGCGGGATTGCACGCCGACAGGCCCCGGCACGCGGCGGATCGCGATGCGTTTCCCGGCGACGGCGGCCACGGTCTCGACCAGTTCGCGCACGCTGACGTACTGCGGGCAGCCGATGTTCACGGCGCCCTCGAGGTCGGAGTGCATCAGCCGGAAGATCCCGTCGACCATGTCCTCCACGAACGTGTACGACCGGATCGCGCTGCCGTCGCCCCAGATCTCGATCGTCCCGCCATCCTCCGCCATCGCCACCTTGCGGCAGATCGCCGCGGGCGCCTTCTCGCGGCCGCCCCGCCAGGTCCCCTCCGGCCCATAACAGTTCTGAAACCGGGCGATCCGCGCCTTCATCCCGTACTTCCGCGCGTACGCCTGCAGCATGCGCTCGGAATAGAGCTTCTCCCAGCCGTACTCGTTGTCCGGGTTCGCGGGCACGGCCTCGGCCTCGGTCATCTCCGGCTCGCCGGGCTTCATGTCGCGGTAGACGCAGACCGACGACGAGAAGAAGTAGCGCGGCACGCCCGCCTCCGCCGCCGCCCGCGTCATGTGCACGTTGATCAGCACGCTGTTGTGCATGATCTCGCACTCGGCGGAGTGGATGAAACCCATGCCGCCCATGTCGGCCGCGAGCTGGTAGACCTCGTCCGGCGCGCCGCCCTCCGCCATCGCCAGCGCCCGGCCGCCGTTCTTCGGCTCGCGCAAGTCCAGCCGCAGGAACTCGTCCGCCGCCGTCCGGCCGAACTCCGGCCGCTTGATGTCGACGCCGCGCACCCAGTAGCCCTCGGTCTTCAGCCGCTTCACCAGGTGGCTGCCGATGAACCCGCCCGCCCCACACACGATCGCCCGCTTCATGCCGTGCCTCTCGTTCGTCGCCCGGCGCCGCCCGACCGCGCGGTTCGACCGCCCGCGCGCCGGGCCCTACGCCGGGCTTGAGAAAGTAACGCAGATGCCCGATCCTCCGCCATAGTATTCTCGAGGTGCATCGATGCAGATCCGAGCGTTTCAGCCCTGGCGGCCGGCGAACGACCTCGCCCCGCGCCTCTCCTGCCCGCCCTACGACGTCGTCTCGACCGCCGAGGCGCGCGCGGCCGCCGCCGGCAACGCGATGTGCTTCTTCCACGTCAGCCGCGCCGAGATCGACCTCCCCGACGACACGCCGTCCACCGCGCCCGAGGTCTACGCCCGCGCCGCCGCGAACTGGCGCGCGTTCCGCGAACGGGGATGGATGGTCCGCGAGGACGCGCCGCGGCTCTACGTCTACCGCCTCCGGGCCGGCGGCCACTCACAGACCGGCCTCGTGGCGCTCTGCCTCGCCGACGACTACGACCGCGGCGTCATCCGCCGGCACGAGAACACGCGGCAGGCCACCGAGGACGACCGCACGCGCCACATCGAGGCCCTCAACGCCCAGTCGGGCCCGGTCTTCCTCGCCCACCGCGGCCGCCCCGACATCGACGCCCTCGCCGCCGCCGTCCAGGCCGGTGCGCCGCTTCACGACTTCGACGCGCCCGACGGCGTCCGCCACACGGTCTGGACCGTACCCGATCCCGCGCCGTTCGTCCGCGCCTTCGCCGGCCTCGACGGCGCCTACGTCGCCGACGGCCACCACCGCGCCGCCGCCGCCGCCCGCGTCGCCCGCGCGCGCCGCGCCCCCGGCGCCCAACCCGGCAACGCGGAGTCGGACTGGTTCCTCGCCGTCCTCTTCCCGGCCGGACAGTTGCGCATCCTGCCGTACAACCGCGTCGCGCGCGATCTCAACGGCCTCGCGCCCGATGCCTTCCTGCGGCGCGTGCGCGGCCTCTTCGAGGTCTCCGAGGACGCCCCGCCCGCGCCCCCCGCCCCCGGCCGCGCCGCCATGTACCTCGGCGGCCGGTGGTACGGACTGGCATGGGGGCCGCCGCCCGCCCACGATCCCGTCGCCGCGCTCGACGTCAGCGTCCTCCAGAACCGCCTGCTCGGCCCCGTGCTCGGCATCGACGACCCGCGCCTCAGCGACCGCATCGCCTTCGTTGGCGGCATCCGCGGCGCGGATGAATTGCGCCGCCGCGTCGACGCGGGCGAGGCCGCCGTCGCGTTCTCCCTGTACCCGACCTCCGTCGCGCAACTGCTGGACGTCTCCGACGCCGGCCGCACCATGCCGCCCAAGAGCACGTGGTTCGAGCCGAAGCTGCGCTCGGGGCTCTTCGTCCACGCGCTCGATTGATCCGGCCGAGCGGTGAACCTGATCCTCCTCGAACCGTCCGAAGTCGACGACGCCGGCGCGGCCGTCCTGTCCGGCCGCCGCGCGCGGCACGCGGCCGCCGTCCTGCGCGCCGCGCCGGGGCGGACGCTGCGGGTCGGCCGGATCGACGGCCCCCTCGGCGAAGCGACCGTCACCCGCTCCGGCGGTGGAGAACTGGCGCTGTCCTGCCGCTTCGAGCCCGTCCCGCCGCCGCGCGCGCCGGTGGACCTCCTGCTCGCCCTACCGCGCCCCAAGGCGATGAAGCGGCTCTGGGCGCCGCTGGCCGCCATGGGCGTGGACCGCCTCCTCCTCTCGAACGCGGAGAAGGTGGAGCGGATGTACTTCGACACCCACGTCCTCGATCCCGCCTTCCGGCGCGCGCTCCTCCTGGAGGGCCTCGAACAGGCGCGCGATACCCGCCTGCCCGAGGTGACGATCCACCGCCGCCTCAAGGTCCTGATCGAGGACGATCTCGACGCGCTCGGCCCGCGGAACCCGCGGGCGCTCCGCCTGCTGGCCGATCCCGGCGCCGACGCGGGGGTCGGCGAACGCATCCGCGCGGCGGCGCCCGAGCGCGTCCTGCTGGCCGTCGGACCCGAGGGCGGATGGACCGGCTACGAGCGCGACCTCTTCGCGCGGCACGGGTTCGAACCCGCCGGCCTCGGCCCGCGCCCGCTCCGGAGCGATACCGCCTGCATCGCCCTGCTCGCCGTCGCCCACGAGGCCCTGCGCGAGGCCGCGCGGGGCGCCGGGCGCCCTCCGGAACCCGCTTGACCCGCTCCGCGCGGGCTCCCTACACTCCGCACCATATGGCCGTCCGCCGCTCCACGAGGTGTTCATGAAGCCCCACCCGGTCCTCGCGCTCGTCCTCTCCTGCGCCGCCGCCGCGCTCCCCGCCGCCGCCCAGGAGGCGGAGACCTCCGCCGGAGAAGAGGAACTCCGCGTCGAGATCGTCACGTTCAAGGTGACCGGCACGAACACGCCGCCGGAGCCGGCGCAGTCGTTCGTCATCGGCGAGACCGCCGCCTACGGCACGTTCGTCAAGGGCTTCGGCACGCGCGGGCAGGCCGGCGTCGACCTCCGCGCGGGCTACGAGCTCGAGACGCCGGAGGGCAAGCGCGAGACGGTGCCCAGCGGCGTCGCCGCGAAGAACACGAAGGGCGCCGGCGAGCGGGGCGTGCCCCTGCAGCCGGTCATGGGCCTCACGTTCAAGCCCGTGCACGCCTCGGGCATCTACTTCCTCAACGTCACGGTGACGGACATGGTCAGCCAGGCGACGGCCACCGCGCGGGCGCCGATCTACGTGTTCCTGACGCCCGGCGCGCGCGAGCAGATCACGCGCCCGATGACGAACGCGCCGACGGCCCTGGACACGACGCTGCTGGCGCCGGGCTTCTGGGACATGTCGGTCGACGACGTGGCGGCCGCCTTCTGGGCCGACGGGTTCGGCTGGACGTCCGAGGACCGCAGCGGTATCCGGTCGAAGTCGCCCAAGGTCGCCTTCATGGGCCAGGAGCTGGCGGAGGCGCAGATCCGCTTCGCCCAGGGCAAGCCCGGCGAGGTGTGGCTCTCGCTCTACAACCGCGGCGACAAGGGGGTCGTGTCGAACGAACTGTTCACCAACATGACCGCCTCGCTCTCCGCGCAGATCAGCAAGGTCGCGGGCCGCGCGCCGCAGGACCTCACGCCGCGCACGGCGACGAACCCGAACCAGAAGACGACGATCCTCGGCTGGCCGCGCGAGCGCAGCTTCTACCGCGTCGAGTACGCGTGGTCCGCCGTGAAGCAGGAGGGCGCGAGCAAGCGGCAGTTCCTGCCCGAGTTCATCACGGTCACGATCCTCCCCAACGCCAACCTCACGCGCGCCGAGATGGCCGGGCAGCAGAAGACCGACGTGAACATGCAGGCCCTCGCGCGGCGGGTCATCCGCGCCGAGAACGGCGACGTCTACCTCGACGTGGCCATGCGCGACCAGGGCGAGAAGGGCTATTGCGCCGCGGCCGCCATGGAGCGGGTGATGGACTACTACGGCACCGACGTCGACCAGCACGAGATCGCCCAGCGCATCATGATGCAGACCGGCGGCGGCGCGACGTTCGAGGGCATCGTCAAGGGCCTGCGAGCGATCGCCCACACCCTCGGCGTCCAGGTCAAGATGCTCATCGAGCAGGACGCGCGGTCGTTCATGGAGATGATCGAGGACTACAACAAGCTCGCGAAGAAGCGCGGCCTGCCGCTGATCGACCTGCGCCAGCCGCGCGGCGACGCGGCCTACGGCGGAAAATCGATCTGGGAGATGTTCGACAAGGACCTCTTCCTCGAGAGCCGCCTGAAGAACAAGCTCGACGTCGAGAAGTTCTTCAAGATGTGCGAGCAGAAGATCGAGATCGGCGTGCCGCTCTTCCAGTGCTGCGTGATCGGCATCCTCCCCGAGGAGGCCAAGCTCGGCCAGGACCCCGGCGGCCATCTCCGCCTGATCGTCGGCTACAACGCGAAGACGAAGGAACTCCTCTACACCGACAGTTGGGGCGTCGGCCACGAGCGCAAGCGCATGTCGCTCGACTACACCTTCGCCATCACGACCGGCCTCTTCACGCTCGAGCCGAAGTAGGCGCGGCGGCTTGACGGGCGCTGCCGCGTCCGTTATCCAGCCGCCATGCCGGCGACGGCGTACATCGCGCTGACGGTCTTCTCCGCCATCGTCTACTCCATGGCGGCCGTCGCGTTCAAGGCGGCCACGGCCCGCGGCGCGCGCGCGGCGCCCCTCGCCGTCGTCCTCCTTTTCGCGCACGCCCTCGCGTTCCTGTTCGTCGCCGGGCGGCGGGACGGTCCGCCCTGGCCGGATCCGTTCTGGCCGGCGCCGGTGGCCGGCCTGCTGTTCACGCTGGGCCAGTTCTTCACGCTCCTGGCGATCTCGCGGTGCGACGTCTCCATCGCCACGCCGATCCTGAACACCAAGGTCGTCTGGGTGGCGGCCGTCCTGGCCCTGTTGGCCCGGCAGCCGGTCGGCGCGCGGACCTGGCTGGCCGCGGTCGTCACCGTCGGCGGGATCGCCCTCCTGAATGCGACCGGCCGCCGGCGCGACGTCTCCCGCCTCGCGCGCACGATCGCTCTCTCGACCCTGGCGGCGGTCGCCTTCGCGGCGTTCGACGTGATGATTCAGATCCAGAGCGCGCGCCTCGGCTACGGCCGACTCGCGCCCGCGGCGATGTTCTTCGCGGCCCTGTTCTCGCTCGGCCTGCTCGCGATGCCGCGCGAACCGCCCGCCGCGCCGCTCTCCGTGGCGGGCCGCGCGTTCGCCGCCGCCGGCGTCGCGCTGATGACCTTCCAGGCGGTGCTCTTCATCACGGCCATCGGACGCTCCGGCCATGCGGCCGTGCTCAATGTCGTGTACAGCACTCGCGCCGTGTGGAGCCTGCTCCTCGTGCTCGCCTTCGGCCGCCTCATCGGCAACCGCGAGCTGCACGCCGCCCGCCGCGTCGTGGCCTGCCGCTTCGCCGGCGCCTTCCTGATCGTCGCCGCCGTCGCGATCGTGCTGCGGTGAGGCGCGGGCCGCACGCCGATCCGGTCGAGGCCCGGCGGGGATGGTCCAGGGGTTGACGCCGCCGACAAGAGTCCGAAGGAAGACCGGTGGGACCCATTCGAGTTGCGATGCCCGCTGCCGCCGGCCGCGATGAGGCCGGCCGGGGTCATCGACCCCGGCGACAGGTCCGAACGACTTCTGCCGGCGGCGTCAAGGGTGGGACCATCGACCGGCGCGCGCCGCGGATCGGGGCCGACGACCCCGGCCACAGGAAACCGGCGGGCGAACGGGTTCTCACACTTTATAGAGTGTGAGAGTCGGCGCGGTGGCGCGCGCCGGCGCTCACTTCGCGCCCGGCTCGCGCGGCGGGAGCTGGATCTCGATCCAGCCCTGCGCGCCCGCCGTCTCGAACGGGACGAGCTGGGTGCGGAAGGGCGACAGCTCGTAGCAGTCGCCGCTCTTGCGGATCTGTGCGGCCTCGTAGGCCGTGTTCACGCGGCGCTTGTACTCGTCCTTCACGTCCTCGAACACGCCCGCGAGGCCGTTGAGCACCCAGTCGTTGCCGCCACGCGCGTGCAGGTCGTAGGCCGTCCGCGTCAGCGCGCCGACGGTTTCCGCGTAGAGCCAGTAGCGCAGCGCTTCCTTCCACACGCCGCGCTTGTACATCGCGTACGGCACGCCCTGGATCAGCCGCGTGACCGCGTAGTTGAGCTCGCCGAGCCAGCCGCCGGGCTGGTGGTAGGCCTTCGCCGCCTCGAAGATCGCCGACGCCACGGCCCGCTCCGGACCGGCGGCGGCCGCCCGGCCGGACTCGAGGGCGGCGAGGCCGTCCGCGATCGCGAGGAAGGCCCGGCGGTACGACTCCGATACGGCCACGGTCGCCCGCGCCGCGGCGAGTTCGTCCGCGATGCGCGCGGCCAGCGCCTCGACGGCGGCGTCGATCGGGGGGCGGTTCTGCGGGGGGATGTAGGGCATGGGACTGGTCTCCTTGCGTCACCGCCGGAGGCGGCGCACCTTGTTGTACAGATCGTCGGACCCGAAGTTCCCCGACTTGAGCACGACCAGCAGGCCGGGATCGTCCAGCGGGAACGCGTAGGGCACGCCGGGGTCGATCGGCCGGCCGATCTCCAGCGCGCCGAAACCGAGGCGCCGGCACACGGCGCCCGAGGTCTCGCCGCCCGCCACGACCAGCCGCCCCACCCCGCCCGGACCGCGGGCGAGGCCCGCCGCGATCGCCGACAGCGCCCGCCCGATCGCGAGGCCCGCGCGCGCTTCGCTCCAGCCCGCGGGCCGACGCCCGCCGGCCCGCGCGTGCACGAGGACGGGCCGTCCGCGCGCCAGCGCCGCGCGCGCGCGGCCCAGCGCCGCCGCCGCGTCGAACCGGCCGCTCCAGACCCCCGCCGGGACCACCGCGATCTCCGCGAAGCCCGCCCCGAGCGCCGCCGCCCGCTGGCGCTCCGTCGCCGGCGACCGGCTGCCGCTGATCACCGCGAGACCGGGACGCAACGCCTTCAGCCGCGCCGCGAACGAGAGCCGCCGGCGGCCGGGAAACAGCAGCCGCGGCGCCTCCGCCGTCAAACCCGAGCCGCCGCTGACCACGCGATGGTCCCGCGCCGCTTCCAGCGTCGTCCGCAGGTCGCGCGGCGCGATCGCGTCGGTCACGACGTACGCCGCGCCCTCGCGCCGCAGCGCGTCCAGCCGCCGCCGCACGGCGGCCGGCCCGCGGCGGATCTCGGTCAGGTCGATCAGCGCCACGCGCCGGCGCGTCTGCCGCTGCAACCAGCGCGCGAGGTTCGAGTCGGTCATCGGATTGAGCGGATGATGCCGGAGCGGCGATTCGGAGAGCAGCTCCCGGCCGACGAAGTGGTGGCCCATGTAGGTCGTGCGCCCGTTGACCGGCAGCGCGGGGCTGACGATCGACATCGCCGCGCCCGTCGCATCGAGCGCGGCGTCGAGCGAGGGCCCGATGTTGCCGCGCGGCGTGGAGTCGAAGGTGCTGCAGTACTTGATCTGCAGGAGGCGCGGCTGGAACCGGCGCGCGAACGCGATGGCCTCCGACGTGCGGCGGCCGGCCTCGCGCGGCGCCACCGACCGCACCTGCGTGCCGACGACGATCGCGTCGAAACCCGCCAGCCGCCGCGCGTCCGGCGGGCGGCGGACGTCGAGCACGAGGACCGTCCGAACGCCCCGCGCCGTCAGCATGCCGGCCGCATCCGTCGCGCCGGTGTCGTCGTCGGCGATGACCGCGAACCGCATGTCAGGAGCGCCCCCCGCCGCCGGCGCCCGCCCGCCGGCGCGCCACGACCCGCGCGAGGTGCCGCACGCACGGCTCCGGGCTCGAGAAGACCGGGGCGCGCCGGTCGGCGCGCGGGATCCGGTCGGCCACGCGCGCCATGGACACCTGCGCCAGCAGGACCGCATCGACGCGCCGCATGAGGCCGCGCAGGCGGTCGAGCACGATCGCGTCGTGGCGCTCCAGATCGCCGGCGAAGAACGCGTCGTAGGCGCCCTCACAGAAGACCGGCTTCACGGCGACGCGCCGCTTCGCCGACTCCGCGACGCGGCGCACGAGCGCCACGCTGGGGTCGAGGGTCGAACGCGCGGTCGCGATCACGCCGATGCGCGCGTAGCGGCGCACGAGCCAGCGGGCGACGGGTTCGTCGACGGTCAGCACGGGGACGGACACCAGCCGCTGCGCGACGGCCACCGCCGGCGAGAGCGACGAGCACGTGACCTGGATGACGTCCGCCCCGGCGTCCTGCGCCGAGGCCACGTGCCCGCACAGGCCGCGGACGATGTCCGGCGTCAGGCCGCCGGCCGCGAGCGCGCGCTGGATGAGGCTCTCGTCGGCGACGTGCGCGATGCGGACCTCCGGCAGGTGGCGGCGGCAGAGGTCGTTGAAGAGCCCCGTGAGGGACGTCACGGAATGGACGAAGAACACGTTGGTCTTCACGGCAGGGGCTCCACGACGAGTCCGTTCAACACCGGCCGGCCCCGCACGGGGCGCAGCTCCACCCGCAGGCCGCGGCCGCCGGCGCACCGCACATCGAAGCGCTCGACGACCGCGCGGCGCGCGCCGTACTGCGCGGCGAGGTCGAGAGCCTCCCGCCGCACGTCGCCGTTCAGCGCGACGTCGAACGCGCGGCGCCCCTCGCGGTCCGCCCCGGCGCCCGCCGCGGCGTCGCGGCGCTGGGCCTCGGCGAACGGCTCCGCGAAGTAGAGGTGCGCGCGGTAGCGGCCGTCGGGCGCGTCGACGCGGTAGTCCGTCAGGCCCACGCGGAAGGTCTGGAAGACGGGATCGATGTCGGTGCCGAGGATCGTCGCGTCCACGCCCTCGCGGATGCCCTCCCACGCGGGCATCGCCGGCCAGCGGCGGTAATACTCGCCGTCGACGAACCCGAACGAGCCGCGGCGGTAGGGCCGGTCGGGCACCCACGTGTCGCCGGTGAGCGGATCGGTGAAGACGGTGCGCGACTGGCCCAGGTTGATGCAGAGGCGCCGGGGAAACGCGCGGCGCAGGTCCGGCGGGAGGAACTCGAAGCGGATTTCGGCGGCGTCCTCGACGGCCGTCCGCCCGGTCCGCGCGACGGCGCGGAGGAGGTTGGCGCCCTCGACGAACGGCACCGTCCACGCCGCCTCGCGGCCGGCGGCCGGCCGCGCGCCGAGGCTCCGGCCGTTGTGGAAGAGCTCGACGCGCGCGAGGTTCGAGTAGACGCGGATCGGCTGCCGGACGGCGGCGCCCGGGCGGGCGAAGGCGACGCGCCGGGTCCAGTGCGCGGCCGCGATGTGGGCCATCGGCCGGTCGCCCCAGTGCGCCTGGAACAGGTAGTAGACGTCCTTCGGCCGCCGGTCGCCGGTCACCATGCCCTTGTTGTTGACGTGCGGCATCGTGTTGCGCTGGTGCCAGGCCTCGAAGTCGAAGAACGTCCAGATCAGCATCCCGGCGATGCGCGGGAACCGCGGCAGGACTTTCAGGTAATGGCGGTGGAAGAGCTCCTGGTACTCCGTGCTGAAGTCGAAGATCGTCGGCTCGTGCGTGTGGATCCGCGTGTCGCTGCCCGCGCCGTGTTCGGCGAGGAGCCACGGCCGCCCCCGCTCCCACCCCTCGATCCGGCGGAGCATGCGGGGCAGGTCCGCGAGGCTCGCGTGGTACCAGCCCTGGTACACGTTCCAGCCGTTGATCGACTGGATGCGCGTCAGGCCGGCCTCGTCGTACCACTCCGGATGCGGATCGGTGTGGAACTCGTTGGCGGTCGGACGCGAGGGGTCCAGCTCGCGCATGAACGCCTCGATGCGTTCGAAGAAGTCGCGCGTGGCGGCCAGGTGCCGCCGCCGCTTCGCCTCCGGGATCGGCCTCGGCCAGAACCAGTCGATGTCGCCCAGCGGCTCGCACGCCGAGCCCCACATCACGACGGAGGGATGGTTGTAGTGCTGGAGGATCATCTCCCGCGCCATCGCGCGCGTGGCGTCGAGGAAGACGGGCGTCGTGTGGACCTTGTCCATGATCGGGACCCGCGCCCAGCTCATGACGCCGACGCGGTCGCCCTCGTCGTAGGCCGCGGCCGCCAGCGGGTAGTGCGTCTTCGTGAAGTTGGCGCCCATGTCGCGGATGAGGCGCATGTCGCGCCGCAGGATCTCTTCCGGCACGGCGTAGCCGAGGCCGGGGTGGTCCTGATGCTTGCCCACGCCGCGGATGAAGAGCCGCCGGCCGTTGAGGTAGAACCCGCCCGGCCGAACCTCGACGCGGCGGATGCCGAACGCATTCGACACGTCGTCGAGCGCGCGGCCGCGGCGGCCGGCGGACAGCGTCGACCGCGCCTCGTGGAGCGCGGGGTCGTCGGGCGACCACCGCCGCGGGCGCTCGATCGGCGCGGAACAGAACTCGAAGCCGGCCGTGCCGCCCGCCGGCACCCGCACCTCGCCCTCCAGCGGCGGGAGCGCGCGGCCGTCGGGATCGCGCAGCTCGTGCCGCACCCACACGGTGCGCGCGCGGGCGAGCGTGTTGCGGAGGCGGCCGCGCACGCGGACCGCCGCGCGCCGCGGGCCGGCCTCCGGCGTGTCGATGTAAACGCCGCTCGTCGCGTCGGCGAGGTCGAAATGGACCGGCCCGGTGCGGACGAGCCAGACGGACCGGTAGAGCCCGCCGAAGTTCATCATGTCGCCCGCCAGCGGCGGCGTGTCGGGGTCGAGCGCGTTTGAGAGCCGCACGGCCAGCGCGTTGTCGGCGCCGGGGCGGACGAGCGCCGTCACGTCGAGCGCGAAGGCCGTGTAGCCGCCGTTGTGGCGGCCGGCCTCGCGGCCGTTGACGTAGACGGTCGCGAGCTGGTTCGCGCCCTCGAAGAGCAGGTGCAGCCGGCGGCCGCGGTCCGCGCGCGCGAGCCGGAACGTCCGCGCGTACCACGCCTCGCCGCGGTAATAGGGGTGCTCGTCGTCGTGCACGTCGCGCGCGTTCCAGGTGTGCGGAATCGACACCGCGTCCCACGACGCGTCTGGCGCGGGGAGGCGTCCGCCCCGGCCCGCGGGCCCTTTCCGGAACCGCCACCCGCCGTTCAAGCTCTCCCGCGTTCGCATCGTCGCTCCCACACTCGCGCCCATCTCGGTCCCCCGCTGCGTCGCCCGCTCCGGCCTGCCGCGGCAGTATGCGGAATCGGCGGCAGTATGCAGAATCGCCGGCCCGCCCGCAACGTGGCAGAGGGCCCGACGGCGCGCGTCGTGTGGCCCCGTCGGCGCGACGCGCCTCAGCGGGGAACCTTGTCCGCGTCGCCGAACCGAAGTCGTGCCGGATCGATGTCCAGAGGGCTCGCGAGTTCGTTCAACGTCCGGCGTTGGACGGTGTGCGTGTAGATCATCGTCGTCCTCAGATCGCTGTGTCCGAGCAGTTGTTGAATGGCGCGGATGTCGTAGTTGGCCTGCAGCAGGTGGCTGGCGAAGCTGTGGCGGAAGGTGTGGGCGGAGACCCTCTTGGTGAGGCCCGCTTTCCGGACGGCGTCGCGCAAGGCGGTGCCGAACTCGCTCTCGTGCATGTGGTAGCGGCGCTTCTCCCCGCTGTCAGGCACCAGCGTGAGCGTCTTGGCCGGAAAGAACCACTGCCAGGCGAGTTCCCTGGCCGCGCCCTTCCACTTCTGGTCGATCGCCCCCGGCATGAAGACGCCGTCGAAGCCGGCCTCCAGGTCCAGCGCATGAAGATGGCGCGCCCTGGCCAGTTGAGCCTGCAGAGCCGGCATCAGCACGCGCGGCAGCGGCACGGTCCGATCCTTGCGCCCTTTGCCATGGTGAACGGTCAGGATGCCCTGATCGAAGTTGAAGGCGTGCACGCGCAGATTGAGCAACTCGGCCAGGCGCAGGCCGCAGCCGTAGAGGAGCTGGACGGCCAGTTGATAGGGCGGGGAGAGCGCCGCGATGACGGCATCGACCTCCTCGCGCGAAAGCACGACGGGGATGTACCTCGACCGGCGGGCCCTTGTCACGGTGTCGCCGAGTTCGTAGTCGGCCTTCAGGATATGGCGATACAGGAACAGCAGCGCGTTGAACGCCTGATTCTGCGTGGTGGCGACCACGCGCTCGTCCACCGCCAGATGGGTAAGGAAACGCCGCGCGTCATCGCTGGTGAGCTGCGCGGGATTCTTGCTGTCCAGGAACTCCCGGAAACGCTCCATCCAACCCGCGTAGGCGCGCAGCGTCTTGGGCGAATACTGGCGAACGCGGATCTCCTCTTTCAGGAGCCGATAACACGTCTCCCAAGGCGACCTCCGCGGATCCCTTGCCGGCTCCGGCGTTGGCGCCGAGTCCCAGGTCTTGATCAACTCGTAGTACAGCGACACGCTTGCCGCCGCCGTCTTCTGCCGCTCGGGCGACTGCCCTTTGGCCGTCAGCTTCAGCAGGTATGGTCCCAGGCTGTCCGTATCCCGGGGCGCATGGCGATAGCGGTGACAGAAGTCGAGGTAGAACCTCAACCACTGCAAGTACTCCCGCTGCCGCTCGCCGGGAACGCCCCGCTCCGCCATCCGCCTCAGAAACGCCGCCCTCAATACCGACGCTATCTGCTTCATGGCAGATCCGAGTTTTTCTCGATATCCAGCATGTGGCGTGAGATAGCACGCTCGAAGAGAACGCGCAAGCGTGATCGTGACGATTCGTGTATGACGCTCATGACCAAGGCAATGGCGATCCCGATGGCGCGCTCAATCGCGTCGGATCTCCTCCGTTCACCGATGCGCCGTCCGAGGATTTCCAGGACATTCCCCGGTTTTTGACCCTGCGGATTCGTAACCTATTGGCAGAGAGGGATCGGGGCATTGGAGGAAGTGGGTTTTGGGGATGATGTGAAAA
>Ga0233425_10004686_pt1 | contig 22617 bp, 19 predicted proteins | sample Watercolumn_Towu_2_FD_181712 | JGI IMG/M metagenome (GOLD analysis project Ga0233425, IMG submission 181712) | Freshwater microbial communities from Lake Towuti, South Sulawesi, Indonesia - Watercolumn_Towuti2014_140_MG | ecosystem: Environmental > Aquatic > Freshwater > Lake | place... | reverse complement strand
TGTGTTGTGATCATGGCGTTTAGGTGGACAATCCACAAAATCAACACCCCTTGAGTCTGAACGATATTTGGCATTGATTCCCCCAGCAACACAACTATCACGTAACCTTGGGACAAACTCTAAAATTCTAAAACTGCAACTTCTTTGCAGCGCTCCATGGATTTAAGAAAAATTAAGGAGGACGACGGCAGATGAAAAAAATCGTATTATTGATGATGGCGGCATTTATTATGCTAATCGGTGGGCATTCGGTATTGGCCAAGGAATATCCGGATAAGGTGATAACCATAGTGGTGCCCTTTGCCGCCGGCGGTCCGACCGATACGGTGGCCCGTATCCTGGGAGTTCCCATGGGCAAGACCCTTAATATTCAGATGATCGTCGAGAACGTCGGGGGTGCCGGGGGTACTCTGGGGGCAAACCGAGTGGCCAAATCTCCTCCTGACGGATATACTCTTTTTCTGCATCACATCGGGCAGTCGACCGCTCCGGCCCTTTACCGTAAGCTGCCCTATGATCCAATCAAAGATTTTGAGCCCATTGGTTTGATCAACGAAGTACCGATGACCCTGGTGGCCAAGAAGGACTTCCCTCCTAAAGACCTAAAAGAACTGATCACCTATGTGAAAGCCAATAAGGCCAAGGTAAACCTGGCCAATGCCGGCCTTGGGGCGGCCTCACATCTCTGCGGGACCCTCTTCCAGAGTAGCATTGAAACGGATTTGACTACCATTCCCTACAGCGGCACGGGCCCGGCAATGAACGATCTCCTGGGCGGACAGGTTGATATTATGTGCGATCAGACTACCAACACCACCAGCCAGATCAAAGCCGGCAAGATCAAGGTTTATGGAGTAACAACCAAAAAAAGGGTGCCCTCGCTGCCCAATGTTCCAACCATGGATGAGGCGGGATTGAAAGGGTTTGAGGTGGGGATCTGGCACGCTCTGTATGCGCCCAAAGGCACACCGAAACCGATTATCGACAAATTGACCAAGGCCCTGCAGGCGGCTTTGAAAGACAATATGGTTAAGCAGCGTTTTGCCGATTTGGGGACAGCCCCCTTCGGTGATGACCGGGCCAACCCGGAGGCTTTACGGAAACACTTGAAGGCTGAAATTGACAAGTGGGGGCCTATCCTGAAAAAGGCCGGTGTGTACGCCGACTAAGCAGTATTAAAAAAAGCTCTTAAACCCCCTGAATCCCTATTGGCGAAAGGTGATTCAGGGGGTTTTGTTATCCTTCGTAACAACATTTATCCCCCTTCCCGCCATAAATAGGTATCCCGGCCTGCCGTTTGTTTTTAGTTGACCCCAAAATATTCTTTTTGATATGGTGCCTCCGGTCGCCGTTAGACTTCCCACTGACGGAGATAACCTTTCTAATTTTCGGATTAATGATGAAAAACCGGACCGGGAAATAAAGGAGTTTTTGTATTTCATGAAAGGATCGATAAGACTGATTAGATCTCAGGAGATCCGGCATTATAACAATCTTGGACCCATTTATGAATGGATGGATCACCAAACCTATCTGCTTATCGATCGGGTCAGTTTTTGCGGGATACAGGGGGCCATATTAGTTTACAACAATCCGCCGGTCCATCAGGTGGCCACTCCAGGGCTCCATGCCTTTCTGGACGGGATCGATGCGGTCAGCCGCCGGGCGGCGGATCTGGAATATTTGATTCTGTATGATTCCAATGATCCCCTTCATGCCGGAGGGGATCTGAAAGAGAGCCTCCGGAACCTGGAAGCAACTCTGGAAAAGAAAAAATTAAAAAAGGCCGCAGGGGCTCCTCCCCAGGAGATCGATGCCTTGTTTTCCTGGGGCGAAGAGAGGTTGGGGAAAGGGGTCACCCTTTATAAAAAAATCAGGGGACTGGCTGAAAGGATTAGGGTATTGGCCGTCTGTGGAGGGGGGATGCGTTTCGGCGGTTCGGCGGAAATTCCTCTGATGGCCGATTACCTTATCGGAGATTCAAGGGGAGGGATGTGTTTTAGTGAGGCCCTGATCGGGATCATTCCCGGTTGGGGAGGGATTACCCGGGTGCTGATCAAGGCCGGACTGATTAATGCGGCTTTTATGGCCAAAACGGCCCGAGAGATATCGGCAGATGACCTCCGGGACATGGGGGTCTATAACGAAGTGATACCGATACCTTTTCCATTTCCCAAGCGGTTCAAGACCTCTGATCTTCAAGGGGATCTTAGGCAATACCTGGAAGATTTGGAAGAGGGAAATCACCAAACGGGAAAACTTCTCCTGCCCCGAGCCTTGGAGATGGCCGTATGTCCTCAGGAGAAAATTCCTGTTTTACATAATGGTCAAAAGCGAAATCTGGCTGATGAGGGAGAAATGGCCGAAGAAGTGGAACGGCGGGTGGATCCTTTTAATTATTCTCATATCCGGAACAGGCCGTTAAGAGATATACAAGAGGAAATCGGGAGGATCGGCCGACCCTTGGCCGCCCAATCCATAAGGGCACTGGAAGAGCTCCTGGCCGCCTATGATCCCCGCACCTTCGTTGAGCTGGATTTTGTTGAAAAAGAATTAACGGCCGATGCGGCTTTATACCGTCATCCGACTTTTCTGGAAGGCTTAAAGGCCACCCTTGAACAACGGGTTCCCGATTTCAGAAGCCCGGTCATCCGGATGCAGGATGATTTGGAAAGAACTACGGAAAGAAAGTATAAGATTGGAGAAAGAAAATGAAGGAGAATGATTTATTCGCCGTAAATATACGCATGCCTCGAAAAGTCAGACTGGCCGATATAACAGTCCGGGACGGATTTCAGCATGAAGAGATCTGGATCCCCACGGATGCCAAGGTCTATTATCTTCAAGAACTGGCGTTGGCCGGGGTCAAGCGGCTGGAAGCCACCAATCTGGGAAATCCCCATATAATGCCCCAGTTCAAAGACGCCGAGGAGGTACTCAAGGCCGTCCGTTCCGAAAATTTTTTAAAAAAACTCGACCGAAAGGGGATCGACCCGGTCTCCATCGAATGGACGGCCATCACCATCCGAGAGTCGGCCGTGGATCGGGCCATCGCCTTGAAGGAACAGGGGATCGGACCGGATCGGGTTTTGATGATGGTTTCCACTGATGAAGAGCATCATTTTGCCAACAGCGCTACGACCCTGCCCCAGTACTGGAAAGAGGCGGAGCGGTGCATCAAAAAGTGTCATGCCCGCGGAATCAAGATGTGCGGGACCATCAGCACCATCTGGGGAAGCCCCATCTCCGGACCCACGGATATGAAAAGCGCTTTGGAATTCACCAAACGGTGGCTGGACATCGGTGCCGACGATATCGAGCACGCCGACCATGACGGATCCGCCCCGCCGGATCAGGTCTATCGCTATTTTTCCATGATCTTGGAGGCCTTTCCTGATCCGAATCTGCATATCGGCCATTTTCATGTAACCCGCGGCTGGGGCTTGGCCAATGTCCTGGCGGCCCTCCAGGCCGGGGTCTCTATCTTTGAAGGGACCCTGGGGGGGATCGGCGGCCAGCCGGCCAATTTCCTGGATCGTACGCCCGTTCCCGGAACCGGGACTTATTATTACCGGGATCCGAATATCGTCGGCCTGGTATCCTTCGAAGATATGTGCGTGATGCTCGATGAGATGGGCATCGATCTGGACGGGATTCATATTGACCGGATTTTGGAACTGGGGACCCTCATGGAAAGGACCGTGGGACGCCGTCTCCGCTCCGAGTCGATCTTGAACGGTCGCATCCCCAAGACGCCTCGTGAGGAATATCGCCGACCGAAGCTGACCCAGTTAAAGCAGAAAGTAGGCGAACGGCCCGGTCAGATCCTTCCCGATGAGTGGAAATAAGGCCCGGAAAAACCTCATTACACTTCTTTGGACTTTTTTTTCGCCCGATAATCAAATCTGGAGGGCAAAAGTGAAGGTCCTCTCTCAGTCGCCTGCCCGGGCTCTGGGAGAGGACCCGAAGACCCGCGAAACCTGTCTGGGCGGTGGAGGTCTCTTCGACCGGAGGGCCGAATAAATCAAACCCGCCTCCTTGACTTATAGGCCCTCAGTAATTTTCCAAGACCTAATATGGAACAACCTCTCGAATCTTCTGCCTGGCTTGACTTCTGGGACTAAGGGGGGTACTTTAGGGCTATACTCTCCCGAAACCTGGAGGTCGTTGTGGGACTGATACTGACCTTATTGAAAAGGCCGGCTCCGGTAAAATATGTAATAGCGATGCTGTGGATCGTGGGCATTATTATCCTCAGCGGATGCGTTTATGTCAATCAGCTGACCATGACGCCTAAAGTCGAAAAGCTGCAAATCGACAACCCCATTCCTTTGGAAGTCGGTTTACTTATTACCGAAGAATCGAAGAAAAAAATATTTAGAAGCGACAATTATCCCAATTATAATTTTAGTCGCCCATTATATTATTTGGAGCCCTACCAGTTACCCATTGGAGAGGCCTTCGAGAGGGCGGCTCTGGAAATCTTTTCTCAGGTTTTCCGAAAAGTCCACCTCCTTCGCAGCCTTGATGAGGCCAAAGGTCTCTCCATGGTTCTTGACCTCCGCTTGGAGGCCTTTGATTTAAACATGATTCATTCTTATTTTGGTGGCAGTTCACGATATTATAATGCCTCGGTGGAGATTAAGAGTCAGGCCAAGATCAGCGGGGCCTTGATCAAAGAGGGAAAAACGATTTGGCAGAAGACGGTTGACTCGCCAATGGATGGGCAACGACAGGTTTATTCCGTTTTGCTTAAAAATACCGTCAGCGAGCAGGCTTCCGGGTCAATCGTTTCGGCCCTAAAAGGGCTGGCCCAAAAAATGATGGAAGAAAGCCGTTCAACCTCAATTTCGATTACGTTGAAAGATTGTTGCCGATTTGGGTGCTGCCTATGAATAGAAGAATCCTTCAGGCTATCATTCTGATAATATGCCTTGGCTTTATCGGAACGGCCTATTTCAGTCTTCTGCAAATTTATCAACGAGAGAACAAGAAGACGATTCTGCACTTTGAATCTTCAAAAAGAAGCCGCGGCACCGGCGTCAAGATCACGGCCAATGTCTTTTCTCTCGATCCGGTCAAGGGGGAGCTCTTGCTCCGTCTGCAGTTTGATCCTCAGAGCGACCTTCTTGACAGAGATGACGTGCTTGTCAGGCCGGTAACCGTTTATACCAACAGCATCAGCGGCCGGTCCGGTTTTTCGTCTTGCTTCCGGGAAAGAAACGGTGCACATCGTCGCTACTTATGAAGACGGCAATATCGCCGCCCTTATGTGCCCTTATGGAAAAGGCCGGGTGGCAGTCTGCGGACCTCACCCCGAAGCCCGCAGCACCTGGCTCGAGGAAGTATCCGGTAATCGGACTTGGATCTCCTCGGTAGATATTGCCGTTGATTTCCTGCAGATCCTCCTCTCCAACGCCCCCCTCGGCGGCTGATGCGGTTTCAACTGGGTGTTAATTGTGACCCAATACTCTCCTGACTAGGGGCTTTTCCCTGGACGGACTAGGACATTGATGGTCTGTGCCGATCCGGCGGCATCACGGACTATCACCGTGCCCACCCCTGCTGTTATGGAGGAAATGGTATATACGGTGGTGCCGGTGGGACTCACTCCTTGATTGCTCACCTTAAGGTTATTGGTGACGTTGACCGTATAGGGCTTGATCCCGCCTGAAACCATAACATTGCGAAACCTCCCGACAACTCCATCCAGATAGAAGTTGGGGTCCGTTATGACGGCTTCAAGCTTCGGCACTTTTGGAACCGGCTTTTCTTTCACCGTTACATAGGAAAAGGCGGCTATATTCCTGCTGTCCCGGACCTCCAGGGCCGCTGTTCCGGTTTTGACCCCTTGCAGTATATAATCGGCCGGACTTTTTGCCTGGATGCTCACCACAGCTTGTTTGTCGGTGATCCGGTACGGTGGAGTACCGCCGGTAATTTTGAGGGTCGTGGTCTCTCCGAGAACCATTTCCTTGGAAGCAATTGAAATAGCCGGGACCTGCTGGGGTGAAGGCTTCACCATGATCTGGGCCACGCCTCCCAAACCCTTGCTGTCACGGGCAGCGACCGTGACACGATCTAAGGAGATCTGACTGCCGATCAGTAAAAATTGATTATTGGCCGTGCCCTGGCCGATCTTTAAAATGGAGGGGACAGAAATTTGATAAGGCGGGGTACCGCCGGTGACGGTAAGAGTCACGGTTTCACCGACCATGACGGCATCACCGGAACCGGAAAAACTCAACTTAAGGGCCAAATCAGGATTTATGACAAATTTAAAATCCTTGCCGAGGCTTCGGCCGGCCTCGTCGGTCATGGTGACTCTGTAAGTCCCGGGTTCCATGGTCAGCATATAGCCGGTCGGATGAATATTCAGCTTGCTGTTGGATGAGACGAACCGGTAAGGCGGCGTGCCTCCAGCTCCTTTCAGCCAATGGGAGACATGGGTTTTAAGAGACATGCTATTGTCCGGGAGAAAACCGAAGGCTTCCTTAACCTGAAGAGAAAAGGACGTTTCCGCTCGATAGAGATCATAGACCTTGAAGGTCTGTTCCCCTGCTTTCCTGGCGACGAGCTTATAGGTGTCGCTCTTTACCTCTTGGCCGGAAACGATGCTGTCGGCGGGAATGATGACGGTATAAGGCGGCGTCCCACCGCTGACCGAAAACATCAATTCGTTCCCCACGGTTAACGTTCGGGCATCCGATAGAAACCGGACCGCTAACGGGACTTGACGCGGACGAAGGGTGACCGGAACGGTCCGGCTTTGGGCGCCATTATCGTATACGGCTAGAACAATATTGGTTGCCGAGTTCGAAGTGATGGCGAAGGAACGGCCATCGGCCGAGGCCGGGCCGACGGCAACATCGCCCGTCTGCGAGGTCACCCTATAGGGTGGCGTGCCGCCGGCTACAGTAAGCGTAAAAGGCTTGCCGACAAAAGGATCTTGGGAATAACTAATCTGGAGTTGAGCAGGCGGTGCCGTAACTATTCTTGTGATGCTGTCTATGTATCCTTTGCTGTCCTTTACGGTGATAACCGTGCTGCCGGGTTTTAATCCGGTCAACTGGAAATGGTTGGCATCGGTGGATTGAGCTTTAAGAACGCCGGCGTCGCTCAAGGTCACCGTGAAGGGAGGGAATCCGCCGGACACCGTCAGAGTATCCGTGTCGTTGGGATATAAGACATACTTTGTGAAACTGACATGAAGTCGTTGCTGCACGGACGGGTAAACCTGAACCAAATTGCTTTGAGATCTTCCCGCAGCGTCACGAAGGGTGACCGTGGTGCTTCCGGCACGGACCCCTTTTACTAAAAAAGTGGTATCGTTATACTTGCTGACGGAAACCATATCGTTGGAAGCGGTTACCGTGTAGGGCGGGGTTCCTCCGGAGGCCATTATCTGGGTAATGGAGTTAATCCCGATATTCTGAGTGAACATGCTCCCGAAACTGATTTCCGCCGCCGCCGGCGTTATAATTAAAGGTAGGTATACTAATACGGCTATGGCAGTGGCGATGCCCCAAACTCGCAGTCTCATGCGATGCCCTCCTTTTTTTTAAAAGGTAACGGAACGATGGGAAATGGATTTTCGTGAATTATAAAACAAGAGGAAAAGGCATTCAAGAAAGAAAAGATTCCCTTCCGGATCATCTTCCCTCTTTTATATAGTGGGGCGTCCAATACTTTCCCTTCCGGTTTTTTATTTGAGGAGGGTTTGATTTTTTGATTTAGTTTCCTTCTTGACTCCTGAATTTTCTCTATTTATACTTCTTTCCTGAAAAAACAAGTTTTAATTAATAAAGCCGGAAATAAACATGATGGTTTTCGTTCTTTTCAGAAAGGAGGCAAAAATGAATCATCGTCTTTGGAAAAATCTCCGCTCATTAGGTTCGATCCTGCTGGTCCTGTTGCTATTGCTATTAATACCCAGCAGATCAGTTTGTGGCGTACCGGCAAATTTTGTTAAGGTTCCTAATGTGCTGAATATAAAGAAAGACCAGGCCTTAGTCTCCTTAAAGAATGCCGGTTTGAGTGGAACGGTTACAAACCTGCCGGTAGATGATCCCAAATACAACCTTATGGTTAAGATGCAGTCTCATAAGCCCGGTGATCTGATACCCAAAGGAACGGTGGTGACCCTTACGGTTTTGCAGTATGTTGCCCCCCCATCCAATCTGGTCAGAGTTCCGAATGTGCTGAATATCCTCAAGGACCAAGCCGAAACGGCGTTAAAAAATGCAGGCTTGAACTCCTTTGTCAGCTATCTCCCGGTTGATAATGCTAAATACAACCTTATGGTCAAAATGCAGTCGCATAAACCCGGAGATATGATACAAAAAGGAACGGTAGTAACGATTACCGTTTTACGGTTTCCTAAATGAAAAGAGAAAGGAGAGGAGATTATGAAAAAGATTTTCCTGTTATTATCAGTGATATGTTTCATGGGTTCAATGAGTTCCGTTGTGTCGGCCGCGGACCCGGTTGATCTCCGCGGCAAAAAGGGGGTCCCCGAGAACCTAAAGAAATACGATCCACCGCCGCGCTCACTCCATATCAAGGAACCGCCGTCTCCCACCATTGAAAAGAGAGAGCCTCCGGAAAAATCTCATGGAACCCATAGAGACCGGGGGCCAGAGCGCCCGACTGCGGATGTGAAAGTACCCGGACCGGGCTTCAAGCCGCCGACCGGCCTTCCAGTTCCCGGCCGCTGAGTTTCGATTGCCGGTATGAAACCGGAAGCGATAGGAACCGGCGGTCCTGTCTGTTCCGGTTTAAGGTCTTCGTCGGCAACATCAACGCCCCATAAAAAATGATTCATTTATAAGGTGGAAAAAGGAGGATGCCATGAAAAAGACAACTATTTTACTGATTACGATTCTGTTTGTTTTTATGGGATCAATGGCCGGTGCGCAGGAGAAACAAAAGGCGGATCAAAAGAAGCCGTCCCTCGACGAGCAAATTGAATTCTTAACTGATTCGATTAACTCCTATAATGATATTTTAAAGTCTATGGATGACATTATCGGTATTTATGAGAAACAGAAAGCCGCCATTATTGAAGAGCGGACTAAACTGGCCATGTATAAGGAGATGCTGGTCTCGGCCAATAGAAAACAGGTCAAAGAACGTGGGGAGGGGAAGGAAATTATCGGCTATACGGCGGCCGGGGCCTTAGGGGCCTTAACGCCTGCCGGCGGTGCGGCTTTGGCTGTTGGAATTGGAATTAACCAGGCCTTGGATGCCTCTATAAAAAGAGTGGAGCAACATAACGCCCAGATAGAAAGAAAGCTGCAAGAGCAGAGGGAATGGAAAGCTGCCCATCCGGCTAAGAAGAAATAAACAATTTATGAGAATCTATGATTTTCATAGATTCCCTCTTAGGGGCCGACGACTATCCGGAGGTCGGCCTTTCAGGGCCTTACTTGTCGGTCTGCTTTTAGTCGGCCAGGCATGGGCAAATGAAGCCGTATCCCCGAGCTTACACGATTTCAGGACGGGATTTGAAAAAGCCGCAGCGGGAAAAAATGTCCCGGCTCTGAAAAAATTGGCCGTGGAGTACCCGGGGAAACTGCGTCAATTGATTGATCGGTTTTTATCCGAGTATTCCGCCGCCTTAGTCCAGTCCCGTCCCAAAGATGCGGAAAGGTTGTCCGATCTGGCAACCGCGGCCGCCGGACTTTCCAAAGAAATCTTCGGTGAATCATTTTCCGCTAATCAAATCCGGCTTTATACTTCATGGAACTTACCGCAACATCTTTCTAAAAGCAAAGCCGACACTCTTCTGGCAAAGACTAAAGCCGCATTTGACGAAGGACGTTATGGAGATGTAGGCGCCCCCGGGCGCTCTGCCCTGGAGATTTTCACAACCCTAAGGGACAAAGGTGGTCAGATGAAGGTGCTGCATTGTTTGGGACAGGCCGAAAGGAAGCTGGCCAATTATCCTGAAGCCCTGTCCTGGCACCATCAGGCCCTGGATCTGGCGATGGAGGTCTCCGACCCTTTGTATCGGGGCCTGGCCCTCATCGATATCGGCGATGTCCATGAGAGGAAAAAAGAACGGCAAGAAGCCATAAAATTTTACCAGCAGGCCCTTCAGGTCCTGAAATCCCCTGCCGACTGGCAGGGAGCGGCTTTGGCCCTTAGGCAACTGGGAGATGTGTATGTGGCCACAGGGTATTTCGAAAGCGCCTTCAGTGCCTATAATCAGGCCCTGGAGCAGGCCGAGAAGGGAAAAGATGTCCTATATGTCGCCGAATTTAATGATTACCTGGGGTATTGTCACCGGAGGCTGGGTGACTATCTGACGGCGATACTTTATCACCGGAAAGCCCTGGAGAGTGGAAAAAAGATCGCCTCGGCCGATATGGCTTTGCGGGCGCAGGCGAGGTCGCTGAACCATCTGGGCCTCTGCACGGCGGAATTGGCTAAGGAAGACCTGGCCGAAGGCAACCTGGAACAGGCCGGAGAAAAATACCGTTTGGCCATTGCTTACGAGGAAGAGGCCTTGGAACTTGCCTTGAATGTCGCGGATCGGTGGCGCCAGGGATATGTGCTCCGGGCCTTGTCCTTGATGTATCGTGAATGGGGCGATGTTTTAATAAAACCGGAAGCGATTAGGTGTCTGGAGTTATCTCTTAAACATGCCGATGCGGCCCTTGATCTTGGCCTGGAAATGAAAGAGAAAGAATGGCAGGGCCTGGCCCAACATCACCGGGGCTTGGCCCTTTTACTTTTAGGCCGGGAACAGGAAGCTTTCCAGACCTTTCAACAGGCCCTCGGGTTATGGGAGCAAATGGGAGATCTCCAGTCCGCCGGATATGCGCATCATGTCATAGCACGGCAATTCCATGAGGCCCAGAGGAAATGGGTTGATGCGGATGCCTCGTATGATCGGGCGATAGGGGCCTTTGAAAAAATAGGGGATATCGAGTCGCAAGGTTTTACCATGATGGATAAGGCTCGAGTTCAGGGTCTTCTTGGGCGAAAAGAAAAAGCGGCGGCCCTTTATGACCAGGGTATCTCAAAACTGGAGATTGTGCGGACGAAGGCCGGGTTTTCGGAATTCCGGAAGGCCTTCATGAGTAAAATCTACAACCGTTATGAAGAAGCGGCCTTATTTGCTATTGTCAATAGTTTCAACGACCGCGCGCTTTCGTATGTGGAAAGCCTGAAGGCCCGGGCCTTCCTCGACCAACTGGCCGAAGGGCGCATTGAAGTGGAGAAGGGCATTGATCCCGAGCTTAAGGCAAAGCGGGAGAAGCTTGAAAATACCCTATCCGCCGAGACCGATAAGATATCCGAAGAATTGCGAAAACCTTCCCCCGACGCCAATGTCCTTTCATCCTGCCGAGCTAAAATTGAACAGTTAACCATCGAACTCAACAGACTGGTAAAGCAGATTCGACTACGGAATCCCCATTATGCTTCGGTTCAATATCCTCTTCCTGTAACTGCGGCTGAGCTTCAGGCAAAGGTTCTCACAAAAGAGGAAGTTCTTCTGGAGTATTTCGTAACCTCGCAGGGAGTGTTTTGCTTTGTGGTTACGAAAGAACACTTCGAGGTTGTTAAATTGGCGGTGGAAGAACCTGAACTTAAAAGAATGGTCGAGGCCCTTCTCAAAAATATTCGACCGGGCTATGTCCTGGGCGAAACCTATGACCGGAATTTGGCCGGTCGGCTTTATGATTTTCTGTTGAAACCCTTTGAAAAATTAATCAATGGTAAGACTCTCATTATCGTCCCGGATAATATCCTGACCCGCATGCCCTTCGAGGCCCTGGTGATTATAAAAGAGGGGAGGAAGTCCTATCTGATTGAACAGCATGAGGTAAAATATATCCAATCCGCTTCCGTGCTGGCCTATATGGTCAGACATGGCGCCTCCGTACGGCCCAGTGAACGCTTTATGGGTTTTGGTGATCCGGTTTATGACTATGAAAATTTCAAGCGAGGTCAAAAAGAGTCTGAGGGCGGAGTTGGCGAACGGGGAGGTATGGTGGCGGCAAAAATGAGGCAAGCCTTGTCAGGGAGTAAATTGAGCCGTCTGGAAGCCAGCGGGGAGGAGGTCAGGGCCATCAAGCGGATTTTTCAAAAAGAAAAGATAAAAGAGAAAACGTTTTTTAGGGCCGAAGCAAAAGAGGAGGTTGCCAAGAGAGAGGGGATGAAGCAGTATGGCTATATCCACTTTTCCATGCACGGCGTTATTACCCCCAAACTGCAGGCCCTTATCTTCAGTCAGATTCCGGGCAGTAAAGACGACGGCTTGCTCACGGTCAACGAAATTATGAATCTTCGCTACAATGCCCGTCTCATCGTGCTTTCGGCCTGTCAGACCGGCCTCGGAAGGCAGGAGCGCGGTGAGGGCATAAGCGGGCTCACTCGGGCCGTGATGTATGCCGGAACTGCGGCGACCGTGGTTAGTTTATGGAATGTGGATGACGATGGCACCAAGGAATTGATGCAGGGGTTATACAAAAATATCATTCAAAAAAAAGCGGCTAAGGCCGAGGCTCTCCGACGGGCCAAACAGGAATTACTCAAAACGGAATACCGCCACCCATTTTTTTGGGCCCCTTTTGTGATGTATGGGAGGTAGGGTCGGATTCCTTTATTCTTTATAGATACCTTTGGGCCTTTTTGACCAGATTGGCCAAGACGAGCTCGGTGCGGAGACTGCGACCGGCCACCTCACCGGGGGCAAAATGGCGCATAAAGGTGATTTCTGCCTCGGTTGGCGGTTCGGTCTCCTTTAGATCCGAAGCCACTAAAAGGTCCCAGGGAACATCCCTGCGCACATCATCGATGGAGACACCGGGATGAATCTGGGCCAGATAGAGTTCCTTGGTTTCCGCCTGAAATTTGAAAACACCTTTGGTGGTTAAAAGCATGGAGGGTCCGGACCCCTGAGGGAAAAGCCCGGATCGGTCCCGGCTGTCTCCGCCTTCGAGATACCCCGGCGAGGTAAGATAGTCGAGCTTATTGACGAACTGCCCGCCCCGCATGGTCAGGATGGTTCGTTTGGAGTAAGAGATAAAATCGGCGGCACCGCCCGATCCGGTCAGGCGCATCGTTGGATTGAAATAATCACCGATGACCGTCGTATTGATATTGCCGAATTTATCCACCTGGGCCACGCCCAAAAAACAGACATCTACGAATCCCCGGTAGGTCATGGTGAAGGTCGAAAAGAGATCGGTGGCATAAGTAAAGCCCCGGCAGGCATGGGCATCGGCAATGTGATTCAGGGGAATTAAAGGCTCGAAGTCGATGATGCCCGATTCCATCATCAGAACGGCGTTAGGGGCATACAAGGCCTTGGCCAGGGCGCCGGAAGTCGTCGGCAGCCCCACTCCGAGAATGACGTGATCGTAATCGCGGATCTCCCGGGCAACGGTGATGATGAGCAGTTCGTTGAGGGTATAGGCCTTACTCATATAATAATCCTTTCTCCCGGAGGATCCGCTCCAGCTCTTCCAGCGTAACGCCCATGACCCGTTCCTCTCCTTCGGCATTCCAGGAGGAGGAAAAAGCGGACCCATAATTAGCCGGGGCGGAATAATAGGATTTGGCCTTAAGGGTATCCAGAATTCCCATTCCAAATTTCTGGATATAGCGGGTCAGGTAGGCTTCCCGGTCCGGGCAGCCATACACCCATTCCTCCATCCATTCCTTCATTCCCTCGGCGCTGGCCGCCGCCTGCGTGAACAAACCGTACATCAACCGGTCCATATTGTAATATCCGAGCACCTCCGTAGGGTGGGCCCCCCAAGGGATTTCCACCACCGCTTGAACACGGAAGGCCGGGATAATGGTCAGATGAGGACTGGAGCGGATGATTTCATGTTCAACTATTTCTTCGCAGGAAACGATGATCCGTTTGCTGGCCAAGGCCGCCGCCGGAACACTGCCGATGGCGCCCCAATACTGGGCGTTTCCATATTGGTCGGCCCTCTGGACATGAACAATGCAGACGTCCGGATTGGCTGCCGGAACGGTGAGAATCTTCTTGCCCGTATAGGGACAATCGATGACCCGGTATTTATCCTCCCCCATGAATCCCCGTATCTTGAAAAGGTCCGTGGCCATAATTCCTTCTAAAACAGGCATGAAGGAGAAACCGTGTTTTCCGGCCTCGAGCCGGGCGTTGTAATTGAAGTTGGTGTAGTCCTCCAGTTTCAGGGTCCCGGCCTTCAGGGCCCGTTCCACGGCCGATCCTCCTTTTTTCCCGCCGGAACGAAGTATGTAGGTAGTGACCAGATGATCCACGCAGCCGCCGGCTACAAGGACCTCCACATCCAAAATTCCCGACTGAGAGTAGAGAAAAAGATTTTTTTTTTGTTGGCGAATGATCTCGAAGACAAGCTCAGCGCAGGTGCTCACCGTATAATTGCCGATGATCAATTGATCGCCGTCATGAACAAACCGTTCGATGGCCTCGCGGGCGGACATGATTTTGTTGGGCGGTTCTTTCATGAGGTTTCCCTTTTCCTGTTTAATCTCTTTTAGGGTTAATTCCCCGCAGCTTGCTGCGTCAACCGTCACCCCGGCGAAAGCCGGGGTCCAGAAAGATCCTGGATTCCGGATCGAGTCCGGAATGACATCGAAGAGGTTTTGATACCCCGTAGCTTGCTGCGGGGTAGTTCATTAATCGTCTCATTTTTGTCTGAGTCTTTTGTCTGCTCTTTTTTTAGACCCTCTCGCCAATGACTTCAGAATAACAGCCCGTGCCGGCTGAAGGGTCTGTCGAGCATATTTGATATGGACTCACAAAAGTTAAAAAAACTCACGTAAAGTCATTCCGGCGAAAGCCGGAATCCAGTCGAATCAATCAATTCAAAAATTCCTGGACCCCGGTTTTCACCGGGGAGACGACGTCTTATGAACCCATCTAATGAATCCGGCAATGATAAATTTCAGAATAACGGGGACGTTAAAATTTCTATTCTTTCCTCTTGGCCTCTTCTTCGGCCCGGAGGACCTTTCGGAGGATTTTCCCTACTGCCGATTTAGGCAGGGCCTGGCGGAATTCGACCTGCCTGGGGACCTTGTAAGCGGCCAGGTGTTCCTTGCAGAAATCGATGATCTCTTCGGCTGAAGCGGAAACACCTTCCTTTAAGACCACAAAGGCCTTAACCGTTTCCCCGCGGTAGGGGTCGGCAATTCCCACGGAAACAGCCTCCCTGATTTTGGGATGTTGAAATAACACCTCGTCAATTTCCCGGGGATAGATATTAAAACCGCCGGCGATGATCATGTCTTTCTTTCGATCCACGATATACAGGTAATCCTCTTCATCCCGGACGGCGATATCGCCGGTGTGCAGCCAACCGTCTCGCATTTGTCCCCGGGTCTCTTCCTCATTGTTCCAATAGCCCTGCATGACCAGGGGACTTCGAATCAGGATTTCCCCTGGCTGGCCCTGCGGCACATCCTCTCGTCCTTTGACCACATCCACCAGCCGGACATCGGTATCCGGCCAGGGGATGCCGATGCTGCCTTCCTTGCGCAGGCCTAAGACGGGATTGCTGATCCCCAGGGAAGTGGTCTCACTCATGCCCCAGCCTTCGGAATAGGAAATGCCCAGGTCTTTTACCTGATCAATCAATTCCCGCGGCATAGGTGCGGCCCCGGAGTTCAGGAGCATGATCCTGCGGTCCAGGTTCAACTCGCCGGTCTTGGGATGATTCAGCATGGCATTGATCAGGGTGGGCACAGCGGGGAAAAAAGTAATTTCCCTGATATTGGCCAGAAGGGCCATAAATTCTTCGATTTCAAAGCGGGGAATTAAAAATTGCGTGGCGCAGTTGAAGAGTGCCCAACCCATGGCCACGATCGTTCCGTAAACATGGAAATAGGGCAGGACAGAGAGGATCGTCCGCCGTTCAGGAGGGATGATCCCGATCGTGGCCTTACCCCAGACGTAAACCTGTAAGGTGGCGGCCACGATATTGCCATGGGTCAGGACAGCCCCTTTGGGGATCCCGGTGGTCCCTCCGGTAAACTGGATCAGGGCCGGATCATCCGGAAGGATCGGAATCCGAGGTATGCGGGTTTGGGAGGTGTTTTCAATCAACCGGGAGAAATGGTGCCAGCCTTCCAACAACCCCATGTCTTTCGAGGTGCTTTGACCCATCCCCTCTATATAGTCCGTGATCCGGGTCACGATTACCCGAGGAATGGGAACGGACTGGCAAAGCTGGACAATATTGGGCAGGACCGTATCAAAGGTGATCAGTGTAGCGAGCCCGGTATCATTGGCAATCCGTTTCAGTTCGTCCGGCGTGTACATGGGATTGAGATTGACCACAATGGCTCCCAGAGACAAAAGGGCATGATAGGCGATCACATACTGAGGGCAGGTAGGCAAGTGCACCCCTGCCCGCTCCCCTTTCTGAATCCCCAGGGCCCCCAAGGCATTGGCCAGTCTGAGAACCTGCTGCTTCAGGTCATAAAAGGACATTTCGGAACCATAGAAATGATAAGCGGCCTTATCAGGGAGTCCGTTGGCGGCAAAATGGAGAAATTGCTGGGCCGGAATACGGGGATAACGCAGGGTGAAGGGGACTTCGAAATCGTAATGGCGTTGCCAGGGTCTGGTTTCCATGTTCCTCACCTCTCAAAAGCAGTGATGACGGACCTTAAAAAGGTGCCGCGATTCGGATGATGAAGGTTCAAGGGTAATTATGTTGAGCAGTGCTCAACGTTACGCAGATAACTATAAATTTTTATTTATAAAAATGTCAAGATTTTTTTCTTGACATTTTGTTTTGTATTCATTATTTTTGACTTCCAGGTAACAATTCACACTTTTATTTACAGATTCCAAATGAAAATCAGCGAACTGGTTGAGCGAGCCGGCGTTCCCAAAGAAACGATCCATTATTACCTTCGCGAAGGGGTCCTTCGAAAACCCCGTAAAGGGGTTAAAAACAGTGCCGATTACAATGAAGGCTATGTTGAACAGATCGGCATTATTAAAAAACTCCAGGAGCATTATTTCCTTCCCCTTTCCGTCATTAAGAAAATTCTCCGTCTCCATCACAAACAGTCCACCCCGGAAAAATACTCCTTTAGCTTCCTGAGTGAATACTTCCGGCCTCTGGACCGGTTGATCACCGCCCCGGTTACTGGCCGAGAAAGGTTTCGGGAAGCTACCGGCCTCTCCGGCAAGTGGCTGGCCAAGTTTGAAGAATGGGAGGTCATCGGCTATGAATTGCGAAATGGGGAACCGGTCTACAATTCCGATGAGGTCATCCTCGGCAGGCTCATTGTAAATATGGATCATTTGGGATTCGGCCCCAAAGACGGTTATAAACCGGAAGACCTGCGGGTCATTGCTGATTTTATGCGCAAATATGTTAAGAGGGTTCAAAAAGATTTTTATCGAAAGAGCCTGGAGCGCCTCTCTCAAGAAGAAATTGAAGAGAAGACCATCAAATTCATGGAGGTCATGAGCCTGTTTTTTTATCACATTTACCGTAAAGTGATCCGGGAGGAATATGGGTCGGTTTTGAAGTCAAAAGAAGAGAAAGAAAATGAGTAAGAATAGCCGATTTATAAAACCACATTAAAAAGGAGGTTAACCATGAAATCGGTCGGTAAAGGATTGGTGATTCTGTTCTGTCTTATTTTTTGTTTCAGCCTGACGGCCATGGGGCCGGCCAGGGCTTTGGCAGCCAATGCCGCTTTCGACGTCAAAAAAATGGGAGATATGTCCGACTTTGATCCCAACAATCCGGTGATTCCCACGGGAGACACCATTAAGATCGCTCTGGTCGCCTCCTTTTCCGGTCCGGCGGCCTTGGTGGGCCAGATTTATTACATTTCGGTTTTATGGGCGGCCCACGACATCAACAAGCGAGGCGGCCTCCTAGTGGACGGCAAGAAAAAACTGGTTCAGGTGATCAAGGCCGATCACATGTCCAAACCGGACGAAACTAAAAAAGTATGTGAACGGATGGTCCTGCAGGAAAAGGTCCATGTCCTCTGGGGCACCGACGGCAGCAACCTGATGAAAATCATCAATCAGGTGGCCGACAAGTATAAAGTCATTACCATCAACACGGCGGCCGTATCCGATGAACTCTATGATGCCACCAATTTCAGCCGCTATTCCTTTATGACCTCCTTTTCCACCGAGCAGATTGGACGGGGGTTGGCCTATTATTACGGACAGATCAGGAAAAAGGAAAAGAAATTTTATATCCTCTGCCAGGACTATATGTTCGGGCATGCCATGGCTTCAGGATTTAAACACGGTTTAAAAGAATATTATCCCGAGGCCCAGATCGTCGGCGAGGATTACCATAAATTGTTCCTAACCGATTTCGCCCCGTTTCTGACCAAGATCAAGGCCTCCGGGGCCGAGGTGGTCTACACCGGAGACTGGATCCCTGATGCCGCCAATCTCCTGAAACAGGCCAGACAAATGGGGATCACCCTGCCCTTTGCCCACATATTTCTGGATGAACCCAATTTTCTCCATGAAGTGGGGATTGAAGGCACCAAGGGCCTGGTCCAGCTCAGCCAATACGGATCGGAACTTCCAGCCTTTAAAACACAGGATCAGATCAAATATTATAAAACCTGGAACAACTTGTGGAAGACTAAATGGAAGGCCCCTTTCAATACCCGCCTATTCGAACATGGAGTAGGGAATATCGGCTCTTATGTGGAGCAAACCTATTGGCTTTTGAGTGTTATCGAACGGGCGGCCAGTTTGGATCCGGAAAAAATCATCAAGGTCTGGGAAGGGGACAGCTATCAGTATCAAAACGGCAAGGTCGTCAAGATGCGCCCTTGCGATCACAAGGTCATTCAGGATCTGCATATTTTTGAATTCGTTCCTTCGGAACAGCAAAAGGTCTCTTTCAATATCCCGCCTTATTATTGGTACAAGGGGTGTTCCAACGTGGGCCCTACTTTTACCATACAGGCGGCCAAGGTCTTACCCCTGATGGACCAGAAATTGGATCGCTGCAAGGGTAAAAACAACTGGGGGCAATAATGACTATCGCTGATTGAAAGGATTCAAGGGGTCAAGGTTTCGGGGATTCAAGGGAAGGGCATGGAAGTAAACCCACTTGAACCCTGGAATCCTCGAATCCTTGAACCCTATTTTCCAATTAAAAGGTCAAATTAATGGATCCGAAAACCGCTATGTATGTGGCCCAGGGTATTCATGGGCTCGCTTATGGAATGATCCTTTTTTTAATAGCCTCCGGCTTGAATATTATTTTTGGCATGATGGGCATTCTCAATCTGGCCCATACGGCTTTCTTCATGCTCTCGGCTTATTTTTGTTATCAATTTATAACCTGGACCGGGAGCTACTGGATGGCCTTGCTGCTGGCCCCTATCGCCACCGCCTTTTTCGGAATCTTATTGGAGAAATTCGTTCTAAGAAAAATGCATGCCATCGGCCATCTGTCGGAATTGATCGTCACGGTAGGGGTGGGGATGGTCGTTCTGGCGGCCGTCAAGATCTTCTGGGGTACGGAGAGTCTGCCGGTCAAAATACCGGAGGCCCTCACCGGCTTGGTCTATATCGCCGGACTGGAATATCCGATCTATCGCCTATTTATTATCGCCCTGGCCCTGTTGGTCCTGATGTTTATGTCCCTGCTCTTATACAAGACCCGTTTGGGAAAGATCGTCCAGGCGGCCGTTTCCGATGCCGACATGGTCAATGCTTTGGGCATCAATATCCCCCTGGTCTTTATGACCGTCTTCGGAGTGGGCACCTGGCTGGCCGGTGTGGCCGGGGTCGCCATCGCTCCCATATTGACCGTCTTCCCCGGGTTGGACGGCCAGGTCGGTATGGATGCCTTTATGGTCGTGGTGACCGGAGGATTCGGAAGTCTCATGGGGGCTTTTATTGTGTCCATCATTTTCGGATTGTTAAATTCCTATGGGGTGCAGTTCTTTTCCTCTCTGGCTCCGGTCCTGATGTTCGCCTTTATGGCCCTCGTCTTGATCATTCGACCTCTGGGTTTATTCGGAGTAAGAGAATGAACAATAAAAAAAATTATTGGCTTTTCTGGACCGGCTTGATCATTGGCCTGATCGTCTATCCCAAAGTGGTCGGCATTTATTATACCAACTTCTTTGTGACCTTTGCCATCTTCAGCGTTTTTTCGGTCTCCTACAATTTCCTGCTGGGTTTCACCGGTCTTTTCAGCTTTGGCCATGCCATGTTTTTCGGGACCGGCGGGTATGGGGTCGCCCTGGCCCTGACTCACCTTAAGGGCATTTCCGTAATCACCGCTTTAGGAATCGGCCTGCTGGCGGCGGCGGTTCTGGCCCTGGTGTTGTGTCCTATAGTCGTCAGGGTAACCGGAACGGCCTTTGCCATGCTCCATCTGGCTTTCGGCCAGCTTATGTATGTCCTGGCCCTTAAACTGAGAACCATAACCGGCGGAGAGGACGGTGTAGGGGGCTTCCCTTTGCCGCCGATCAATCTGGGCTGGCTGGCGATCAATCTAAAAGATTCGGCCAATTTTTATTATTTTGCCCTGGTGGTCTTGGGACTCAGTCTCTGGGTGATGTGGTTTTTTACCAAAACCCCTTTTGGACAAATTCAGAGGGGAGTGCGTGATAATGCCAAAAGGATTGACTACCTGGGATTTAAGGTGCCTCAGACCAAGGCGGTTATTTATGTCATCTCAGGGGCCTTTGCCGGGGTAGCCGGGGCGGTCTATGCCCTCTTTCAGAATCTGATATCAGCCGACGGCGGTTACAGCGTCATCGTCTCTTTTACGCCGATCATCAATGTCATGGTCGGCGGATTGGCCAGTTTCTTCGGTCCCATTTGGGGCACGGCCATACTCCAGATCATTACGGAGATAACCACCCGCTATACGGATCGTGTCGAATTGGTCTCCGGCTTGATACTCATTTCGATCATCATGTTCGCCCCTCTGGGCTTCATGGGCTTCTTCCATTCTCTGAAGAGAAGATGGACCTATCCCCATCCGTTCAAGGCGAAGACGGAGGAGGCTTCATGAATATCCTGGAAACCCGAGGGCTGTATAAAGACTTCCACGGACTGGAAATCCTCTTTAATGTCAACCTGGAGGTAAAGGAAGGGGAAAGACATGCCATCATCGGTCCCAACGGGGCCGGGAAAACGACCCTCTTCAACGTCATCACCGGCACTTACCATCCCAGCCGGGGGAAGATCATTTTTAAGGGGAAAGATATTTCCGGGGCCAGGCCCCATGCCCTGACCCGTCTGGGTATGGGAAGGTCCTTCCAGATTACCAGTACGTTTAATAATATGACCGCCTTTCAGAATATCCGTTTGGCCGTCCTTTCAAAAAATAAAATCCGTTTCAACCTTTTCCGGAGCATCGATAAGATGAACCGGATTACCCAAGAGACCGAAGGGGTTTTAAAACGGATCAATCTGGACGGGGAGCGGGATATGCCCGCCGGGGTTTTGTCTTATGGGAAACATCGTTCTCTGGAGATCAGCATGGCCCTGGCCACGGACCCGGACCTGGTCCTCCTGGATGAACCCACGGCAGGTATGTCTCGGGATGAAACCCATTGGGCGGTTGAATTGATTCGGCGGCTGACCGAAGGAAAAACCATGATCATCATCGAACACGATATGGACGTGGTCTTTTCCCTGGCGGACCGTATCACGGTTCTTCATTATGGGGAAATTTTAATGACCGGAACACCCTCGGAAGTCCGGGAAAATCAGGCGGTGAAAGAAGCTTATCTGGGAGAGATGGAGGTCTAGGGATGCTGTTGGAAATCAACGACCTGAATACCTACTATGGCCAGAGTCATGCCTTACAGAATATCTCCTTGCAGGTTAATCAAGGTGAAATCGTCGCCCTCTTGGGTAGAAACGGTATGGGCAAAAGCACAACCTTAAAGAGTATCATCGGCTTGGTCAAACCCAAATCAGGGTCCATTCGCTTTAAGGGTAATGATATAATGGGCCTCCCCCCTTTTAAAGTAGCCCGGGCCGGTATCGGTTATGTCCCGGAAGAAAGAAGAATCTTCCCGGAACTGACTGTCCTGGATAATCTGCAGATTGGAATTAAAGGAGGCAAGATCGTCAAAAAGGAAAATGGACAGGTCTGGACCGAGGAGAGGATCTTTGAGCATTTTCCCAAACTGAAAGAGCGTGTCCATTCCAAAGGGCGTTTCTTGTCCGGCGGAGAGCAACAGATGCTGACCATCGGCCGATCTCTCATGGGCAACCCGGATCTGTTACTCGTGGATGAACCTACCGAGGGCTTGGCTCCCTTAATGGTCCAGGAGGTCCGGGATATTCTGGCGGAGATCAATAAGGCCGGTGTTTCGATCCTGCTGGTAGAGCATAATTTCAAGGTGGCCATGTCTCTGGCCGATCGCCTCTATCTCATGGGCAAGGCCCATGTGGGGTTTTCCGGAAGTAAAGAAGAATTAGATAACCATCCGGAAGCCCGGGAGAAATTTTTGGAAGTCTGATCCTCCGTGTTCGTCCGAATGAAGAGGGGTCAATTCTTTCAAATTGACAAATTAGTTTCCATTCGTTCGATTAACTTTCTCAAACCTTTATCCTTTTTTTCTTTCATGGCCAACCGCTTTCTGGATTGGCTCACAGTACTATAA
>Ga0233425_10004685_pt1 | contig 22622 bp, 16 predicted proteins | sample Watercolumn_Towu_2_FD_181712 | JGI IMG/M metagenome (GOLD analysis project Ga0233425, IMG submission 181712) | Freshwater microbial communities from Lake Towuti, South Sulawesi, Indonesia - Watercolumn_Towuti2014_140_MG | ecosystem: Environmental > Aquatic > Freshwater > Lake | place... | reverse complement strand
GGGTAGGTGAAGGGCTGGCTCGGGATGTACAGGAAAGGCATCGGCTGCTGGGAGCCGAAAGGCTTCACGCTGTCGATGACCGTCGTTTGGGCCGTATACACGGCGTTGGAAGCCAGGTTCGTGATCGTAAGTTTGTACTCGCCTGTGCTGTATAATTTATCGGTTGTTTGCCAGATGCGTTGGCTGGTATTGAAGGTGCCCGATTCTGTGGTAACGACAGTTTCCGTAAGCACGATCTCTTTTTTCAGGGAATTGGCCACGGTGGTCAGTGTCGGGGTAGTGCTGCCGTTCATGAAGCGCTGCAGGGTTACCCTCAGCTCGCCCGGCCCGAAGTTGATCGTATTGGCATCCTGCCCGGCTACCATGGCATCACCATCAGTAAGGTACACTTTATTGATGCGGATGTTCTGGGTACGTTCGTTCGGATTTAAGATCCCGTATACGGAAACCGATTCCTTGCCGGGAGCCAGTACTTCCAGATCGTTTTTGCAGGATGTGAAAAGGCTCGTAAAAACCAGCGCCAACACACTAAGGACAGAATATTTCATGCGATAATTTAAGGATTACAAAGTTACCATTTTTAGCCGAACTCCAAATTAATTCAGTAATTTTACAAAAAATAACACATCCTCAATATGTCTGTTCACAAGGAAGTTAAAAAGGTTACAACGCATCAGCTTCAGGAAATGAAGCGCCGTGGGGAGAAGATCTCCATGCTTACCGCTTACGACTATACCATGGCAAAAATCATCGACCATGCCGGTATTGATGTGATCCTTGTGGGCGACAGCGCGAGCAATGTCATGGCAGGTTATGAAACCACCCTGCCCATCACGCTCGATCATATGATCTATCATGCTTCTTCCGTGGTAAGGGCTGTCGACCGCGCCCTGGTGGTGGTGGACCTTCCTTTCGGCTCTTACCAGGGAAACTCCAAGGAAGCCCTGACATCAGCCATTAAGATCATGAAGGAAAGCGGAGGCCATGCTGTAAAAATGGAAGGCGGCAAAGAGATCCGGGATTCCATCGAGCGCATCCTCACTGCGGGAATCCCCGTGATGGGGCATCTGGGGCTTACCCCACAGTCGATCTATAAGTTCGGCACCTATACCGTCAGGGCTAAGGAGGAAGAGGAGGCACGACGCCTGATGGAAGACGCCAAAATCCTTGAGGAATCGGGCTGCTTTGCGCTGGTGCTCGAAAAAATCCCGGCGAAGCTGGCCGAAGAAGTGGCCAAAAGCATTGCCATTCCGGTGATCGGGATCGGCGCCGGCGGCGGTGTCGACGGACAGGTGCTCGTTACGCACGATATGCTGGGCATGACACACGAGTTCAGTCCCCGCTTCCTGAGAAGATACCTCAACCTTTACGAAAGCATGAGCGGCGCCTTTCAGCAATACATCAAAGATGTGAAGAGCAGGGATTTCCCCAACGAAAGCGAGCAGTATTAACGGATAATGGCGATCTTGGCGGTTAGACGTCTATGCGATGGCCTCGCTCATCGCCGGAAGCTTGCCGAAGCAGGTGATGGCTCTTAAATGCGAGCGGAGCGCCATGCCAAAGGTTTCATTTTCCAGGTAAGGGATCCCGAATTCTTCCGCCGTTGATTTCACGATCTCGGAGATCGCAGGGTAATGCACATGACAGATGTTGGGAAACAGATGATGCTCCACCTGGAAGTTCAGCCCGCCCACATACCAGGAGATCCATTTCGATTTGCGCGAAAAATTAACCGTGGTGTTCATCTGGTGAACAGCCCAGTTGTTCTCGATGGTGAGATCCGCATCCGGTAAGGGATGCGTGGTGCCTTCCACGGTATGCGCCAGCTGGAAGATAACCGTCAGCACAACCCCCGAGATAAATTCCATCAGCAGGAAGCCAAGCAGCACCTGGTAAAACGGAATCCCGAAAACGAATACAGGCAGGACGAACAGAACTGTCCAGAAGCAGACCTTTGTCAGCACTATTTTCAGGAATATGATTTTGTTTTCTTTTTTGCTGCAGGTATTGATGCCCTGGCGGGAATATTTGTGGAACTGGAGAAAATCCTTGAGCACCGACCAGTAAAGAGTTACGATCCCGTAAAAGAAAAAAGCATAAACGACCTGCAGCTGATGGTACCACTTTACTTCGGAATGCGGGTTGAGTTTCAGGATCAGTTTATCGGCAATATCATCATCATAGTCCACGATATTGGTATAGGTATGGTGCATCACATTGTGCTGCATTTTCCAGTTGAACACCGAGCCGCCGAGCAGGTTCAACGTATGGCCCAGCCAGTAGTTCGTTTTGTGGCTCGAAGAGTAGGCGCCGTGGTTGGCGTCGTGCATCACGCTCATGCCGATGCCTGCCAGTCCGAAGCCCATCAGGGCCCATAGGAGCAGGGCGGTGTGGAACGCCGGATTAACCGCCAGGATGTAAATAAAAGGTAAAATATACGCGCTTAACAGGATCACGGTTTTGACGACCATCGTGCTGTTATAATGTTTCGAAATCTTGTGTTCGCGAAAATAACCGTCTACCCGCTTACGGAGGGTTGCAAAAAATAAGGCTTTGTCTTTGTTCTTATCGACAAAACGTATGGGTGAAAATGCCATCAGCTGTATTTAAAAATTAATAGGTGCTCTGTGGGTAAAGCATAAATATACATAATTAAATCCGTAAACGTCTTAAAAGTATTAATATTGCAAAGATGAAAGATTCTTCGACCTATTCGCCTATCGGTGTGTTCGACTCCGGTTATGGAGGGCTCACCGTTCTGAAAGAGCTGGTGGCTCACATGCCTGCCTACGATTACCTCTACCTGGGCGATAATGCGCGCGCGCCATACGGCTCCCGCTCTTTCGATACTGTCTATGAATATACCCTCGAATGTGTGAAGCACTTGTTCGACCGGGGGTGCGAGCTCGTGGTGCTTGCCTGTAATACCGCATCTGCCAAGGCTTTGCGGACTATTCAGCAAAAAGACCTCGCGGCGATCGATCCGGAAAAACGCGTGCTGGGTGTGATCCGTCCTACGGCCGAGATCATCGGAAATTACAGCAAAAGCGGGCATGTCGGTGTTTTTGCGACCCATGGCACAGTATCCTCGGAATCCTACCCGATAGAGATCGGGAAATTTTTTCCGCAGCTTCAGGTCTTCCAGGAAGCCTGCCCTATGTGGGTTCCGCTGATCGAAAACAACGAGCTGAACAATGAGGGCACAGATTATTTCGTTAAAAAATACATCGGGCGTTTGTTTGCCCGGTCTCGCTACATCGATACCATTATCCTGGCCTGTACGCATTATCCGATCCTGAAGCCTGAGATCGAAAAGCACCTGCCCGCCGGGATCACGCTGCTTTCCCAGGGAACGATCGTGGCGCATAGCCTGCAGGATTACCTGAAGCGCCATACGGCGATGGATCAGCAGATCTCCAAAACCGGGAAGCTGGATTTCCTGACCACCGATTCCACCGAAAATTTCGATACCCATGCCAGCCTGTTTTTTGGCGCGGAAGTGAAATCAAAACATTTGGCTTTGTAATCATTTTCCCAAGAGTGCCACAGAGCTTTTGCTTTGAATAATTAATGCCTTGTTCTGATCCTTGGCTCTGATCCGCCCGATCTGTATTATCCGCGTTCTATTGTTCCGAATTAATCGCTCTCATCTTCAGAAAAAAACTTACCTTTGCACCAAATCTTTAGGGGTGCTTTATCAATTAATGAATTGTAGAGTCAGAGATTTGTTGAGTTTAAAACTCTCTGAATCAAAAATTCTCCAACTCACTGACTGATATAAGCTGAGATTATACCCATTACAAAGAATTGCCAAACAATTCCTTGTATGCACCTGATCAGGGTAATGCCTGCGTAGGGAAACAGTTAATGAGAAAACGTCACATCCCCTTGTGAAGTTTATTTTTAACACTAATAAGAAAACTTAAATGACCTTCAAAACACTCAGAACAGCGGCTGGCATTGCCCTGGCCTTGTCATGCGCATCCGTATCAAAAGCACAATTCGCCCTTCATGGCTTTGTGTCGTCGCCGGAGAAAAAACCGGTTCCCTTTTCGGTGATCGGCATCAAAAATACTTTCCTGTCTACGCAGGCCAATGCCGAAGGCCTGTTCAGCTTCAAAGACCTGAGGCCCGGCACCTATGTGCTGGTGACGAAATGCGCGGGCTATAAGCCAAAGATCGATTCCATCGATGTGAAAAGCGATACGGCTATCGAGATCACGCTGGCGCAAAGCGACGTGTCGCTGGATGAGGTATTGGTCTACTCCACGCGTGTGGATCATACCTCCGCCTTTGCCCACAGCGATCTCAGCGCGGAAGACATCAAAAAGCAGAATGTGGGGCAGGACCTGCCTTACGCTCTGAACTCCATCCCTTCGGCGGTGATCAACTCCGATGCCGGAAACGGCGTGGGCTACACGGGTGTGAGAATCCGTGGCACAGACGGCACGCGGATCAACCTTACCATCAATGGTGTTCCCGTCAACGATGCCGAGAGCCAGGGCGTGTTCTTCGTCAATATGGGCGATATCATGTCGTCGGCCAACAGCATCCAGGTGCAGCGCGGGGTGGGTACTTCCGTGAACGGAGCGGCTGCTTTCGGAGCCAGCATCAACATGCAGACCAACCTGCTGCGCGAAAAGCCTTATGCGGAGATCAACAACAGCATCGGCTCTTACAACACCGTCAAGAATACCATTGCCGCGGGAACAGGCCTGATCAATGATCATTTTACCTTCGATGCCCGCGCCTCGCGCATCAACAGCGACGGCTATATCGACAGGGCCTTCTCGAAGCTCAGCTCCTATTATATTTCGGGCGGCTATTACGGTAAAAAATCGGTGCTCAAAGCCATTATGTTCAGCGGGCAGGAGAAAACCTACCAGGCCTGGAACTACGTGCTGCAGGACAGTCTGAATGCAGGCAACCGCACATTCAACTCCTGCGGCATGTACTACGATGCCAATGGCAATCTGAAATACTATGACAACGAAACGGATAATTACAAGCAGGATAACTACCAGCTGCATTATATCCAAACCATCAACAGCCGGCTGAACCTGAGCCTTACGGGGCATTACACTGCCGGCAAAGGTTATTACGAGCAGTACAAGCAGGGTCAGACCCTGGCAGCTTATAAAATGCCGGATGTCATAAGGCCTAACGATACGATCACCACTTCCGACCTTATCCGCCGCCGCTGGCTGGATAACGATTTTGTGGGTGTGCTCGGGAACATCAATTACAACCCTTTAAGCAAGCTCAGCTTTGTGCTCGGCGGTGGCTACAACAGCTACATCGGCCGCCATAACGGCGAGGTGATCTGGGCGCAGTTTGCCGATCCTGATAACTTCAGGCCGCGCTACTACGATGATAAAGCCACGAAGACAGATGGCAACGTGTACCTGAAAACCACCATCAGGCCCAGCCCGAAGTTTACCGTGTTTGTCGACCTGCAATATCGTGCCATCAATTACAGCTTTACCGGCTTCGACACCTCGCGTGTGAATACGGCTGTGCAGGATGCCAGCTACGGCTTCTTCAATCCGAAGCTCGGGTTGAATTACCTGCTGACGCCGAATACCAATGTATACGCCAGCTACGGCATTGCCAACAAAGAGCCGAACCGAAACGATTTTACGCAGTCCACAGCCCAGAGCAGGCCTAAGCCCGAGCAGCTGAACGATCTGGAAGCAGGCATTACCCACCGTTTCAAACATGTGAACATCGGTCTGAATGTCTATGATATGGAATATAAAAACCAGCTGGTGCTCAACGGGCAGATCAACGATGTAGGAGCTTACAACCGCGTGAACGTAGAGTATAGCTACAGGCGTGGGGTAGAGGCGGAGCTGAGCGCCGACCTTACCAAATATTTTACCTTCAATGGAAACCTTACCCTCTCTCAGAATAAGGTGAAAAATTTCACGGAATTCATCGACAGCAGCGATGTCAACTACACGGTCTTCACGCAGTATAAGAAAAACTATAGCTTAACCGACATTTCCTTTTCTCCGAATGTGATCGCTGCTGCCAACCTGATCTTCAAACCCATCAAAAACCTGGAGATCGCGGTGCTGAACAAATATGTAGGCAGGCAATACCTCGATAATACTTCCGATGTAGACCGTTCTATCCATGATTATCTGGTGACCGACCTGCGGGTGAACTACACCATCCGCACACGCCTCATTAAAGAGATCAACCTGATCGGGGTCATCTATAATATTTCGAATACGGTGTATGAGACCAACGGCTATAACTATAGCTTTTATTCAGGAAACCAGCTGTACAAGCAGAACTACCTGGCACCCGCAGCGCCGACCAATTTTATGCTGGCGCTGAACCTCAGGTTTTAGAAATCGGGCAAGAATGAAAAAGAGGCATATTCGTCTGTCGGACGTGCCTCTTTTTTTGCTTCTGCGGTAGTGCGGTATTTATCTTTTTCGTTTGTAATGTAATTGTGTCAATCCTGTATCAAAGGTTTTTGCGTTTATAAATTCAAGCAATTGCTCGGGCCTTCCATCTTTAAAAAGTCGCGTCCCATTTCCTAATAATACCGGAATAACCGAAATAATCAGCTCATCAATCAGGTCATCTTTCAAAAGTGCGTTGATGACTTCAGCTCCGCCGTCACAGTAGATGTTTTTTCCATTTTCGTTTTTCAGCTTGTGTACCAGCTCAGCCAGATTTCCGTTGTAAAACTCTATGTTTCCCACATCAGGTCTTTCGGTCCTTGTTATCACGTACACTTTTCTTTCCCCATTGTCGTAATGAGAAAGGCCGATCTCTTTCAGGACATAATCGTAGGTTCTTCTTCCAATAATAATGGTGTCAATGGTTGAGGTAAATTCCGCATAACCGTAATCTTCGCCTTCTTTTTCCACTGATTTCAGAAAACTGAGGTCGTCATTAGGTTTAGCGATGTAGCCATCCAGGCTTGTTGCAATGAAAAGTGATAATGTCCGCATGTATCTTATGTTTTAAGTTTCTGCAAAATTAAAGAGCTCTATCCGTTCGCGCTTTGGAAATAAACGACAAATTAAAGTTGTGAAGGGGAGAGTCCTGTGTTTCGCTTGATTTCATTGGTAAGATGCGCATGGTCATAATAGCCGCATTCAAAAGCAATGTCTGAAAGACTCCGGTTTTTACCTGATTTCTTAATAATGCTCAAGGCATACTGAAAGCGGACAATGTTGGAGTATTCTTTAGGTGAAATACCGATGTGCATTTTGAAATGCCGTTCCAATTGCCTTGCCGTTGTACAATTCCGTTTTGAAAGTTCAGAAATAGGTAATTGTCCCTTTGAAGCGTGTATATCCTTGATGACTTCCTGTAGATGGCTGTTTTTGTGTGTAATTTTCGCTGTGAAAAATTGATTCAGATAGTGTGAAGGGGATTTAAGAATTTTGTCAACGCTAAACGAATCGGATTTTTCAAACTCAATGGTGTGGTCTGCCAGCTCATATTGGGCCGCATAATTGTAGAAATTTGCAAACGTTGCTGGTTTGAAGCAAACCCCTACTAAGTGTGTGTTGCTGTCAATAAAACTGTCTTTGAAAGAGCTCATGACTCCAACCACATAGGTTTTCCCAAATTCCATAGCAACAGAGCCATTGTCTGTCAGGCAGGTATCTCCCAGGTTCATTACCAGGCCCGGGCACCCATCCGGGAAATTCCGTTCCCATTGCCTCTCATGTTCATTTCCATTCAGCTCCCAAAAGGAGTGAATAAAAGGCTCTAATTCTATGCAGGGTTTTATTTCTTTGTATTCCATCCGGATTCTGTACTGTTTCGTTTACGCCGTACAAACTAACCTATAAACGCTGTAAAAAGCATGCTATGCATTCAAAATTGCAGGACCGGTGAAGACAATTTGACTTTCTGCCCGGCAAGGTAAGGCTTTTGTCACTCAACAATCGTGATCTTCATGCGGATATCGGTGAGCGGCCGGTCATTCCTGCCTGTCCTGGCGGCGGCAATGCGGTCAATCACTTCCAGCCCTTCGGTCACTTCGCCGAATATGGTGTAATTAGTGTCGAGGTGCGGCGTGCCACCAAGCGATTTGTACACCGCTTTATGCGCTTCCGGGAAGGTATAGTGCGGCGTCAGCTCATAGGCCTTGTCTGTTTTTTCAGTCAGGAGCCTGGTATAAGCCAGCAGGCTGTCATTGTTGACACCTTTGAAAGTGCTAAGCTTTTCTTTCAGGAGGCTGTTCTCTGGCAGGTTTAGCACGGAATCCTTGATGCGGGCGATCAGCGGTTTGTTGATGCGTCTTTCAAAGGACCTCAGGTCTTCCTCCGTTCTTGGCTTTCCCTGTACAATGTAGAACTGGCAGGCCGAAGAAGCTTTCGTTGGGTTCACATCATCACCGTTGCGCGCAGCGCACAGCATGCCCTTTTTATGAAACAGCTCGGGCCTGAACTCCGCCGGAATGGTATAGCTGAGGTCGCCATCCCCCAGCACTTTAAACTGGTCGGCCGTTTTACTGTCGGGGTCGCCGCCCTGGATCATGAACTCCGCGATCACCCGGTGGAACATCAGGCTGTCATAAAAATGCGCTTTCACCAGCTTCAGGAAGTTGTCGCGGTGCAGTGGCGTCTCGTTAAACAGCTTTATTTTCATATTCCCGTGGATGGTGGAAATCAGGATGGTTTCTTTGGAAAAGCTCTGAGAAACCCCTGTTTTAATCATTGAAACAAGGATCAGAATCAATATTATCGACCGGCAGGGCATTGAATTATGAAAATTTTAGTATATTTGAACTACAATATTAATCCATATTAATTAATATAAAAATGAAATTAAGACTATTTGCTGCCTGTACCGGCCTTTTACTCGTTTTGGGAGTTTCCACTTCATGCGAGAAAAAAACAGATTGCAAGCTGAACATTGTGACCGTAGACAGTAAGGGCATGCCCCTGGCCAATGTGAATGTGAAGGTATATGCCAATGTGAAAACCGCTTCCGGCTCTACCGTAGAGGCCGACCTCAAAGCAGAAGGCGTATCCGATGGCAGCGGCACCAGCACCTATACTTTTAAGCTTCCGGCAATCCTCGATATCCGTGCGACAGGCACCAGCTCAACGGTTGGTACCGGCATCATCAAGCTGGAAGAGGGTAAAACCGTCGAAAAGACCATTACCGTTAAGTAATCATATTTACCATTTTAAAAAGATCCTTCACGAAACCGTGAGGGATTTTTTTATTTACCACAACACGATGATCCTCCTTTCTGTTCTCTATATTCCTTTATCACGACACGTCGTGATATCAAATTAAAAAAACAGAACGCTGATGACACGGATGAAACGGATTAGCACGGATCAGGACCAGATTTGATTTGCGAAGAAAACTATGATTTCTTTCTGTTCTCTCTGTTGCTATGTATCCCTGCCTGCCGCAGGCAGGTATGTGGTTATACGACTATGTGCCCCTGCTTACCGTGGGAGATAACTTACAGTGTCTTATAAAAAGCCAACAAATCAGCGCCTATAGCTTTGTAATCAAAATACCTTTCTGCCAGCAGCCGTGCCTGTGTTTGCAGCCTTTTCTTTTTCTGCTCGTCGCTCAGCAGCGAAACGATCGCCGCCGTAAATTCCTCCGGGCTATCGGCCACGATCAGGTCTTTGTGGTTGGTATACGGGATCCCTTCGGCGCCGATGCTGGTGGTAACGATCGCCTTGCCATAAGCCAGGCCCTCCACCAGCTTGATCCGGAGCCCGCTGCCCGACCACAGGGGCACAAGCATGATGTCGTAGGTCGCATAAAATCCGGCAGAGCTGTTCACGTGCTCTATCACGCTCAGGTTTTGGCTTGCCAGGCGCCTGAATTTTTCGGGCATGTTTTTGCCGGCCAGCACCAGCCTGCTTTCCGGGAGCTGCTTCAACACCTCCGGCCATACCCGCTCCAGGAGCCAGCTCACGGCCTCCTCGTTCGGCATCCAGTCCATCGATGCAAAATGAAAGAGTGTATTGGCCTCCGAAGGGCTTTCCACGTTCCGGTAAGCGCCGAGGTTGACACCGGTGAGGCAGGTATAGAGCGTCTTGTGCGGCACCAGCGTCTGAATGTTTTTTTTGTCCTCGTCGGTGATCGCCACAATGGCATCTGCTTTGGCAAAGGCGTCGAGCTCGAAGCACTTCAGCCGCTTGCTCTGCAGGCGAAGGTATGTTTTTTTGAGAAAGCCGGGCTCATGGGCCAGGTGCCGCTCCCAGATCTGGTGCTCGAGGTTATGGGCCCTGATGCTGATCTTAGCCTGCGAATGCTGCCTGATCAGCGGGATGTACGTTGCCATGAACACGCCTTCCAGCTGCACCAGGTCGAAGCGCTGCGCTTTGAGCCTGCGGACAAGCTCCTCTTCAAAAGCCCTGAAGAAAAAGCGGCTCACGAAATACGATTGCGATGAAAACAGATTGAAAAAAGCGCCGCCGACAGAAGTATCCGTATTCCGGTACACCGAGGCGTAATGGGTTTTGTCTTTAAAAGCCTGTGGCACCTGCGAGTCGGGCTTGAAATGCTTTTTGGTGTTGATGGTGAGCAGGTGCAGCTCCACACCGTTATCGGCTAATCCTTCCGCCAGGTTGTAAATGGCAATAGAGCTTCCGTCGTTTGCAGGATAGGGTGCCTTATTGCTTAGCTGAAGGATCCGCATGCTTCACTTTTTTAAATCGTTTGAAGAAATTCTTGACAGGATCGATGTAAAGGTTGAGGTCGAACAGGGCGGAATCCGTGGCAGCCTTATAGGTAAGGAAAATACCGAGCGGCAGGAACAGGCAGAGCGGGAACCAGGCGCCGAACACCACATTGTAGATGCCTTCATCCACCATGCGCTCGTAGATGATGTTCACGATGTAATAGAGCAGGAAGAACAGCACGGCAACCACCACCGGGAGGCCCATGCCGCCTTTGCGGATAATGGCGCCCAGAGAGGCGCCGACGAAAAAGAGAACGATGCAGGCAAAGGAAATGTTGATCTTTTTATGCCAGCCCATCTGGTAATCCGTTCGCCGGTAGCGCAGGCCTGCCAGCTCGTCATTCACCGAGTCGATAAAGCCGCTGGAGTTGCGGACCAGGTTTTGCGCGTTCTCTACGCTTCGCCTGAAATCATCCTTGTTCAACGAGGCATAGAAGGCATGCAGGTTGAGGTGCTTCGTGTTGATGGCCGCCGTGTGGTAGGTCCTGGTGAAAAAATAATTGTCGAACTGGTTCTTGAGGTAACGGTATTTGGTGAAGATGGTGATGTTGAACGAGTCGATCTCATGGTCGATCTGCCACACGTTCATCATTTCATGGTGGTTCTTGAAGAGCTCCTCCTCCGTGTTCTTCATTTTGAAGTCGCTCATGTCCACATTGACGTTCAGCTGCCTGAAGAAGAGCTGCGTCAGCGGCCGGCTGGTTTTCTGATCCTCCTCCTTCACCGCATCGTCGTAGCGCACCCCGTCATGGAGCCTGAGCTGCAGGTAATTGGTGTCTGCCGAAGGCTGCATGGAGCCGCTGTCGGCATAGAGCTGGATGTTATTGCCTATGCCTTCATGGTGATCGTAAATGGAAAGGTTGTAGAGCGTTTTGCCATCCTTGTTCTTTTTGGCGGTCTTGATGCTGTAGCCCTTCAGCTGGTTGTAATAAATTCCCTCCTTGATGCTCAGCGTTGGCTTTGCCTGCCGGATGTCCCAGAGCAGGCGCGCGGATTTGAGCGTAATGCTCGGAAGCACGAAATTATTGAACACGAAGGTAAGGCCCGCCAGGAAAACGATGAAGCCGAACAAAGGCCTCAGGATCCGGAACAGCGAAAGCCCCGAGGATTTCATCGCCGCCAGCTCGTAGTTTTCCGCCAGGTTGCCAAAGGTCATGATGGAAGAGAGCAGAACAGCCAGCGGCATGGCCACCGGGATAAAGGTGATGAAGGAATAGGTGAAGAACTTGGTGAGCACCCAGAAGGTCATGCCCTTGCCGATAATATCGTCCATGTAGGTGAACACATGGATGAGGAAGAACACGAAAACGCCGATGAAAAGCGTCAGGAAGAAAGGGGGCAGGTAGGACTTTAAAAGGTAGCTATGTAAAACTTTTAGTTTCAGTGCTTCTGTGTTTGAGGGTTGTGTTTACCGTATATCTGATCCAACGCTGATTTCAGTCAATTCACCGGTTTTACTGGTGATCGGGGCCCGAAATGAAAGCTCTAAAATAACGGATATTTTTTAATGTTTATAGCCAATTTATCTAAACTTTGCTATTTTTGTATGATATGATTAACGGAAAAAAGATTGTGGTAGTATTGCCGGCCTATAATGCGGCATTGACCTTGAAAAGAACGTATGATGAGATCCCCTTTGATATTGTGGACGATGTGGTGCTGGTGGATGATCACAGTAAAGACAATACCTCTGAGGTAGGCCGCCAGCTCGGCATCAGGCATGTGATCCGTCACGAGAAGAACAAGGGCTACGGCGGCAACCAGAAAACCTGCTACGATACGGCGCTTTCCATCGGTGCGGACATTGTCATCATGCTGCATCCCGATTATCAGTACACGCCCAAGCTGATCCAGAGCATGAGCTACATGATCGCCAACGAGCTGTACCCTTCCGTGTTCGGCTCCCGGATCCTCGGCAAAGGCGCGCTCAAAGGCGGCATGCCCATGTATAAATACATTTTCAACCGCTGCCTTACCTTTACACAAAATGTGCTCATCAACCAGAAGCTGAGCGAGTACCACACAGGCTACAGGGCCTTCAACAGGGAGATTCTGGAAACCATCAGCTACCATGAGAACTCCGATGATTTCGTGTTCGACAACCAGATGATCTCTCAGATCTTTTACGCAGGCTTTGAGATCGCAGAGATCACCTGTCCTACCAAGTATTTCCCCGAAGCCAGCTCCATCAACTTCAAGCGTAGCATGAAATACGGCCTGGGTGTGCTGGGTGTGTCGTTTACGCACTTCTTCAATAAGCTGGGCCTGGCGAAGAGCAGGATCTACCTCCGTAAAAAATAGCTAAACCACATGCCATGAGGATCACCACTCTCTTTCTGCTGGCCTCGATAGCCATTGCCTTGCCTGGCTGCAAATCGTGCAAGGATAAAAAGGAAGAGGAGGAGGAAACGCCTCCGGCAAGCACCACCGGCACCGCCGCCGGCCCTGTCAATGGCTCCGTGATGGCTTACGGCGTGCTGAATAAGGTAAAGGGCATCTGGAACGGTCCTGTTACCTCTACAACGCCCCTGGGTGGCTATCCCGAGTGGATCGTGGATTTCAGGCCCATCTCCGAAAACCAGATCTCGGCCAAGAATGAGCTTGACACGCTGAACGATATTCACATGTCGTTCTTCATCGCGAAATACAATAACCAGCTCAGGGTAGCCTTCCGCAATGGCGGCTCTTTCAACGGCATGCACCGCGTGTCGTATTTTCTGGCCGACAGCGTTTCCGAAACGGCCGGCCAATCCTATTACCGCTTTTCGGAGATCGTCAAAGGCAGGAGCAGGGCCTTCACCGAGGTTATCCGCAAGCCTGACAGCCTGATCATTAAATCATATACCAACAAATACAATACGCAGCCTTCCTCCACACCGCACATGACCTGGCGTGCCAGGCTGCAGGACAGCACTTCCGCTGGTCCGGCGGTAACGCAGTTTGCCTTCCCCAGGGCAACGATGACCAAAGATTTTTCCACGGCCTTTATCGGGCAGTCGGAAGCCATCTACTACAATGCCACTACCGAGCCCTATCCCGAAACGGCACAGCCCTACCTGGGGCAGGCTACCGTGAACTATACCTACGATGGAGCACATGTGCCCAACGCTTCCAAAAAAGTGTTTCTCGTCATGACCACGCAGCCCTTGCTGAGCGGCACGACCTATAATGCCGCCAACTTAAAATACCGCTCGCGCTATGTGATCCTCGCGGCCAACGATCAGAGCTTTGTGTTCAACTACATGCATCCCGGAACCTATTATGTGTATGCCGTGTATGATAACGACGGTAATGGTACCTCCAACAGCGGCGACTGGTTCAGCGCCACGAATACTACGCTGACCTTGCCGGCTACAGGAACAACGACGGTCAGCACGCAGATCAATTTTACGATTCCCTAGGACGTAAGCTTCCCTTGAGGCAGGATATAAAAAAAGCGTCGGGATTATCCTGACGCTTTTTTTAGTGCTCCCACCCGGGCTCGAACCAGGCACCCTCTGATTATGAGTCAGATGCTCTAACCGACTGAGCTATAGGAGCAATCTATTTATCGGTTTTTTTACTTAAAACTACTTTTATTCTTTTTAATCCTTTTTTAGTGCTCCCACCCGGGCTCGAACCAGGCACCCTCTGATGATGAGTCAGATGCTCTAACCTCACGACATGTCGTGAGAGCTATAGGAGCAATGCCGGATTCTTGTAAAATCCAGCCTGCAAAAATATATATTTGCAGGCTATTCGCAAAATATATGTCCAAAATAAACGCAATAATATTCGATCTGGGAGGCGTGATCATCAACCTCGACATCGCAGCCACCATCGCCGCATTTAATAAGCTCTCCGCTCAGCCTTTCGAAGCGATTTATACACAGTTGCAGCAGACTCCCGTGTTCGATCTGTTCGATAAAGGTCTGATCACGGAACAGGAATTTTTTAACGGACTGAAAGAGGCGATGGGAGCGGAGCCCGACGATGCATCGATGCTGGAGGCCTGGAATGCCATGCTGCTGGATTTTCCGCTGCACCGCCTGGAGCTGTTGCAACAGCTGAAAAGCAAATACCGTCTGTTCCTGCTCAGCAATACGAATGAAACGCACATCCGTAAGTTCGAAGCGCAGCTGCTGGAAAGCCGCGGCTATCGGAACCTGGAGCCCTTCTTCGAGAAAGTGTATTACTCCTGCCGCATGGGCATGCGAAAGCCCGATGCAGAGATCTTTGAGCATGTGCTGAAAGAGAACCGGCTTGTTGCAGAGGAGACGCTCTTTATTGACGATACCATTCACCATGTGGAAGGCGCTCAGAAAACAGGCATCCGTGCCCATCTGCTTCCGAAGGACAAAGATGTAAGTCTGCTGATAAAAGAATGGAAACTGCTATAGATTTTTTTGAAAGGAGCTGGTGAAGCTGAAGGAAATGGTCTCTTTTAAAACCCGGCTAATTTCAACGGCTGTGTTTAGTCAGTTAGTCAAAAAAATCCGGGTTTTTAAAAGAGCATGACCAAAGTACGCATTGCACGACGCTTTCCCAAATTATTTTTTGAACGGCTGATGTCTCATATCTTCCTGTAGTGAAGCGGAAAACAGAAACGCATACTTTTTTGTATATTTAAATAAATCAAACCGAGCGATGATGTTACAACGCCCCATTCCCTCTTCCGGCGAGCTGCTTCCGGTGATCGGCATCGGCACCTGGAAATGCTTTGACGTATCAGACAACCGTGTTTATCCTGAGCTTGGCGCAGTGCTGAAAACCATGCATGAGGCAGGCGGCAGCATGATCGACACCTCCCCCATGTATGGCATGGCGGAAAAGGTCATCGGAGAGCTCACAGAAAGCATGAACGAGCGCGACGCGTTTTTTTATGCCACCAAAGTATGGACAACCGGCCGCCGCGAAGGCATCGCGCAGATGGAAAGCTCTTTACAGAAAATGAAAAGAGAGAAGGCCCAGCTCATGCAGATCCATAACCTCACCGACTGGAAAACACATTTGCCGGTGCTCCGCGACTGGAAGGCTGCCGGAAAGATAAAGTACATTGGCATCACGCATTATACGGATGCCATGCATGAAGCATTGGAAAAGGTATTCCGTGAGGAGAAGGACATTGATTTTGTGCAGTTCAATTATTCCGTGGATGCGCGCCACGCCGAAGAGCGCCTCTTGCCGGCTGCCGCCGATCATGGCGTTGCCACGATCATTAACCGGCCTTTCGGCGAAGGAAAGCTGTTTCAGAAGGTCAGCGGGAAGCCTTTACCCGCCTGGGCGGCAGAGGCAGGCATCACCGGCTGGGGGCATTTCTTTCTGAAGTTTATCCTGTCGCATCCTGCGGTTACCTGTGTCATTCCGGCCACCTCCGATGTGTTGCATGCGCGTGATAACTTCAGGGCAGCCGACGGGCTGCCGGATCAGGATACACGGCGGCGGATGGCGGAATACATGTCGCAATTATAATGGTGCGGGCAATGATCGGAGAGCGAACAGCAACAGCGGATGCTCCGATGCCTGCCACATTACCCGCGTTATCCCGGGTTTCCACTACGTAATATCACGTGGTTTTTCTTAGCTTTAATATTTTGGGACTAAATTTAAACGTTTGATAGTGAGTGGATTATCCTGATCGAATAATATTATGTGTGCATAAAAAGGTTTTGGGAAATCCCAATCGGTTTTTTTAATTTAATTTTGATTAGCACCAAAGTGTATGTTAGTTGGCTCCCTGAAATTGCGTGAGATTTTTGTTGTCATAACAACAACCATTAACACATCAATAACACAGCCAGGTCTCGCATAGCATCGATTGTTTTTTTATTTTAGTATAACGGGTTAATACCTCTGTTTAAATTACCCGGCGGCCCTGGTCTCCGGTAGTGTCACTTCAAATCAGGTACTATGAAAGCAATAACCATCGCCATTGCAGAAGATCATGTTTTAATCAGGCAGGCATTGAGCACCATGCTGGAAAAGGAACAGGAAATCAAAGTTCTGTTTGATGTAGGGAACGGAAAAGAACTACTGGAGCGCCTGGAAACCGAGAAACCGCAGATCCTGCTCCTGGATATACAGATGCCTGTGATGGATGGCGAGCAGGTATATGAGGTCATCAGGTTGAAATACCCGAACATCAAAGTGATCATCCTGAGCATGCACTACAACGAAGCCTACGTTTCAAAATTTATTATGGCAGGTGTCGTAGGCTTTCTGCCGAAAAACTGCGACTTCGATAAATTACTGAGCACCATTTATTCCGTGCATGAGCATGGCTATTATGTGGATGCGGCCCTGAACACCTTGTCCTATAACAGTTATAAGATCCCGTTGCCTGAGGGCTCTAAAAAATTATCCGAGCGGCAGATCTCCATCATCCGGCTGCTATACCATGAGAAAAATGTGGAGGAGATTTCCAAACTGCTGTTTCTCAGCAAGCGTACCGTAGAGTGGCACAAGAATCAGATCTTTGAAAAAACGGAAACCAAATCCGTGGTCGGCCTGCTGAAGTACGCCATCTCCAAAGGCATCATCTCGATGCCCTGACTGTTGTTTCTCCCCGTATTTATACGGGCAAGGCCCGTTTATCTTGCCAGACGCGCACATCCGCATCACATAAAATTTTTTCACAACACGTATTTATACTAGTGTAAGTGTCAGGTGCTTTGTCATACATTTGATTGAGCTCAATCCAATCTTTTTTCTAATCACTTAAAACTTATAACATGAAAAAAATCAATTTTTTATGTTTGTTGACGGCCCTGCTGGTGAGTTGTTGTTTGCCGGCGCAGAACCTTGATACAAACCTCGTGAAGGGTAAGATCTATTTTAAGATCAAAGATTCCTCTCCCGTCAGGGATTATAGCTACAACGGCGGCTCTACCGCCGGCTTTCCCGAACCACTCGTCAATCTCATCAAAACATTTAAAGTAACCAACATCAACAGGCCTTTCCTGCAGGCAAAGGATGCTAAGCTCGACAGGATCTTTTCCCTGAGCTTTGGTGTGCCGACCGATCTGCCGAAGGTGATTGCAGCGGTAGCAGCCATGCCGAACATCGAATATGCAGAGCCTATTCCGGTCGACCGTTTGTTCTGTACCGGCGATCCTGTCTGGACAGGGCCTTCCTCCGATTATTACCATCTGAACCTGGTGCAGGCTTGTCCTGCTTGGTCGGCTTTCCCGGGCGGAGCTCCCGTGCTGGTGGCGGTTCTGGACAACGAGTGCGACATTATGCATCCGGACCTGGTAGGTAAGATCGCAGGCTCGTACGATATTGCAGACGGAGATCCGATTGTACTCGGGCCGGGGCCTTCCCTCAATCACGGAACACACGTTACCGGGATCGTGGGTGCAGAAGCCAATGGCTTTGGGACGGTGGGCCTTGCAGGGGCGAACCCTAACGTGAAGATCCTGTTCGGTAAAATCGCACAGAATAGCGGGGCTATTACGGCCGGTTACCAGGGCATGTTGTGGGCCGTAGCCAACGGCGCCAACGTCATCAACTGCTCCTGGGGCTCTGCCGAATTTTTCTCCATGAGCAACTCCCTGGTAACTGCCTGGGTGATCTCGCAGGGTGTGATCATTGTTGCGGCTTCAGGAAACCTGAATACCAATGCCCCTGCTTTTCCGGCTTCCTTTCCGGGCGTCTATTCGGTAGCAGCCTCTGATCAGTTCGATACCAAAGCCTCCTTTAGTAACTGGGGCCCTACGGTAGATATCTCTGCTCCCGGAGTGTCTATCTACTCAACAATCAGCAGCGCCATTGGCGCCGGCACCCATGATTATATGAGCGGTACCAGCATGGCTTCCCCGATGGTAGCGGCTCTTGCCGGCCTGATCAAAAGCAACAATCCTTCTTATACGGCGGCGCAGGTATTGAATTGCATCAGCAGCACAACAGATCCTGTAACCAGCGGTGTACCTGTTGGTCCGGGAAGGATCAACGCTTATAACGCGCTGATGTGCAGCTCCGGAAGCAGCGATCACATACAGTTCTCGGTCTCCTCAGACCGGATCTGCCCGGGCAACACCATCACCTTTACAGATAACTCCATTACCTCAAGCCCTATCACCAACTGGGACTGGACCATCACTTCCATGACCAACACGCTCACTGCGAGCGGCTCTAACCCATCGGTGAATTTTCCTAATCCCGGTATTTACCATGCAGTGCTCACCGTGACCTGCGTGTCGACACAAACCTTTACCTCATACTATCCTACGGATATCTATGTTGTAGGCATCAATACGGCGACATTCAGCTCGGCAGGGAATTTCTGCAAGAACGGCGACGCCATGATCTCCATGACAATGGATGCCTGGCCGGAGCTGGTCATGGATTATGATATCAACGGAACACCGGCGCCAACGATGACGGTGGTGAATCAATACAACGGCATCTGCGACCTGGTGCTCACAACGCCCAACGCGCCAACGATGACGGTAAAGATCACGCAGGTATCCGATAACGTCCTCACCTGTCCGGCGAGTCTCAGCATGACGGCGCCTTTGGTGGATTGCTGTCCTAACCTGGTGCCCAATGGTAACTTTGAAGCCGGTATGGTGAACTTCGGCTCCGACCTCACCCTCTGCGCCGGAGCGATCAGCCCGGGCTTTGGGACAACCGTTCCCAGCCCGACTATCCCGGCAAGGGGCGCTATTTCATACCATACAGATGGTCCTACCACAGCGGCATCCACCTATTGCGCGCCGGGCTTCACCACGGTATCCACGCCAACCTCTCACTACAAGAATACAGTGAACCTGATCGCAGGCTCCGATTATATTTTCTCCTTTGTGTTTGCAAGCCCCAATCAGCAGTACATCAGCTGGGCTTATCCGTGGTGGTATATTTTCCCGCCTTCTGTGTTCAGGGTATCGCTTATTGGGCCTGGTCCCGTTACAGTGTTTACACAAACCTGGACACCTAATGCCACCTCGGTTAGCAAATGGATCCAGTTCAAGCAGGACCTGAGCGGTATGATTACCACCACAGGCACTTATTCGCTGAATGTAGAGCAGATCCTTAATTTCAACGGGCTCGCCTTTGATTATACCTGGGACGATTTCTCTGTAACGGCCATCAACACCCTGACCTCTGCCATCACCCCGAGCCTGACGTCGATGTGCGCGCCCGGAAATGTGTCGATGACGGTGAACAGCGGCAACGCCCAGCCGACGCAGACCTACTCCTGGGCCTCTTCGCCACCGGCGGCCTATCCGGTAACGGCATCCATTAATCCTTTTGTAAGTTCCACGACGGTCTACACCGCCACCATCACCGACGGGAATCTGTGTACGGTGAACGCCACCGCCACTGTCTCGATAGGAAGCCCGACCATTGCGGTAAGCGACCAGACGATGTGCGCAGGCTCTTCGGCCACCCTCACCGCATCCGGGGCAAGCACCTACACCTGGCAGCCGGGAGGCCTGATCGGCAACCCTGTGGTGGTATCGCCGGGAGCAACAACCGTTTATACCGTTACCGGAACCTCGGCCGCTGGCTGCACCGGAACGGCAACGGCACAGGTAACCTACAGCAACTGTGCAACGACCTGCACCAACTGTATCGTGCTGGGAGCCGGCGGTGTGATCAACCCGGTAACCCTGAGCGGCAACACCTATTGCATCAACAATAACGTGACGATCAATGGCGCCGTGAATATCTCGAATTGCGAATTGAAGATGGCTCCGAACGTGGTCGTTACGATCTCACCGGGCGCTTTCCTCAATGCCACCAACACACACATCTACAGCTGCTCGGATATGTGGCGGGGTATGGTGATCACCAATGGCGGTGGTTTAAGCCTTCGCAACTGCCTGGTGGAAGATGCGATCACGGCTGTCGGTATCTCCGGCAATACGCAAACCTCCGGAGTGCTCACGGTATTTTCCTCGACCTTCAACCGTAACTACAAAAGCATCGTGATCAATGGCTATACCCAACCCATCACGAGCTTTCCGTTTACGATCAAGAATTCCGTGTTTACCTGCCGCCAGATCAACTTCACGCCCAACTCCCTGGTGTTTCCACCAACCACAACCATAGGTGCGGCGGCTACTAATCCGGGAGCTCCGTTAACCAATCCCTACATTTCAAATTCCTCATTCCCTGAAAACACTCCGGGGGCATCGTACCTCAAGGCCCCCTTTGCAGGAATGAAATCGAACACCGGCATTGAGCTGAGTAAAGTAGGATCGACCCTGAACCCTCAAACGACCTCTCCGACCTACTACGAGTTCATCATCGGCGACAGCGGCGGTAAGAACATCTTTGATAACCAGGGCTACGGTATCAACGCGTCGAACTCCAACCTGTCCTCCTTCAATAACGTGTACCAGAACTCTATAGCCACTGCGGCCGGCAACGACGGCATCGGGATCAATGCAACTGTCGATAACGGTGGCAATTACCGGCTGCTGGTGAATTCGGCAACAGCCGCCACGCCTTCGCAGGGCAACCAGTTTGTGGATTGCAGCCGCGACATCAACACCAACAATGTGTTTGAGCACCAGATCATGTATAATGATTTCAGAAGCTCACAGTCGAACGCCTTGGCGCCAACGACCTTTGTCAATGCCAGGGGCAACTACGGTGTGAAAAGCGTGACGAACCGTTTCCGTCTCTACAACGTGTCCAACAATACCATGTACAATCTGGAAAATGCGGTAATGCTGGACGCTACCAACGGGCCTCTGAACATCCCTACGGTAGCATCAAGCGGCCAGTATGCCGGTAAGGTGGACGTCGATAACAACACCATCTCCGCGATGGTGGGATCAATGCCTACCACACAGTATGTGTCGAATGCCATTACCCTGAACACGGTCAGCGGCGCCTCGGTGATCTCTTCCACGCCGTTCCCGAATGTGCCGGTGATCAGGGCAAGCAACAACATCATCACCAATGTATACCGCGGGATCAATTATAATAACTGGTCGAAGGTGAACAGCCTCATCAGCTTCAATGAGATCCTGCTCGTAGCCGATCCGTACAATGGCTCGGGCCCTCCGGTTCAGTTTGGTATTTCCCTGGCCAACGCCCAGCCGAACACCGGCAACAACTCTGTCACCGGCAACGTGGTGACAGGCTACACAACAGGGTATACCAACCTCTATGGCATTGTAACCGTGAAGTCGCTGGGCACAGCAGTCACCTGCAATACCACCAGGAACACCTACAGCGGGATCGAGTTCCAGGGGAATTGCTCGGGCACCATCTTCACGAACAATATGATGAATACCCATACCTACGGATTTGTGCTCAGGAATTCCGGTTTCATTGGCGTGCAGGGCAGCTCGACCGTGCCTACGGATAATACATGGACAGGCTCCTGGCCTGCCGGTACCTATAAAACGGCCACGATCAATTCCACCGCTTCCACCAGCCCGATCTGGGTGAGACCCGCTGCCGGACCAACTTACGATCCGAATGGCTCAGGATTTACGAACCTTACCTATGGCACCGATGATTATTTTGCGCCTACGAACGTGAGGTACATCAGCAATAATCCTGCGGTCGTGCAATGTCCGTCCAACCCTGGCAATGTGAAGCCACCGACTTCCCGCATGGCGTTTTCAGGTGAGGAAGGCAGCGAAGCCGCCATGGCGCAGGCAGGCCTGGACGTGGTGATCTATCCTAACCCGGGATCGAATGATTTCAACCTCTCTGTGTCTCAGCAGGAAGAAACAGACCTCGACATCAGCATCTCCGACATGGCCGGTAAAATCGTGTATCAGAACAAGCACCATGTGGCCAATGCATGGACCCATTTCGAAATAGATGTGGCCAACGGCATCTATATGGTGAAGATCCATGACCTGACTACACAGCAGTACCTGATCAAAAAACTGGTGGTGCAGAAATAAGCCCGGTTTTTATAATGACCGATTGCACGAAGGGAAGCGATGAGCTTCCCTTCGTGTTTTTTGATTTATAATGA
>Ga0233425_10004683_pt1 | contig 22624 bp, 28 predicted proteins | sample Watercolumn_Towu_2_FD_181712 | JGI IMG/M metagenome (GOLD analysis project Ga0233425, IMG submission 181712) | Freshwater microbial communities from Lake Towuti, South Sulawesi, Indonesia - Watercolumn_Towuti2014_140_MG | ecosystem: Environmental > Aquatic > Freshwater > Lake | place... | reverse complement strand
TAATATCGGTCCGCCTCGTCAAGCGCTCCCAGCATGGCGCAGACGTTCCCGAGGTTGCCGAGCGTCTCGGTGAGCGACGATGCAGGGCCGAAGACCCTATCCTCCGCAAGCGCCAGTTCAAACCAGTGCCGGGCTTGCGCGAGATCGCCTCGGTGCAGGAAGATCTTGCCTTTTTCCTTGTGAGCCTCCGACATGATGGTTAGGATAGGATGAAGCGCAAGCGAAATCCAGCCTCATATGCGACGGTTAACCGTCCGGCCGACACGCGCGGAGTCCGAGACGCGGTGATCGGTCGCAGTACGGTCGTGTGTCCGCCCGGGAGTGCATCATGGCCCGCGTCTGGCTCGGAAAAACTCAGGTCATTCATAAGCTGGCCTTCGGCCTGGCGGTGGGGCTCACGTTGACCGTCATGGCGCTGGCATGGATAGGACCGGCGCCCCTCGTTCGCCTGGAAAACCTCTTCTTGGACCTTCGCTTCAAGCTTCGGGGGGAACGGCCTCCGGGGAATGATCTCCTCATCGTCGTCGTGGATGAAAAGAGCCTGAAGGAGATTGGACGCTGGCCTTGGTCCCGGGACAAGCAGGCCGAGTTGGTCCGCAACCTCGAGCAGCAGTGCCGGCAGTAGCTCCTCCAGCAGCGGCTCGTCATCGGGGGGCAGCTCACGCCGCAGCACGACAACCTCTTCTGGCAGTAGTGCCAGCAATCAAAAAACTGAGATTACGTTGAGCGGTGGCACAAAAGGAAGCCTGAGGGAGAATTTTACCAGGGGGCGGCGGGGACGCTAGCTGAAGAGTGGCTGTCCCGTCATAGGCGGCCCTCTTCTGGGAGGTGGCATCAAGACAGCACCTTCTGTCGTTAAGGAATCCCGGCTGGGGCCGAAAGCGAGACTTCCACTTCCACCGTTCCATCCTGATGCTGTGTGACCTTCGTGATCCGGAACCCTTTGACCGTTGCACCGACCTTGACCGGCCCCCCATAGTCCAACGGTGCAGCCAGGCCGCTTCTCTTGGCCAACTTGCGAATGGCGTCCACGAATGCGCTTCGCTCAGCCATGGCTCTGGCTTGTGTAGGGGAGGACGCATTGCTGGGTGGATGTCCCAGGCCAATCGCGGTGAGCAGGGGAGCAGCAGTCTCGGCCTTGGTTCCTTGCGCCGCGAACGACGGCATGGGCGCGAGCCAACCGAGCAAGCCCAGCAACAGCCAGAATCTAATCCCCACCCTTGATGACATCCTTGTCGTATTCTCCTTCATGGTCATCGTCCTCGATTAGTCCCAGCCCGCCTCGAAATGACTCTCGCAACGCCCAGACTTGCCTGAGGCCTTTATCGTTGGTCTCGACAATCTGGCCGAATCGAGCCAGATAGTGGTTGCAGAGATCCAGTCCTCGCCGGAAATGAAGCGGGATCGTTTCTTCCGTGACTTGTTGCCAGGTAATGTAAATCAAGAACTCCTGGAATGCTTGGGCATTGGGATGGCTTTGACCGAGTTCCTGCAATGTCGCATAGGCGGCTTTGGCGTCAGCGTCCGCACTGGCGGAAAAGGTGGCTTCCGCTTCGACGGCCGCGTCCGCATCGGAACCTAACACTCCTGATTCCAGCACCTGTTGAAATGCCGCCTGGGCGGCAATCGCCGGGTCGAAATTCATGTCCTGTGCGCCTCCTCTTGCTGAGCATACGCAGCCGGTCTTTGTCCGTCAATGAGCAACCGCCCGCGATTTACTTTCCTGCGGCGGCCTTGTAGACTCACCCCACACACGCATGCGCCCTCTGACGCCCATCGCCCCACGCTCCGTTGAGTAGGCATGAACCGTCTGGAACCAGTGCTCCAGTATCATCAAGCCACCAAGCACCATTTTCATCGGTTTGCCCGATCCCTCGGCTATCTGGATTGGGCCAACCAGCCGAACCCATTCCGGCGCTATGCGGGAGCGCCGCTCATCTCTCTGCCGATACTCACGCTAAACGAAGAGCCGACGTCTCCGCCTTACGAAAATCTCTATTGTGCAGGGAGCGTTCCAAGCCGGCCTGTAACCCTGCAGGCTCTGTCCAGATTTTTCGAATATGCGTTGAGCCTGACGGCTTGGAAGCGGGCAGGGGAGAGCAGCTGGGCCTTGCGCAGCAATCCGTCCAGCGGCAACCTGCATCCGACCGAAGGTTATGTCCTGGTCGGACCAGTGCCCGGTCTGGCAAAGCCCCCCGGCCTTTATCACTATGCGCCGAAGGAGCATGGCTTGGAGCGGCGGACCGACTGGTCCGACGCATCGTTCGCGCGCCTGCTGCAGCCGTTTCCTCAAAGGACGTTCCTGTTCGGGCTTTCGTCCGTCCACTGGCGTGAGGCCTGGAAGTATGGAGAGCGGGCTTTCCGGTACTGCCAGCATGACGTGGGCCATGCCATCGGCGCGGCGCGAATCGCGGCGGCGGCGTTGGGCTGGAGGGCGGTGCTGTTGAATGGAGCTTCCGACGATCAGATCGCGTCGCTGCTCGGCTTGGACCGGCCGCAAGACTTCGACGGAGCCGAACGCGAACATCCCGATTGCCTGATGGCAGTCTGGCCCGGCGAAGAGACGCCCGTCTCGATCGCCGGCATCCCTCTGGGCCTCGATTCGGAAGCGATCCGAGCCCAAGCCGGTTGCCCATGGTACGGGAAGGCCAACCGACTCAGCCCGGATGAGCAGGTTCCCTGGACCATCATCGACGAGGTGGCGGCCGCCTCATGGAAGCCGACGGTGGAGCCAAGCCTGCTGGCTCTGCCGGCGATGGCCGCAGCCGACCGATCGCTCACGGGCAATCCACACAATCCAAGCCGCCTCTCTGCCGGGCAGATCATCCATCAACGACGCAGTGCGGTCGCGTTCGACGGCAAGACTGCCATGCCCGCCGCAGCTTTTTTCGCGATGCTTGCTCGGGTGATGCCGCTGGCCCGGGAACCGGTGCTCCAACGGCCTGCGCCGTGGGACTGTCTTCCCTGGGATCCCACCATCCATCTGCTGCTCTTCGTCCACAGGGTGGAGGGGCTCTCCTCGGGCCTCTACTGTCTGGTCCGGGATGAAGCCAAAACCGATTGGCTCCGCCAGGTCATGCAGGATTCCTTCACCTGGACCAGGCCGGAAGGCTGTCCCGAAGCACTCCCGCTCTTTTTGCTGCAGGAGGGAGATGCACGGCGGTTAGCCGCTCAAGTCAGCTGCGGACAAGAGATCGCCGGCGACAGCGCCTATTCGCTGGGGATGGTGGCGGAGTTCGACTCCAGCTTGCGCCGTCACGGGCCCTGGTTCTACCGTCGGTTATTCTGGGAAGCCGGATTGATCGGGCAGGTGCTATATCTGGAGGCGGAGGCGGCCGGCTTGCGCGCCACGGGAATCGGCTGCTATTTTGACGACCCCGTGCACCAGGTCTTCGGGATCAAGGATCAGGGCTTGCAATCGCTTTACCACTTTACCGTCGGCGGGCCGGTCGAAGATTCCAGGCTGACCACGCTCCCTCCGTATGGGCCGTCGACGCAATGAGGAGTGCGCAAGATGTTCAAGATTAAGAAGCGGGCCGCTGCCGCAGGGAAAGCTCCGGTCCTCTACAACATCGTCGAAGACTATACGGAGTTCGATGCGCCCGGGAATGTGACCCTGTGCGCGATGACGGAACCGGAGGATCTGCCCGGCCATGCCCGAGTTCTTTCCGAGAGCTACGAAGTCCCGATCGACGTGATGACGAAGCTGCTCACCGAAGGCGGAGTCTACGTCTATCCGCAGGAAGGTGTATTGGTGACACGGGGACTCTTCGCCTGCACGCTCGATGTCGCCTGGCAAAAGCCCAAGCAGACCTGGGTCTTGGACGTCATGCAGTATGCGGAAGCGGAGCAGTTGACGCGGTCCTATGGGCTCAGCCTGGAAGAAGCAGCGGCGAAAGTTTTCTATCGAACCCTGCCGCCTGAGCTCCAAGAACGGCTCAGGCAGCCGAACATTGGATTGGACTATGCCAAGCTGGATCGGGCCGTGGCCAAGGGCGGCAACGTGAAATACATCGATTTCAGGAAGGACTGGTCCCCGCACTTCAAGCGGCTCTGCATCATGCCGGACGGCAAGCTGGTGGAGACTGGCGGCATCGAGGAATTTTCATCCTTGCACGGGATTACACTCGCACAGGCCAAGCAACTGTTGGAGGCCGGGGGCATCTTGGAAGTGGAGGAAGAGGTCCTGGCTTGCCAGGTGGTGAACGGCCAGCCGGCCGTAGCCCGGTTCAACCGTCAGCAATATGCCAAGGCGAAAGAACTCGTCCAGAGCAAGGGCATGCATGTGATGGATGCGCTCAGTCAGGTGGGGCTGAGCGATCCGGCTTTGATGCGCTCGCTGCGTCGCCTGGAGCGGCAGTCGTAAAGCAGGGCAAGGGGTGAGTGGTGCGCCCGGAGGGAGTCGAACCCCCAACCCCTAGATCCGTAGTCTAGTGCTCTATCCATTGAGCTACGGGCGCGTCTTGGTGCCTGGACCTTATACAGGGCTTTGTATCGAGGGGTCAAGAACCGTATACGATGGATTTAGGGTTGGACGGCTTGACGAAGCTGGCTTGAAAACGAACGACGCTGTTTGAGGTGTTTATCCGCCGGCAGCAGTTGCGATAAAGCGATAATGAGCCGGCGGCTCAAGCGAAGCTCGGTTTGGCGGAGAGGGCGGGATTTGAACCCGCGACAGAGCTTTTGGCCCTGTGCCGGTTTAGCAAACCGGTGCCTTCGGCCACTCGGCCACCTCTCCGCGTCACGCGGTTATGGATCGTTTTCGTTGTCGGTGCGTCTGACTGACCTTCCCTATTTGCCCCTGGAGACTTCATTGCCAGGCCGCTTACCCTGACAGAAGCTCACTCTTATACCATGCCTGGCTGTGAGAGGGAAGAATGGGAACGGAAGGATTTCTCCTAGATAGGTCAACGGCTACAGCAAGCTGGTCCTATAAATGAAATGCACAGAAGCACTGGCGGGTTTCTCCGGCGGCACAATCCATATCATAGCCAGAAATACACTTGAGGTGTTTCTCCGTTGACCTCAATAGATAGGTCGACGGCTACAGCAAGCTGGGCATGGCGGAGGAGTGGGATCGACGTCGCGCTCGCAGGTCCAGCTCGCGCTCCCACTGAGGGGTGGCCCCCTCGTGTCTCCCCTCGAAGGGGACACATCCCTTCGGAACCCCTGTTCGAATCCCGCTCCCTCGTGTGGCTGAAATGCGCGGTACTGCTCCGTGCCAAATCACATTTGAAATCGCGGGACGCGACACCTTGTCACGGCCAGGGAGCATCATGGCCGGTTGGTACGGCTGGCGCGTCACTGTCTGTCGGCTGGTGAGCCGACGGCTTCTGTCGCGCCAAACATGGCGGAGGGGGTGGGATTCGAACCCACGGTCGAGTTGCCCCGACTCCGGTTTTCAAGACCGGCGCTTTCGGCCACTCAGCCACCCCTCCATACCAAGCTCCGCTTGAGCCCGGCCCTTCGATCAAATGGGCCGGGAGAGGTATTTCCCCGCCAGTGAAATATCAATCAAGCTTTGCTTGAACCGCCGCGTTCGATCAAATCGCGGCGGAGAGTTATTTGGCCACCCGTGGAATCAACCATACTTCGTGTGAGCCGGCGGCTCATTATCGCTTCATAGCAACTGATGCCGCCGGAGAAAATCCTCAAGCGAGAGTTACTTTGCCACCAGTGGAATCAATCAACTCGCTTGAACGGCCGTTCTGCTAGCTTTTCGAAATCCGCTCCAGCTCGCCCATGTAAGGTCGCAAGGCTTCCGGGAGCAGGACCGACCCGTCCGCCTGCTGGCCATTCTCAAGAATCGCGACCAGGGTCCGTCCCACGGCCAATCCGGAGCCGTTCAAGGTGTGGAGAAAATCATTCTTGCCGGTGGCGCGTCTGAACCGGATACTGGCGCGCCTGGCCTGAAAGGCTTCGAAATTGCTACAAGAGGAAATTTCACGGAATGTTTTCTGGGAGGGGAGCCAGACTTCCAAATCATAGGTCTTCGCTGCGCTGAAGCCCATGTCACCGGTGCAGAGGGACACGACCCGGTAGTGGAGTCCCAACCCTTGTAGCACCGCTTCGGCGGCGGCCGTGAGTCGTTCCAATTCCTCGTAGGACTCCTCCGGCTTCGCAAACGCCACCAGCTCCACTTTATTGAACTGATGTTGCCGGATCAGCCCCCTGGTATCTTTCCCATACGAGCCGGCTTCACGACGGAAGCAGGGCGTATGGGCTGTGTATTTGATGGGGAGTTGCGCCTCCGTGACGATTTCCTCGCGATGCAGGTTCGTGAGCGGCACCTCGGCCGTCGGTATCAGCAGGTAATCGTCGTCGCGCAGCCTGAACAAATCCTCCTCGAACTTCGGAAGCTGGCCGGTGCCGGTCATGGCCACACGGTTGACCATGAAGGGAGGCAGCACCTCCCTGTAGCCATGAGTCGTCGTGTGCAGGTCCAGCATATAGTTGATCAGCGCCCGCTCCAGCTTGGCTCCAAGGCCGGTGAGCACCGCGAATCGCGCGCCGGCGATCTTGGCGGCCCGTTCGAAATCCAGGATGCCCAGCGCTTCGCCCAGCTCCCAATGGGGCTTGGGCGCAAAGGCGAGCGTTGGAGTTGAGCCCCAACGCCGCACTTCCACGTTCGCCGTTGCATCCGGCCCGACCGGGACGGACTGATGCGGGAGGTTGGGAATGCGGAGCGCCAGGTCCTGGACCCGCTCGTCCACCAGGCGAAGGCTCTCTTCGCCCTCTTTGATGCGATCGCCAACGGCTTTCATCCTTGCCATGGCCTCGTCTGCCGGCTGTTTTTCGCGTTTGAGCCGCCCGACTTCCTCGGAGCCAGTCTTGAGCCGGTGCCGGAGATCTTCCACCTGCGTCGTCAGGCCGCCGCGCTCCTGCAACAGCTTGCGGAGATCTTCCCAGGGGACATCCCCGGCGCGCAGGCCGAGCTGGGCCTTCAGCCCGTCCAAGTTTTCACGAAGGAACCGCATATCGTGCATGGGCTCGGATGTTACGTGAGGCCCGGGGAATCGTCAATGGTTGACCGGTGCGTCATGGTCGTCGGGCCGGGCTCCGAGGCGCTCGCTTCCTCAGGAATCCTCCTTGAGCCGACCTTGACAAGGCCGGCCTTGGAGAGGGACGATAGGGCCCGTGCGAACCGTCTCCAATCCTCCGAATCCATTTGAGTCTCGGCATCGCCACCTCCTCGATCCTGCACCTCATGCGAAACTTCAAGTATTCGATGATTCTACCAGAGAAATATTGAGCTCTAATGATAGTCCAGACCTGCCATTCCGCTGGAGTTTGAATCCCTACCGAGGCTGTTTCCATGCCTGCGCCTACTGCTATACCAGGCCGACCCATGAATATTGGGGCTTCGGGGCCGGGACGGATTTCGACTCCAAGATCGTAGTCAAGCGCGAGGCCTCGGCGCTGCTCCGCCGGACTTTTCTCAAGCCATCATGGCAGGGGGAATTGATCGTGTTTTCAGGCAACACGGACTGTTACCAGCCCCTGGAAGCTTCCTACGGGCTCACGAGAGCCTGCCTGGAGGTCTGCGCCGAATTCCGGAACCCGGTGGGGCTGATTACCAAAGCCGCATTGATTGCCCGCGACCTCGATGTGCTCAAACGGTTGCACGACCAGGCCTGGGTCCAAGTCTATTTCAGCATCCCCTTCGCCGACAATGAGATGGCGCGGAAGGTGGAGCCGCAGGCGCCGTCGAGCGCGAAACGCTTCGAGGCCATGCGGCTTCTGTCGAAAGCGGGCATCCCCACGGCGATCTCCATCGCCCCGGTGATCCCGGGGCTCAATGAGGAGGATATTCCGGAACTGCTCGTCAGGGCCCGCGAGGCGGGGGCCGTCAATGCGACCTTCGTCGTACTCCGCCTGTCCGGCAGCGTTGAGTCGGTGTTCCTGGAGCGGATGGCTTCGGCTTTTCCGGACCGTATTAAGAAGATCATCAACCGGATAAAAGAAGTCCGGGGCGGAACGCTCTCGGAAGGGCAGTTCTTCAAGCGGCATACGGGCAAAGGCGTCTACTGGAACATGATCGAGCACTTATTCGAGATCGGCTACAGGAAGGCTGGGTTTCAGGACGATGCGGTGAGACCCGTGCCGCACAGTTTTCGCAGACCTGGACCGGCGCAACTGGCCCTGTTCGAAGATGAGGAGGGGGCGCGTGAAACATAATCCGGAGTTTCTGAAGATCGTGGAGCGGGCCAAACAACGGATACAGGAGTGCACCGTAGCCGACGTCAAAGCCAAGTTGGATCGGGGAGAACCGATACACTTTCTGGATGTGCGGGAGGATCACGAATTCGCCAAGGACCACGCGAAAGGCGCCCGACATCTCGGACGGGGAATCCTTGAGCGAGATATCGAAGGGCTTATCCCTGATAAGCAGGCGGCGATCATCCTCTATTGCGGAGGCGGATACCGGTCTGCGCTGGCGGCGGAGAGCCTGCAGCAGATGGGCTACCGCAATGTGATCTCGATGGCGGGAGGGATCAAGGCGTGGCGTGATGCAGGCTTTCCCATGGGAGAGCCGGGCGCCGCCTGACGGCGGCACCCCTGGCCTTACTTCACCGGATTCAACTTGTCGAATTCTTTGATCACTTGGTCGGTCAAGTCGATCGTGTCTTTGTTGTAGATGACAATCCGCAAGGTCTGTTCGCTGCCTTTGTCGACAATTACACTGAACCCGCCGCGCTCCGCCACGGCTTTCGTGGCGACAGCGATCCGTTTCATATAGTCGTCCACCATTTCTTTCTGTTTGCCATTGAGGTCCTGGTTGAACTCCTGCGCCTGCTTCTGATAGTGCTGAATCTTGGCGCGGAACTGCCCCTCCATGGCCTGCTTTTCCTGCTCGGACAGCTTCGCCGCTTGTTCTTTCATTTTGTTCTCGAAGGCCTTCAGCTCTTCCTCGTCGGTCGACAGAACTTTTTGTCTCGTGCGCGCATACTCTTTGAGCGCATCCAGCGACCGCTTGCCGGCTTTGGACTTTTCCAATACTTCTTGCGGATCAATCACGCCCATTTTAAACGCATCGGCGGCCAATGCGGACGACGTGTCCATGACCATGAGAACGCAGACGAAGATGGCCGTCAACGCCAGCATCGCCAGTCCCGCTGTTCGTTTCATCATAACCATACGACTCCTTTTCCTTGGTACCGATTCTGAGCTGAACGACAGAAGCAAATCGCCCCTGCACATTGCCTGGAAGTGGCGCGAGAATAGCCGTAGCGGTCGGCTGTGTCAAGTTCTTCATCCGGTCCGATACGGTATGGGTGACCGCAGGCAGGGGGCACTTTTAACACCATTTTTATAACTCCAATGTTACCGTAATCCTACCGTTGGAGGAATCGGCATGGACGCGATCTATCTGGATGCGGTCTTCGTCGGCATAGCCGTCTTGTTTTTTCTGATGTCTGGATGGCTTGGCGCCGGGCTAGGCAAACTGTAGGAGGCACGCGATGAACAGTCTCTATCTCGTCGCAGGGCTCCTCTCGTTGGGCCTGCTGATCTATCTCCTGGCCGCGCTGTTAAAGCCGGAGTGGTTCTGATGACGGGCAATGGCGCACTGCAAATGGGGCTGTATTTCATCGCGCTGTTGGCTCTGGTGAAACCCTTGGGCTGGTATATGGCGCGGGTCTATGAAGGGGCGCCGGTGGAAGTGGAGCGCCTGCTTGGCCCAGTCGAACGGTGCATCTATCGGCTCGCCGGAGTTCGGGCCGGCGAGGAAATGGATTGGAAGACTTATGCCGCGACAATGCTCCTGTTCAACGCGGTGGGCATTCTCGCCCTCTATGTCTTGCAGCGACTCCAGGGCTTTCTCCCGCTGAATCCCCAGGGCTTTGGCGCCGTGCCGCCGCCCGCAATCCGGACCTGATTCTGCTCGACCTCGGTCTGCCGGATATGGACTGGCTGGAGGTGGCGCGCCGGTTGCGCGAATGGGCGACCGTCCCCATCATCGTCCTGACGGCCCGTGGCGAAGAACAATCCAAAATCGAAGCGCTCGATCTGGGTGCCGACGACTATGTCACCAAGCCGTTCAGCGCGGGGGAATTGCTGGCGCGGATGCGGGTGGCCCTGCGCCATGCCGCGAAGCCGCCGGGAGAGGAGGGGGAGGCCAGTTTTGCAACGGGAAACTTGCGCGTGGACCTTTTGCGCCGACAGGTGTTTGTGGCCGACAAGGAAGTGCATCTCACGCTCATCGAGTACAAGCTCCTGACGACGTTGATCCGGCATGCAGGCAAAGTGTTGACGCATCGTCAATTGTTGAAGGAGGTGTGGGGGCCGTTGCATGTGAACGAAGCCCATTACGTGCGAGTCTATATGCGGCAACTCCGCAACAAACTGGAGGCTAATCCGGCCCGCCCGCAACTGTTGCTGACGGAGCTTGGCGTCGGCTATCGGCTCCGCGCCGAGTAGTTCGGCCGCTCGATCAGGGTGAATCAAAGGTCCAGAGGACGCCGAAGAGCAGGAGGTGCTGGCCCGGCGTGAGCATCGGCTGCCCGTTGGCAAAGTTCCCGTTCTTAAAGAAGCCGCCCTGAGGGCCGGTGGACTCGTCATATCGGTATTCCGCTCGGAACGTCGTGTTCGTCCACTCGAAGGGCATTTTGTATTCCATCGTGTTGGTGATGGCTTTGACGAGCTGCTGGTTGCCTGTCCAACGACCGTTTCGGTCCCAATAGAACTCCGGCCTCATAGCCAGACTCCAGGGACCGGCCACATGCCACCTGGTGAACAGGGCCCCACCCATCACAAACGCCCTGGGACTCCCCGGTTGCCCGGCGATGTTTTCCGTTCCGAAGTCGTAAGACAGCGCGACCGTGACATCGTCGCCCTTCCATTCGGTGATGTAATTGGAATACAGCCGCCAGAATTCCATGGATGTGTTGGCTTGAGCCGGACCGTAATAGATGGTCTCCGTCACCGTGACCCGCGACGTCGCCTTCCACGACAGTTGTCCCCCGTAGCTGGGCTGATCGTTGGCATGAGCCAAATGATAGTACCCGTTGATCACAAAGGCCACCGCCGTCAGGTCCTCGCTGATCGGATAGCGGGCATTGACGCCGAACATCATGTAGGGGGTATTGTCCGCGATCCAGGATCTGGTGTAATTGAAGTTGTCCTTGGCATAGAGCGATTCGTAGCCGATCAGGCTGTTGAACAGTCCCGCCGTGACCGTCAAGTCCTTGCCCCCGAGGGGAGCCAGGTACGACAGGTTGGCACGGGAAAAATGGCGGAGCGTATCGGCCCCGGCCACTTTCGGTTCTCCCTGGAGGAACGCAAAGTCCTTGGTGTCGTAGCCTCCCTGCGCCCCGAATTCCATGCCCCATCGGGATTCGTTCGTCGCATCTTTGCGCACGTAAACCAGTCCCATGTTCGGGTCCAGCTCGTTCGTCCGATTGGCCGTGGTCCGGCTGCGCCACAGGTGATTCTTGGGAAAGTTGAAATCGACGTCATAGCTCAAGTCTACATAGGCGCCATAGTGCCAGAGGGGAGGGATGGCTTGCGCACCAGATGGAACAGGCAGCGGCTCGCCGGGCGTCTCTCCGAGAGGCTCCTGGGCAGCGACCGGCGTGGCCAACAGCCACATCAACAGCGGCAACGTCCAGTTCAATCGGATCGTAAACCGTGCCATAACCCTCCTTCCGATAGTTCGCTCTGATACCACATCTCGAACCAAGATGGCGAATGGGAGACTACGTTTAATGTCTGTTTTCCCGCTCCGTCGTGTCACTCATAATCCACAGGCACAAGCCCCCCACGATCAGCACCCATGCGATCAACGCCATGACACACCTCCTTCTGTATGCAGAATCGGCAGCAGTGATAGAATCATGCTCATGCATACATGTCGGTGCAGGTTACGCGATGGCGTATCAAAACAGGGGCAAAACGGCACGGAAACGTATTAAAACGGTGTAAAAGTCCCGGGCTGAGCGTAGGCGAAAAGAAGTGCAGCGCTGGTAAGCGGTCTCAAAGCCGAAATAGATGTCCGGTCATTTGATTCCTGAGGAAAGCGCTGTTAGGCTGGTCCACATGCGAGGGCAAATATGAGCACCAAGACCCAAGCAACAGCACAACCGTACGGGCATGCCGAATTCGTCAAGGCCCTGCAACACGAAACCATCCCGTGCCACACTTCCGGCTGCGCCGGCCCGCTCGACGTGACCGACCTGTCCCAGGTGAAGGACCGGATCAAGACGTTCGGCCTCCGATGTCCGCACTGTGGGTGGGAAGGGCAACTCAGAGGGCAAGAGACTCTGACGCCTCCGTGGGACGACGCCTCGCTCCTGCTCATGGCGGACGAGCATCTGATGCACCAGCAACCGATCTGCCCGTTCGACGACACCCCGGTCGTCTTCACGTCCCTGCCGAACCCGAGGCGGCGGGCCAGGTATCGGCTGTCCTGTTTTTATTGCGGCCGGCAAACAGACATGGATTGGCCTCCGGCGGAGGCGAGGCGATGATGCACGGACGATGGGGCGGGGATCAGGTCCGCTGGGCTGGAACCGACTCAACCGGGGGAGATTTGGAGTCGAGCAACGGAAGGTGGGCGACGCGGTTTCGTAAACCGCAGGTCGCTGGTTCGATTCCAGTCGCCGGCTCCATAAAACCCACCGAAGTTTCAATGGTCCATCAGTCTTTCGCAGTGCCTGGTTGCCATTCTTTGAGCATCCGTTCAGCCTGCGGTTTGTAGTGTCTCTCCCATGAATACCGATAGCGGGGCTGGTCGGCATGGATCACGGCTTCAAGGTGCCGTTTCGCATATTCAAGACGGCCCTGTTTTCTGTACAAAGTCGCCAAGAGTAAATGTGCCTTCGTGTAATTTCCATCTGCGGCAACCGCCCGCTCCAGATACTGCTGCGCTTTTTTCTCGTTTCCTCCCAAAAACCAGGGCAGCTCGATCAGCAAGCCGCCCATCATTTGCAGGGCCGGCGCGTGCCCAGGATTTAATTCGATGGCCCGCCGTACGCAGGACATCACTTCCTTCAAGATGAATGCTGCATTGGCCATGCCGTGGAGTCGTTCGGCGCTGCCGAGGTTCATGGCGTGAAAGAAATGCGCGTCGGCATTGGATTCATCCAATTCCAATGCCCGCTTCGCCAATGCTGCCCCCGCTTCGTACGCTTCGCGTCGCTTGAGAGTATCCGTCAACAAATCGTCGGCAAGATCGAAATACGTTGATGACGTCCTGACCAAGAGTTCGGGCGAGACAGGCCCCTCGTGAAGCTGGTGGAGCAATCTCTGCAAGTCGGCCGTGAGTGATTGCGGATACCCCGGGGGCGGTTCATCACGCTGAGCAAAAGCTAGATTGGATTCGACGAGCAGGTTCGCAGCCGTGAGCCCGGCAATGATCCACCAGATCATGAGTGTTCTCATCGCCTTGCCATCTCCTGCCGGTTAATAAAATCCATGATGACGTCGGCCGCCGCGCGTGGATTCGTGTATAACGCAAAGTGCCGCCCTTCGATGGTGCGCATCTCCGCAGACGGCCGCGCCTTGACAATATCGTCCACGTTCCCGCACGGCACCACGACATCGCGGCTGCCGGCAAGACAGAGCACCGGATGTGTACAGCGGCGCAGGTCGTCCCGCACGTCGAGATCGAGCACGGTCCGCACGCGTGCGGCCACGGTCCCGGCGTCCACGCGCGCCCAGGTTTCCGCTTTGTCCCGCTTGAACGGATCGGTGGCGGGCGCGAACAGCCAGTCGGGCACGCGCCGGCCGGCCCGAACGGCCCACACTACCGGTGCGCACGCCAGATATTTCATGCGCGACAGCATCGGACGCGGCGGACGCACAAACGTCGCCGCCAGAATGATCCCCCGCACCCTGCTCGGTTCAGCGGCAGCCAGCTTGACCGCGAGCGGACCTGAAAACGACCAGCCCAGTACGTAGAAGCTGGGAAGGCGCGCCACCGCCTGCTGTACGATGGGAAGCAGCGCCGTATAGTCGTTCGCGCCGACGGCCGGGAAGCATACGACCAGCGGGCGCACCGACGATGGCAGCACCGCCAATAACGGCCGCAGGAACACGTCGGTCCCGTCCAATCCGGGCAGGAGCACGAGTGTCGTGGCCTCCAGCCCGCGTGTTCCACTCACGGAAATCTCCTCGACCGTTGTGACCATTCGCGCATTATGCAACGCGGACACGACCCGAGCAACGGCGAAGTGCCGGCGTAACAAAATCTTAACGATTCGCTGTTCCAGTTTTTATGTAGGTTTAACCGATGATTAGTCGCCTCTTGATTGGCGCGAAACATGCTCGCGATTAGAATTGCGGCATGTTTCCTTCTGCTGTGCCGCCGACTGACGAGGCAGGAGAAGAAAAGTTTCCCGCCGGGTTGCGAACGTTGTCATATCGGGCCGTCTGGATTTCCGATATTCATCTTGGTTTCCGAGGCTGCAGCGCTGAGCACCTGCTGCATTTTCTGCACTCGATCGACTGTAAATTCCTCTATCTCGTCGGCGACATCATCGATGTCTGGGAAATGAAGAAACGGATCTTCTGGCCACAGTCCCACAACAACGTGGTGCGGACAATTCTGGGTAAGGCCAAGCACGGCACCAAGGTCGTGTTCATCCCGGGCAATCACGATGAACTGTTCCGGGATTATCACGGCATGAGCTTCGGAAACGTCAGCATTGTGGAAGAGGCCGTGCATGTCAACGCCCATGGAAAACGACTCCTGGTGACGCACGGGGACAAATTCGACAGCGTGGTTCGCTGCTCGCGGGCCGTCGCGATCCTGGGCACCCGCCTGTACGACTGGCTGCTGCGTATCAACTGGCTGGCGCACGGCCTACGGCGAAAGTTCAACCTGCCCTACTGGTCACTGGCGGGCTTCCTGAAGCACAAGGTCAAAAATGCCGTGAAATACATCAGTAACTTCGAGCAGGTGGTGGCATATGAGGCTGCGCGTCTCGGAGTCGACGGTGTGGTGTGCGGACACATTCACCGTCCTGAGATCATCCGCCTCAACAACGTGCTCTACTGCAACTGCGGCGACTGGGTGGAGAGCTGCAGCGCGTTGGTCGAACATCATGACGGCAGCCTTGAATTGCTGTCGTGGGCGGACACTGTAACCAGCCTCAAGCGAGCCAGGTTTACCCGACACGAGCCGTTGTCCTTGTTCCCGGAGGACGATTTTGTGATCGCGTGATGTACGGGCTGGTTCTTGGTACGGCCGCACGTGAAAGGAGGCGTTGATGATGAGCGAGTTGATTCAACGATGGAGTGCATGCGCGGGGTTCGGCTCATCGACCGGATGCCACGTCGGATGGGAGGATGTCGGGCTCCTGATCGGGCTCAGCCTCACGAGTCTACTGCTTTTACGGGCGGGACGCTTTCTGCTGACCCTGCGGGCGCGTTCGTTCACGCCGGTTTTCTCGCGCCTGCTCTCCGGGTGGGTCCACACGAACGATTACATGGGCCTGGCTTTCTTCCAGGCAGACGGCGCTGATACACCGGTTGCCATCCGGCGTCAGCAGGCACTCGAAGGACTAGCCGCCCACTTTCGGCATCGACACCCACAGGCCATTGCCTGGGGCAATGCGATCCGGGACAGTTTCTCCGACTTGCGATTCACGGACGCCGGCCGGGTACCTTTCCCATTCGTGCGCGTGATGCGGGAAAAATTCAATCTCTGTTCGGTTGTGACGGCGTCGGACGGCCCGAACTTGCGCGACATCGACGACAGGTGGACGCTCGACGTCACCGGTTCCTACGGCGTGAACGTCGCCGGCTATGATCAGTACAAAGAGTGGATGCAGCGCGGCTGGGAGCGTACGAAGGCACTCGGCCCCGTACTGGGTCCCCTGCATCCGATCGTCGCGGACAACATCGCCATGCTGAAAGCCATCTCCGGGCTCGACGAGGTGTCGTTTCACATGAGCGGTACCGAGGCCGTGATGGCCGCGATCCGACTGGCCCGCTTCAACACGTACCGGAAAACGATTGTCTGCTTTGCGGGCGCATATCACGGTTGGTGGGACGGCGTACAGCCGGGTTTGGGCAGCGAGCGGGAGATCAACGACTGCCTGACGCTGAAGGACGTCAACCCAGCCTCCCTCGACGCCATCCGCCGCCTGCGGAAGGACATCGCCGGTGTTGTCGTCAATCCGATCCAGTCGTTCCATCCCAATTCTCCGCCTCCGAGCGACGCCATTCTCCTGACCAGCAGCGTCAGGAAAACGCAGGACGCGCACGAGCCCTATGCCCACTGGCTGCACCAACTCCGCGAGGTTTGCACAGCCTGCGACATTCCGCTGATCTTCGATGAAGTCTATTCCGGATTCCGACTGGCACCCGGTGGGGCACAGAAATTTTTCGGCGTGCAAGCCGATTTGGTCATCTACGGCAAGACTGTCGGGGGCGGCATGCCCGTCGGGGTGGTCTGCGGGAAAAAGAACCTCATGCGCCGCTTCGACCCGGATCATCCTATGCGCCTCGCCTACGTGATCGGGACCTTCTCCGCCCACCCGCTCGTGATGGGAGCGATGAACGAATTTCTGAAATGGGTAACACATCCCGACGCAGGTCAGTGGTACGAAGAGGCTAATCAGCGATGCAAAGAGTGGGTCACCTCGGTCAATACGGCGTTTGCGGCACGCCGGCTGCCACTACGCGTCGTCAATCTCGCGACTGTCTGGACGATCCTCTTTCAGGAACCCGGCCGGTACAACTGGCTGTTGCAATACTATCTTCGCGCCGAAGGCGTCACCTTGAGCTGGGTGGGCACAGGACGATGTCTGACCAACATGGCCTTTACGCAGAAGCATTATGGCGAATTGCAGGACAAACTTCTGGCCGCCGTCGTGCTCATGCGTGAGGACGGCTGGTGGCTGTCCGATCAGGAACATCCAGAATGGAGACGCACCATGAAAATCAGACTGATACGGGAAATGCTCGGCAGCCTGGTACAGATTCCTACGCCGCTGCGCACCTTTTATGCCGAGATAATGCGGCGCAAGCACGACGATCACGTGGCATCGCACAGCCACCCGCTGAACCAGTTGTTTCATCTAGTGAGCTCAAGCGTGTTTATCTACTGCTATGCGCTCATCTTCATCGATCTCGCGACCGCCGTCACGGCGAGTCTGGCGGCGCTGTTCCTGCGCCAGTTCGGCCATGCGCTCGTGGAGCCCCCATGCCACGACAAGGAGGAGTTGCTGCTGGGATTTAACACGCTGAACAAATCCATGATCGTGGGAGCCTATGTACTGATCCCGCTCGCCAATATATTGGCCGCAGGCAGCTGGACTCTTACCACATTGGCCGAGAAATTCCCCGTCATCGCCCAGCAGTGGTGGGGCCTGACGCTGGTAGTCGTGTTCGGGCGCGTGGTGTACCTCACCCGGCTGCACAATTTCCGGATCTCAATGATCTGGTTTGTCAAGCTCGTCACCGATCCCTTCACTGACATCCTGGCGTACTGGCCCCGTTCGATCGAAGCCTTGCGTACCTATTTGCCGCCGTACGCTGTCGGACACAAGCACTGATGACCGTTGGAAGCATTCTGATTGCCGCGGTTGCACTGAGCATCGAACGAATCTGCTACGCATGGGTATGGCACTATCCCGACATTTTTCGCCGTTTCTGCGGGAAGCCAGCGGTTGCCTGGCTCGGCGAACCGGTGGACGTGCTAAAAAACCTTTTCATCTGCTTCAAGGGACTCCAACTCTCCGTGTTCATTGGCTGGTGCTACTTCTATGGGAATGGATCCCTCCTGCCCGCGGGCGAGGAGGGTGTTTGGTTAGCCTTGGGGAGCGTTTTAATTGCCGTAGGACAGGTGCTCAACGCCGGCGTATTCCTGCAACTTGGAAAGATTGGGGTCTTTTACGGAAACAAACTCGGCTATGACGTGCCTTGGTGTCAGGGCTTTCCGTTTTCGCTCCTTGATCATCCCCAGTATGTTGGGTCCGCGTTGTCGGTATGGGGATTTTTCATGACAACGCGCTTTCCGCAGGATGATTGGTACGTGTTGCCCGTCCTGCAGACCAGCTACTACATCGCGGGGTCATATCTTGAGCAATAACCAGCTGTACATTGCTGTGGCAACAATATGAAAATCGCGATCGTCACAGATGCCTGGCGCCCGCAAATCAATGGTGTGGTGCGCACGCTAGAACAAACGGCCTCGCACCTGGATGCGCTAGGACATAACGTCATCTTTATCACGCCGAACGAGTTTGCCACCTATCCCTGTCCGACTTACCCGTCCATCCAGCTCGCGCTCTTTCCTCGCCGGGGCGTTCGTCGTGTGATGCAACGCTTCCGTCCGCAGGCCGTGCACATCGCAACAGAAGGGCCGCTGGGACACGCCGCGACGGCCGTGTGCCGTGAAGCGGCAGTGCCATTCACGACGTCTTATCACACACAGTTTCCTGAATATCTGCGAGCTCGAGCATCGGTGCCTATCGGTTTGTCCTATGCCTACCTACGCCGGTATCACAGCCGCGCAGCGCGCACAATGGTAGCCACGCATTCAATGCAACAGCGATTGATGGATCGGGGATTTAGGAATCTGGTCCTCTGGGCACGTGGAGTGGACGTGAGCCAGTTTCAACCAGGCCCAAAATCCTTTCTCTCCGATCATCGGCCTATTGCAATGTACATGGGTCGAGTGGCAGTGGAAAAAAATATCGAGGCGTTCCTCAATCTGTCGCTGCCTGGATCGAAATACGTGGTCGGTGACGGACCCGATCTGGAACGGCTGCGGAGCCGCTATCCCGATGTCCGCTTCGTCGGCCAGATGATTGGACGGGAACTGGCAGCATATCTGGCTGCGGCTGACGTATTCGTCTTCCCCAGCCTTACGGACACCTTCGGACTCGTGCTGCTCGAGGCCATGGCCTGTGGCGTGCCGGTCGCGGCCTTTCCGGTGACCGGCCCGATTGACGTAGTGCAACACGGCAAAACCGGCGTGCTTGACTCCAACCTTCGACAGGCCGTGCTTGGCGCCCTACAACTCAATCCGGACGAGTGCGTGGCCTATGCCCGCCGGAACTCCTGGAAGAGCTGGACCGAGCGATTCGTATCACTGCTGGAACCCTTCGAAGAAAACCGATGGCTAGAGTTCAGATAGGTTATCGTAGGGGTATGCGCAGCGGGGATATAAAATAATCCGGTATCGGCCCCCTTTTTTTATTTTTGGCACGAACCCTCCAGCGGTAAGCCTTAAGGCACCCCCCTTGTCTGTGAATCGAGGGGGTGGAAATGCCCATGTGGCTATGCGCAGGTGTAACCGTAAGTGTAACCTTCCGGCCTCACCCCCGTCACACGCTACGCAACCGGATGCAATCCCTTGTGAGACGCTATTCCCTTGGCGTATCATCCGGTTCGCTGGAGTGACGCGGGGTTGCGGCATCGATGGGATCGGCCTCGTCTGGTCTTCGTAAACCGCAGGTCGCTGGTTCGATTCCAGTCGCCGGCTCCATAAAACCCACCGATGTTTCAACTGGTTCGAGGTTGACGAAACCGCTTCGCTGCCTACCCAGTTCTGCCAGTGTAACCGAAAGTGTAACCTTTTCCTGTTCGTAGTAGGTGGCGAGGGCCTTCGCTGCCACCTTGAGGTCTGTCTCGTTGACGATGTTGTAGCGGTCAAATACGCTTCGGGTCTTGTGGCCGCTTATCGCCATTGCCACTTTCTCAGGAATCCCGGCTCTGGTCATATTCCGAACCGCCGTCCGTCGGAAGTCGTGGACAAGCCGCCCTTCAAGGCCCATACGCTTACAGGCTTGCTTCCAGCACCGCTTAATCTCTAGCAGCCGTCCCGTATCGTTGGCAGACCCACGGCGAAGCCGGATACGTGGCCTCATGCCGCCGCTTGGCTTCCAGTAGGACACGGTGGAGGTCGGGAGGCAGATAGACCACCCTGGGTGTTTCTGTCTTGGTCTGCAAGGGGGTCAGGGAGAGCTTGCCTTCCACAAAATCAACCTGCGACCACTTCAGCCCTAAGACTTCTCCAATCCTCAAGCCTGTGTAGTAAGCAATGCTGACGGCCACCTGTGCATAGTCAGGCAAGACCCCTCGAACGGCGAGGTATTCCTCATGGGAGAAGAACCCAGATCGCACGTTATGTTCTTCCAGCATTGGGATATGAGGCATCCGAGCCACTTTGGGAGGGGTATGCCAGATCACCGAATGGAAACAACAATGGCTGGCGCAAGCGCCGTCTGCGTCTGCCGAGGCTGCCGCCTGGGGCATGCGCCCGTGGATAAGATCCTTAGCATCCGCTCCGGCTCCCCGATGCTGCTTCCGACACCCCCCCCAAGCCATCCGTGAGTGGATCCAGAAGCACAACCTTGAAGTTGTCTCCGTCCACGCCACCAATACCCGGGATCACTTTGAGATTCTCGTCAAAGTGAATAAGTGATCCCGTCAGCCCTCCGGTACGTCTCGCGAGTCCTGTGTGTACTGTGCGAAACGCCTTGACAAACCCAATAGAGAGGAGAACCATATGATTATGATACATGGACAGAATGCCAGGGGGGGGGGCCTGTGGCTTGTGCTGGGCCTCAGTCTACTGGTGGGATGTGCACCGTCTCCGACGCCTCCGTGGGTATCAAACGGGGCGGGACAGTTGATGCAAGACGACCCCTCTAGTATGTATGGCGTGGGGTCGATGGTGATGAAAGGGGGGAAGAATGTTGCCGGGGCCTGGGACCTTGCGGAGACTCGTGCGCGCACTGCACTGAGGACGATCCTTGAAGCGCGCACCCGGCCTGTGATGCAGGCGTATGAGGCCGACACGAGCACTCTCATGGGACGGTCGAGGGACGACATCATGGTTGAACGTGGGGTCAAAGCATTTTCAGCCATGATGATGCAGGGCGTCTCCATCTCTGATCGGCACCAAGACTTTAAAACCAAGACGTTTTCGGTGGTCGTGCGGTTGACTCAACACGATTTCCATCGCACCCTCGCGGACATGCAGGGGCTGAACCCCAAGTTGCGAGACTATCTTCAGCAACATGCTGCGCAATTCTTCGAGAAGATGGAGCCCCCGCACCATGGCACCGAACTTCGTCAAGTACCGTAGCTACGCCGAAGCGTGGCGCCGAATTAAGATCGCCATCGAGCGGGGCTATTACTTTGTGGCCTGCTACCGATTTCAAAGACACCGAGCTCAGTGTATGGATGAAACCTGGGGCGATGCCAAAAGCACTGTCGCGACGCGCACGCCGTTGCATCAGTTCAGCCAACGGATGCAACGGTGGCGTTCACTGGCCACACGTATCTTGAGGCAGGCCCGCCAGCGCCAGCCCATGATTACGCGCAGGCGACATAGGTCGCATGCATACTGCAGGAGGACGTATGACTAATTTGACAAAATTCAAGCTCGCAGGGTTGGCCTTAATCATGGCCCTCATAGGCTATCAGGCCTACATGGACCGGAACAAACCGTACGACCCGAATATAGCTTGCAAATCGTTGGGCAAGGATATCATCGCACTGAGCAAAGAAAAAGGCTTCGAGAACGGCTGGTACATTACGACGCTAGGCAAAGAAGAAGACAAGGCAGATTTAAAGCCGTCAAGAAATGCACTGGCTGGCAAGATAACCATCAGTTGCACGGGCATAGCTCACGATCAGAAAGGGAACCAACACCCCATCGCCTATTTTAAGTCTATAGAGAACATCTTGAAAGGTGAATCCTATATCGCCTTTGAAGAGCTACGCGATCCTACAGACTTCTTGGTCGAGCTGTCGGGGGTGTGGAAAGTCAAAGGTGGACTTCTAACATTCTATTACCCCAAACCGAACCCAGATAAGGCAGTCTATCTCCTAATAAAGATAGCTGGAAATAGCTTTATACAGGATGAAGAGGTGCTTATCCCCGTCACGCTTGGTAGCATTGATGAAGTCAATGGTACAGCTAATTTCAATTATCCACTGGAAGATGGGACCATCGCGACTGTGACATTGCACAGAGAATACACGGATAAAAATAAGGACAGATTTCGTCTACATTTTATTTCAAACGACGGGGACGATGAAGAGCTGAGTTTTATAAGAATCCCCTCTGACGTTGATATTAAACATTTGGTAGACATCTCGAATAAAAACAAGTCCGCAGCAAAACAAGCTGCTGCCGTCTCCCCGCAAAACGGCGCAGGTCACAACTAGAGTAAACTGACGGCTTCGGTGGTCCTGTGCGAAAGGAGGGACCCATGAAGCGGTCAAAGTTCTCGGAGGAACAGATCGTATTCGCAATCCGACAGGCCGAGGCCGGCGCGCCCGTCGGCGACCTCTGTCGGCAGCTCGGCATCGCCGAGCAAACCTTCTATGCGTGGAAGAAGAAGTATGCCCACCTAGGGGTGAGCGAGCTACGCCGGCTCCGGAAGGTGGAAGAAGAAAACAGTCGGTTTAAACGGCTGGTGGCCGACCTCTCGCTCGACAAGCACATGCTGTTGGAAGCCTTGCGAAAAAGTCTGAGGCCAGCCCGCCGCCGGGAATTGGCCTAGTGGTTTCACGGGCCCTGCTCGGTGAGTTGCGCGCGGGCCTGTCGCTTGGCGCAGTGTAAGCTCCCCCGTCAAGGAGACACGGGCAAAGGAGAACTTCCGGCTTCTGACGTTGGCCCCGTTTCGAGACGGTTCTTAACTAGAACAGACGGCTTCTT
>Ga0233425_10004682_pt1 | contig 22632 bp, 26 predicted proteins | sample Watercolumn_Towu_2_FD_181712 | JGI IMG/M metagenome (GOLD analysis project Ga0233425, IMG submission 181712) | Freshwater microbial communities from Lake Towuti, South Sulawesi, Indonesia - Watercolumn_Towuti2014_140_MG | ecosystem: Environmental > Aquatic > Freshwater > Lake | place... | reverse complement strand
GCCTCACCGGCCAGGGCGCCTGCGGCGCGCTCACCGGCGGGCTGATGGCGCTGTCGGCCAAGCGTGGGCGCGACCGCGACAAGCTGGACAAGGGCCGCTACATCAACAACTTCAAGAAGGGCCAGGAACTGGTGGAGCGCTTTCGCGCCGAATTCGGCGGCGTCACCTGCGAGGAACTGCAACGCCGCTTCACCGGCAAGAACTACGACATGTGGAACCCGGAGGAATACAAGGCGTTCGACCAGGCGCGCGGCGAGCGTTGCGCCCGGGCCACCGCCACGGTGACCCGCTGGGTGGTGGAGATGATTTAACTCATGCCGGGCGCTGGCCCCAGGGGGGTGCCCGGATGACAATCGACGGCATGATTCAGCACAAGGGCTTGCAGCCATGACCCAGACCATCGGCATCCTCACCTCCGGCGGCGACTCCCCCGGCCTCAACGCGGCCATCCGCGGCGTCGGCAAGGCTTGCCAATCCCACGGCATGCGCATCGTCGGCATCCGCGACGGCTTTCGCGGCCTCATGGAAAACCGCACCGTCGACCTGGAGCACGGGGCCCTCTCGGGCATCCTTACCCTGGGCGGCACCATCCTGGGCACCAGCCGCGAAAAACCCCACAAGATGCTGGTCAACGGCAAGTTCCGGGACATGACCGACACCCTCGTCGCCAACTATCATGCCAACGGGCTGGACTGCCTGGTCTGCCTCGGCGGCGGCGGCACCCAGAAGAACGCCCTGCGCCTGAAGCAGGCCGGCCTCAACGTGGTGACGCTGCCCAAGACCATCGACAACGACGTAGCCAGGACCGACATCACCTTCGGCTTCGATACCGCCCTGGGGATCGCCACCGACGCCATAGACCGCCTGCACAGCACAGCCCATAGCCACCACCGCATCATCGTCGTCGAGATCATGGGCCACCGGGCCGGCTGGCTGGCCCTGGGCGCGGGGGTGGCCGGGGGCGCCGACGTGATCCTGATCCCGGAGATTCCCTACGACGTGGAGCACGTGGCCAAGGCCATCAAGGCGCGCAAGAAGGGCGGCAAGCCCTTCAGCATCGTCGCCGTGGCCGAGGGCGCCTTGACGCGGGAGGAGTACCAGGCCCACCTTGAGTCCGGCGGCCGGAAGAAGGACAAGAAGCCCAGCGAGATCGCCGCCGAGCCCGAGCTGGTCTACGCCGAGCGTACCCTGCGTCTGGCCCACCTGCTGGAGAAACTCACCGGCCTGGAAGCCCGGGTCACCATCCTGGGCCACCTGCAACGGGGCGGCACGCCGTCGGCCGCCGACCGCCTGCTCGCCACCCGCCTGGGCACCGCCGCCGCCGACCTGATCCGTGACGGCCAATTCGGCGTCATGGTCGCCGCCCGGGGCGAGACCACGGAACCGGTGGCCCTGGAAGAGGTGGCCGGACAGGCCAAGACCGTGCCCCCCGAGCATCCCTGGGTGGCAAGCGCCCGGGGGGTAGGCACCAGCTTCGGGGATTGAGCCGGACCCCGCGCGTCATTCCCACGCGGGTGGCCTCGATCTGCCAGCACGTGTAGGGACAGGCGCGGGGAAATGATCCGGGAGGTGGAGCAGAGGCGTTTCGCCTCGAAATTGGCATCCACGCCTCGTTCGAGCAGGCGGATTTTTCCCGATCCCCTGCTTTTTCTTGTTCGGCGCCACCGCGTCCAGATAATGGGCCTATAAGTATTTCCCGCCGTGCCAAAGGGAACCGGAGCGAGACCTGACTTGTAGCGAGGTCGATATGGATATGAGCAATGCATTCCTGGTTTCCGTGGGCCAACTGTTGTTGCTGGCCAATATCGTCGCCGCCGGCGCGATCATCGTCTTCTTCGCCATGTTCGTGGTGGAACTGGCCGACTCCGGGTGGCGCACTTGGTTCCGGGGCTTCACCGGCGTTGGATTGGTACGTGTCCGGCATGTCACCAGGGTTTTGAAACGGGATTGATCCTGGAGGCCGGTTAGACGCCGGCAAGCCTGGTGGATAGGGCGGCCGCCCGGTTTCGGCTACTACTGCGCCTTGTCCCAGCGTTTTTCCTACGCGATCAATTACCGCCTCAACGGGGAGGTAATCAAGGTATGGCGGGTGCTGGACTGCCGAAGCAATCCCAGGCGGATTTCAATGGCGCTGATTGGCTGACGTAGTGGAGTGGGTGAAGGGAGCAAGACCCAAAGCGTGGCAGGTCGCTTTCTACAACACTGCATCAATTTACTTGCTACGCTGGCTTCTCCTCATGGACATCAGAGGCAAAGATGCAAGCATCGGCAATCAGTGGCAAACAGATGTGGATCAGGTATCGAGCCGAAATCATCGAACTGGATGGCGGCAAGTGTGTGCGGTGTGGTCGAGGATGTTCGGATAATGCAGTTCTGCAGGTTCACCATAAGCATTATTTACCGGGAAAATTACCTTGGGAGCACCCTCCAGCGGTTTGTGAAACCCTCTGCAAAGGTTGTCATGCCGCAGAACATGGAATAGTGCCGCCCAAGGAAGGGTGGCAACTGGTTGGAAGTGAAGACTATGGTGACTTACTTGGGGAATGTGAGTTGTGCAGCACCCCCATTCGGCATGTTTATCTTGTTTTTCACCAACATTGGGAACCATTGCTGGTCGGCACTCATTGCTGTGATCGCCTGACTGGGGTTGACACGGCGACGAGGATTACAGAGGGCATCCTGCGTTACGAGCGTAGACGCGCCCGATTCATCGCTTCGCCCAGGTGGAAGCGCAAGTTAGGGAGTGAGGTGATTTCCCAGTCTGGGTTAGAGATTGAAATTCGCCGTGAAGGGTTTGACTACTTCGTGATTCTGAATGGGGTACATGGCAGGGTTGCCCAGAAATCAGTAGAAAACGCGAAAGCGCTTGCGTACCAAGTCATTGAGAACGGGGCAGCACAAAGATATCTGCAGAGAAGGTGGGCGTAACTAACCAACCCCCTTAGGGAGGATGAGCCGAAGGCGTTTTCCGCCGGGTGGCTTGTGGCGGAAGGCACTTCGCTATTCCGCCCAACTGGTTCGCGGATATGGAGTGTTCCCGGCCATCAATGCTCGCTCGTCCGAGTCGCGACTGCTCACACCAACCCCCGCAACTCATACAGCACCGCCAACGCCTCCTTCGGCGTCAGCTCATCCGGGTCCACCTCCAGCAGCCTTTCCATGGCCGGGTTGGCGGCTGGTTCTGGGGCGGGCGCGGGGGCGAACAGGTCCCCCTGGGGGCTGGCGGCGATCTGCTGGTTTTCAAGCATGACCAGCTTGCGCCGGGCGGCCTGGATGACGGCGCCGGGGACGCCGGCGAGCCTGGCGACCTGGAGGCCGTAGCTCTGGGAGGCGGGGCCTTCCTCCACGGCGTGGAGGAAGGTGAGGCCAGCCGGGGTTTCCACCGCGTCCAGGTGGACGTTGATGACGCCCTTGAACTCCCGATCCAGCTGGGTGAGCTCGAAGTAGTGGGTGGCGAACAGGGTGTAAGCCCGGGTCTTTTCCGCCAGGTGGCGGGCCACGGCCCAGGCGATGCTGATGCCGTCGAAGGTGGAGGTGCCGCGGCCAATCTCGTCCATGAGGATGAGGCTCTGCTCGGTGGCGCCGTGGAGGATGCCGGCGGTCTCGGTCATTTCCACCATGAACGTGGAGCGGCCGCCGGCCAGGTCGTCGGAGGAGCCCACCCGGGTGAATATCTGGTCCACCGGGCCGATGACGGCGTGTTCGGCGGGTACGAACAGGCCGCAGCAGGCTAGCAGGACGATGTGGGCCACCTGGCGCATGTAGGTGGATTTGCCGCCCATGTTTGGGCCGGTGATGAGCAGCATGCGCCGGTTGGGGTCCAGCCTGAGGTCGTTGGGGATGAAGGCGTCCACCCGGGTTTCCACTACCGGATGGCGGCCGCCGTGGATGGCAATGCCCCATTGGTCGCCGAACTCGGGCATGACGTAGCGCCGCTCCATGGCCAGCAGGGCATGGCCGGAGAGAACATCCACCGTGGCGGCGGCGGCGGCCACCCGTTGCAGCTCGGGCAACACGTCCAGCAAGGCGTCCAGGAGTTCGTCGTAGAGCCGCTTTTCCCGGGCCAGGGCGCGCTCGGAGGCGGACAGGAACTTGTCCTCGAAGGCCTTGAGCTCGGAGGTGAGATAGCGCTCCACGTTCTTCAGGGTCTGGCGCCGGTGGTAGTCGGCGGGCACCTTGTCGGCCTGGGCCCGGGTGACCTCGATGAAGAAGCCGCTGACCTTGTTGTATTCCACCCGCAGGTTGGCGATGCCGGTGCGCTCCCGCTCCCGGGTTTCCATGGCCAGTAGGAAGCCGCCGCAGTCGGATTGCAGGGTGCGCAACTCGTCCAGTTCCGCGTCGTAGCCGTCATGGATGACGCCGCCTTCCCGCAGCACCGCGCCGGGCTCGGGCTTGATGGCCCGGCGCAGGCGGTCCAGGGGCTCGGCGGGGAAGTCCAGGCGGTGGGACAGCACCTCCAGGGCCTCGTCGCCGGTCTCCAGTACGCCGGCCAGATCGGGCAGGCGCGAGAGGCTGTCGCGCAGGCCGGCCAGATCCCGGGGGCGGGCGCTCTTCAGAGCCACCCGGGCGGCGATGCGCTCCAGGTCGGCCATGCCCTTGAGCAGGTCCCGCACCAGGCGGCCGATTTCCGGGGCGTCCATGAGGGCCTGGATGGCGGAAAGGCGCAGCACCAGCTTGCGCCGGTCTCTCAGCGGGTGGTGCAGCCAGTGGCGCAGCAGCCGGCTACCCATGGCGGTGCGGCAGAGGTCCAACTCGGAGAACAGGGTGGGGGCGGACTCGCCGCGCAGGGTCTCGCTGATCTCCAGGGTGCGGCGGGCGGCGGCGTCCAGCAGGACGAACTCGCTGTCCTGCTCCAGTTGCAGGCCGGAAACGTGGGGCAGGGCGGTCTGCTGGGTATGTCGGGCGTAGTCCAGCAGCAGGCCGGCGGTGGCTTGCAGGGCGGGCCGGTCCTCGAGTCCGAAGGCGGCCAGGTCGTGCAGGCCGAAGTGCTCGCAAAGCACGCGCCGGCCCCGGTCGGCGTCGAACTGCCAGGTGGCCCGGCGGGTGAGGGCCACCTTCAGGTTGGCCAGTTCGGGGTGGGAGAAGTCTTCGGGCAGCAGGATCTCCGAGGGGGCCAGGCGGGCCAGTTCGGCGGCTAGGCGCTCCGGGGCGATGGCCTTCGCAGCGAAACGGCCGCTGGACAGGGTGATCCAGGCCAGGGCCAGGCCGTCCCGGCCCTTGTCCCGGGTGGAGGGGGCCAGGGCCAGCATGGTGGCGTCGGTCTTGTCGTCCAGCAGGGCCTCGTCGGTGAGGGTGCCGGGGGTGACGATGCGCACCACCTTGCGCTCCACCGGACCCTTGCTGGTTTTGGGGTCGCCGATCTGCTCGCAGATGGCCACCGCCTCCCCCAGCCTGGCGAGCTTGGCCAGGTACTGCTCCGCCGCGTGGTAGGGCACTCCGGCCATGCGGATGGGCTGACCCGCCGAGGCGCCCCGGGTGGTGAGGGTGATGTCGAGCAGCCGGGCGGCTTTTTCCGCGTCGTCGTGGAACAGCTCGTAGAAATCCCCCATGCGGTAGAACAGCAGCATGTCCGGGTGCTGGGCCTTGATGCGTAGGTACTGCTGCATCATCGGGGTGTGCTGGCTGAATGGATCTGAATCCACGATGGCTCGGTCTTGGAAACTTACGGGGTGGTACGAAAGGAGTACCTACCAGGAGGTACAATGCCGTCCTTTCTGATTCAGGAACGACAAAGGTACGGCATGTCTGCGCGCCCGTTCATTGTGCCTTTCTTGGCTGCATTCTTCATCCTGCTCGCGATGGGCCATGCGGCTGCGGCGCCGTCCGCCACCGATCCCGAACAACGGTTGGCCGCAGTCATGGCCGACGCGAAGGCGCGGGATGCCGCAGCGGCGGCGGGCAAGCGGGCCGCTTTCCTGTGTGTCCACTGCCATGGCGAGGATGGCAACAGCCCCCTGGGTCACGTCCCGAATCTCGCCGGCCAGAATGTGGTTTACCTGCTGAACCAGATCGACAAGTTCGGTGACGGCCGACGCAAGGACGAATTCATGTCCGGCTTGGTCAAGGTGCTGAAACCGGAGGACCGCTTCAACATGGCGGTGTTCTATGCCAGCCAGAGCGTCAAGGCTTCGCCGGGCAAGGAGGCGCGCGAGGCCCAGGCCGGCGCCAGGCACTTCGCTCGTGCCTGCGCCGGCTGCCACGGGGCGGCGGCGCGGGGCAGCCGCGATGTGGCGCGCCTGGCCGGCCAGCAGGCGCTCTATCTCAAGAACGCGCTGGAGGGTTATCGCCAGGGCACCGGAACGCGCGCGGATGTGCGCATGACCGGCGTGGCGAAAAAGCTTTCCGACCCCGACATCGCGGCCCTGGCGGCCTATCTGTCCGCACTGCACTGAGCGATCGCATTCCCCTTGCAGGCCCTGCGGGTGGCAGAGCCCCGCGTCGAATCGTTGTCCGACGTCAAATGCCGAGCTGTGGAAATCAGTTAGCTTTCTGGCGTTGTCAACGGATGCATTCCAGCGGGGGAGATCGTGATGTCGTATTTCGACCGTAGAGGCTTTTTGCGCGGTGGCGTGGCCCTACTGGCGACGCTGGCCATGCCGATCCGTCCAGCGCAGGCGGCCATCGCCAGCCTCAACGAGGCCATCAACAAGGCTGGCCGCATGCGCATGCTGTCCCAGCGCATGGCCAAGGCCTATTGCCAGCTCGGGCAGAACATCCTCCCCGACCAGTCCCGCCGCATCCTGGACCTTTCCCTCAAGCTCTATCAGGAGCATCTGGACGAGCTCAAGGCCTACGCGCCTTCGGAGGACATCAAGGCGACCTATGCGGAACTGGAATCGATCTGGCTGCGCTACCGCCAGTTGCTGGCCGTCGCGCCCAGCCTGGACAATGCCCGGGCGATTGCGCAGATCAACGAGGATGCTCTGCGCGTGGCACACCTGGGCACCACCCAGCTCGAACTGCTCTCCACCTCCAGCGTCGGCCGCCTGGTCAACATTTCCGGCCGGCAGCGCATGCTGTCCCAGCGCATGGCCAAGTTCTACATGATCCGGCGCTGGGGTGTCGGCAGTGCGAGCATGGACAGCGAGGCCCAGTTGGCCAAACGCGAGTTCCTCAGCGCCATGGACGCGCTGGAACGGGCACCCGAGAACACCGCCAAGATCAAGGGCGAACTGGAGCTTGCCCGTACCCAGTGGATCTTCTTCGACCAGGCCCTGCAACAGCAGAACGCGGGCGGCAAGGATGCGAGCCACGCCGCGAACGTGGCCACCACCAGCGAACGCATCCTGGAAGTCATGGATCGCGTCACCAATCTCTACGCCCAACTTGGCGGCACGGCGATCACGCCGCCGGCGGTCAAGCCTGCCCAAAAGCCGCGGCGCTAAGCCTGGCCAGGGGATTCGCCGCAGCCGGCGCGCCTGCCGCCAGGTTTCCATTCAAGTATCGAGGGGCACTGCCGATGAAGGTATCGGGAGCCCATCATGGAGACAGCGATGCACGACAATTCCGATACTCTTGGCGTATCACCTTCCACCGCCGCGCGCCCCGACCTGGACTGGAGCCAGGTGCGGGAAACCATTTTGATGATCAATCTGGCCGTGGCCCAGATCGAGATGGCCCTGAAGGAGTCCAGCGGCTCGGTCGAGGTATTGACCGACTCCTTCACAGGCATGTACGGCAACCTGATGGCGCTGGTGCAGGCTGCACATGGCCTGCCGGATTCCCCGATCAAGGCATCCATCGAGGCAGCCGGCGCGGACATTTCCATGCAGATGCAGCAGGCCATCGTCGCTTTCCAGTTCTATGACCGGCTGTCCCAGCGCCTGTCCCATGTCAGCCGCAGCCTGGATGACCTGACCGGTATCGTCAACGACCCGGGTCGCCTGTATAACCCCTTCGCCTGGCATGCCCTGCAGCAGAAGATCCGCTCGAAATACACCATGGAAGACGAGAAGCTGATGTTCGACACCCTGATCCAGACCGGCGACGTGCATGAAGCCCTGGACCGCTACGTTGAAAGCAAGCACCAGCGGGCGGGCGCGGATTCGGATATCGAGCTGTTCTGAGTTGTCCAGGCGTGCGGGTCGACAGCCTGGACCATCTGGTGCTCACCGTTGCCGACGTGGAGACGTCGGTGGATTTCTATGTCCGTGTACTGGGGATGGATCGCGTGGTCTTTGGCGAAGGCCGTGTGGCTCTGCGTTTCGGAGACCAGAAAATCAACCTGCACCCCGCCGCCGCGCCTCTCAATCCTCATGCCCGGCATCCCACCCGCGGCAGCGGCGACTTGTGCTTCGTCACTTCGCACCCTATGGCGATATGGATGGCGCACTTGACGGCTTGTGGAGTGGCGGTGGAGGAGGGGCCGGTAAGCCGAACCGGTGCGCTGGGCCACATGACCTCCCTGTATTGCCGGGACCCCGATGGCAATCTCATCGAGATTGCCCATTACGGCCCGGGTGACGCACACAGCCCCGTCTCAGGCCTTTCCTGAACCAACGTTTCCGAAGCTACCGGCACGCACTCGAATCCGTGTCGGGGGTTTTTACATTGCGGCCAACAATGCCCGTCTGCCCTTACTTAAGTCCTTGATCTACTGGTGCGGGTTGATGCTGGCACGGCTCTTGCAGAGTTAGTACATCCCTATTTCCCCCAGGTTTTTCAATGCCATCCCAGCTTGCCAGACGGGTCGTATCGGTCGAACGCGGTCACGCTATTGCCCCAAATCCGTGGCAAATGGTCTGAAGGGGAAATACATGTTCAATCGACTGCTCCATCCCCTAGAACATCCGGCTGCTGTCACACCCGCGACGCCGACCCGCAATGGCGCCAGTTCCCGTACCGAGAAGGTGGTGGATGACCATGCCTTGCCGGACAAGCATGGCATCGAGGTGGAAGAGATCAGCCAGGTCGAGTTTCTGCGGGAATGGGGCCGCGCCATTGCCAGTAAGGCCTTGGCGGTCTCGGAGAAGAACACCGACAAGAAGCGCTGAATCGGCCGGTTGCGGGATGCAAGATGAGGGGTTAGCGTGCTGCCACGCATTGCGGATGTCGTGTCCATGCCAAAAATTCCCCTCTCCGTTCTGGTGATCATTCACACGCCCGATTTGCAGGTGTTGCTGCTGGAACGCGCCGATGCGCCGGGTCTGTGGCAGTCGGTGACCGGCAGCATGGAGGCCGGCGAGACGCTGGAGCAGACGGCAACCCGCGAAGTGCGGGAAGAGACCGGCCTGGATACGCGGCAGTACATCCTGACCGACTGGAAGCTCGACTATGAGTTCGAGATCTTCGAACGCTGGCGCCACCGCTACGCCCCCGGCGTCACCCACAACACCGAGCACGTGTTCAGCCTGTCCGTGCCGGCGCTGCTGCCAGTCACCCTGGCGCCTGGGGAACATCTCGACCATGTCTGGCTGCCCTGGTGGGAAGCGGCGGACAAGTGTTTTTCCTGGAGCAATGCCGCCGCCATCCGCAAGCTGGGCGAGGGGTTGGAGAACCCCTGATTCAATTCCGCGCGGGAATGAACCAGTGTGGTTCCCTAAAGCGTCCGCGCCACCACCCAGGCGTGGATCTCGGCGGCGCCGGCCTTGCGTACCACCTTGGCCAACTCGTCCAGACTGGCGCCGCTGGTCATCACGTCATCCACCAGGGCGACACACTTACCGGTCAGGTCCAGGTCACAGGCAAAGGCGCCGCGCAGGTTACGGCGCCGCGCCTTCAGTTCCAAGCCTGCCTGAGGCGGGGTGTCGCGGATGCGCCGGCAGCCTTCCGGGGACCAGGGAATCTCCAATCGCCGTGCCAGCCTGCGGGCAATTTCAGCAGCCTGGTTGAAACCTCTTTCCGCCAGGCGGTTCGGGTACAGAGGCATGGGCACGATGAGGTCGGGCGGGGAGATTCCATCCAGTTCCGCGGCTAGCCTGTCGGCAAACCAATCCGTCACTTCGACGGCGCCGCCATACTTGCACTGCTTTACCAGTGCATCCAGGGGGAAGGCGTAGCCGTAGACGGCGACGACCCTTTCGAAGGATGGCGGCCGCTTCAGGCAGTGGCCGCAGATTGCGCCGCCGGTGGAGGGAAGGGCGCACTGGGAGCATCGGGCCCGGGGCAGGTGCGGCATGTCCGCCTCGCAGCCGGCGCACAACATGCTGCCCACCACCCGTGCGCCACACAGCAGGCAGGACTGCGGCAACCCGGATTGCGCCAATTTTAGGCACTTGTTCAGTATGGTGATGATGAGGTTTGACAAGGGGGGGCGCCTCCCGGAATATCCAACGGTTTTTTCCGGATTCTGCCCCGAATTGCCTGGATCGACCCCATGACTGAAAAACATCTGATCACCGCCGCTTCCTGCAAGCGCAGCGCCCGATTGTTCAATCTGCTGGCCATCGCCACCACGCTGCTGGCGGCGGGCATGTTCGGCCTGGGCAACCTCATCGCCGACAAGAAGCTGGCCTTCCTGCCCATGGCCATGTCGTTGCCGCCGATCATGATCTGGCTGGCGGCCTCCATCTTCGTGTACGCCTCCATCGCCCACCACCCGGACCTGACCGTGCGCCACTACAACAAGTGGGCCGGATACCGCTATTACGCGGTGGTAGGTTCGCTGACCATCTTCTCCAACGATCTGGCCCACCTGCCCACAGGCTGGCTGGGAGTCTGGGCCTTGTTCATCCTGGCCTTGGTACCCTGGTCCGCCTATGACATCTGGAAGGCGGGCAAGGAGAGCTGGCGGGACATCGAAGTGATCAAGGAAGCCCACTGATGAACGACCTGACCCAACCCGTGACGGCCTGGACCCTGGCCCAGGTGGAGGCGCTGTTCGCTCTGCCCTTCAACGACCTGATGTTCCAGGCCCAGACCGTGCATCGCGCCAACTTCGACGCCAATGCCGTACAGCTTTCAACGCTGCTGTCCATCAAGACCGGCGGCTGTTCCGAGGACTGTGGCTACTGTTCCCAGTCCGCCCGCCACGACACCGGCCTGGAGCGTGAGAAGCTGCTGGACGTGGCCGAGGTGGTGGACGCCGCGAAAGCCGCGAAGGAGGCCGGCGCCACCCGCTTCTGCATGGGCGCGGCCTGGCGCGGGCCCAAGGACAAGGACCTGGTCGCCGTGGTGGACATGGTCAAGGAAGTGAAGGCCCTGGGCCTGGAAACCTGCGTCACCCTGGGCATGCTCAAGCCTGGCCAGGCGGAGCAGCTCAAGGAAGCGGGCCTGGACTACTACAACCACAACCTGGACACCGCCAGCGAGTTTTACGGCCAGGTCATCACCACCCACACCCATGCCGACCGCCTGGACACGCTGGCCCAGGTGCGCGACGCGGGCATCCACGTCTGCTGCGGCGGTATCGTCGGCCTGGGCGAGTCCCGCCTGGTGCGGGCGGGACTCATCCTGGAACTGGCCAACCTGAATCCCCAGCCGGAATCGGTGCCCATCAACATGCTGGTGAAAGTGCCGGGCACGCCCCTGGCGGCCGAAGAGGATCTGGACCCTCTGGAGTTCGTGCGCACCATCGCCGTGGCCCGCATCACCATGCCCTCCTCCCACGTGCGCCTGTCCGCCGGCCGCCGGGAACTGGGCGAGGCGGTCCAGGCCCTGTGTTTCCTGGCCGGCGCCAATTCCATCTTCTACGGCGACAAGCTCCTCACCACCGGCAACCCGGACGTGGAGGCGGACGAGATCCTGTTCGCCAAGCTGGGGCTGAAGGGCGAGGGCGTGCAGGGCCGGCGCTGCGCGGGGCATTAGTTTCGTTCCCTCTCCCCCAGCCCCGCGGGAGAGGGGAGCATGCAGGCAGTGCTTGGCATCCTCATCGCATGAACCCTGATCAGCTTTCTTCCGCCCTCGCCGACCTGGACGCCCAGGGACTGCGCCGTAAACGCCGTGTCCTGGACGGGCCGCAAGGCGTCCGGGTGCGCGTGGACGATCGCGACTATCTCTCCTTTTCCAGCAACGACTATCTGGGCCTGGCCAACCACCCGGCCATCGCCGAAGCCGCCCGTGCTGCCATCGCCACCGCCGGTGTGGGGGCGGGCGCCGCCCATCTGCTCACCGGCCACCACCGGCTGCACCACGAACTGGAAGGGGAACTTGCCGCCTTCATCGGACTTCCCTCCAGCCTGCTGTTCTCCACCGGTTACATGGCCAGCCTGGGCGTCATCCCGGCCTTGCTGGACCGGCATGGGGAAGTGTTCGAGGACCGGTTCAACCATGCCTCCCTGGTGGACGCGGCGGTGCTTTCCCGCGCTAGTCTCACCCGCTACCCCCACCTGGACCTGGCCTGGCTGGACCGCAAGCTGGGGGAGAGCGCCGCGAAGGTGAAGCTCATCGCCACGGACAGCGTCTTCAGCATGGACGGCGACCTGGCGCCGGTGGATGAGTTGCTGGCCCTGGCGAAGAAGCACGGCGCCTGGCTCTATGTGGACGACGCCCATGGTTTCGGGGTGCTGGGAGAGGAGGGCAGGGGCGTTCTGAGTCTTTACCCCGAACGCCTCGCTACGCACCCCTCGCTGATCTATCTCGCCACCCTGGGCAAGGCCGCCGGCGTCGCCGGCGCCTTCGTCGCCGGTACGGAAGACCTGATCGAGTGGCTGGTGAACCGGGCCCGCACCTATATCTACACCACCGCCCAGCCGCCCCTGCTGGCGGCCGCGACTTCCGCGAGCCTGAAGCTGATCGCCGGGGAGCCCTGGCGGCGGCAGCGCCTGGCCGAACTGATCGCCCGCCTGAAAGCCGGCGTCGCCGGGCTACCCTGGCCCCTGATGGCCTCGGACAGCCCCATCCAGCCCATGCTGGTGGGAAGCAATGAAGACACCCTGCGGCTGGCGGAGGGCCTGCGGGAGCGGGGCATCCTGATCCCCGCCATCCGCCCGCCCACCGTGCCCCAGGGCCAGGCCCGGTTGCGCATTTCCCTCTCCGCCGGCCACACGGCCGAGGACGTGGACATCCTCCTCGCCGCCTTGCGGGAGCTGGCCGCGCCATGAGCGTCCCCCGCGTCTTGCTGCACGGCTGGGGGCTGCATGGCGGCATCTGGGCCGAATGCGGCCTGGCCGGCGCGATGCCGGATCTGCCCGGTTATGGCGGCACGCCCGCTGTCAGCCCCTACACGGCGGAAGCCCTGGCCGACGCGGTGGCGCAGACCATCGAAACACCCGTGGAACTCATCGGCTGGTCCATGGGTGGCATGGTGGCCCTGGCCCTGGCGGCGCGGCATCCGGACAAAGTGGCCCGGCTCGTGCTGGTGGGCACCAGCCCGGCCTTCGTCGGCCGGCCCGACTGGCCCCGCGGCCTGGCCCCCGAGGTGCTGGCGGGCTTCGCCGAATCCCTGAAACAGGACTACCGGGCCACCCTGCTGCGCTTTCTTTCCCTCCAGGCCAGGGGCGGCGACGCGGCTCGGGAGGTCATTTCCCGCCTGCGGGAGACCGTGTTCCAGCGCGGCGAGCCCGCCACCGAAGTACTCGCCGCCGGACTGGAACTGCTGCGGGACGTGGATCTGCGCGCCGTCGCGGCCCGGGTGGCATGCCCCACCCTGGTGGTCCATGGCGCCTTCGACACCCTTTGCCCCATGGCAGCGGGCCGTTGGCTCGCGGAGCGGATTCCCGGCGCCCGCCTGGCCTTGCACGAGCGAGCCGCCCACGCGCCTTTCCTGTCCCATCCGGCGTGGTTCGCGGATACGGTGGGAGGCTTCCTCCATGCATGAAGCCTTGAAGCGGGCCATCCGCCGCTCTTTCGAGGCGGCGGCCGGACGCTACGACGAGTCCGCCTTCCTGCAACAGGAGGTGGCCCGCCGCCTGGACGACCATCTGGAGGGGATGATGATCGATCCGGGCCTGATCCTGGACGCGGGCTGCGGCACCGGCTTCGGTCTGTCCCTGCTGAAAGCCCGCTTCCCCCGCGCCCGCCTGCTGGGCCTGGACCTGGCCCACGCCATGGCGTCCCAGGCCCAGGCCCGCCAGGCATCCGGACCGGGCTGGCGGCGGCTGTTCTCCCGCGAGGTTCCGGCCCGGCTGCTGTGCGCCGACATGGAGCGCCTGCCCTTGAGGAAGGACAGCCTGGACATGCTCTGGTCCAGCCTGGTCCTGCAATGGGTGGGCGAGCCGGACACCGCGTTCCGTGAAGCCCATCGGGTATTGAAGCCGGAGGGGCTGTTTCTCTTTGCCACCTTCGGCCCGGACACCCTGATGGAGTTGCGGGCCGCCTCGGCGGACCTGGACGGCCACCAGCACGTGAACCGCTTCATCGACATGCACGACCTGGGGGATGCCCTGGTCCATGCCGGTTTCAGCAACCCGGTCATGGAGATGGAGCGCCTCACCCTGACCTACGAGGCCCTGCCCGGCCTGCTGCGGGACCTGAAGGCCATAGGCGCCCACACCGTGCTGGAGAACCGGCGCGCCGGCCTCATGGGCAAGGCGGAGTGGAAGCGCCTAGCGGACAACTATGAGCGTTTCCGCCGGGATGGCCGCCTGCCCGCCACCTACGAGGTGGTCTACGGCCACGCCTGGGCCGGCCGCAAGGACAGGCTGGAGGACGGTCGTCAGGTGATCCAGTTCAAGATCGAGCAACGCAAGGCAGGTAAGCGATGAACCTTCCAGCCAAGGGTTTGTTCATCACCGGTACCGATACCGGCGTCGGCAAGACCGTGTTTTCCGCCGCGCTGCTGCATGCACTGACCGGCCTGGGTGTCCGGGCTGTGGGCATGAAGCCGGTGGCCGCTGGGGCAGTGTTGCAGAACGGCCGATGGGCCAACGAAGACGTGGCCTTGCTGGGAGCCGCTTCGCCCATCCAGGCTCCGACAGAATGGGTGAACCCCTATCTCTTCCGCGAGCCCATCGCCCCCCACCTGGCGGCCGAGCACAAGGGGGTGGCCATCGAAATTCCCCGCATTGCCGCCGCCTTGGGCGAGTTGGGACGGTTGGCGGATGTGGTGGTGGTGGAAGGCGTCGGCGGCTTTCGCGTTCCCCTGGGGGACGACCGGGACACCGCAGACCTGGCGGTCCGCTTGGGCCTGCCCCTGATTCTGGTGGTGGGCATGCGCCTGGGCTGCCTCAATCACGCCCTGTTGACGGCGGAAGCCATTGCCGCCCGCGGCCTGAAACTGGCAGCCTGGGTAGCCAATCGGGTCGATCCTTCTATGGCGGCTTATGACGAGAACCTGCTCGCCCTGACGAAGCGGCTGCAGGCGCCCCTGTTGGCGGAGCTGCCCTGGCTGGCGTCGCCCGAGCCGCAACGCGTCGCCCGACTGGTTCCCCCCAAGTCGTTGAGCCACCTGCTCGGGCTTGCCGAGTAATCGGTACACGTCTGACAAGGTGGCGTCAGTTCAGGCCAACAATGCCAGGTCGCAGAGCCTTCGGTTATGGGGGTGTCGCCATCGGCACGATTTCGGCTACCTATATCCTGGATAAAAAGACTTTGCATGGGTCGGGTTTGCCTTTAATAATTCAGGATAAGAATGTCTTGGAGTGCAATATGGTTTTATCGCGCACCAGCCAATATGCCGTTCAGGCCCTGATCTATATCGCGACCCAGCCTATGGGGGAGCCGGTACTGAATCGGGATATCGCTGAACGCTTGAACGTTCCCGCCGCGTATCTGGCCAAGATTCTGCAGAACCTGTGCAAGCAAGGCCTGCTGGATTCCTTCCGGGGCCGGCTGGGGGGCTTTTGTCTGCGCCAGGGCATGCAGCGCACCTCGCTGATGCAGATCCTGCTGCTCACGGAAGGCCCCGACTTCACAAAAAGCTGCATCCTCGGGCTCAAGGATTGCTCCGATGCCACAGCCTGTCCCATGCACTTCAAGTGGGTTCCGGTGAAGAAGAAGATCCTGACCCTGCTCAATGAGATGAACCTGGAGGAGTTGGCCAAGGCCGTGATGACCGGCAAGTACCGGTTGGCCGACCTGCCGGTGGCGGCCCTGCCGACCTGAACCCAATGGGGCGCGCTTTACTGGCGGCGTTCCTAGTGCTGAGCCTGGCCGGGTGCAGCGGCCCGTCCAGGGAATACAAAGGCTCCGACATCAGTGGCGCGGAGTTCGGCAAGCACCTCAGCCTGACTGATCACAATGGCCGGGCCGTTACGCTGGAGACCTTCCGCGGCAAACTGCTGGTGCTGTTCTTCGGCTATACCCATTGCCCCGATGTGTGTCCCACCACGCTGCAGGACATGGCCCAGGCCTTGAAATTAGTCGGCCCGGGCGTGGCCGACAAGGTGCAGGTCCTGTTCGTTACGGTGGATCCGGAACGCGATACCGCCGACACCTTGAAAGCCTATGTGCCGTACTTCAATGCTGGATTTCTCGGGCTGCGAGGAACACCGGCCGATGTTGAGGCCGCCGCCCGGGAGTTCAGAGTGGTGTTCCGCAAGCACGTGGCGCCAGGGGCGAGCGGCTACCTGGTGGATCACTCGGCGGGCAGTTACGTGTTGGATGCGTCCGGAAAGCTGCGGCTTTACCTGCCCTACGCACATCCTCCGGCGGATATCGCCCATGATCTCTCACTGCTGGCAAAGACGGGGTGAGGTCGTGGTGATCGCCTTGCGGGGGAGGGTGGAGACGCACTATACTCGCCCGTCTTTTTCGCCCGGGATCGGCACGCATGCGAGGATCCCCGGCATTGATACGAGATTCCGGGGTGTCCCGGAGGAGCGGTAACCCTAGGAGGCGTTATGTCTGCAAGCAGCGCGGCTGAGACCGAGCAGTACAACTACGACATCATCAAAAAGTTCACCGTAATGGCCATTGTCTGGGCCGTGGTGGGCATGTTGGTGGGGGTGTACATCGCCTCCGAGCTGGCATGGCCCTTCCTCAATTTCGATAGTCCCTACATTTCTTTTGGTCGCTTCCGCCCAGTGCATACCGGCGCGGTGATCTTCGGTTTTGGCGGTTCGGCCTTGTTTGCCACGTCCTACTATGTGGTGCAGCGGACCTGCCAAGTCCGCCTATTCGCGCCGGGACTGGCTACTTTCACCTTCTGGGGCTGGCAGGCAGTTATCGTCCTGGCCGCCCTGTCCTATGTCACCGGCTACAGCCAGGGCCGGGAATACGCCGAGATGGAATGGCCCATCGATATCCTCATCGAGATCATCTGGGTGTCCTACATGGCCGTCTATATCGGCACCCTGATGCTTCGCAAGCAGCCCCATATCTACGTGGCCAACTGGTTTTATCTGTCCTTCATCCTGGCCACCGCCCTGCTGCACACCTTCAACAACATCGCCGTGCCGGTGAACCTCTTCACCCTCAAGTCCTACAGCCTGTTCTCCGGCGCCCAGGACGCCATGACACAGTGGTGGTACGGCCACAACGCCGTGGGCTTCTTCCTGACTGCCGCCTTCCTAGGGATGATGTATTACTTCGTGCCCAAGCACGCCGGCCGGCCGGTCTACTCCTACCGCCTGTCCATCGTCCACTTCTGGGCGCTGTCCTTCATGTACATGTGGGTGGGCACCCATCATCTGCACTGGACCGCGCTGCCCGACTGGGCTTCCACCCTGGGCGCCACCTTCTCCATCATGCTGCTGCTGCCTTCCTGGGGCGGCATGATCAACGGCATCATGACCCTGTCCGGCGCCTGGGATAAGTTGAGGACCGATCCCATCATGCGCTTCATGATCGTGGCCCTGTCCTTCTACGGCATGTCCACCTTCGAAGGCCCGCTGATGTCCCTGAAGGACGTGAACGCCCTGTCCCACTACACCGACTGGACCGTGGGCCACGTGCACTCCGGCGCCCTGGGCTGGGTGGCGATGATCTCCTTCGGTTCCCTGTATCACATGGTTCCGCGCCTGTGGAACACCCAGATGTATAGCGTCAAGCTGATCAACATGCACTTCTGGCTGGCCACCATCGGTGTGCTGCTGTACATCACCGCCATGTGGATCTCGGGCATTTCCCAGGGCCTGATGTGGCGCGCCTTCGATGACTTCGGCAACCTGCAGTATTCCTTTGTCGAGTCGGTGGCCGCCATGCATCCCTTCTATGCCATGCGCGCCATTGGCGGACTGTTCTACCTGGTGGGCATGTGCCTGATGGCATACAACGTTTACATGACCATCCGCCAAGGGGTGCGCGCCGCCCAAACCGCCGGCGCGCCCGCCGCCGCAGCAGCCTGATACGGACGAGGTTGAGAATGTTCAAGAACTTCAAACACGAGAAGGTCGAGACCAACGCCGGCATCCTGCTGGTATTCACCATGCTGGCCATCAGCGCCGGCGGCCTGGTGGAGATCGCCCCCCTGTTCTTCATCAAGGACACCATGGAGAACGTTGCGGGTGTGCGGCCTTACACCCCCCTCGAGTCGCGTGGCCGCGACATTTATATCCGGGAAGGTTGCTATACCTGCCATTCCCAGATGATCCGTCCCTTCCGTGACGAGCAGTTGCGCTACGGCCACTATTCCCTGGCGGCGGAATCCAAGTACGACCACCCTTTCCAGTGGGGTTCCAAGCGCACGGGTCCCGATCTGGCCCGGGTGGGCGGCAAGTACTCCAACGAATGGCATGTGCAGCACTTGATCCAGCCGAAGTCCGTGGTGCAGGAATCGGTGATGCCCAACTATCCCTGGCTGCAAACCACCAAGCTGGACATTTCCGACGTGGGTGACCGCCTGCGCGCCTTGCGTATCACCGGCGTGCCCTATTCCGCCAATGCCGAGGAATACCAGCACAATGTCAAGCAGTTTGGCGAGACGGTGGCCAAGACCCTGCACATCCCCGATGCCCAGAAGAATCTGGTGGCACAGGCCCAGGAAGGCAACTACGACGGCGACCGTTCCAGCGTTTCCGAGATGGATGCCCTTGTGGCCTACCTACAGGTTCTCGGAACCATGGTGGACTTCAGCAAGATCAAGCCTGAAGAACTGGTGAAATATCGCTGATGGAATGGTTCGCCGATCCGGCCAATACCAAGCCTCTGGGCCTGCTGATCTTTTTCGTGACCTTCTGCGCCATCGTGCTCTGGGTCTACGGCAGCAGGAAGCGGGGGCAAAAGTTGGAAGAGCACAAGCATATTCCGTTTCTTGATGACGACGACATGAAGGACAAGTCCAATGGCTGACAACACCCCAAGCCAAGTGCAAACCTCCGGCGTGCAGACCACCGGCCACGTCTGGGACGGCGACCTTCAGGAATTCAACAATCCCCTGCCCGTATGGTGGACGTACACCTTCTACGTGACCATTGTGTTTGCCTTGGTCTACTGGGTGGTCTATCCGTCCTGGCCGGTCGGCAAGGCTTTTCTGCCCGGCATCAACAAAGTGACCTATGTCAATGCAGCCGGTCAGGAGGAAGCCTGGCACTGGAACACCCGGGCCAAACTGCTGGCGGAAACTCAGGAGGCCGCCGCTGCCCAGAAGCCGTATTTCGACAAGATTGCAAGCCTGCCATACGACAAGGTGACCAAGGACCCCGAGCTCAACAGTTTCGTGGTGTCCGCCGGCAAGACCCTATTCTCGGACAACTGTGCCGCCTGCCATCAATCTGGCGGCCAGGGCAAGGTCGGTTTTTTCCCCAACCTGACCGATGACGACTGGATCTACGGTGGTGGCTTCGACAAGATCCACGAGACCCTGACCAAAGGCCGCCGTGGTTACATGCCGCCCTTCGGCGAAGCCCTGAGCGCGGGCCAGGTCGACGAACTGGCCAATTACGTGCTGTCTCTGTCCGGCGCTGCCAAGACCGATGCCGTCAAGGTGGCAAAGGGCAAGGAACTGTTCCATTCACACACTGCTGCCTGCTTCTACTGCCACGGCGACAATGCCAAGGGCCGCCAGGACATCGGTTCCGCCAATCTGACCGATAAGGTCTGGTTGTGGGCCAACGTGCCAGGAGGCGAAACCGACGCCGCCAAGGTCGACGCCGTGCGCAAGGTTATCGCCGGTGGCCTGGACAAGGGCGTCATGCCGGCCTGGGAAGGCCGCCTGAAGCCCGAACAGATTCGTCTGCTCACGATCTACGTGCACGAATTGGGCGGAGGGAGATAATTCGGGTCGGTTACCCGGAAAAACCCCGGTTCGCCGGGGTTTTTCTTTTCGACCGGACCGGCAGGCCTGATTCGCAAGCCCTTTCTCACAGCGGGTTTGCGAATCAATCCAGCAGGTGATTTCGTGGAAAACGCAGGCAATGAGTTGTACTTCAAGCGGGTGCCCATCATGCCCCGCTCCATCAAGGGCCCGTTTCGTCGCTTCAAGTCGGCGGTACTCTGGCTGGGTTTCGCGGTGTATTTTCTCCTGCCCTGGTTGCCCTGGCAGCGTGACGACGCCCCTTCCCAGGCGGTGATGTTCGATATTCCTGGGCGGCGCTACCTGATATTCGACCTTACCGTCTATCCCCAGGACATTTTCTGGCTCTCCCTGCTGCTGTTCATCGCCGCGGTCCTGCTGTTCTTCATGACCGCTCTGGTGGGCCGGGCTTTCTGCGGCTATTTCTGCTTCCAGACCCTGTGGACAGACGCCTTCATCTGGCTGGAGCATTTAATCCAGGGCGAGCGGCCCGCCCGCCTGCGTCTGGCGAGGGAGCCCTGGAGTAATCGAGAAAAGTTGCTAAGAGTGGGCGCCACCCGATTTACCTGGGGTTTGCTGTCTTTGTGGACGGCGCTGAGCTTCGTCCTCTATTTCGGCCACGCGCCGAGCCTGCTGGCTGACATCGCTTCCGGGCGGGCGCCGGCTGCGGCTTATATCACCACCCTTGCCCTGACTATTTCTACGTATCTGGCGGCGGGGGTGCTGCGCGAGCACGTCTGCACCTTCATCTGTCCCTATGGACGTTTCCAAGGGGCCATGTACGACCCGGAAACCCTGACAGTGCACTACGACAAGGCCAGGGGTGAAGGAAAGGCGGGGCGCATCGCAGCCCGCGCCGGCTTACGTGGGCGCGAGGAGCGCGCCGCCCGGGAGCATGGTGACTGCATCGACTGCGGTCTATGTGTCCAGGTCTGCCCGGTAGGCATCGATATACGCGACGGCCTGCAATACACCTGCATCTCTTGCGGCCTGTGCGTGGATGCCTGCAATTCCATCATGGACAAGATGGGCTGGCCTCACGGACTGGTGCGCTATGACTCGGAAACCAACCTCGCCAGGACCGCGCCCGGGCCGGTTCGGGTGCACTGGAAAAGCCTGAAGGTGTTGGGCTACGGCGTGTCTCTGGTGCTGATGACCGCCTACCTGATCTACGACATGGGGCATCGCAACAGCTTCGAGCACAGCATCCAGCAGGTCCGTCAGCCCCTGTTCGTGACCCTGTCCGACGGTTCCATACGAAACCGCTACCAGATCCGCCTGACCAATATCTCCGGTGCGGAGGAAACTTACGCCATCGAAGCGCGGGGCCTGCCCACCGGCGCCCTTGACCTGGGCAACTTCCAGCGTGTCACCATCAAGAACGGCAAAAGTGTGATCGTCCAGGCCAGCGTCAAGCTGGACCCCGCGCGGGCAAGTCAGGTACGCGATTTCGAATTCGTCATCCGCGCGGGCAAGGGCGACGTGGTCGTCGATCCGGCCCGCTTCTTTACCCAGCACTGAGCGGAGGCCGTCATGAACCTGCTTGTTTCCATCTTTGGCGGCATGCTGCTTACCGTGCTGCTCTTCGCCGCGGCCCGCGCCCTGAAACTGTCCAACTTCTGGGCTGCCGCGGTGGCCTCCGGGGCCCCGAGTTTCGCCTACCTCGCCTATGCCTTCGTGGTCTGGCCCGGCCTGGATGTGGTGACCATGCATGTCATCGCCTATCCCACCGTCGCGATCCTGTTGTTTCAGTTGTATGACGACAAACCCGGCCGCAACCAGGGCGTGCACTGGGCACCCAGGCTCATGATCGGTTTCTTCGTGATCATCACGGTGATCTTCGGCGGCTTCGTCTACATTGCCGGGCACGGCCTGCCGCCTGCCCTGGCGCACTGGCTGCTGCCCGGGACGAACTCCAAGAACATCCACACCGGTTTCGCCGGCGTGGTGGCCCACGGCGAGGATGCGGCCAAGGGCATCGGCCACCATCTGGGCATGGATGACAAGCTGGCTCGGCTCGGCTGGCGAGTGGAGGTGGAGGGGCTGGACGGTCTGCGTCCGGAGCGCCAGGGTACGGTGAGCGTCCGCCTTGCCGGGGCAGACGGTCAGGGCATCGAAAACGTCCGCATCAATCTCACCCTCGCTCGTCCAGGACAGAGTGCCGGTATGGATATCCCCCTGGCAGATGCGGGCGGTGGTCATTACCTCGTCAAGGCTGCATTGCCTGCCCCCGGCGCCTGGCTGGCAATACTGCGGTTGCAGACGGGACGCGAAAGCATCGTCCTGGAACGCAAGCTGGGCGGCGAGTAGCTCCGCCATCCATGGATGGTTGGGCCATGCGAAGGTGCTCCACCCTTCGATGCCGCCGACACCCTCTTATCATGGAAAACAACTGGCGGGATCAGGGATGAACTGATGTATAATTCAAAAGTTTTCGATGGGCTTCGCGCCCATTTTTTATTTCTCAATCATGGATTTGCAGACGCTGATCGAACCGACCCTGGCGGGCATGGGATACGAGATGGTGGCCCTGGAGCGGGTCGGCCGTGGCTTGTTGCGTCTCTATATCGACAAGCCCGAAGGGATCAATCTTGACGACTGCGTCAAGGTGAGCAACCAGCTGACCCGGCTGTTCATGGTGG